>Ga0182021_10005858_pt1 | contig 14614 bp, 8 predicted proteins | sample 612E3MmetaG_FD_120493 | JGI IMG/M metagenome (GOLD analysis project Ga0182021, IMG submission 120493) | Permafrost microbial communities from Stordalen Mire, Sweden - 612E3M metaG (Illumina Assembly) | ecosystem: Environmental > Terrestrial > Soil > Wetlands > Permafrost | place: Sweden... | reverse complement strand
TTGCCGCGCCACGTCGCCGCCTTCCTGGGGCTTCATGGTTGAAAGCAGGTCTTGAAGCTGCTTGCGCACTTCCTCCTGACGCTTCTTGAGGCCGGCCGCGGCCTTGCTGTCTCCGTTGCCGCCTTCCTGCTGCTGGCCCTGCGGACCGTTCTGTCCGCCATCGCCGCCTTGCTGGGCGCGGAAGGTCTTGTCGAGAAGCTGCTGCTGCTGGCGCATGATGTCGGTGAGCCGGTCGAGCTGCTTGAGCTTCTCGGCGTTCTCGGCGCCCTGGGCGTTGCGCTCCTGCGCGCCCGCCTGCACCGATTCCAGGATGTCGCGCAGTTCGTTCAGCATTTGTGCCGCCGCTTCGGGCGAACCTGTCTTGGCGAGGTTCTCGATCCTGCTCAGGAGCTTTTCCAAATCCTGCGGCGAAATGGCCTTGGCGTCCGGCGAAACGGCGGACTGACCGCTCTTACCGGCTCTCTGTTGCTGCATCATCGCTTCCAGATAGCGGTTCAGCGCCTGCCGCAGCTCCGCCATGAGCTTTTGGATTTCCTCCGGGGATGCGCCCCGTTCAAGGGCGTCCTTCAGCCTTTCCTGCGCCGCGCGCAAATCGCGCTCCGTGGCGGAAAGATTGCCATCCTCGATACGGATAGCTGCGTCCCAGAGCTGATCGGCAACGCTTTCAATGTCCTCGGGCGAAAGCCGGGCCCTGAGCCGCCAATATGCCGAGCGCAGGTTCAAATAGATCTCGGAGGGAATGTTTTCGTCCGCGCCTTTGGCCGCCAGCGCGTTGAGGTTGCCCGCGACCCGGAACCTGCCGGCCGGGTCCTCCACGAGCGAGCGCCTCTGCGAGGCAATTTCCCTGGCAAGCGGCTTCACGAACTTGCGCTCGGGCAGGATCACGCCCCGGGCAACGCTATAGCCCTCGTTGCCGGCTTCGTCCTTCGCCATAAGCGTGACCACCACCGGAAGCCCGGCCCAAGGATGCGCGGTGAGGTCGCGATAGGTTTTGGCCTCCGCTGATTTCACGGGTGGCCTTGGCAGCGAGAGCGGGAAGACAGGCGGTTTGCCGATTTGGGGCGAGGCCTGCGTGGCGCCGTTCGGGCCGGCAGTCTGCGTGGGAACGCGCTCGATGCGTACTTCTGCGGCGGAGACGCCGTAATCGTCTTCCACCTTATACTTGAACAGCATCACGCCACGCAGCGACAGCTCGACCGGACCCGTAAAGGAAATCTTGGGCGGCATGTCCGGAACGACGCTCAATACCCAGGTCCGGCTGGCGCCGAAACTGCGGTGAACGGTCAGCGTCGCCGATTTCTCGATCTTCCGGGTGAATTCCGCGTAAGTCCCGCCCGCCTGGCTCGCCGGTTCCAGAAGCCGTGTGCTCTTGTTGTCCTGAAGCGCCACGCTGTAGCTGGCGGCATCGGAACCGTTGATCTTGACGGTGAGCTGCGAGCCCGTGGGCACTGCGATGGGCTCGTTTCCCTTGGATGCCGCATCCGGAAGCGTGAACGGCTCCTTCCTGATATAGGGCGGAGGCGAGATCCAGGCGTCGATGCGGAACCCGGAGCCGGCGGATGCCTCGGGCACGGCGAAGGCGGCACGCAGGCGGGCACCGAGATCGCCCCATCCCCAGCTGCTGGCGGCTGCAAGCAAAAGCACGAGCGCGGCCCGAAGCGCCAAGGGATCGTGCTTGTCGGTGCGCGCGTGCGGAGCGCCAGCTTTCAGCCGCTTGAGAGTTTTCGCGGCGCGCGCCCGGTGCGCTTTCCAAAGCGCTAGCGTTTCTGGCTGGGGTTGTTCCTGCGGCAGCGTGTCGTTAAAGGCGGTAAGCGGCCGGTGCTTAAGCGCGGAGGCTTTTTCAAGCCGGGCGAGCGATGCCTCGCGCGTGGGACTTCGCCAGAACAGGAGCGGCACGAAAGACAGGACGAAGCCTGCGCCGAAAATGCAAAGCAAGCCGAAATGAACGCGCGGCGGGAAAAGCGGCCAGACCTCGAAAACGGATAGGAGAAAGAAAACTCCGGCGACGGCAACGGGCAGCCAGACGCGTGGCCAGAGCTTCTCGAACAGCAGCGTCATGCTCGCCGCACGGACTTTGCGCTCAAGCAGGCGCTCCTCGGAAGAGGAGGCTTGTCTGGCCCCGGATTCGCTCTCTCTCGTGTTCATCTACGCACGTTACCATAGGACATCGGCATCGCAGTCCCAAACTTTCCTGCCTTGCCTAGCTGGGGCCGGGGGGCGCTTTCCGCAAATGCACCGCGTCCCGCAAAGCCAGGCAGGGCCTAATCGCCATAGAGCACTGGCGGTGGCTTCCTGTATCCGGCCAGGAATATCGCGGTGCCGAGCGCAGCCAGGAGCAGGGAAAGCGGCATTGCAAGCAGGGGCGCTAAGATGATGTTCCAAACCCAGGCTGACTCGCCGGTGAGGAAGAAGCTCTCCAGGTTTGCTCCAGTGCTGGGAAAATAGGTCTTCAGATGCGTGGAAACCGACGCAAGCAGCAGGCCTTGGCCGGGCGTGGCCAAGTTGCGCGCACCGTCGAACGCCACAGCGGCGAAAGCGAGGAATAGCAGCGCTTTTCCCAAAATTCGAAGAAAAACCATAACCGTTCCTTGTCTGGCTTCGTCTTCATACCTGCCCCCGCTGCCCCGCGCAAGGTTTGTGGGGTGCTTGCGTTAAGAGCGGCGCCAGGCCATTGACTGCCGTTAAACATACGAGGATTATGAAACCCTGAACCGCGCGCGAGTTGCTATAGTGGTGGCAATACCACGGTTAATCCGGCTAATGCCGTATTAAGCATCTGGCCCCTTTCCATTTTCCGGAGGTCGGTCTTGGCTGTGTCAACCATCCCTATCGCTCAGCCGCTGCAAGGTTTGCGCGTTCTCGTGGTCGAGGACGAGACGCTTGTGGCCATGCTGATCGAGGAATATCTGGCCGATTTCGGTTGCGATATCGTTTTTTCGGGCCGGCGCATCGGCAAAACTCTGCACGCCTTGAAGAACCTCGAAGTGGACGCCGCGGTGCTCGACGTGAATGTCGCGGGTGAAAGCGTCTCTCCCGTTGCCGAGATTCTCGAACAGCAGAAGGTACCGTTCATTTTCGCCAGCGGTTATGGGGTCAAGGGTGTCGATGAGCGCTGGTCCAGCCGGCCCGTGCTGCAAAAGCCGTTCTCGGCAAAAGAGCTGCATACCGCATTAGTCGCCTGCGTCCAGGACGCTTTCTAGCGGCCTGCGGTCATCGGGCGGCGCCGGGCGCGTCCTTTCTTAAGGCAGCCGCTCCACCAGCACGAAATCGCTGTCCGCCGTACCGGAACGTGCCGGCAGCGTGCCGCCCGCGGCCCCCCGTGGGATAGCCGGGCGCCCTTCGCCGCCCGCGACAAGCTTCGGCACTATATCCTGCACGTAGGCGGCAAGTTCCGAAACCTCGATCAGCCCATTGTTGTTGGCGTCTGCCTCATGCAAGGCTTTCAGAAGGGCAAGGGTGAAGACGCCGTGGCCGGGCTTTGCGGTCTCAATGGCGCCCTGGCCCTCCGTTGCCGCTGTGAGAACGGGCCTGCCGGTGGCCTCATGCAACCGGCCGATGGCAGCCTCGGAGGCAGGCAGGTTCATCCGCGAGCGGCCATGGCCGCCGAAGAGCGCGCCGGACTCGCAAGTGTCGAGCAGGATGATCGCCTTCTTCGCCTCGATGCGGTTTGCGATCCAATCCTGCAGGCGGTCCTGGCCGATGGCGCGGGTCTTAAGCGCCTCGGGATCGATCCCGCCCTGGTAATCTTGCGGGATCAGGTAGAAGCGGCCCTCGTGCGAGTAGCCATGCCCCGCCGCAAACAGCACGAACGTGTCGCGCGCGCTAATTCCGGCGGACATTTCGCCCACGATCCGGTCCAGGTTCGCGGGGCTGGCCTCGGCGTCGAGCACCGTTCTGACGTGAACCGCGCTGTAAAGCCTGGAACCGGCGAGCCGCACCTCTTCGGCAAAGGCTTTCGCATCCCCAACCGCAGCCCCCAGTGGCGCGAAATATGACGCCACTTTCGATCCTGGAGGCGCCCAGCCCTTGTCTTCGTATGCGTCGATGCCGATGGCGAGGATATGCAATTGCGGCTTCACGCTGCCGGCGGAGCCGGTGAAAGTGATCGTCGCCTGCCCTGGCGGCGATGCCAGGAGATTGCCCGCGTTATAGGCCACCACCTCTATCGAATTATCGCCGGGATCGAGTGCCAGTTCCCGCTGCACCTCATGGTCCGGCCCAGTACCCGTTGGCGCGCCGGTCACACTAACCGTGATGCCGTTAACGCGCCACTCGACCCGGCCAATGCCCTTGCCGCGATCCTCGATGCGGGCGGAGACAGTCACAAGATCGGTGCTGGATTTGGTGCCGGAGGCCGGCTTGACGATTTCAACGGCGGGAGCCGGCCCGCTATCCATGACCTTGCCGAGGTCCAGAACCGCGGAAGCCTGCCGGACCTCGCCATTGGGATCGCCGGCAAGCACCTCGCGCAGGAGATCGGGGTTGTACAGCGACTGCCAAAGCTGGCCGATGCCGATCGCCCGGTAGCCGCGGACAACCGAGAGGAGACCGGCGGCGTTGGCGGAAGCGGCGAAGAAGCCCTTGTTCGAGATCATGGCCCAACGGCTATCCTTCGCGCTTGCGAAGGTGGCAACGCCGGCGCCCGTTTTCGCATCCCAATAGCGGATGGTGCCGTCCGGGCTGCCGGACATGAGCCAGCGGCCATCCGGGGTGAATGCGTATACGTTATCCTCATGCCCCCGCAGAATGAAGCGCAGTTTTCCGCCGGCCACGTCCCAGACATGGATGCCCGTCTCCCGGCCCAAATCGCCGCTGGAGGTGGCGCGCTGCCCTGGCCCCGCGGCGATCAGCTTTCCATCCGGCGACAGCGCCAGGCTCGCCGTGCCGGCATGGCCTGCCACGAGTTCGCGTTCGAAGGACCTAACGGCTTTGCCCGTCTCGATATCCGTGATGTGGATGCCGGCATCTCCGCTGCCGCAGACCAGAAGCTTCCCATCCGCGGATAGAAGCAGGCTCGTGCAGCGATTGCCGCCTTGAGGCACGCGGTGGATGAGCTGTAAACCGGCGGTATCCCAAACCTCCGCATCCTCCCAGGCAAGCGCTAGACGTGCTCCGTCCTGCGAAAAGGCCGCCGACCGGAGACGATCGCCGCCAGCATCCCGGCCCGATTGCGGCGCCACGAAATTCTGCAGCACCTGTCCCGTGGCGGTATCCAGGAGCCGGGCCTTCTCTCCAATCAAAACAACCTTGCTTCCGTCGGGCGAAATCGTGGCCGACCGGATCGCATCGTCCCCGGTGAGCGGGACTTTTAAAGTCTCGCGCCCGCTGCCGGCATCGAATATATGGAGCGCTTGCGTGGTATGGCCCTTCTGCTCGTCGCCCCTCTTCTCCAACGCAACCGCCTTGCCTTGGGCGGCGGACAGGCCGGAAAAATATACGTCCTCCCCCGCCTCGTAGCCCGTGAAGGCGGGCGTCGCGGCGCCCACGCCCAAGGTTGCGAGCTGCTTGCCGCGTTCCCCGGTTCTCATGAGAGCCAGCGTTTGGCCGTCCGCGCTCAGGAAAACGGTGGGAGCGGCGTGGCCCTGGCTGCCGAGCTGGCGGACGCGTTCTCCAGTCTCCAGCTTGCGGATTTCGATGGCCTCCCCATCGCTAACCGCCGCAAGCTCCATGTCCCGCGAAATGGCGATGACGCTGGCTGAGCCCTTCTCCGGCCAAGGCAATCGCCGCTTGAGCGTGCGCGTTTTTAGATCCCAAACGTCGAGGCCCGCCACGCCGGCGCGTCCCGCGAAGAGGGTGCCGCCAACCGCATGGGCCGTCAGTTCGAGCACGCCCCCATCGGCCGCCTCCTTGGCGCAGGCGGCGGGCGAAATGACCGGGGTTGAGGCCGCCGTCCGGCGGGAGGGGTCCAAAATCCACGCTTCGGCGCTGCATCCGTTCCCGGAATTCCGCGCAAGAACCAGATCGTCGCCAAGATAGCCGGCATAAGACACGTTGGCGGCGGGCAATTTGAACGAGCGGACGGTCTTCAAAGGCGCCAGCGAAAACCATTTGGCTCCGCAAAGGCTGGAAACGCCAATGAGCCGCGAGCCGTCCCCGGAAAGTCCGAGCGCGGCGATGGCGCAATTTCTGCCCTGGTCCTTGCCGAAATTGAACGAGAACAGCTTTCGCCTTGCCGGCAGTTCGAAAGCGGCGATAGTGCCGTCCTGCCCGCCGGTAAAGAGGATCTCCCGCTTCGGATCGATTGCGATGGCCGGAACGCCCGATGCAACCTCGTCCGAAGGCGCCACGGCCTCCATTGTTGCTGTCAGGGCTCCGGTCTCGGGGTCCCAAACCTTGACGGAGCCGTCCTTGTATCCGGCATAGATCGCGCGCCCATCCGGGGCGAACGCCATGGCGGTATTGTAGGCGAAATGTTCGAGCGTCCTGAGCAGCCTGCCAGTCGCTATGTCCCAGACCTCGATGCGCTTTCCGTCCGAGGTCGCAAGCACTCGCTTGTCCGGGGAGAAAAGCGCGTGTCCGGGCTTTTGCGGGGTTCCGATGTTGGGCTGGATGGCGATGCCCGCGGCAGGCGTACCAGCCGTCTGGTTTCCGTTTCCATCGGCGCTACTTGCGGACGCCACCTGCGCTTGAACGAAGCTGCTGGCCAAAGCGATCGCCACAACCAACGCCACCCGCAAACGCATCGCCGCCATCACTCCCCACAAACTGTGCGCAATGCCGCGCTCTATATCACATTTTAGCCAAAGGTTTCTATTGGAAGCGCAATTTTCGACCGTCGGCGAAGCGTGGCCTTTGGCCGCTCTCCGTGCCGTTTGCCGCGACCGGAGCCGGCATGGCAAACGGCACGGGAACGCGTCATTTTGCGCAATAGCCCATGGGCGCCGCGGCAGCATTTCCTGCCGCGGCGCCCATGGGACGATGGGGGCGGCGAAAGGCGCGCGCGCTACTCCTGCCCGGTCTGCGTCTCTGCCTTCAGCTCCTTCTTCGAGAGCTTGCCGATCAGCGTCTTGGGTAGTTCCTCGCGGAATTCGACCTTGGCGGGCATTTCGATCTTCGAGATGCGCGGCGCCAGGAACTCCAGGATTTCCTCGGCAGTGGCGCGATGGCCCGCCCTGAGCTTCACGAACGCCTTCGGCGCCTCGCCGCGATAGGGGTCGGGAACGCCGATCACCGTCACTTCCTCGACGGCCGGGTGCTCGTAGATCGCCTCTTCGATACGGCGCGGATAGACGTTGAAGCCCGAGCAGAGAATGAGGTCCTTGATGCGGTCGACGATGAAGGCAAAGCCTTCGTTGTCCATATACGCGACGTCGCCCGTGCGGAAGAACTCGCCCACGAAGGTGGCCGCCGTTTCCTGGGGCTTCTTCCAATACCCCTTCATCACCTGCGGACCCGCGATGCAAATCTCGCCTTTCTCGCCCTGCGGGACTTCCTTGGCCGGGTCCCCAAGATCGCGCAGCGACATGATCGTGCCGGGCACCGGCAAGCCGATGGAGCCCTCCTTGATGGGGCCGCCCACGGGGTTGATGTGTGTCACCGGCGAGGTTTCGGAGAGCCCGTACCCCTCGACCAGCGCGCAGCCGGAGACCCGCTCGAACTCGCGCTTCACCTCAAGCGGGAGGGGTGCGCCGCCCGATATGCAGAATTTGAAGTGCGACAGGTCGTGGTTCTTGATGTCCGGTGCCTTGGCGAGCGCGTTGAACAAGGTCGGGACTCCAGCCATGATGGTGGGCCTCGTTTCTCCGAACAGATTCAAGGCTTGTTTAAGCTCGAAGCGCGGCACCATAATCATTTGCCCGCCAATGCTTATGGCGAAATTCATCAGTCCGGTCATGGCGAGGACATGGAAGAAGGGTATGCAGCAAAAAAAGCGTTCCTGGCCGGGAAGCGCCATATCGCCAAACCAAGCATGGCATTGCTGCACATTGATCGAAAGGTTGGCATGCGTGAGCATCGCGCCCTTCGGCGTGCCGGTGGTGCCGCCTGTATACTGGAGAACCGCGATGTCGCCGGTCTCGATGGCGGGAGCGGTGAAGCGGCCGTCATTGTCCTGCAGGTTCAGCGAGGAGACGATGCCTGACCCCGCATGCCAGCCGGCCACCTCGCTCCGCTTGAAAAGGCGGAAAAGCACGCTCTTCACGCCCGGCAGCATGGAAGCGAAGGGAACCACCACGATATGCTTCAAGACGCCCGCATCCAGAAGCGATCTGGCCTTGGGGAAGGTCGCCTTGAGATCGAGCGTGACCATGATCTCGGATTCGGCGTCCTTCGCCTGATGGGTCAGTTCCGGGATCGAATAGAGCGGGTTGAAATTCACGACCGTGCCGCCGGCCTTCAGGATCGCGTAGTAATAGATGACGAAGGCAGGGCAGTTCGGGAACAGCAGCCCGACGCGCGTTCCCTTGCCGACGCCCAGCTTCTGCAGGCCCTTGGCCGCGTAGTTCACCTGTTGCGCCAGCTCTGCATAAGTCATCGTCTGGCCGAAAAAGCTAGTCGCGGGCCGGGCACCGAAGCTGGCAGCCGCGGCGTCGAGCAAGGCCGGCAGCGGGGTAGGTGTAAATTGCTGAAACCAGTCCACATTCGCGGGATAGGACTTCAGCCACAGATAGGGTGCCGCCGCCCCGTTTACCGCAATTTTGCTGTCACCCTGGGCCTCAAGATGGCTTTCCATCGCACCACACCCTTTGCGCTATTGGGAGTTTCCGTTGCCGCTCAGCACTATACAGACCTCCATTGTATGCTGGAAGGCGTTTATGCGAACTTTCGGACGCTACGAAAGGCCGGCACCGGGGCGCGGCTTCAGCGCAATCTCCGGGCATTTGCCGTGAAAGGTGGGCAACCCTCCCGCGACAGCGTCTTCGCTGGACTTGAGTTAAGTTTGCCGCTATCCCCTTCGCCACGCGCCCGCTCGAATACAGCCGGGCAGCATACAAGTTTCAGCTTGCGCGCCCGGATCGGCGCAGGGAGCCTGCAATGGATGACGTAGCAGAAAAGATCATTGTCATATTGCGTAAGAACATGCGTGACCAAAGCAAGGAAGTTACGCTCGACACGAAGCTTACAGACCTTGAGATCGAATCTTTGGACCTCGCCGTGATCGTTTTCGATATCGAGGATACGTTCGGCATTCAAATTCCTTATAACGCCAACGAGGAAGTTCAGGATTTCGCGACCGTCGGCTCGGTCGTGGAGCGGGTAAAGGCTGTCCTTGCTGGCTCCCAAGCATCCAACCCGGCCTAGAAGCGCCGCCTTAGGACACGATATGGCACAAAACGGTAAGGGGCGCCGCGTCGCCATTACTGGAATGGGCGTGGTTTCGCCTATCGGTACCGGCAAAGAGAAATTTTGGGCGGCGATCAAGCAGGGCGAATGCGGCGTGGGGCCGATCCAAGGCTTCCCGCTGCAGGATCTGTATATTACCATCGGGGGCGAAGTCCGCGATTTCGATCCCAAAATCCATTGCAAATCCAAAGCCGTTTCCTTGGCCGACCGCTATTCGCAATACGCGGCGGCCGCAGCGGACGAGGCGATCCGGCAATCCGGCCTTGAGGTTCCCTTCCAGAACGGCGAGCGTGCAGCCTCGATCGTCGGCTCCGGCGCGGGCGGTCTTGCCACGATGGACAAGGCCTATGAAGACATCTTTGTCCACAAGAAGAAAGCGCTTCATCCGCTCACCTTGCTGCGCATCATCGGAAGCTCGGCGGCGGCCCATGTGAGCATCGATTACGGCATCAAAGGGCCTGTTTTCGGCACCGTCAGCGCCTGCTCCACGGCAGCTCACGCCATCGGCCTCGCGTTCCAGCTCATCCGGGGCGGCGCGGTGGATGTGGCGGTCGCGGGCGCGGGCGAGGCCGCGATCACTTACGGCGCGATGCGTGCCTGGCAGGCCATGCGTGTGCTCTCGCCGGAAGGCTGCTTCCCGTTCTCGAAGCGGCGCAACGGCACCGTGCTTGGCGAGGGCGCCGGCATCCTGGTGCTCGAAGACCTGGAGCATGCGCGGGCTCGCGGCGCAACGGTGCTTGCCGAACTGTGCGGCTTCGGCATGACCTCGGATGCGTCGGACATGGTGAACCCCGACGTGGAAGGCCCAACGCGGGCGATGCGGATTGCGCTCGCCGATGCTGGGCTTTCTCCCAGCGGCATCGACTATCTGAATGCGCACGGCACCGCGACAGCGGCCAACGACATTAACGAGACACGCGCGATCAAGGCCGTGTTCGGCGAGCATGCCAACCGGCTGCCAATATCCTCGACCAAATCGATGCACGGCCATTGCCTCGGAGCCGGCGGCGGCATCGAAGCCGTTGTCTGCATCCAGGCGATGCTGGAAGGCTTCGTGCCGGCGACCATCGGCTTCGACGAGCCGGGTACCGGGTGCGACCTGGATTATACGCCGAACGAGGGCCGGAACCGCGAAATCGGCTACGCGATGTCGAATTCATTCGCGTTTGGAGGGTTAAACGCGGTTCTTATTTTCGGTCCAGCGCCCAAATAGCCTGCCAAGCACTATCCTGTCCGAATTGGCGTTTTGAGCGGTTTTCCAGCTCATGAGCTGGATTTTATGGGCGCCCAATGGGTATGTTATGCTTGGCTGCCGAGCCCGGCGCGCGCATCGGGCAGTTTTGTAAAGGAGAGCGGACGTTCCGATGATTTTTTCCGAGCACTCATTCTGGGCCTGGGTGGCCTTCAACGCCTTCATTCTGGGCGTTCTTGCGCTTGACCTGGGCGTGTTTCACCGCAAGCCAGCGGTGATTCCCGTCCGCGAGGCCCTTTGGATGGCTGCCGGCTACATCGCTCTCGCACTTTGCTTCAACGCCTGGGTCTATTATGCGTTTGGCTGGGACCCAGCGATCCAGTTCCTGACGGGCTATTTTATCGAGAAGGCCCTCAGCATGGATAATATCATGGTATTTGTCGTGATATTTGCCTATTTCCAGGTGCCGGCCCTGCACCAGATGAGGGTGTTATTGTGGGGTATTATCGGCGCTCTGATCCTTCGCGGCATTTTCATCATTGCCGGCCTGGCTCTTATCGAAATCTTCGATTGGGCGATGCTCGTGATGGGGCTGTTCCTTATTTACACGGGCATCAAGACCATGGCCACCGGCGAGGAAACGGTGGACCTGGAAAGCAGCCGCATCATCAGGGTTGTCCGTAAAATCCTTCCCGTGACGCACAAATTCGATGGTGCAAAGTTCTTCACGAAGGACCAGCATAACCGCACCTTGGCCACGCCGCTTTTCGTTGTGCTCGTAGTTTTGAACGTCACGGATATTATATTCGCTCTGGACTCAATCCCGGCGGTCTTCGCGATCACGCAAGATCCGTTTATCGTTTTCACCTCGAACGTTTTTGCCATCCTCGGCCTTCGCGCCCTGTATTTCGCCCTGGCGGGCATGATCGACAGGTTCCGCTATCTCAAGTTTGGGCTGGCGCTCGTTCTGATCTTCATAGGCTTGAAGATGGCTTACAACTATCTTCCCTACCCCGACATTCCCACTTCCTGGGCCTTGATTGTGACGGCCGGCTTGATCTTTGGGTCGATCTTTGCGTCGATCGTCCAAAACAGGAGAGAGGATAGAAATGGGGGCGAGTCTTCGCCCCGATAGGCAATTTGCACCGGCTGGAGCAGTAGCCGTTCATCCGTCCAGCATTGTACATCCGCGCGCCTCGCTCGCACCCGCGGGGCGTGTTCCAGCATGTATCCATTTGTTGACGGCTGACGATTAAAAGTTTATTAATATTCTACATTAAAGTTCCGAGTGTCTGCTGGTGGGGGCGACGCCGATGGGGTTTGGTAGCAGTTTATTGCGCCTTTTCGGCTTCGGCCAGAAGCCACCTGTAACCGAACCCAAACCAATTATAGTCCCTCCCAAACACCGCCGCCGGCCAAGGGACGCGCAGTGCTATTCCCGGCGCTATAACGAGATCATGCGGGTGGGCCACAACAGCCCGCCACCTGTCTTCGGCGCGCCCACTCTTATCTGGCACATAGCCCTTTGGCCGGAGAGGGAATCTGACCCGCTTGCCGACGGTCTTCGCCCTGCCGATTTCGAGACAAGGCGAGGCGACTTTGCCGGCATCGTGCAAAACGTGCTGGATACACTGGCGCGGAAAGCAAGAAATCCCGCGGTTCCCGAAGACTTATGGGAGCGCATGAAGCTGGAGGAGGTTGGGAGCCTCGAAGACGAAGACGAAGCCGCCGGTGCGGCGGTACCGAGGTTGTATAAAATCATTGAGCCGGAATCTGTCAGTTTCACCGTTTGGTGGAACCGCAACGCCGCTTCGGGGGAGGGGGTGCCGGAGGAAGCGCTGCGCGTTCATGTGCAGTCCGAAATACTCATGGATCATGCCACAATCAGCATTTTCATCGATGCTGGGAGACCGTGGAACAAAACGCAGGTCTACGCCGCGGCCGAGGCGGGTGAGGGCTTGCGCGGAGAAATCTTCGGACATGCCGAATGTGTCCGCGAAATTTGCGAAAGAGACGGCCGCCGCGGAGCCGAGCACGATCTTACGCCTGAAGTCGGAATCAGCGATGAGGACCGCGAGAAGCTGCTCAAGGCAGCGGAATATTTGTACGATTCCATTTGGGAGGAATTCAAGAGCGCATTTGAACTGGATTTCGATACCCTGCTTAGGAACGGAGATGTGCGCGCCAGCATATTTGGCAGCTTCCGGGGTCTGGTTCTTTCCGCGGATGGCTACGGAACGGAGGAACTCGCCGGGAAGGAACGTCTTGCCGCCCGGATCGCCAGCGCCAATCGCGGCAGAAATGCTTTCGATTACTTCAAATCGGCGGAGAACGAGCCGAATTACATACTCAAGGCTTATTGGCCGTTCATTCGAAGGACGACCCGCTGGGCGGATTTCAAGGAATTCATCGCTTGCGGCGTGTTGGATTGGCGGGCGCTGTATGTAACGTCGCTCGGCGCCCGGAAGCCGGTGAAGGGGGCGGATGACGGATCGATCGCGGACGCGGTCTTCGCCGCCGACGAGAGCGCAAGCAGAAACGCGGAAATTGGGGGCGAGGCCTTCCTTCCCGAAACGGTGCGCCGCCCAAGGCGCCATGCGCCGCTGCGATATCTTTTGATCACCAAAGGCGAGCCCAACCGGAGGCAGGTCGGCCGGATGGTGGAGCGGGTGAACTCGCTGGAAACGATGCGCCTGTTTGCGCTCAAGGATTGGGCGGCAATTCGCAATACGAGCGATCACGTTCGTGGTCTCGGTCAAGACCTCAACACCGTTCTTACGAGCTGGATGGACAAGCGGACGGAAATTGGCAGGAATTTCCGCCATTTGGAGCAAAAGGAAAAGCAGGCGGAAGCCATCGAGCAGAGAATAGAAAATAGCCAGAAGAAGCGGTTTTCTTTCGGGAAGTTCGTAACGAATAGGTCTAGAAGGAGATTGTTGCTCAAGAAGAAAAACGAGATACAAGTGGAAAAGGATAAGCAGATAGATTTGCTACAGGTTGAAAACAATTCTGCGGAACTGAGCTTGATTGGGATAAGCGCCGATCTGGATCACCTTAGCAAGAGGGCGACCGGCGGCATCAGTTATTGCATTACAAGATCCGAGCTACACTTTAAAAAATATTATGCAATGATAGACCACCTCGATTTCGGAAACATCCCAACCTGGGTTTCTTACAACTCATTTGCCGAGCGTAACCTAAGGCCTTATTCCGAATTCATATCGGGTGTCGGCGAACGGCTTCGCGCGCTGCGCCAGCGCCTGCAAGCGGTCACGGGCAGCGTTCAAACCGCCGCACTCGTCAATCAAACCAGCGCCACGCGCAGCAACACCGCGGCACTGCGCGAGATCGCCCATCAATGGATGCTGGCGCAGGTCGGCGTCGCGGGCGGCATCCTGGCGGTGGTCTATTTCGCCTGGAAGGTTGCCAGTTTCTTCGCCGGGCACCTGTGCTCGGTTCCACTCTTGAACTTGGTTCCATTCTGCCATTGAGGAAAGTGCCTCGGTTTGGGCCGCACCGCTGCTTCTGAAACCGAACGAAGCCGTAGCGGTGCGGATGTTGCATTTGGGTTAGCGCGCGCGCTCCAGGATGGAGCAGAAGTTCGCCACAGCCGCGCCCCCCATGTTGAAGACGCCCGCGAGCTTCGCGTCCGGGATCTGCATGCCGGAGGCTTCGCTCATGAGTTGCATCGAGGCCATGATGTGCATGGAGACGCCGGTTGCGCCGATAGGGTGCCCCTTGGACTTGAGGCCGCCCGACGGGTTCACCGGCAGCTTGCCGCTCTTTTCCGTCCAGCCTTCCAGGATGGCGATATGCCCCTTGCCGGGCTCCGTCAGGCCCATCGCCTCGTAGTGGATCAACTCGGCGATGGTGAAGCAGTCGTGGGTCTCGGCAAGGCTCAAATCGGCGAGCGACACGCCGGCCTGCCGCAGCGCGCCCGCCCAGGCCCGGCGCGCGCCCTCGAAGGCCACCGGATCGCGCCTGGAGAGCGGCAGAATGTCGTTTGCGTGGGCTGTGCCGCGGAAGCGGATCGCGCGCGGCGCGTTGCCTGCCGCCAGAGCCGGTCCTGGCCGAGCGACAGGACGGTGTTGGTGACGTCGTAGCGCCGGGCGACCGCGTCGAACATCGCGGCGACCTCCG
>Ga0182021_10005856_pt1 | contig 14617 bp, 12 predicted proteins | sample 612E3MmetaG_FD_120493 | JGI IMG/M metagenome (GOLD analysis project Ga0182021, IMG submission 120493) | Permafrost microbial communities from Stordalen Mire, Sweden - 612E3M metaG (Illumina Assembly) | ecosystem: Environmental > Terrestrial > Soil > Wetlands > Permafrost | place: Sweden... | reverse complement strand
CGGTAATCGCCTTGGGGGTAATCAAGCCGGCCATGTCTTTGATGCAGATCGAGTCACAGCCCGCCTGTTCCAAGTCGCTCCCCATTTGCACGAAGGTGTCGACGGTATGAACCGGGCTGACCGTGTAGGAGATCGTCCCCTGCACGTGGGCCCTCCCTTTTTTGGCCGCGCCGATGGCGGCGCTCATATTGCGGAGATCATTCAGGGCATCGAAGATGCGAAAGACCTCGACCCCGTTCTTGATGGCCAGGCGGATGAACTCTTCCACCACATCGTCGGCATAGTGGCGGTACCCGACCAGGTTTTGCCCGCGAAGGAGCATCTGTAAGGGCGTCTTGGGCATGTGGGCTTTCAAGGTCCGCAGCCGCTCCCACGGGTCTTCATTGAGAAAGCGGATGCAGGCATCGAATGTCGCCCCGCCCCAGGTTTCCAGGGAGAAAAAACCCACACGGTCCATCGCTTCGGCGATGGGCAAAAGGTCCGCCGTGCGCAACCGGGTGGCCAACAGAGACTGGTGGCCGTCCCTCATCGTCGTATCAGTGATTTTCACTCCCATACCTTTCTCCCCTCCTGGAATAAAAAAAAGCCAACCCTCGTTGGCTTACCGGTATTGCCTGGTCAGGACCATATTCTCGAGCGGGCAGGTGGAATGACTTTATGTTATTATGGTTATAAAATATTTCAAAAGTCAAGGTTCTGTTTGCCCTTGGCCAAGAAGACTCCGGATGGGAGGAGGTTGAGTCCATAGGGTATAAAAAGCCGGTGGTCGGCAAGTCTGTTTTCAGCCTCTTTCAGTCGATGGGAGGTTTCGATGAGCGTCTGGGATCGGGTCTTTATGGGCCGGGTGATCAAAGACTTCGGCCCTCTGGAGGAAAAATCCTTTTTCATCGGAAAGATGAAAAAAAGCCTTCTCCTGGTGGAGCGAAGGGGGAAGCTGAAGATCGTCTTCAAATGGTCCGGCGTCGGCTTCTTCGGCGCCAATGTGAATTATTTCGACCTGACGGCCGATTCCCTCCCCAAGCTGCGCCGGTACATGGATGAAATCCAATCCCTCGCCGAGGAGCGGTCGAATCCCCCGCCATCCGCCCCTAAAGTGGAAGGAATCGTTCCCGGGAGGTAGGAAAAAAAGATGAAAATCGAACGTCTGGATCATCTGGTGCTGACCGTCAGGAGTATCCCCGCCACGTGCGACTTTTACTCCCGGGTGATGGGCATGAAAGTGGTCACTTTCAGGAACGACCGGAAGGCCCTCGCTTTTGGCTCCCAGAAAATCAACCTCCATGAAGCCGGGAAGGAGGTAGACCCCAAAGCTCACCGCCCAACCCCCGGCTCCGCAGACCTTTGTTTTATAACCCCGGTACCGGTTGTCGAGGTCGTCAGGCACCTGGTTGAACAAAAGGTTGACATCATCGAAGGACCGGTGCAGAGGACCGGAGCCCTGGGGATGATCGTTTCCGTCTATTTCCGCGACCCGGATTTGAATCTGATCGAGGTTTCCAACTATCCTCAAGTGTCTTAAGTGCGCTCAAGTGCCTTAAGAATAAAGCCCCCAGTTACGATTACGAGTTAAGAGTTAATCGTTGGGGTAGCGGCTGCGCCGCTCTATGGGAGGGCTTATGAATCGGGATACGGCTATGAACAGCATCAAGACCCCGCCCCCCGGGCCGAATGCCCGGAAGTGGTCCGAGTTTCACCGCCGCTATGCGGCCCGGTCCACCTACCATGAGGGGTTCATCTGGGACCGGTCCAAACCTGCCATCGGCCCCTTCTGCACCGATGTGGACGGCAATGTGATCCTAGATTTCGTCTCCCATGTGGCCAGCTCGGCTCTCGGGTACAACCATCCCGAGCTGGTGCGCTTGGCCGCCAGGCTTCAATCGATCGATCCCGACCGCTACGCGGGGTGCGACTTCATCGGCGCCTGGGGAGAGGACCCGGAGAGGAGCCAGATCCCTACCCCTTCGCATCTCCATTATAAGCTCATGGAAATCACCTCTCAATTCGGGTTCGGGTCGGCCTTCTTCTCCAACTCCGGCGCCGAGGCCGTGGAGAACGCCATCAAGATCTGCTATGACCATAAAAAGAACAATGGCTACGGAGTCTGCTTTTATGGCGCCTTCCATGGGCGAACCCTGGGCGCACTTTCCCTGAACCGGAGTAAGAAAATTCAGCGCGACGGGTTCCCCCAGATCCCCAACATCGTAGATTTCCCCTATTGCACCTGCCAGGACCACCCCTGCCGATGCGGCTGGATGGTCTGCTGTACGGGAAAAGAAGGGATGCGCAGCCGTCTGGACCATTTCCTCGACCCGGACATTGGCCTCGTTGACCCGGAAGAGGTTGCCTTCATCATTATCGAACCCCTCCAGGGGGAAGGAGGGTACAACGTTCCCAGCATGGAATTCATGAAAGAGATCGACCGCCTGGCAAAGAAATACTCGATTCCTCTCATATCCGACGAGATTCAGGCTGGAATGGGCCGCACCGGCAAATGGTGGGCCGTTGAACATTTCGGGATCCAGCCGGATATCATCACCGCAGCCAAGCCCCTCCGGGTGGGTGCCACCGTGGGGAGGACAGCCCTCTTTCCGCAGCAGGAATACCGGATCTCCAGCACATGGGGTGAGGGGAATGCCCTGAGTTCAGCCGTCGGTTACACGGTCATCGAGATCATCCAGAAGGAAAACCTCCTGGATAATGCCAGCCGCATGGGAAATTACTTTCTGGATCAGCTGAGAAAGCTCCAGAGTAAATACTCCTTCATCCACGACGTGCGCGGAATCGGGCTCATGGATGCGGTGGAGATCGACTCCCGGGAAAGAAGAGACCGGATCATCCGCCGGGCGTTGGACCAAGGCCTCCTGCTCCTGGGGTGCGGGTACAAGGTCATCCGCTTCCTGCCGCCCCTCGACGTCCGCAAGCGGGAGATCGACCTGGCCCTGGACATTCTGGAGGAGGCCTGTAAAGAAATCTGAGAAGGTGCGGGTTAGAGGCAGCAGATACAAAGCCCAACGGCCCTCCTTATCTGTTAACCCGAAACCTGAAACTCGAAACCCGAAACTTTTTGGGCGGGACAATCTGTTTGACGGGTACCTGGGCGTATGTTAATTTGAAAAGGTCTTTTCAACGGATTGAAATTTTTATGAAAATCAGGAGAGTAATCCTTCCGGGTGATGAATCCGAGAATCTTTAGGGAATACGACATTCGCGGTCTGGTCGATCAGGATTTAACCGATGAAACGGTTTGGCTGATCGGCCGGGGTTTGGCAACCTACCTGTCCCGCCAGGAAAAGCGCAAAGTGGTCGTGGGGCGGGATGGACGGCTGAGTTCTCCCCGGTTCCTTGAACCTCTGGTCCGGGGGATGATGGCTGGAGGGATGGAGATCATAGACGTGGGACTTTGCCCCACGCCGGTCTTTTATTTCTCCCTTTTCCACCTGGACCGGGAGGGGGGGGCCATGATCACCGGCAGCCATAACCCCCCCGAATTCAACGGGTTCAAAGTCTGCTCCGGCAAGGACACGCTTTACGGAGAGCAGATCCAGGAAATCCGGCGCATCATCGAATCGCGGGATTTCAGCGAAGGCCCAGGATCGGTTTCGCCCCTGCCCATCCTTCCCGCATACCATAGGTTCTTGCTGGGGAACATCCGTCTTGACCGCAAGATCAAGGTGGTGATCGACAGCGGCAACGGCACGGCGGGGCTTGTGGCCCCCCCGATTTTAAGGGACCTGGGCTGTGAGGTCATCGATCTTTATTCCGAGGTCGATGGCCGTTTTCCCAACCATCATCCCGACCCCACCATCCCGGAATACATGCAGGACCTGATCGCCAAGGTGAAGGAGGCCGGGGCCGAAGTCGGAATCGGGTACGACGGAGATGCAGACCGGATCGACGCCGTGGACCATCAGGGAAACATCATCTGGGGGGATCAGCTGATGATCCTTTTCTCCCGAGAAATCTTGAGGCGTCATCCCGGGGCGACGATCGTCTCCGAGGTGAAATGCTCCCAGAACCTCTACGACGACATTGCCAAGAACGGCGGACGGGGTATCATGGGACGGGTGGGCCATTCTCTCCTGAAGAAGCAGATGAAGGAGGAAAAGGCGCTGCTCGGGGGAGAGATGAGCGGGCACATGGTTTTTGCGGACCGCTATTTCGGTTACGACGATGCCATCTACGCCTCCTGCCGCCTGCTGGAGATCATCTCCCAAACGGGCCGGAGGATCCCCGACCTTCTCAGCGACGTTCCCAAAACCTACCATACCCCCGAGATCCGCGTGGACTGTCCGGACGATAAAAAATTTTCCATCGTCGAGAAGGTTAAGGAGTCTTTCCGCAAGGAATATCCTATCGTGGATGTGGACGGAGTCCGAGTGCTTTTTCCTGATGGGTGGGGCTTGGTCCGGGCCTCCAACACGCAGCCCGTCCTGGTCCTGCGCTTCGAAGCCCGGTCGCCGGAACGCCTGCGGGAGATTCGCACCCTGACGGAAAAGAGAGTGGATGAACTATCTAAATAAATCCGGAGCTTGAAAACGGGGAAACGAAAGTGTCAGTGTGAGTGTAAGTCAAAAATAAATTCCTTTTTATCCTTCCACTCACACTGACACTAATCATTGTCTTCTCGATTCGCTATTCGAATCTCATATTTGCTGAAGAAACCACTCGAAATGAAAAAAAAACCAGATGTTTATGCGGTCATCATGGCCGGAGGGGGGGGGACCCGCTTCTGGCCCTGGAGCCGGGAGACGCAGCCCAAGCAGGTCCTTCCCATTCTATCTTCCCAGACCATGATCCGGGAGACGGTGGAGCGGATTCGGCCTCTGGTTCCCCGGGAGAAAATCCTCATCGTCACCTCCCGTTCTCAGGCCGGGAAGCTTCATAAGGAAGTTCCCCAAATCCCCCGACGGAATCTCCTCCTCGAGCCGTCGGGGAAAAACACGGCCCCCTGTCTCTGCCTGGCGGCGATGTACGTCGAGAGGGTGAATCCGGAAGCGGTCATGATCGCCCTTCCCGCCGATCATCATATCGGAAAGCCAAAAGAGTTCCTGGGCACTCTGCGGAGGGCGGTCGAATTCGCCTCCCGTGAAAATTACCTCATAACCCTGGGAATCACGCCTACCGGCCCGGAGACGGGGTACGGATATATCCGGAAGGGGGAAATTCTCAGCCGGGTCAGGGGAACCAAGATATTCAAAGCCAAAGCTTTCCGGGAAAAACCCACGTTGCGTAAGGCCAAGGGATATCTTCGCCGTGGCGATTACCTCTGGAACAGCGGTATGTTCGTCTGGAGAGTGGAAGCATTCCTCAAAGCGGTGGAGACGTTTCTTCCCCAGGTTCATCACCCCATGAAACGGCTGAAAACCTCCTTCGGAATGCAGGGGGAGAAGAAGGTCCTGGAGAAGGTTTATTCTCAGTGCCCGTCCATTTCCGTCGACTATGGAATCATGGAAAAGGCCAAGAATGTTGCTCTCATCGAATCCCGGTTCGGCTGGAGCGATGTGGGAAGCTGGTCCGTCCTCTGGAATCTCTGGCCTAAGGATCAGAAAGGAAATGTCCACCTCCAGGGGGAAAAAAGCCGCACGAACAAGATCCTCGCCATAGACAGCTCGGGCTGCGTAATCCGCGGGGAGAAAAACCTCATCGCGGTCCTCGGCTTGAAGGATATCGTCGTGGCGGAAGCCGGAGAGGCCATCCTGGTGTGCCCCCGCCACCGGTCCCAGGACGTCCGTTGGGTCCTAGAGGCACTGAAGGAAAAGGGATGGAGGCAGTACCTTTGAACCCGAACAAAAGGGAAAATGCCTAAAATTTGAAATGCCTAAAGTGCCTAAAATTTCATTTTCGAAAGACCGGTATCGGAGATGGCAGCGGTGAGCTTGGGCACTCGAGGCTTTCGATTCATTTTAGGCATTCTAGGCACTTTAGGCATTTGATTTTATGTTAATTATCCCAGCCATCGATATTCGGGGCGGAAAATGCGTCCGCCTCCTGCAGGGAGATTACGGCAAAGAGACCGTGTACGGAGAAGACCCGGTGGCCATGGCGGAAAAATGGGTTTCCCAGGGCGCCCGTTTTCTCCACTTGGTGGACCTGGACGGCGCGCGGGAAGGGCTTCCCCGCAACCGGTCCATCATCCAAACCGTCGTCAGGAAATCTTCCGTGCCGGTGGAAGTGGGGGGGGGGATCCGGGATCTCCCGGCCGTCGAAGATTATCTGTCCGCGGGTATCGAGCGGGTGATTCTGGGGACCGCCGCTTACGCCAATCCCGAATTCCTGAAGGCGGCCTGCAACCGATGGCCGGGGCGGATCGCCGTCGACATCGCCGCGAAGCTGGGGAAGGCGGCCATCGCCGGCTGGACCGAAGAAACCCCCATCTCGACGGCGGAGCTGGCCGGGAAATGCGAAAAACTGGGAGCCTCGGTCATCATCTACACCGATATCCAGCGGGACGGAGCCCAAAAAGGGATCAACCTGCGGGATACCCGGGAGGTAGCCCGGTCGCTGAAGATCCCGGTCATCGCCTCCGGTGGAGTCTCCACCCTCGAAGACATTCAGGCGCTCCTTCCCTTGGAGAAGGACGGGGTCATGGGCGTGATCGTGGGAAGAGCCCTGTATGCGGGAACCCTGAAGCTTCCCGACGCGATCCGGATTGCGAAAAAGAAGAGGAGTTGAGATGCTGGCCAAACGGATCATCCCCTGCCTCGACGTAAAAGACGGGCGCGTGGTAAAGGGAACGAACTTCATCCACCTGCGGGATGCGGGCGACCCGGTGGAGAATGCCCGGGTCTACGACGGGCAGGGAGCCGACGAGTTGACCTTTCTGGACATCACCGCTTCCCATGAACGAAGGAAAATCCTTCTGGATGTGGTCCGGCGGACCGCCGAAGAGGTCTTCATGCCCCTGACCGTGGGGGGAGGAATCCGGACCCTGGAAGATATCCGGGAACTCCTGCAGGCTGGAGCCGACAAGGTTTCTTTGAACACCGCGGCCGTGCAGAAACCGGACTTCGTCCGCGAGGCCTCGGAAAAGTTCGGAAGCCAGTGCATCGTAGTCGCGGTCGATGCCAAGAGGAACCCGGCGGGAGACGGGCTTTGGGGACTGGCTGACAAGATGGCCAGAGAAGGAGGGGGGGAGGAGTTAATCGCCCTGAGGAAAAACCTCTCCTGGGAAGTTTACATTCACGGGGGACGAACCCCGACGCGGATCGATGCCCTGGAGTGGGCCCGGAAGGTGGAGAAATGGGGAGCCGGCGAGATCCTTCTAACCAGCATGGACCGGGATGGGACCAAGGAAGGGTACGATATCCCCCTGACTCGAATCTTCTCCGATATTTTATCGATTCCCATCATCGCCTCGGGTGGAGTCGGGACGATGGAGCATCTGCTGGAGGGCCTGACCCAGGGGCGGGCCGATGCCGTCCTGGCGGCCTCCATCTTTCATTTCCGGCAGCATACTGTCCAGGAAGTAAAGGCCTATTTGCAGGGGAAAGGCGTCCCGGTTCGATAAAGATAATCATGACCTCCACCAGAGGTGGAGGTATGAAAAACAGTGAACCGCTCAAAGCGGTTTGAATTGGGCACCACCTAAAGGTGGTGTCACTCTTGGAACAGATTCATCTGATCGAGCCGACGATCCTCTTTTTCCTGAGCCCTTATATACTCTCGGATCGCCTGCTCATCCATGCCAACGGTGGAAACAAAATACCCCCTGGCCCAGAAATGCTGCCCGCTAAAGTTCTTTCTCTTTCCCAGGTATACTCGCGCAATTTGGATGGCACTCTTTCCCTTGAGAAACCCTACCACTTGCGCAACCGAATACTTGGGAGGAATCGAGACCAGCATGTGTACATGGTCGGGCTTGAGATGCCCTTCTAAAATCTGACTCTCCTTCTGAATGGCAAGGTCCTTGAACCATGGCCCAAGGTATCTTCGTAATTCCGTATACAGGTCTTTTCTCCGATATTTGGGAATCCACACCAAATGATACTTGCATTCCCACTTTGTATGGCTTAAACTCTGTCGGTCGTCCACGGAAAGCCTCCTGGTTCTTGAACTTTGAGCGGTTCACCCCTGGGAGGCTTTCTTATTTTTCTCGCTTTGTCAATTCCTGGAAATGTCAAACTCTATGAGTCCCCCGGCAGAGCCGGGGGTTTACCAGAATGAAATTATTTCAAGTAGATATCTGTCTCGCCGGATTTCACCGCCCATAAAGCACCGCCAGAAAGAATTCCTTTGACTTTTTCAATATTTTCCACTAGAATTTATTATTTACTGCTCTTGGCCAAAGCAAGCTAAAAAGATTCCCGGTAATTCCTATTCCAAGCCGGGACTCCTCGGCTTCTTTGGGGCATGATCAGTGAACATTTTTTCTTCATTTCTGGAGTCTTTTCGAATATTTAAAAATTCCGGCAGTCTGGAGGGGGGGCGAAAATGAATGCCGGGGGTAAGAATTAAAGAAGGTGAATCCTTCGAAAACGCTTTAAAACGCTTCAAAAAGCAGTGCGAAAAGGCCGGGATTCTTTCCGAGATTCGCAAACGGGAGCATTACGAGAAACCCAGCGTGAAGAGGAAGAAGAAGGCCCTGGCCGCACGGAAGCGGGCCATGAAGCGCATGCGCATCTACGACGAGTAAACCAGCATGACGCTCAAAGAAAAAATCGCTCACGATTACACTGATGCGTTGAAGGCTCGGGATGAGCGCAGGCTGTCAGCTCTGCGCCTTCTCCGGACCGAGGCTAAGAAGCGCGAAGTCAGCGGGCAGAAGAAGGAACTTTCGGAAGCCGAAGTGCTCGAGACTATCTCTTTCCTCGCCAAGCAGCGGAGGGAGTCTATCCGCCTCTTTGCCGAGGGCGGACGCCAAGACCTGGTGGATAAGGAGGAGGCGGAACTCAAGGTTCTGCTCGCCTACCTCCCTCAGGCCCTGACACCTGCGGAGCTCGATGAGCTCATTAATCAGGTGATCCAGGAGGCCCAGGCCATGGGTCCCAAAGACCAGGGGAAGGTCATGAAAGCGGTAATGCCCAAGGTCACGGGCCGGGCGGACGGGAAAGCGGTCAGCGAGATGGTCAAACAGAAATTGTCCAAACTGGCGAGCTAAAGTTTTTCTTCACCGGCTCGCCTTTGGGCCGATTGCCGGAAAGGTATCTGCGGCCGCCTTGCGCTTGAACTGGCCTTTTCCGGATCCTCCTATCGCCGGGCGGGCCGGGTAAGGAGACCGGGAGGCGCAAGATTCCTTTTTCCGGCCTTCGGCCGATAATCCCGAGGCCCTGAAAACGCGAATCCTTCAATCTCGGCATCGAGCGGACAACTCCATAGGTCAAAGGGGTGAATCCTATCCTGGCCGAGGAACGCAGGGACGGCGAATACCCTTTTCCCAGTCCTCACCTTACGATCCGCGAACAACCTTCGCCGTTTATTCTGGACCTCCCCTTCAAGGGGAAGCCACCTGGGAACCTTTTTTGAAAAAAGGAGGGTCCGCTGTAGGCAATCTTTCGGCGGCTTAAAGCAGGTCCATGGAGGAACGGTCACTCCGCGTCTTGGAATTTCATCTCTTTCTGCAGGGCTTGCAGACCTACGCTTCTTCCGAAGTGGGGCAGGCCGTCTGCCTCGCCTTGCGTCCCTCCCCCCGCAAAGAGGAAGTCGAAAAGCGCCTGCGCGAAGTCGGCGAAGCCTCCGACCTCCTGAAAGTGGAAGGGGATATCCCCCTGGGAGGGCTCCAGGAGGTCCGCCCGCATCTCCACCAGGCTCGGGCTGAAGGGACCTGTCTGCCCGCCGAAAGCCTGCTGCAGGTCAAGAGCACCGCGGCTGCTTCGGGAAAGGCCCGCGGTTATCTGCGGAAGGCCGGCCCTTCCCATCCTCTCCTGAGAGAGGTAGAGGAGAGGATTCCGGATTTACGGGATCTGTACGACGAACTCCAGGCGGCCATCGGCCCCCGGGGAGAGATTCTGGACTCGGCCAGCCCCGACCTCCGCCGTCTCCGGCGGGAGGCTTCTCTCGTGCGGGCGCGGATCCGCCAAGCCTTGGAGAGACTGTGGGAAAAGGAAGAGCTGCGCAAGATCTTCCAGGAACAGATCATCACCCTGCGCAACGAACGGTACGTGGTAGCGGTCAAGGCGGAGTTCAAGAATTCCCTGCCCGGAATCATCCACGACCAGTCTCAATCGCGGGCCACCTTTTTCATCGAGCCCCTCACCACCCTGGAGGAGAATAACGACCTCAACATGCTCCTTCAGGATGAGAAGGAAGAGGAACGAAGGATCCTTCTCGCGCTGACCACCCTGATTCGGGAACGGGCTCGGGAGATCACTCGGGCGGTGGAAGTGCTCGGCCATCTGGACCTGGTCTTCGCCGAAGCCAAATGGGCGCAAGCCGGGGGCGCCACCATCCCATCGCTGAACGATCACGGCCGCTGGAATCTGCGGGGGGCTCGACATCCCCTGCTGGGGCCCAAGGCCGTTCCGATTGACCTCTTCATGGATCGGGAACAGAGCACCCTGATCATCACCGGGGCCAACACCGGGGGGAAGACCGCCGCGTTGAAAACCCTGGGTCTCCTGACCCTGATGGCCCAGAGCGGGGTTCCCGTCCCCGCCGCCGAGGGGAGCGAGATGCCGGTTTTCGGGAAAATTTTCGCCGATATCGGCGACGAACAAAGCCTGCAGGAAAACCTGAGCACTTTTTCCGCCTGGGTTCGGGCAATCTCCAAGATCGTTCAAGAGGCGGACTCTTCCTCGCTGGTTCTGCTGGACGAAGTCGGAGGAGGAACAGACCCGGTGGAGGGCGCGGCCTTGACCATGGCTCTCCTCGACAGGCTGCGCAGCCAGGGGGGAAAGACCGTGGTCACCACCCATCTTCACCTCCTCAAGGCTTACGGAGCGATCCATCCCGATGTGGTTAACGTCTCGGTCGCGTTCAACCCCGAGACCCTGCGCCCGACGTTTCGCTTGATTTACGGCCGCCCGGGAGAGAGTCATGCCCTCCTCATGGCCGAAAAGTGGGGCCTTCCCCACGACCTGGTCCAGAAGGCCCAGGGGTATCTGGGGGAGGGGGAACACAAGCTCAGCCAGCTCCTCCAAACCCTGGAGCAGACCCAGCATGAGATGGAGGGAAAGCTCAGGGAAGCGGAGGAGACCAGGCGGCAGGCCGATTCCTTCCGCCAGCAGGCCGCGGCTCTATCGGCTCAAGCCCGGAAGGAGGAAGAGCGGCTTCTTCTTCAGACCCGGGAGGAAGCACGGGAAATGGTCCGGCAGGCGCGGGAGGACCTGCGCCGCCTGATCAACGAGTTCAAGGCCAAGGGACGGACCGATCTGCACCGGCTCGACCGGGAAATCGAGGCCGAGGAACAAAAGCTCGGCCAATGGTTGTTGAAGAAGCACGGAGAGGCCTCGGGCAAAGAGGGAGCCCTGCCTTCCCTGGCTCAGGAGTCTCCCCCTGCCACCCTGACCCAGTTGAAGGAGGCTTTTGCCAAACGAAGGGCGAAGAAGGCCGGCCGAAGCGCCAAACGCGGCCACCTCGACTATCACATTCCCTCGGTCAAGCAGGAGATCAAGGTCATCGGCTTGCGGGTAGATGAAGCCATTCCCCTGGTGGACAAGGCCATCGACGAGGCTTTTCTGGGGGGTCTGAAAGAGTTGGAAGTCATCCACGGGTCGGGCACCGGCCGGCTGCGGCAGGCGATCCGGGAGCATCTGCAGGATCACGGATCGGTGAAGTCTTTTTTCCCCGGAGGATCCGGCCGGGGAGGCGACGGGGTGACCGTGGTGGAGATCGGCCCCGCCCCTGCCGATCGGCCGCATCAACGTCGCGCCCCCAAGATGGGCGACCAACGCGGGTGAAGGATGAGCGACCTGATCCCCGAAGATAAAATCAACGAGGTGCGGCAGCGGGCCAGCATCGTGGAAGTGGTTTCCGACCTTGTATCCCTTAAGAAGTCGGGGAAGAACTACCTGGGGCTCTGCCCCTTCCACTCGGAAAGGACCCCCTCCTTCACGGTCAACGAGGAGAAAGGGATCTTTCACTGTTTTGGCTGCGGAGTAGGGGGAAATGTTTTCAACTTTCTCATGCGCACCGGCCAGATGACCTTTCCCGAGGCCGTCCAGGCCGTCGCCAAGCGCTATCAGGTGGCCCTCCCCACCCGCGAGTTGAGCGAAGAGGAAAAGCGGCGCCGAGGCCTCAAGTCCAAGTTGTATGAAGTGAACGAAGCGGCCGCCGAATACTTCCACCGGATCCTGACCTCCCAGAAAGAGGGGGAAGAGGGCCGCAGGTACCTGGCCCAGCGGGGCCTCTCGGAGGAAACGATCCGGGAACATCGGCTGGGGTTTGCCCCCGCCTCCTGGGACTCTTTGGTCCTGCACTTTCAGAAGAAAGGGGTCCCTTTGAACCTGGCCGAGACCCTGGGACTCATCCTTCCGCGGAAAGAAGGAGCGATGGCCCCCGGCCGTCCGGGTTATTTCGACCGGTTCCGCCGCCGGGTCATCTTTCCCATCATCAGCGAAGGAGGGCGTATCCTGGGATTTGGGGGGCGAATCATCGAGGAAAGCAAGGCTGAGGGAGAGATTCCTCCTCCCAAATATATGAACTCGCCCGAATCCCCCATTTACTCCAAAGGACAGACCCTTTACGGATTGAACTCGGCCAAGGGATTCATCCGGGAAAAAGGTAATGCCCTGATCGTGGAAGGGTACATGGACCTTCTCTCCCTCTTCCAGGCCGGGTTCCGGAACGTGGTGGCTTCTTTGGGAACGGCCTTGACTTCTCACCAGCTAAACCTTCTGAGCCGTTACGCGCCGGAGGCCGTCCTGATCTTTGACGGCGATGAAAGCGGCCAAAAGGCCACGCAGCGGAGCCTGGAGCTCTTCCTCCAGGAGGGGATCTCCGCCCGGATCGTCTCCTTACCCGGCGGATACGACCCGGACAGCTTCATCCGCAAGGAGAAGGGCGGCCCTTTCGAAAAGATCCTGGCCGATGCCTCCCCGCTGGTGGAGTTCCTGTTCGACCAGGCCCTGCGCCGACATCGCCCGGATTCGGTGGAGGGAAAGGTCCGGATCGTCCGGGAGTTGATCCCGGCGCTCAGCCGCCTGCAGGATCCCCTGGAACGGAACCTCTACATCGAAAAGATCGCCCTGCGACTGGGACTGAAGGAAACCCAGATCCGGGACCAGCTGCGGGGCCAAGAGCCTGCTCCGGCGGGCCCGGAGAAGTCCCCGCCGCCGGCCCGTTCGGGCCCGGCGCATGAAAGGGTCCTCCTGCAGCTCATGCTCCTGGATCCCTCGGCCATCGCCCGAATCCAGGAAGTCGTGGGGAAAGAGGGGTTCTCGGACCTTCGGCACCAGAAGCTGGTCCATAAGCTCCTGGACTTGAAAGAAAGGGGCGAGACGATCGACCCCCAGCGCTTCCTCAGCGGCGAGGAGGAAGAGGACCTGAAGGCCCTGGTCTCCGAGCTCCTTCTGGGAGAAGAAAGCCTCCTCGACCCGGAGCGCATGCTCGAGGATTGTTTGCGGGAGGTGAAGCTCTCCCGGATCCGGCAGGAGATCCTGCAGGTGGATGAAGAAATTCGTCAGCGAAGCCGACAAGAGAAAGATGCATCCTGGACTGTTCCCGGGTTGAAGGAACTCCTGAAAAGAAAACAGCGGCTCATTCTGGAGAAGAGAAGATGGTCGGGAGGACCCGCTGACCCGGTTCCGCACCAGCAAGGGTAGAGAGCCCAAGGACAGGTGAAAGAATTATGGCCAAAGAAGAAGAGATGGAAAAGGTAAAAGCATTGATCCACATGGGGAAGAAGAAAGGCTTCTTGACCTATGACGAGGTCAACACCCTTCTTCCCCCCGACATCATCTCCTCGGATCAGATCGACGACCTGATGATGATGTTCGGGGAGATGGACATCGAGGTGGTCGATGCCGCCCACAAGGTCAAAGTGAGCAAGCAGCGGGAAGAGGTTGAGCCCCTTCCTCCGGAGGAGGAGCTCGAACTGGAGGCCGAGGGACTCGGAAAATCCATCGACCCGGTCTACATGTACCTCCGGGAAATGGGATCGGTCTCCCTCCTGACCCGGGAAGGGGAAGTGGAGATCGCCAAGCGCATCGAAACGGGAGAGAAAGAGGTCATCAACGCCGTCCTGGACTCTCCCCTGACCATCAAAGAGATCATTCAGCTCGGCGAGCGGCTTCGTTCCAAAAAGGTGAAGCCCAAGGAGCTGGCCCCCGATCAGGAGGACGAGGACGAGTCCTTCTGGGAAGAGGAGTTCAACGTTCAGAGAATCCTGACGCTGATCGACCAGATCCGAAAGTTCGACGAAAAAAACCGGCATCTTCGCGAGAAACTGGCCAAGGCCCGGGCGTCGGCCCAGACCCAGCTGGGGAAAAAGCTGCAGGAGAACAAGGAAAAGATCGTCTTTCTGCTCAAGGACATCAACCTAAAAACCAAACAGATCGACAAAATCGTGCAGAAACTCAAGGGGCTGGCCGACCGGGTGGAGAAAGCCGAGGGAGAGATTCACGAGGTTCTCAACCGCGCGACCCTGCCCCTGGACCAACTCCAGCGGATTCTGCGCATGATGAAGAAGAAGCCGGGGGAGTTCCGCAAGTTTCTGCGCAAATCCAACCTGAAGAAAGAACTG
>Ga0182021_10005855_pt1 | contig 14618 bp, 14 predicted proteins | sample 612E3MmetaG_FD_120493 | JGI IMG/M metagenome (GOLD analysis project Ga0182021, IMG submission 120493) | Permafrost microbial communities from Stordalen Mire, Sweden - 612E3M metaG (Illumina Assembly) | ecosystem: Environmental > Terrestrial > Soil > Wetlands > Permafrost | place: Sweden... | reverse complement strand
TTTTGCTGCTATGACCTTAATTTTCAAAGTGCAAAGAACAAAAAAATCCTCCAAAGGAGGATTCGTTTTCGACCCAAACTTTGGTTGATCTTTTTACATACCAGAGTACATTATAAACGAATTTCAAAGATTGTCAATGACTTATTTTGAAGACTTATAGTTTGAAATGCAAGCTATATTCTGCTATACTCTCCCGCACCATGAATCAACGGGAGGGTGAAGGCAAATTATCTGTTCCGTCGGAAAGAATACGGCGGGAATTAACGCGACGGGAAAAATTATTTAAAGAACTTGGAACCGGAAAAACTCCGCATTCCCTGCAATTAGCCGAAGAATTTATCCAACTTATACCGGCAAAGGCCAATATTCTTGATATCGGATGCGGATCGGGCGACAAATTATTCCGTTTAGTTTGCGGAACAGACCGTAAGGGTTTAGGTGTTGACATTAATCCTCGTGAGATAATGTTTGCCGAACAAAAATTTACATCCGCCAATCTGCAATTCATAGAAGCAGACGGAACAGATTTAACATTTATTGCAGATAACTACTACGATTGCATCACTATGACCGGCGTTATCGGAGCAGTTGAACCGGAAGTAAGAAACGATTTATTAAGCGAAAGTTATCGTCTGCTTAAGCCAGGCGGAAAATTAGCAATAGCCGACTTCAAATTAAGCGATGATTCCGAACAAATACGGAAATATCTGGAGGATATGAAAGAAACAGGAGAATACGGTACAAGGGTCATAAGGGATCCGGCCGGAAATATAATTTTCATTGGAACCCATTTTGCCAAAGAGAATCTTGAGGGGTTGTTTAGAAACGCAGGATTTTCGAATATACAGATAAGAGAACATTCTATTACATCGGCAGTTTTGGATTACGAAGCGAAAACAAGGCAACAGTATACCGTCTGGGCCGGTAAAGAGCCAAATGTCTGTAACGCAGAACATTGACTTGCAATATTTACAGGAATATAATGATCCGAATCGTGAGAGATCAAACACCCCATGAAAAAGTAGACCGGTTGGCTAGTTTCCCCGAAATTAATCCTAATCCGACGATGGAGGTCGATTTTTCAGGAAATATTTCTTATTTAAATCCGGCCGCCAAAAAATTGTTTCCAAATTTAGAATCGTCAGGAATAAATCACCCTTACCTTACAAATCTGAATCCGATACTTAATAAATTCAAAGAAAATAAGAAAAAGATCTTTAACAGAGAAGTCAAGACGGGCAATCTTTGGTTCCATCAAGCATTTTTTTACCTCGGTGATTTAAAACGTATCAGAATCTACGGCTATGACATAACCCATATGAAAAAAAACGAGGAGGCACTGAGGGAAAACAATAAGCTGCTGAATAAAACCCAGGAGTTGTCTCACGTGGGCACTTGGGCACATGATATAGCCAAGGGCATAACCTATTGGTCGGATGAGACATACCGCATATACGGCTATAAACCACGGAGAGTTATTCCTTCGGGTAAAAACTTTAATCGGGTCGTTCATCCCGATGATCAAAAGCAAGTAGCCGATATCTATGTCAACTCCATAAGGGAAGGAAAAGACGGATACACTAACACATTTAGAATCATAAATAAATCAACTAATGAGTTACGCACAATTTATGAAAAATGCGAATATATCCGCGACGAATCAGGGAAAATAATACGCTCTATCGGAATAATACAAGACATTACCGAACGTAGGAAGGCCGAAGAAGAGCTGCAGAAACTTAACAGGATATTTAAGTCTCTCAACAACAGCAGCAAGATAATGATTCATGCCGACGATGAGATAAAATATCTTAACGACGTCTGCAATATTGTCTTAAAAGATTGCGGTTATTCCATGGTTTGGATCGGATATGCTCAGGACGATAAATATAAATCTGTTCTTCCGGTCGCCTATGCGGGTTTTGACAAGGAATATGTAGACGCCTTAAATGTCTCATGGTCGGATACCAGCGCCTACGCTCGTGGCCCGACAGGCACTACTATTCGCACCGGAAAAGTATCTTTGTGCAGAAATATGCTCACGGATCCAGACTTCGCTCCCTGGCGCAAAGCAGCTCTTAAGCGTGGCTATGCTTCTTCAATAGCGCTACCCCTAATAATGGAAAGAAAAGCTTTCGGGTCAATTGCGATTTATTCACAGCAACCCGATCCGTTTTCAAAAGATGAAGTGGAACTCCTTTCGGAGTTGAGCAATGACCTGGCTTACGGAATTACCGCAATCAGGTTGCGTAAAAAGAATAAAGAAGCCGGAGAGGAATTAAATAAATTCTCCCAGGCTGTTGAACAAAGTTCAGCCTCTATTGTAATTACCGATCTTCATGGTTCAATTGAATATGTAAACCAGGGTCTGGTTGACACTACGGGTTATTCCCGCAAGGAAGCAATTGGTAAAAATCCAAGAATATTGAAATCGGGATTAACAAATCCGGAAACATATAAACAGCTCTGGAAAACGATTACCTCGGGAAAAGAGTGGAAAGGCGAACTTTGCAACAAGAAAAAGAACGGCGACTTGTATTGGGAGCAAGTCTCAATTTCACCCGTAAAAAATGCCGAAGGAAAGATCACGAATTTTCTTGCAGTCAAAAATGACATTACGGAACTTAAGAATATAGATCAGCGTAAAGATGACTTTATCACAATAGCCGGCCATGAGTTGAGAACTCCGGTCTCAGCTATTAGGTTGACTAATCAGATACTTCAGGAAATGCTTGCAGATAATGCACAGGCCTTAAAATACCTTGAGAAAATAGATCGGCAATCCAATATCCAAGTCACTCTTATTAATGATCTTCTCAACGTTTCTAAAATTCAAACGGGCAAAATGGAAATACGTAAAGGAAAATTTAGTTTACAAAATCTGGCGGAAGAGGTAGCCGAAACTATGCAAAAAACAACCGAAAAACATAGAATTATTATAAGAGGTGAAATACATGATAAGATATATACTGACAGAGACCGGATAGTACAAATTCTGACAAATTTTTGTTCAAATGCGATTAAATATTCGCCAAAGGGAGGGAAGATAACTATCCGGCTTAAGAAAAATAAAAATGAAGCTATCGTGAGCGTTGCCGATCATGGAATAGGAATCCCGGAAAAAAATTATCAGGGAATATTTAAGAGATTTTACCGGGCATACGGCAGCGGAAGTGAAGGATATCCGGGCCTGGGAATGGGACTTTACATCTCATACCAACTTATTAAATTATTGAATGGAAACATCTGGTTTAAAAGTAAGCTTGGAAAAGGTTCAACCTTTTATTTTTCCTTGCCTTTGGCATAAGATTTTATGATAAATTCATCAGCATTTGAGGCATTTCTAAGACAATTTAAACCTATTCTATACAGAAGAAAAGAAAGAATAATTTTGCCCGGAGAAGATACGGATAGTATCTTTTATGTCGCGCAGGGGCATGTAAAACAAAGCATTCTCTCCCCCAGCGGCAATCAGTTTACGCCCTATATTTTTGCGCCCAGTACTTTTTTCCCGCAGATCTGGCTTGAAAAGGGTAAATTATCGGATATCGCCGATCATGAATATGAATCCCTAACTCCGGTTGAGGTTTACAAAATTCCAAAAGAACAATTACTGGAATATCTTAAGGAAAATCCCAACGAAGTTTTCATTCTGCATGAGCAACTGACGGTTTATTCCGCCGAACTGCTTAAAAAACTTGAAACAAGAGTCTTCAGCGATGCCTATCATCTGGTTATCCTGGCACTTTTGGATTTAGCAAGGCTTTTCGGCAAAAAAGAAGAAAAGATAATTCTGATTGAATATTGGTTCACTCATCACGATATCGCCAGTATTTCAGGCCTATCCAGGGAAGTCGTGACCAAACAGATGAATAAGCTCGGGGAGAAAAAATTAATCGGTTACAAAAACCATTTTATTACGGTCAATAATCCGGAACTGCTTAAAGCGGAATTGGAGACATAAATCTGTAATCAAAATCACAGCTTTGGAAAAGATTGTCCCATAGCATATAATAAACTATATCAAAGTGATGAAAAATAGCAAAAAAATTCTAATTATCGAAGATGAGGCCGATATTCTGGAGCTTCTGGTTGACAAATTTATAAGCGAGAAGTTCAAGGTACTCCAGTCAACATCCGCTGAAAAAGGGATTCAACTGGCTCTTGAAAATAAGCCTGATTTTATTCTGTTGGACATAATTCTCCTTAAAATGGACGGGATAACCATGCTGAAAAAGCTGCGTCAAAATCCCTGGGGCAAAAATGTTCCGGTAATCATTTTAAGTAACGTCACCGATCAAACCAAAGTTTCCGAAGCCATGAGGCTCGGGGTTTACGATTATATCATCAAGACTAATTTAGTTCTCAACGACCTGGTTAAGCAGGTAAAAGAGGTCACAAATTTCTAGATCTTCTCCATCGCCTTAAAGAGGACTATTCCCAGAGAAACGACGACGTTCAGACTGACGTTCACTCCCCACATCGGAATTTCGACAATTTTGTGACACATGTCCAATACTTCTTTCGAAACACCGGTTGTCTCATGTCCCACAACCAAAGCCAAAGGGAAACTGTAATCAATTTTATCGTAAGGGACGCTCTTTTTGTCCTGTTCTATCGCCACCACATTTAAATTTTTAATTCTTAATTTTAAATTTTTAATTGCCTCAATAGTGGTTTCTGCGTATTCCCAATTCACCCACTCCGTAGTATTAATCGAGGCTTTTTTGATTCTGGTATGAGGAGGCGCTTCCGTTTCTCCGCACAAAATCACTTTTTGGGCCGCTACCGAATCCGCCAAACGGAAAATCGATCCGATATTGTAGGTGTCCATGACATTATCTAAAACAATATAAATAGGGTTTTTCTTGATTTTTCGTAAATCTTCGGGATCAGGAACCGTGGTTCTTAACTCCTGAGCTTTTAACTTAATCATCTTTGTATTCTACTAAAAGTCCTGAGGCAAAACAATCTAATAGTGTCGTTTAAGTTCTTTTCTTCTCGGAGAATACTCAAGCCTCCTAATTGCTTCTCCTTTTATTATCGAGATATTTTGGGGGCTAGTGTGGAAACCTTCAGCCACCTCCCTTTCCGTCCTTTCTATTCCATCATCTAGTATTCCATAAATTTGTTCAAGGACAGATCTTTGCTGTTCACTTCTGTGACGATAATCGCCTTCATTGTCCACAAAAGTTTCATCAAAAACTTTTTTTGTGGTTTTTTTTAAAGCTTTCTTCCGATCTTCTTCCTCTATTCTTTCAAGAGGATTATTTTCTTGTTTATCAATAAAAAATCGCATGTCACGCGTCAGGTAATCTAAAAGCTCCGGCATTCTTATCCCTGTTTTTGAGCTCCATTCTTGAGCAAGGTTTTCTACTTCTTTATTCGTGAGACTTTCTTTGTCCTTCAATTCTGCAATTTTCCTAATAAAGGATATTCCGCTCTTTCCTAATTCTCGAATAAAATCAGGTAAAGGCAATTCATACTTTTCACAAAAATACGAAAAAATCCCCTTCTGCGCAAAAACATTTACCTGATTAGAAACTAAAGGGTTTTGCTTAATTTTTGGCGCATTTTCTATTACGGAAATCATTGCCGACATAAGCATCTCTTCACGATCTTCCTTGAAGTCTTTTTCTTCATTAAAATTTGAATCGACAACGGTAAGGACAGTTCTTAATGACAAAAATTGAAAAGCCTTTTTTCCCACAAGCTTTATCTTTTCATCTTCATCAACAATTGCCTTAAGGGCTCCCTTGTACGTAGAATTGTCTATTTTTGCAGGAAGATTTGAAGCGGTAATTTTAAGCAATTCGTAAGGATCCAGATTAGGATCCAAACTATTTTTTGCGATAATCTCATCATAAAAACCCGCTATTTCCGTCGCGGATGAAGTATTGATTCTATCTTTAATTGGCACTATTTCTTTAATTGGGCTTTGTTCCGAAATCATGTCCATAATTTTAACTCTATATTTACTATAAGTCAATAGCTGAGGCTATTTTCTGGCTGATTTGGTGGTGTTTACTATTGTTTCTGCTTGCAGACTAACCTGAGCTTTCTGGAATTCATTTATCAAACTTTTGATTTGGGCTGATTGACTTGAAGCTTGTTCTTGAGCCGACCGGCTTGACATTTTGCTCAGAATGCTTATTGACCGGTTAATTTCTTCCGCGGAAAGACTGGCCGAACTGATATTGTCCCCTATCTGCAAATTCAAATCCTCAATCGTTTCGCTAGTCAAAAGACCTGCCGGTAAGTCTTCTTCAACCTTAGTCTTTGCTGTTTTCAAAGCTTCTCTGACTGCCGCGACTTGTGCCTGAAGCTCCCCTGTTGCCTGCTCTCCCAAAACAGAAAGAGTTTTCTGCTTTTCTTTGATTGAATTATTTATTTCTTCGGCCAATTTATCGATATTGCGTCCGGTTAATTTGGCATCGGCAATATCTTCCGAAGCTGCTTCAAGGTTGTCCGATATTCCCAAGAGGGCGACCCTGATTCCTGCAGAATTATTTTTGGCTAACATAAATCTTAATTCTGCCATTCTTTCTCCGGCAACGGCATTGTGAATTTTCGCTCTTTGTTCGGGGGTAAAGGCTAAAAGCAAACGGAATTCCTGCTTTACCTGATCCAAAAAGTACAAAGGGCTGTCCGGAAGGATAAGCCCCGGTCCTTCTGCCGTCGGAGGAATTGATAAGGTTGAAGCGGCAAAGGCATAATTTGAGGAAAGAAAGATAACCGCAGAAGCCAAACTGACGCTTAAGAAAAAAATGAAAAACTTCCTCACGTTATTTAGTGTGAAATTTTCTTAGATAATTGTCAAGTGGCGGCAATTTTTTAATATCTTCTAATTTCCAGGCGGCAAATGTACAGTAAGCCTGCCCCGCCATACCCAATGAATACAATTAAGCTTTTTGGACAGGTTGACCCTTAATGTCTTCTAATTTCCACGCGGCAAATGTACAGGCGGGGTAATTGGAACAGCCGTAGAATTTGCGGCCTTTGCGGGTCTTTTTAATTATAATTTTGCCTCCGTCCTTCGGACAAATTTGGTCTGTTTCTTCGGTAAAGGCTTTTGTGAATTTACATTTCGGGAAAGCCGAACAGGCCAGGAATTTTCCGAACCGCCCGCTACGGATAAGTAAGGGTGAACCGCAAGTTGGACATTTTTCATCAGTTTCCTCTGTAGAAATTTTTATTCTCTCCGCACCTTCGACTTCTTTTAATTTTTTCTCAAACGGAGTATAGAAGTCTTTCATCATGGGCGCCCATTTTATTTGACCATTGGCAATTTGGTCAAACTCATCTTCCATCAAGGCGGTAAACGGAATGTCATCGATATCCGAGAAATTAGTGACCAGAAAATCATTGACGGCAATTCCGACGGCAGTGGGCACAAATTTTCCCTCCTGACGTTCAATGTAGCTCCTATATTCAATTGTCGAAATGATTGTAGCGTAAGTTGAAGGTCTCCCGATCCCCTTTTCCTCCAGGGTTTTTATAATTGAAGCGTCATTATATCGAGGCGGAGGTAAGGTTTCATGTTCTTTTTCTAAAACACTAATCAAATTAAGATTCTCATCTTTTACAAATCTCGGCAGTCTATTGTCTGTCATTCCCAAAGGATTGACTTTCAAAAATCCGTCAAAAACCAAGACAGAACCATTGGCTTTTAATTTATAAGGATCGGCCTTGACAAATACCGTGGTTGACTCGATTATTGCATCGCTCATTTGAGAGGCAACTGCCCGTTTCCAAATAAGATCATAAAGTTTTCCGTAGGCTCCTCCCAAATCTTGTGTCACCTGTAAGGCCAAAACAGAAGCCTTAGTCGGCCTGATGGCTTCGTGCGCTTCCTGAGCTAATTTCTGTTTGGCAGAATAGAATCTGGGCGTAGCCGGCACATATTTTTCTCCGTACTCTTTTTTGACAAAATTAATGATAGACAGGACTGCCGATGAGGAAATCGTCACGGAATCGGTTCTGTGATAGGTAATATAACCTTCTTCGTAAAGTTTCTGCGCCAAACTCATGGTTCTTTTCCCGTTTATTCCGAGCCTTCTGCTGGCGTCCTGCTGCAGAGTTGAGGTGGTATAAGGAGCCCAGGGACTTCTTTTTGCCTGTTTCTGCAAAACATCTGAGACCTTAAATGTTTTTGTCTTCAGATCTTGAACTATCTTTTGCGTTTTTTCCAAACCATCGATATTTGTTTTAGTAATTTTGTATTGTCCGTCATATAAGTCAAATGTTTTTTGGACCTCAATCTTCTGATTATTAATCTCAATTAATTCAAAAGTGGTCTCATCAAATTTTGAGTTTTGAGTTTTTCCTCTCTGAGAACGGGTGAGTTTTGAGTTCACCATTACCGCAGCAATGGTGTAATATTTTTCCTTACCGAATTTCTCGATTTCTCTTTCTCTTTCGACGATTAATCTTAAGGCCACCGACTGAACTCTCCCTGCAGATAATCCCCGGCGGACTTTTTTCCAAAGCAAAGGGGAAAGTTTGTAACCGACAAGTCTATCCAAAACCCGTCTGGCCGTCTGGGCATCAACCAAATTTCTGTCTATTTTCCGGGGGTTTTTCAAAGCCTCCTCAATTGCCTCTTTGGTAATTTCATGAAAAACAATTCTCTTGAATTCATCTTTTTTGTCTCCCAAGATTTTCGCCACACTTGAGGCAATCGCTTCTCCCTCACGGTCAGGATCGGTCGCCAGGATAATCTGCGAGGCATTTTTGGCTTGCGACTTTAAGTCGGCAATAATCTGTTTTTTGTCGGCAACAGTTTCGTACAAAGGCGCAAAACCGTGCTCAAAATATATCCCGATTTTGCTTTTGGGCAAATCCATCACATGCCCCATCGAGGCCCTGATGACATAGTCAGACCCCAAAAATTTCCCTATTGTGCGGGCCTTGGTCGGTGATTCGACGATAACCAGATTCATAACAATTTAACAATACAGCAATTTAGCAATTGTTTCCAATTATACAAGAAGTGTCAAGAGGCAATGTCACTTTGGGCCATTATAATCCTTAACGTCTTGCTCTGTGGGGAGAGAAAAAAGTATTGATTCAGCGTGGGAAACATAACCATTCGGATCCTTATCATTAATTGCTCGAGCAAAAAGTTTATCGGTCAGACAATCTTCAGCTTTTATACTAAACGTGACGTCGGAGTCCTGATTACCCAATGTGGCTTTTGTTTTATCAAGAAAGACTGTTGAAACAATTTTCTCCCCATCCGCTCTTGTCCAGGCAAATTCCACTCCCGGAACTTTCTCGCCTTTATCGTTTAGCATGTCCATGTACCTAAAGTAGCCCTTTGTGTCTTTAAGATCCGGCTTCCCCGTCTGATTCAGAAGGATTAATGTATGCATGCCGGGTACGCCATTTTCCTGAAGGATGCCCTGCTCTATCTTAATTGCATTATTTTTATCGATATTAATCCTTTCAATTACCCAGTGAGCTCCATAACCAACCGGAGCAAGGACTGCAATAATACCAAGGCCGGTAAGAAGACAGCCGATTTTATCCTTCCGGGTAGTTTTAGGTTCGTTTTCAACCATAGGCTTATATTATACAACTCTACCTCAAAAACGGCAGTTCTTTTAGGGAATCAGGAGTTTTGATAATTTTTATGACTCCCCTGTCAACTCTGCAAAAAGCATCGGTATTGCCGTATTTATTACTATGATATTTAACATTCAGGTTGTTCACTTTCAAAAGGTTTATCCATTCTTCGATGCGCACGGAATTTTCTTTTAAATCAACGTATGATGGCACCTGGAAAAGCAACATCCCATTCTGTTCATTTAATAAATTCCACGCTTTGCTTAATAACATTGAATACATGTGTTCATCTTTAGGAAGACAATCCAATCCACCCATTGCTCTTTCCATAATTAAATCTGCTTTTCTCTCTCCTAATTCGGCTTTAATTCCTCTCCAAAAACCACGGCGCATGATATTTCCGGCAAATTGTTTTATTCCCGATTTTTGATCCTTATTTTTTTCTTCTACGGTTCTTTTATCCAATAACGATAGCGCTATTCCTAATTTTGATTTATCGGGAACTTCCTGAAAGAAATCTCTAAGCGCAAATGAGGGGCCCATAATGTCTATAATTATTGGAGAACGCTTCTGTTTGATAAAATTAAGAATAGTCTCGTCTTCCAATACACGCGCAAAAGTTCTTTCATATTGGCTGCTATTATCGCCATAGATATCCCAAATGTCTTCACTCGTAGAAATCATGGTCCGGTTGTATCTAATCTGTTTTAGTATCTTTCCGGATAGATTATGGAGGTCTACTTGTTTTCCTTCTTTTTCTAAAACTGCCATAATTATAGTGGCGTTTATTATAGGACAAAAAATGGCTTAAGGCAACCAAAACATAATATATTTATCTCCCAAACCATTCTTCCGGGATTTTTGGGGTCTAACTTTTAACCAAAAATTAAAGCAGATTTATTTTCAGGAACTTTTGTCAGAATATACCCTCCACCCTGCTCCTTCGGCAGACTAAAAACAAAGTAATATCCACTATTATCTGTAAAATTTGAGTCTTTCCAGTTATTCCAAGCATCACTAATTCCCTGCATGGCCCCCATATCCGTATCATATTCGCTATAATCAGGTTTTTTACCTAAATTAATTGCCTGCGCAACATCTTCGTCATGTGTTACTTCATGTCTAAGAACAAATCCGGGACTTTGTGCTGCATAAGGATAAGACTTAGGATTACTAACTGAAGCATCCGTATTAAGCGTAAAATCTGAAGGATTAGGACAAGATTCGCGCGAAACACGAGTTTGTATATCATCCTGATCATCATAACCATCGCGTGGAGCATTATAAAAAGTTAGCTTTCCATTTGAGTCGAAATATACCTCCTCCACAGTGGCATTCAAATCTTGTTGACCGACAGCCGCAAAGATAGTCCGGTCGAGGTATTTTCCTTTTTTTGAGACCCCTGCATAAAACAATCCTGCAGCCTCAGGATATTTTGACATTTCAATCTCGGAAATCCTTTCATCGGTAACGATGCCGTTTTCGTAGGCGTATATACTAGCATTTATTGACTCTGAGTATTCTTTTAATAATTCCTTGTTGGGATTATTGCGCAGTTCTTCTAGCTGATTTTGCAATCTCTTAATCGCATCCGCTCTGTATTTTGCTACGTCTATTGCCGGAGGATCAGTAAGCATATCCCTGACTCCATCATATTTCTTATCCTTCATAAAACTTTTTGATAAAAACGGCGCATCAACTAAGACAATCGTTAATTTTTCCTTGCCATGTTGATTGGCTAGCTCAGCAAAAGGACCACCCTCTTCAAATGCTTGTTTCCTTATGGAAAGATTGGTGTTGTCGGCTTGAATAATTGTCACGCCATTAGATGCTAACTGTTCTGTAGATAAAGCATCCTCTGGTAAATTTGAAAGTATTTGATGTTCAGGGTCAGGCGGATTGCTATCGGGATATCTTACCTTGGAAGGAAATATACCCAATAGCTGAGGCGTTTCCGAGTCAATAGCTGTTTCCTTCATTTTACTTACATCAGCAATGTTAAATGGAGTCATGGTTCCATTTGTCAGAAGATGTCCAATAGGCAAGCCTTCACTGTTTAAAACAATATCATTTTGCAAAGAATGATCTTCGGGAACAGGCATAGAAATAGAGGTAGGTGAAGGCTCTTCTCTAAAAGGGTTTATATTTGCACAGCCTGAAGAGAGTATTAAGGCTAAAGCTGAGGCGGATAATAAACTCCTTTGCCAAACCAGTTTTGATATTTTCCTGCCTTTCTCAGGAATTAATTTTTTAAATTTATCCGAAACAGTCAAATCGACTGCAGCATTAATCTTATTGATTGAGGGTATTTCCGGCTGTGGACCTATTTCCTTCATTGAATTGTTCATTTTTAATGTTTTTTAATATTATTATCAAATTCTGTTCTAAAGTCTGTTAAAAATAGCTTCATTTTTTGGGATAAATCGGGAATTCTCTCTTGGGCCAGCGAGAATAATTTTTCCGGAGTTTTTGTCCTCTTTACATCCTCTGTTGGTAATTGTTCTGAGATACGTATAAGGATATATTGAGATATTTTATTACGTAGATTATTAGAGACTTCTTGCATCTCTTTTCCTTTTAAATTTTTTATTCCTAAAAAAACTAACGGATCAAAGCCCAAAGATTTATCCATAATAAGATTCTAATGTTTTTTGTTTTGAAAGACAATTATCTTCCGAACCATTCCTCCAGAATCTTCTTGGCGATGGGGGCGGCGACATTGGAGCCTTCACCCGAATCTTCGGACAAAACCGTGACGATAATTTGCGGATTATCGGCAGGGGCGAACAGAGTTATCCAGGCATGAGGCATAGTATCTTCCCCTCCATGCTGGGCCGTTCCTGTTTTGCACGCCAGACTTATAGGCTTGCCTTTGACTTTAAAATCAAAAAGCGGCCAGGCAACCCCGCCCGTGCTGCAGGCCTCAACCATTCCCTGTTTAATTAACGAAACAGTTTCATCGGACAAAAATTTCTGTGTTTTAGACAGGGTATCGGATAATAAGATATGCGGTTTATAAATTACCCCTCCGTTGGCGATTGCCTGTGTCCAGCTGTTTACCTGAAGAGGTGTGGTCAGTAAAAAACCCTGTCCGATTCCGTAATGATAAGTGTCTCCCAAATACCAATTTTCTCCGATTGTAGATTTCTTCCATTCTTCGGTCGGAACCGTCCCCGGTTGTTCTCCCATCAAATCAATACCTAATTTTTTCCCCAAACCGAATTTTTCTGCGAATTGAGATAGCTTGTCAATTCCGATTTTTTCCGCTAATTTGTAGAAAAAAATATCATTTGATCTTTGAATGGCTTTTACCACATTCACTTCCCCGTCCGTCCTGCCGTACTGCAAAAAATACCAGTTTCCGAAAGAGAATGTGCCGAGCCTTAAAATTCCCGTATCTTCAACTTGAAAATCCTTATCGATGATTTTATCTTCCAGTCCCGCGGCGGCAACAATTATTTTAAATGTAGAGCCGGGCGGATACACTCCTCCGATCGCCCGGTTCAAAAGCGGTTGATTGTCGGAATCCATAATGATTTGAGATACGGATTTATAAGGCGATGTTTCATCCGGCATGTATCCCTCATTCATTGTAAAAAGATTGGGATCAAAAGAAGGCTTGGAAACAAGAGCCAGGATTTCCCCTTTGGGATTTGAGACAATTATTGCCCCTTTTTTGATATCGCGGGCCTCTTCAAAAACTTTTTGCTGAAGCGCAATGTCTAAGGTAAGAGTTATATTTCTTCCTGGTATCGGATCCGTTTGTCCGAGTTCGCGGATAATTTTACCCAGACTATTTACTTCAACCAACTCTTTTCCGTCAACGCCCTTTAAAAGATTCTCGTATTCATTTTCTATTCCTATTTTTCCGACCAAGTCCCCGCCCGAATAATCCGCAAACTCTTTTTGCTTCAATTCTTCTTTTGAGATTTGTCCGATATATCCCAACACGTGAGCCGTGGCATCTTTATAGGGATAGTTTCTCAACGAATCTATCTCTAAATTTGTTTTTCCCTGAGATAAAAGGTTCAAGGCATCATTTTTACCGATGAGATTTGTTTTATCTCCTACTATTTCCCTAAAGCCGGGAACATTAAAAACCAACGGAACCCCCTCTCTATCAAACATAATCCCGCGGGGCGCATGAACAGGAATAGTTCTTGTTCGGTTGGAATCCGAAAGATTTCTGTAACTACTTCCGTTAACAATTTGCAGAAAAAAAAGCCTGGCAATGATCAACGTTGCCGCCGCTATCAAGATTACAGGCAATATATTGCTTCTAATTGAATAGTTTCTGTCAAGATCTCCTTTGTGTCTTTGACTTTTTTCAAGTCTTATGTAGTCTCCGAATGCGGGTCCGATTTTAACCATAATAGTTTGAAGAATATAATAGCAAACAAAGAGTTAATAAGCGACTGTAAGAAAATTTGCTGATAATTGAAAACTCTTAGGTAGACCAGACTGCCTAGAAAGGATGCTATGAATACAAAGATTGCATTCCGGGTTTCGAATTTTCTTTCATAAAGAAAAAGGATTAATGCGAAAATCGTAAACATCAAGCTTGAATAACCCAAAACCCTTAACATAATTAAGTCCAAAAACAAACCTAATCCGAAGGCTAAGAAAAATACCCATGATTGCTTAAAAATTACCGTCGTTGCCACCAATAATCCTACCGAAAAGGGAATTGTCGTGACTGCACTTACGGATACCGTCAGGAACGTCAGTATTAAAAAAATGTAAATCATTTATTGGGTATGTATACAAAAACCGTAAGCAAATTCCCAAAATTAACAAAACTTTCGACCTTTGCTCTCTGAAAAAGACTGCTGGGATTTTTTTCAACCGATATAATTTTCCCGACTACCAGATCCTGCGGGATGCCGATTCCGTCACTATCGATGTCTCCTTTTGTCAGAACAAGCTCCCCTATTCTTATATCTTCCGAAAGGAGAATGTTGTCCAAAGTCAAAGCGTCCGTGTTTTTAATCACTCCGACAGCGCCATTCTGCGTTTTGGCCGTAAAAGAAACGGAAGAATTGTTGACCAAA
>Ga0182021_10005854_pt1 | contig 14619 bp, 12 predicted proteins | sample 612E3MmetaG_FD_120493 | JGI IMG/M metagenome (GOLD analysis project Ga0182021, IMG submission 120493) | Permafrost microbial communities from Stordalen Mire, Sweden - 612E3M metaG (Illumina Assembly) | ecosystem: Environmental > Terrestrial > Soil > Wetlands > Permafrost | place: Sweden... | reverse complement strand
TGACCCCTGACTTTGGACCTCGACAGAGGCTTGTCTCAATCATCACAGATGCGCCTCTTAAGGTATCCCCTATGTACAACGGGCCGAAGCTCTGTTGCCCGGACATATGTGAATACGCATGTATCCAGGCTTGCCCGACTACGGCGATGACTGGAAAGGTGTCTCTGGCGATTGACGACAGGAAGTTTGAGTATGCCAAGCTTCACGCTGTTAAATGCAGGTGGTTATTTCCCGAGAAAGGTTTCCGTAGAACCAAGGTTCCGATGCCGCCAAACCCGACTGATCAGGATTGGGGAGAGGTGTTAAGAACTACGAAACCCCACCCATTTGATGCTGCCCTCAACCAGTTCACCTTTGTTCCACACTGTGGTGCCTGTGTTTTTAGCTGCCCATCGCCAAATTTCGAAAAAGTATCTCATACGGGTTAAATGATTTAGATTCGTAAGGTTTTGTTGGCATCTGCATTCGAAAAAATTTCTCATAATTATCCCTACCTCACTATGATTCATCAAGACACGCACCGAAATTTTACAGAGGCTCTAAAAATTCCTGATATCCGTCTGTTTATCGGGTCCCTTGGATTTTTTACCCTTTCCAGCCGTGCTTTGGCGGTAGTCATTGGTTTTCAAATTTATCACATCACCCATAGTCCCCTTGCTCTCGGTTGGTTGGGGTTGGTGGAGGCGATTCCCGCAATTTCGCTTGCTCCTTTCGGAGGTTACATAACAGACCATTTTAGCCGGCGCAAGATTCTTTTAATTGCTCGCATGTTCTCCTGTCTCTGCACACTCGCTTTAGCTCTAATATCATTGCAAAGCCACATTAACTCACTGATAAGTCTTCTCTACTTTTCGATCTTTCTGGCAGGTATAGCAAGGGGGTTCGCAGATCCAGCCAATACGGCTTTTGAAGCGCAGGTAGTTCCTAAACATCTGACCGTAAACGCCTCTTCGTGGATCGGAAGCTCATGGATTGCTTGTTCAATCTTGGGACCAGCAGTGATTGGTTTTGTATTTGATGCTTGGGGAGCCGCAGTATCATATCTCATTATTACGGGCAGTTTCATCCTTTCCTGGATCTGTACCGCACATATCTCCTCAAAACCCCAGTGCATTTCCCGACAAAAGGAACACATATTCAAACGCATCGGTATCGGATGGCGATTTGTTTTCACCAACCAACCGCTCTTGGCGTCTTTGGCACTAGATTTATTCGCGGTATTTTTCGGCGGTGCCATGATCCTCTTACCTATATACGCGAATGATATCTTACACGTCGGCGTGAAAGGATTGGGATTGTTGAACGCTGCCCCTTCTTTTGGGGCAACGATAATAACCCTCATAGCAACACGCTACCCTCCTATCGCTCGGGCCGGTCGCAATTTATTGTTCTCCGTATTCGGATTTGGAATAAGTATTATTGTCTTCGCTGTCTCGAAGAACTTCTGGCTTTCCATGGCGGCTTTAGTTTTCAGCGGCGTTTTCGATGGAATCAGCATGCTTATCAGGCGTGCCATATTGAGGCTTTTGTCACCGGATGAACTTCGCGGTCGAATTGCAGCGGCTAGCTTCATTTTTATCTGCGCCTCTAATGAGTTAGGCGCCTTCGAAAGTGGCATGCTGGCAGGCTGGATCGGAACAATCCCGTGTGTGCTTACAGGTGGCATCATAACGCTTGGCATTGTAGCTCTAATTGGACGACTCGCCCCTGAATTACGGGATCTTAAATTTGATGTAACGACACTTGAACGAAAATCCAAATTTTTCTAACCCATTTAATAAAAAAGCGATATATTTTTGAGACAGGCCCAAGCAATATAAAACGATGAAAGGGTTCCGATTCGATGCTCTTTTATTTACAGCAAATTTTAGAATTTGGTAACCTTTAACCAAGGGACGAAAATCCTCCATTTTCTCTCTGAACCTCCACTTTGGCAGGGATTTTTGATTTACCAGAATATTTCATTATTATTGATTTTCCCCTCCTGTGATTTAAAAGAAAAAAAATTATCAAAACCCTGCAAAACAATAATCGCAGCACAAAAAATGAGTGTCACTGGGGAAGAAACTTTCATGAGTGATGAGAGTGTAAAACAAGGCCGGATTGCCAAGTAAAAAGGGAATTGGCTTTTGGGGATTGATGCAATCCATGGGAAACCCTACGATGGGCATACCCTGAAGGCCTCGGTAGAGCAAGCGACGAAGATAGCCGGTTGGCAGCCGAAGGAAGCGTATTGCGACAAAGGGTACCGGGGAAGCGGAATAATCGAGGGAACAACGGTCAAACTGACAAACCGCAAGAAAAAGAGCGTGAGCCGAAGGGAATGGAAATGGTTTAAGCGCCGCTCAGCGATTGAGCCGATCTTTGAGCGCATGAAATCGGACAACAAGCTGGAGCGCAACCATCTCAAGGGTAAAGAGGGTGATCGGATCAACGCGATCTTAGCGGGCTGCGGGTTTAATATGAGAAAGCTCCTGAGGGCTTTCTTTTTGCTTATAATTTATTGGCTCAAATTTGGTCGGGATACCAAGATCAATAGCCTTTTTTTCACAAAAACAGTTACTCCCGTTTCGTAAATCGACTTTTTCAGGGACGACTACGATAATGCCCCCATGGAGAGCTTCTGTGGGGTAGGCTCAAGAATGAGCTTATCCATCACCGTCGTTACAAGACGAGAGAGCAGGCCATCCGGGAGATCACCGAATAGATCAAAGTATTTTACAATTGTCAAAGAAAGAAAGCGCGACTGGGGTATCTATCCCCCGCTGTCTATGAGTGGCAGTTCTATGCAAGGGAGGTTGCAGCATGAAAGAAAGTTTGGTGTCCAGTATTGACATCAAGGGTCACTCTTCAGTTTAAGGCAAAGCAATCATTTCACCTAATACCAAATCATATTCAGGCGGATTCCACTTGCATATACCTGAAGCAGTAGTAAATGTCATTTCTCCAAACTTCAGCGAACCATCATCTAAACGATATAAATCGACGCGGACATATGCAAAGTTTTTACAGAGCACTTTGGCAACATTCAGCATTTCATCCAAGTTGTCGGGTTTGGACACCAATTTCTCGTATTGAGGAAATGCGCATCTAAAGGGTAAAAGATTCCAGTTAAGGTCATACACAGCTATTTTTAATTTGATTTGTCTTTCTGCCAAAAAAAAGATGAATTCAGGCTTGCCGTTAAAACACCAGATTTTATAATCATATAATTCCTTACCTTCATTCTCCAAAAAATCTTCGGCAATAATTTTTGGGGAAATATCTTTATAGTCTAGTTCGAAACCCCTTTTGAACGCATAATTTGTGTTGAGCCATTTGTCCAGTTTCCTTTTCGCGTCGGCTTTGTCAAATATCCTCTTGTTCTTGACGATTATATTCCATCCACACCCGTGGTTTGCTTTCAGCACAAACTTATCCGGAAGCTTATCAAAATTTATGTCCTCAAATTTATCCCAAACTCCGAGCAATGGTATGAGATATTTTTCGCCGACTTGTTTCTTTACCCAATCTCTCACGAGGTATTTATCCGCAAGCCTTGTCTTTAACGGCGTGCTATCATATAATTTTATCCATTGGATTTTTTCGTTAAAAGTTTTTGGGTTTTCGAGATTTAGTATTTCTCCTGTCCGTAATTTATACCAATCTTTCAATTCACCGGCGTAATTGTCGGGATGCAGGCCTTTATAAAATTTATAGCCCTTTTTCAGATTGTTCAGTCTTGCAAGAAATTGCTTAATAGAACGCATTGAACAGCCAAAACCCATATCGTCTGATTGCCTCACTAAACATTGTTATCTTTTTTCTTCACGCTTTCGCTGAAACGCCGAAAGGTCCGCTTCATCCCAAGCGTAGCGGACCGCAAATCCGTCCGCTTCCAACACCGCGACACTATCGAGCAAGTCCTGTTTGGATACAGGAAACTGTGTGCGCGCGCTTGCCGGTGCAAAATATCCTCCGGGCGCCGTAGAACTCACCAGAGTGAGAATGACTCCCCCCCCGAAGCGGCGAAGCAATCGCCGGTTGAAATCAAACGGCTCTCTTGTCTGCAGCCAGAGAATCCCATCGAAGAGGATCCTGTCAAGGGCGATGTTTACCTCGTACTCCCGGTCCGTTACGCCGTAGGCACGGATCAGCGGTGATTCGGCAAAATGTCCCTTCACGCGGGGACTGCCGATAATCGAAAAACCACGGCCGTTTTTTGTTTTTAAGTACCGGTCAAAGAGATACATGTGCACCTCTTCTTTTCGCCAATCATACAGTCCCTTCAGGAAGGCTCCGGCAAGGTGTTTGATGCCGGCAGCGATCGAGTTTTCCATCGAATCGAGACGAAAGCTTTGCGTGGTTTTTGGCCCTTTCTGGGCATGAAGCCTCCTGTATTGATCGGGGTTGAACGTCTCCTGCCAGATAAGGAAGCAGTCCAGGCCGTTTTCATGCAAAACTTTCAGACTCTCAACGTCGAGAGGGGGGATGTTCGTTGTCAGCATCCCGCCACCATTAGCGTTGAGGAGCCGGGAGGCAAGCTGGATGTACGGCAGGAGAGAGTTAGTGAGAAAGCGCTGGTTATACGGAGAAAATCCATCGGCCTTATGATAGATCTCCGGATCCTGGCTCGAGACGAGCTCGATGCTGTGAAAACCGAGACCAACAAGAAACGAAAACTCCCTCTCAAATTCATTCAAGTCGAGACGTTTTCCATCTTTGTTAAAATTGCAGTAACGGCAGGCATTTTCGCAGATACTGGAGAAATAGAGAGGGGGCAAAAGCAGCAATTCCCGGTCATGGGGGCGACGATACGCGGAGGAAAACTTCAGAACGATCTCACAGTTGGCATCGCTCCGGGTAGCATTGATGAGTTCGATGAGATCAGTGTCGGAAAGAGGGTATCGGGACGCTTTGTCGAGAAGTCGAGCGAACTCATGGGCAGGCAGTGGCGGGAATGTGCCCACGCGCTCGGCAATTTGAACTGATTTCTCAAGATCACTGCTAAACATGGTAAATTATATCATTCTTAAAATTGAGATATCGGTCCCACATGCATTTAAAGGAGTTCCATTCAAATGTCAAGCTGGAACAATTTCCCAAATACATTCTTTTTTGTAAACCACTAGGCGCAGGGACCAACAAGCATGAAGGACAAGACAGCTGGCTGCCCTCGCTCTCTCTACAGGGCTGATTGATACATGTTAAAGATATCCCGATCGGTGACCGGTGCGGGTGTGACCCGGACGTCGCTTTTGACAATTACTTTCTGGACAAAATTTTCCAACTCCCCCGGAAGCACACCGTAAGAAGACAGCCGGGTCGAGACCCCGAGATCTTCAATAAAGGTCTTGGCGCTGCCGTGGGGGGCAAAAAGTTCATCGAGTCTCTTCATTTTGTCCTTTATCGGGGAATGATCGCGAAGGAAATCGAGCACGGCGGGAAGCAAAGCGGCGCTGGCCTTTCCATGCGGGACTCCGTGGTACATAGTCAGACAATAGCCCATAATGTGGAGCAGGATCGTTCCGCCATGGGTAATCACTATACCCGCCAGCATAGCAGCATAGGCCATGGCATCCATCGCCATTGGCTCTTTGCGGGAGGCAGCTTGGAGATTTTCAAGAACCGACTTGATTACGTGCAGGGCAAGAACGTCGTTCATGACAAAACTTTCAGTTGAAAGATACGACTCCAAGGCGTGGGTTAAGGCGTCCAAACCGCTATTAACGACGATTGCCTCGGGCATTGAATACGTCAATTCCGGATCGACAATGGATACGATCGGAAACAGTCCCGGATGGGCATAACCGATCTTGCTTTGGTTTTCCAAGTCGGTAAAGACGGCATAGGGGGTGGCTTCGCTGCCCGATCCGGAAGTCGTTGGAATACAGACCATCGGAAGAGGAGAATTTAGCAATGGCTCTCCTTTCAGATAGTTGCAAAGGCCATGATTATTGACGGCAAGCATAGCGATTCCCTTAGCCACATCCATTGAAGAACCTCCACCGACGCCGACGATAAGCTCGGCCTCGATATCCCGGGCAATCCGACCGCCGTCTTCCACATTGGAAAAATCAGGATTCTCTTTGACATCCTGAAAGAGAAAAACCTGACGGTCACCCAGATGCGATCGGACGGACTCCAGAACGGGAGTCCGGGTTGCGATATTTTTATCAGTAACAACAAGGATGCGGACGACTTCCGCGGGCAGTAAAGATGCCAGATCCGATATCCTTTTGCGGCCAAAAATTACTTTTGTTGGAAAATAAAAATTAAAAGGTTTCATTGCGCCCCAGGAAAGATTTATTCTGTTTTCTTCCTCTTCGAGGAACCAGAATAGATCAGGGCATCAACAATATCCATCCTTTGATAAGACATTGCTTCTGCATGGTTGGACTATAGAAAGCTTGGTCTTGTATGTCAATGAAATATTGACCGTAAAATGTGAATGTTTAGGTTTGTTGTCGGATGTGAACGGTGTTTATTACGGATTGAAATGTGGAGCGCAGCGGAATTGCCGTTCGGTGCAATGCCTTAGTTGGCTAGTTCTATGGTAAAATCATATTTTTCAATATTTCTTTAAATTCTTTTTCATGGCAAATACATAATGTTGAAAGTGTTGCTGTTTGGATAATAACGAAGAATCGCTGAAGAATGCCAAATGTTGCGCTAATGAAACAAACGATTCTACAGCATAGGGAACTCTGGTCCCTTGAGAATTTAGCTCAGTTTGGTGTTTTTTTAACCAATTGGTATAGTTGCTATAGGAGAAAGTTAGGTCGCCAACTATAATTGCGCCCTTTACTGCAGTAATTCGCTCTAACTCCCCGCAGGCAAGTCTCTTATCATAAATATTTAGGTGATGATGAGTAAACGGAGCCAGAGAAATTGTGTAGAAATTATCGGTCTGTTTGGTTTCTATAATATTTCCTTCTATAATTGTTGCATTTTGAAGAAGCTCTTTAAGCTTTTCAATAGGAATATTAAAATCTATATTTTTATATAATGAGTTAATATCAAAATCATTTTTTTTAGTTCTCACAAGTGGATTTATACAAATATCAAAAAAGGTTAGCTCTAATTTATCTGCTAATCCGTATTTATACAAATTATCAACAGCATATAAAGAAGAAATAACACCTAGAGAAGCTCCAAGTTCTATAACTTTTATTTTGTCTTGTCTTTCAAGATAGTCTATCTTTTGTTTTACATAAGAATCAACAGCATCTCCTAGATGTGTATTTACTTCTAATCGTAGGTTAAAATCTGGATGATTAGTATCTAAATTTGTATCTAACGAAGCAAACCTGTCTCTTGCAGTCTCTTCATAGAGTCTTCTATCTAAATAAGGCAATACTTCAAATTCTTCTCTACTAATTGTCGCATTTTGTAAATTATCTACTATCATATAGTGGCTGCTATCAGTAGGAAGAAAAATTTATTTGATAAGACATTGCTTCTGCATGACTTCAACTATAGGAAGTCTGTTCTTGCATGTCAAGAAAATCTTAGCCACAAACGGTTAGATGTCGATGTACTGTTTCAGACAAATCAAGAGAAAAAAGGTGTTAGTTACCGATGCAATTTAATTAACCTATGGGTATGAAAAATAAATACCGGACTCGATAAATAAAGGGGTAAGAAATTTTTCCGAGGGGAAAAAACAGTATACAAAAAAAGCGTCGGGTCGAAGCCAGTAAAGGATGAACATCCTCAATTTCCATTTGAAACCCTCGCAGAAATACGGATTTTTTATTAGCAGAATATTTCATTATTATTGACTTTTTCCCTCCCGCGGGTTAAAAGAAAAGCAATTATCAAAACCCAGAAACCAATAATCGCAGTAAAAAAAATGGGTGTCTTTCAAGCGAAAGGCTGCAATGACTGATGAGAGTAAAAACAAAGCCGGATTGCCAAGTATATAGGTAATGGGTCTTTTTTGTTTTGGGACACAGCCTATCAAAAAATAACAAATTTATTAATTCCGATTACAAATGTTAATCAAAAGTGATAATTTTCAACAACGTCTACTAAGTCTATAGTCGTTCTTCACCCCCTTTATTTCGCACCTGCGAGGAGGAATATATGAAGAGTCAAGTATATTTTGTCCCGGTAGAGGATGCTGACAACATTAGTGCCGTCAATGTCAAACTGAGTTTGCTGCTGGCAGAAAGCAAGGTGTTGGCCTTTGTCGGAAGGGGCCAGAAGGTGGGCGTGAAGTTGCATTTCGGCGAAGAGGGCACCACCGGTTTCGTAAGACCCGATCACCTGCGCCTCATCTGTGATGAGATTGCCAAAAAAGGGGGGGTGGCATTTTTGTCGGACGCCAACACGCTCTATCGGGGCAAACGTCTCAATTCCAAGGATCATCTCGCCGTCGCCATGAAACATGGCTTTACAAAGCAGGCTATGGGCGTGGACATCTTCATGCCTGACGAGACAAAAAAGGAGAATGTCATGGAAGTGCAGATCGATCAGACGCATATCAAAACGGCCAAAGTCGGCCGATGTTATGTGGATGCCGATGGCTTCGTTGCGGTAACCCATTTTAAGGGCCATGGGCTGACCGGTTTTGGGGGGACGTTGAAAAACATCGGCATGGGCTGTGCAACGAGGGAAGGCAAGCTGGCACAGCACTGTGACGCAACCCCTACCTTTTACAAAGATAAGTGTGTCGGCTGCGGCGAGTGTGAAAAAGTCTGCCCCGTAGAGGCAATCCACATGGAAGACGACAAATCGGTGCTAAACAGAGAAAAATGCATCGGTTGCGCAAGTTGTGTGGCAGCCTGTCCCAATGAGGCGCTCTTTATTGATTTCGAAGCGGGTGATAAAATTCAGGAGAAGATGGTCGAGTATACCTTTGCCATCTTGAAGGACAAAAAAAACAAGGCTGGTTTCTTGAATTTTGCCGTGAGGATAAATAAAGAATGTGATTGTTGGTCTCTTGAGAACTCACGCATTGCACCTGATGTGGGGATTTTCGCATCGGCCGATCCCGTGGCTATCGACAAGGCTAGCCTCGACCTCGTGAACGCCTCCTGCGGGAAGGATATCTTCAAAGAGGTTCACCCCCAGCAAAACTATCTATTACAACTAGAATATGCTCGGAAACTTGGGTTGGGAAGCATCGATTATGAACTGATAAGGGTTTGATGGAGACCAACTTTTCGGACCCTCGGCCACACGGGAAACTGAGGCGCGTACTTCAAGTGTGATGAACTAGACCTCGGAAGACAAATTGTTAGATTTTTTTGAGCTAGGCATGCAAGGCCTCGTAAGAAGTTTTTCCAGAAATGCCCCATGGGGTCGATTAAAATTATAATAATTAATTCTTAGCAACGGGTCTTATACGGATCAATATAAACTTTGTTAGGCAAAAAAATATAAGACTGGTTACTGCCGCAATCATAGTCAAAAGCAACTCCATTTTATTGACCTGTCGTAAAGTTGGAGAAAAACTAGAAGGCTATTGGAAATTCCCTGGTGGGAAAATTGAAGATGGAGAAACGCTTCAAGAGTGTCTTGTAAGAGAATTACGAGAAGAGTCGGGAGGATAACTCTCTTTGAAAATTTCTTTGACCGATTCAAAAGCAAATACACAAACTACCGAAGATACTTTGGGCCATTATTGAGCATGGACCTGGGGAATATTGACCGGATCGTAGTCAAAAGGTTTTATCGAAACCTGCCCAACAAACTTTCACAAAGTAGCAAAAACCTGATCCTGCAAATATTACGCGCAACCTTATCAGAAGCATATCAAGAAAGCATGATTGATTTTATCCCTGCTTTCCCAAGAAGAGAAAGGGCAAAAGAGCCTGTTAAAAACGCCCTGCCTTTTGCTGGTGCGATTAACAAGACGGGCCCGGTTTTCCCGGTCTGTTCTAACGATTACTTAAACCGGGTTTTAAAAACGGCCTGTGAAAAAGCAGAAGTCCTAGAAGAAACCACCCATGGGTTTGGTAGGCACTCATTTGTTTCTCAGTTGCTACCGCACTTCACTCAGGAACAGGTAGCCGTGATTACCAATAACCTGAGTTCTTTGCCCCGCTATGCTCACATGGACTTGGAGCAGAAGCGGAAAATCATTAACTCTAACCGAAGTCTAGTGTGAGTAATGTATAAGTTATTAATTTTATTGGAATGTATCTTTATTAAAGATAAATCTGAAGACCTCAGCGGGGTTTCCAGTCGCGGTTAAATAACAATTCCTATTTTTTCCCTCAGGCTTAAGAAGGACAATGAGTTTTCCTCTAACCCTTTGGTCAAAAATCAAAAAAATGTATGCAAACCCCTTGACACCGTGAGGCCAATCGCATATAAAAGGCAGAAAAGCCCGGGTGGCGGAATTGGTAGACGCAAGGGACTTAAAATCCCTCGGTGCTTGTCACTGTGCCGGTTCAAGTCCGGCCCCGGGCACTTGTAAAATCAGGGAGTTAGCCGGAATAAGCTTGCCCCCTTTTTAATCTTTATTTTTCTGCTCTTGAAAATGAAACGGAAATTTAAAGGCCTTTATAAATTTTGATACTTACTGTGCTTAGGCTCAGGAAGAAAAATTTTTCTAAACTGAAGTTGCGAACTTTAAGGACTCAAACCAAAAAAAGCCCTCACCTTTTTAACTGACAATACGGCCTTCCTATATGCTCGCTTTTTATTAAATATTCTTTCCTCGAAACCATCATTGAAACCTATAAAGCATAAGGATAGATGGAATTATCTGCCGCTACTTTGGGCATCGTAAATCAATCCTATTTTAACAAGTTCAATATCACTTTAATCATGATATCTTTTTCTGACGGCTTACTGGCGGCAATCATCAGAGTCAGAGCGACCAGCGCGTTATCATCAATACGCTTGTTCCCGTCTTTGCGTAAGAGAATGCCGTTTCTCTGCAGAAAACAAATGAACAAGGCGGCGGCAATACGTTTATTGCCGTCAACAAAGCTATGGTTTTTTGTCACAAAATACAACAGGTGCGCGGCTTTCGCTTCAATTGTTGGATAAACGTCCCTACCACCAAAAGTCTGGTAAATGGCGCCAATCGAGCTTTTGAAGCCCTGGTCTTTCTCTTGTCCGACCAGTGAGGAACCGTGAAACTTTAGCCGCATCTGATCAATAATTTTTTTGGCGCCCTCATAGGTCAACTCGAACTTCGCTTGTTTCGTCCCCTCTGGTGCGGAAAGTCGTTGGTGATCGAAGTCATCAAGAATAGTCAACGCCCGCGAGTATTCGGTTATAATTTGAACAATCCCTTTGGCTTCATCCGATACAACCTCCAGAAGTGCGACATTGCCTAACAACCGCACCGCTTCCTGCAGCGTGCGAATTCCTCTCTCTTGTGCCATGAGCCTTTTTTTGTTGAGGGTATAGCCATCCACCAGGTGCTGGCGCAAAACATTCGTCGCCCAAATGCGGAATTGAGTACCTCGCAGTGATTTGACTCTGTAACCGACTGAAATAATAACATCAAGGTTGTAGTGGGCGGTATCATAGTTTTTCCCATCAGCGGCAGTTATCCGGAATTTCCGGATAACTGATTCCGGCACAAGCTCACCCTCTGCAAATATGTTTTTGATGTGTTCATTAATCGTACGAACATCCTTCTGGAAAAGTTCAGCCATCTGTTTTTGCGTCAGCCAGACCGTCTCTTTATCTAGGCGAACTTCCAATCGGTTTTTATATAAAACAACCTGTTCTTTAGAATCGTCTCTTTTCATTTTCATATTTAGGCGCCATTCTCTTGCCGGATATCAAAATAAAAAAGGCCTATCACCTTATTTGGGCAATCCGGCCATCTTTTTACTCTCATCACTCATGGAATGTCCTTTCTTCGGCAACACCCATTTTTTTACTGTGATAATTGTTTGTTGGTTTTGATAATTTCTTTTCTTTTAACCCGTGGATGGAAAAAAATCAATAATAATGAAATATTCTGGGAAATAAAAAACCCCACCAAAGTGGGGGTTGTGAGGAAAATAGAGGACTTTCATCCCCTGGTTAAAGGTTACTAAATTGTAAGATTTTCTAGAAAAAAAGCGCTTCGAATTGAGCCTCTTTTTTTTCAGATACTTTCTTTGACTGTGCCCGAAACTGTGCCCACGGCATTCAAATCAACCCCAATATAAACCCAACAAAATCCAACTTGAGCTGCTTGTGTAATCATCCACAACTAATTGTAACCACTATAAAAATTTGAGTTTCTATCTCTGTTTGACTTTTGGGCGGTGAGGTCTTAAAATCCCTCGGTGCTTGTCACTGTGCCGGTTCAAGTCCGGCCCCGGGCACTTGTAAAATCAGGGGGTTAGCGGGTATAAGCTTGCCTCTTTTTTATTTAATTTTGTCTGAATGTGTCCAAACGGTGCCCATCTTGGGCACAGTTTTTAGAGTTAAAAACATCAAGAAAAGATATTACGGCTTCCGATCTCGCCACAGACATCTAATCCGACATCGCTACCGAAAAGAAGGCCGGGTGAAAGGCTATTCAATGCCCCAAAAGGACCTGAATCGCTCTTAGGTTATTCCCCGAAAACAGAAGGGCTTTCTTTTATTTTCCAACTACCAGAATTTCAAAACTATCCTTTAGCATCACTGGTCGGAGTTTGGAGCCTGCCGGCGTCGATTCCTGGGACTGGGAAAATTGTGCAGCGGGCAAGAAGATATTGTGAGTTTTCGGGTCAATTGCCATTGTGCGAGACCCGCGTTGTGTCGTGACCGTTTCCACAACCTCGAAATTGCCTGCAGGAGCTTCGCGCACAACAGTGAGGGTGCCATCACCGTTCGCACTGAAGGCGAGTCCAGTTTCTGCATCGAAGCCGTTTCCGTCAACCTTTTCACCGATAGGCACGGTGGCGATTACTTTACCAGCCATTGTGTCCAAAATCGTCATGATCTTGTTATGGCAGCCAGAAAATACCCTGTGATGGTATGAGTCTAGGCCCATACCTGTTGGCTCTTCGCAGGGATTCAAGGAAAACCTCCGTATTTCACGGGTCGTGAGGCTGTCAATTTCAACGACTTGATTGGTGTCCTCAATGTTGACGAAAACCTTGCCTTTGCCGTTTGTAACAGCAAATTCTGGTTTACCGTTGAGGGGAATTGTACGCACTACCTTTCCTGAAACGGCATCGAATACCGTTGTGTCCCTACCGCGCCCGTTAAAGGTGAACACCTTTTTTGAGATGGGGTCATAAATGATGGCATCTGGATTTTCCCCGGTTTTAACTTCACCCAAAACCTTCAGCGTCTTCAAGTCGAAGATAGTCGAGGTATCAGCTTTGCCGTTGCTGGTAAAGCCACGATTTAGTTCAGATGCGACCGCGATTCCGTGAACACCCGGCGTGTTTGGGATATCGCCAACGACCTTATCTGTCTCGAGGTCTATGACCATGACATGGTTACTTCGGGAAATGTACAGACGCCGGGTCGCTCCATCCACCGTGAGATAATCCCAGCCGCCTTCGCCGCCGACTTTGAGCCTTTTAATTATGTGGTATCCGGAATCCGCAGCATAAGCATTTAGACTTAAAATAAGACAACAAAACAATATTAGTTTTTTCATGGCCTCACCATCTTAGTTATCCTGGGAAACATAGCAGAGTCAATAAAACTGTCATTTAATTCCTTCCTATATTATGCATCTCAGATATTGCCAAGCTTCGGAATTATGATAACACATGCTCAGGTTACGTTGCTGCCCTGTTCCTTCCTGCCCTGAACGAATATTCTATTCTCCTATTTATTTTCTCATCAAACTCATCAAACATTGAAGCACCTTCCTCAGTAACGCCCATTTTTTACTGGATTATTGGGGAGCTGGTTTGGATAATTTTCTTTTAACCCGTGGGAGGGAAAAAGTCAATAATAATGAAATCTTCTGACAAATAAAAAACCCCGCATTTCTGCGGGTTTTCGGGAGATGGAGGGTTTTCATCCCCAGATTAAAAAGTCATACCTTAAAATTATTTACATAGAAAAACGGGGTTTATTTTACCTCCCGTCTTTCATGTGTTTTGGTCTCAAAATTACCCGGGTTTCGGCTCTGTGCCGTTTTAATTCCGGCCTCCGGCACTAAATAAAAACAATGGGTTATTGATTTTTTTTTAAAATCGAAAGCCTCTTGTTTTTTTCTGTTTATTTCCATTCTCTCCCCATTTTTTTCCCCAACTTTTTATTTTCTGCCCATAAAACCCCCTGATTTCTTAGAAGGTTCGAAATGGGAAAATTGGAGATAGTAAATTTTTAGCTGATATTAATAATCCGGAACGACCGTGATCGGCTTACCACCCTTTTAATGTGTAAATCTCCCAGAGGACGACTGCTGGTGAATCTCGAGCGGTTGTGAAGGACTTTATTTTTTAGGTTTGGTCACATTCATAGCTTTAATCAATTTTAATAATGCTTCTGTTGTTTCGTCATCGAAGTATTTCAGTTCATGAGCGAGCTTCTTCTTGAAATCATCTGGCCTTTCTTTTAATTCCGGCAGATGAAAAAGGTCTATAAAGGTTACCAAAACCCTTTCTCATAGTGCTTGGGATTTGTTGAGCGGAAGTCATCCAACAGCAAGAATGGTTTAAACATCGGAACTTCAATGAATCCGAATGCCCGCATGAGATGAACTCCGGCACCTTCGATCGTCGG
>Ga0182021_10005853_pt1 | contig 14620 bp, 12 predicted proteins | sample 612E3MmetaG_FD_120493 | JGI IMG/M metagenome (GOLD analysis project Ga0182021, IMG submission 120493) | Permafrost microbial communities from Stordalen Mire, Sweden - 612E3M metaG (Illumina Assembly) | ecosystem: Environmental > Terrestrial > Soil > Wetlands > Permafrost | place: Sweden... | reverse complement strand
CGACGCGCGATCGCCGCGCCAGACGCCGTCACGCTCCCCGAAAACGTCACCTGATCGGCCCCCGCTCAGATTCTCAGTCATTCACTCCAGACATCCACTTGGGGTACGGCGAGGACTTACGGAGGGATGACGAGCTGGTCTTGAGCTCTTCGTAGTTCAGCTGTCCACGACGGACCAACTCGTCCAAGATCTCACGGCAGAGCGATGGTGACGGACTGTTCCTTACCCGGATCGACCTCAACTTGGAGGCTCTTCGGGAAACGGTTGGGCGCCAGGACCTCGATTTGGTGCGCGCCCGGCACGACCGCGACCCCGCGCTGCATCCTCTCCAATTCGGCCCCCGATGCCAGGAAGACGCCATCGAGGTACACGGAGGCGTTGGGCGGCGAAATCCGCAGCTTCAGGGCAGCCAGACCGGTGCCTACGGAGGGTGAGGCCTGGCTCCCAACGGGCGTGCTGTCCGGGCGGTGCTCCCGGCGCAGCTCGGGCCGGAGCGACGGATCCGGGCTGGTCCCGCGCTGACCCGTGTCGCTGCCAAAGTCAGGACCGAACACCCTGCCGTGCGGCAGTCCCTGCGGCGGCTGGTACGGTGCCACCCCGTTGCCGCTGCGATCGCGCTCGAGCTTGAGATCGATCGGGATCTTCGCCTCGCTTCCGGTGTCGACCTCTCCTCCCTGGGACACGTACCCGGGCAGGCGGAACTCGATGCGGTAGCGGCCGGGCCTGAGGTAGAGGTAGTCGGACTTGCCGTCGAAGTCGTCCGCGATGCCGATCAACACCTCATTGAGATAGACGAGAGCGTTCTCCGGGGTTACGCCGGTGGCGACGGTGGTGAGGCTATAGCCAGCCATGCCACCACCCTCGGGACCGTACGCCCACGCGTTGACGAGGGCGTTCTCCGGAGTTACGTCGGTGTCGACGGTGGTGAGGCCGTAGCCAACCGCGCCACCACCCTCGGGGCCATACGCCCACGCGTTGTCGTACCACCACGGTCCGGAATACCCGTAGTAAGCGAATGGCCAGCCCCACCCCAAGAAGTCTACCCAACCAAACGGCCAACCCCAGCCAGAGTAGCCTCCCCAATAGTGATGACCCTGCCACCCCTGGTGCCCACCCCAGCGACGATTGTCACCTCCCAGATGGCCAACGGTGCCGGTGTGGCTGACACCTCCCACACGACCACCGAAACCGCCCTGACTGAAACCTCCCACATGGCTAACGGTGCCGGTGTGGCTGACACCTCCCACATGGCCGCCGAAACCGCCCTGACTGAAACCTCCCACATGGCTAACGGTGCCGGTGTGGCTGACACCTCCCACATGGCCGCCGAAACCGCCGTGCCTGACGCCTCCCGCATGACCAGAGGTACCGGTGTGCCCGCCTCCATTCGTGTGACCGCCTCCACCATGGCTGCTGCCCGAGGCGTAGCTCCACGCCGGGCCCGCAAACACAAGCAGGCCAGCTCCCAAGACTGCAGCCAGCACCCGCGATCGCATAGGCACCTCCGGACCGGGATTCTCCACCGGACTTCCGACCCATAACCAATATAGGTTCCAGCCCCGATCGCTGCCATCTGGCCACCTTGGCGAGTCTTCTTGCACGGATCGACCCGGGGAGGTGTAACCTCAGTTGGCTCAGAATGCGAAACCCGGCCCAGGTAAGGCGAGAACCTCGCCGCAGTCCTGTGTCACGACCTGGCCGCAACGGTGAACGCGCCCGCGATCGTCGAGACGCCGCGGATGTGGTGCTCGAGCGCGCGCCGACGATCGTCAACATGATGCTGCGCCCGGGACCGAGCAGTTTCGGCCCCTGCACTCGCACACCCCTCCGTGCCGCTTACCGCTGCATGGAAATGACCGTCGGATCGTTGGTGATTTTGTCGATCACCGAGGCGAAAGCGAAGGTCTGATCCCGTCTGCACCGTGATCTTCGCGTGCCCCCGGTTCATCACCGCCTGCCCCGCCGCGTTTTTGAACGGTTGCGTCGCCTGTGCCCATTGCCCCACAGGCAACGGGTCATGGCCTAATCGAAACCTATTGCCGCAGACTAGTAGAGCCGGCACGCTATGACGTCTGCGGTCAGGAGACCGCCCTAGGCACATCCAGGCGTCGCCGTTCGCGAGGCCTTCACATGAACTGGCGCGACAGCTCGTCGAGCTTCCCCAGCTCCGCTTGCGAAAGCGTCAGTTCCAGCGCACCGGCGTTTTCGTCGGCCTGTTGCGGCCGACTGGCCCCGGGAATCACGACGACCGTCTCACCGTGGAACTGGCAGAGCCACGCCAGCGCCACCTGGCCCGCTGTGGCGCCGTGCGCGCCGGCGATTGCCCCGAGCTCTTCAACGAGCCGCCGACTACGCTCGAGTCCCTTCGCCTTGAACGCGCCCATCCACTTGCGCGGGCCAGGCCGCGTCTTCACGAACCCCGGATCCTCGTGATACCTGCCGGTCAGCAGACCCTGTGCGAGCGGCGAGTAGGCGATGATCGTCACTCCCAGCTGGTTCGCTGCCGCCACCGTGCCATCCGACTCGACATGCCGGTTGAGTAAGCTGTACCGCACCTGGTTCGACGCGAGCGGGATCTTGCGCGCCGCCAATGCCTCGTGGGCGCGACGCATTCGATTGGGGCTGAAGTTGCTCACCCCCACGGCTCGGATCTTCTGCTCGGCCACGAGGTCCGCCATCGCGCCCATCTCCGACTCCACGGAGGAGAAACCGACCGGCTGGTGCACCTGGTGCAAGTCGATTGCAAAGGGCGCCAGACAGCGCAGCCGTTCGTCGATGGTGGCCTTGATCGAGCCTGCCGCGCGGAAGAGCGGCATCCACTTTGTCGCCACCACGACGTCGCCGCTCGCCTTGCCCGCAGCCAGCAGTGCGGCGGCGAGCGCACGCTCGGAGGCGCCGCGGCCGTACATCTCCGCGGTGTCGAACCAGTTGATGCCCCTCCGGAGTGCGGCGGCCACCACGCTGTCCACAACCGGCTGGGGGAGCGCTTCCCAGAACTTCCCTGTCATGCCTCGACCGGCTGAGAACTGCCAGCAGCCTAGCCCCACTGCCGTCACCTCGATCTGGGTTCTGCCCAATCTCCGCCGTTTCGCCATCAAGGCCTCCTCGCAGGTTCGACTCTAGCGCCTTGCCGCCGGTGATAGCCCGGGCTGGTTTACAGTCTGGTGACAACAAGAACAGTCAGGCGCCATCCGGTCGTGCAGACGATGCCGTGATCGTCTTCTACGGTTCGATCGTGCCCTTTAAGACTCTGACTGGCCACTGGCCCACTCGCCGTGAATAGGAAATGGAAAACCCCAGCCTGGGTCACGCTTCGCCGCGCTTCCGCAGCGGATATGGTGTGACGCTCTTCTGGATGGCCTTGCCCAGCCAGTCGATGGCGTGGCCAAGGTGACTCATATTGCGCAAGGCCTCGGCGTCCCCTGCCACCTGGCCCGGCTCCCCGCCATAACCCATGTTCCAATAGATGGAACCCGGCACGATCATCTGCGAGATCAAGAACAGGTGGTTCATCGTGTCAAAAGCGTGGGTGGCTCCGCCACGTCGAACTGCCACCACCGCTGCGCCGATTTTGCCCGCCAGAGCGCAATCGTTTGCAAGGCTCACAAACCCAGCGCGGTCGATAAGAGCCTTCATCTCAGCGCTCACATCCGAGAAATACGTGGGTGAGCCAAGGACGATAGCGTCGGCGTCCAACATCTTCTCCAAGACGCCGTTGAACTCGTCCTTGCCAAACGAGCAGCGCCTGTCCTGGTTCTTCCAGCAATTACGGCAAGCGCGACAGCCGGGGATGTTCTTGCCTCCGATCTGCGCGATCTCTGTCTTCCAACCAGCCTGAGCCAGGGGTTCCAGCACCGATTCGAGCAGCAGGCGAGTGTTGCCGTTCCTTTGTGGGCTTCCGTTGATGGCGATGACTTTCATGGTGAGCCTCCTTGGTTCAGACTTGTTCCCAAAGTCAGGGCAACTGCTCTTTCCTTTGGTCTGCTATAGAGTGAATGACAGGTACAGGAAATGCTCGTCATAGTTCATCTGCATTGAAAAGGAACTTCCTATCCCTCAAATCTCACTTGCCTTTTCATCCGGCTGCGCGCGGAAGAACACCCAGAGCGCCGCCGGCAGGGCCGTGAAGTCGGCCAGCATGGCCAGGGCGAACGCCGCGGACGTGATCGCCCCGAACTGCCGCATGGGCGGCAGGTTCGACAAGGTGAGGGCCAGGAAGCCGCCGGCATTGATCAGGGTGGCGAACACAATGGCGTGCCCGGCGACGCGGATGGCGTGGGCGAGCGCCTGCTCGGTGGAGGTCCCGTTGTGGCCCTCCTGAAAGTGGAAAAAGAAGTGAATCTGGTCGTTCTCAGTGGCTCCAAGAACGGTGGTCGCAATCAGGATCGTGACCACGTTGAGGGGAATGCCAGCCATGCGCATGAACAGAAACATGACCAGGATGGCGAAGAGCGACGGCACCATGGCGTTCAGCCTCGCCGGCCCACTCTTGAAGACCAGCAGGAAGGTCACGAAGATGATCGCGAACGTCAGGGCAAAGCTCTTCGTCAGTGTCGGCACCAGGTGAGCCGCGATGGTGGCCTGCAAGACCCCACTCCCGACGATCCGGTAGGAACACGAGGCGAGCGCCGGGGTGACCGCCTCGGCGCGCTTGAAGGCGCGCTCCGTGGCCGCCTGGAGCGCGGCGAAGTCATCGCTGTCGCCGGCTCGGGAGGTCACGGTGAGGTAGGTCGAGCTCAGGGTGGACATGTCCACCCACTGGCGCAGGGCGGCCTCTTCGAGGAGAAGCTGCTCGAGGTCATCGGAAACCTTAGCGAGCCCGGCGGGGTCCGTCGGCAGCGCGTCTCCCAGCCCGGCGGCGTAGCGACGCAGCCTCAGGACTCCGGGCAGGCCGACCACCGAGCCCACGACCGGCTCCCGCTGCAACTCGGTGGTCAATGAGTCGAGGGCCCCGAGCACCGCAGGGTCCGCCACCGTACCTGGTGGCACCGTCACCCACACGGCCACCGAAGTCAACCCGAGCACCTTCTTGGAAAACGCCCGCGTGTCCCGGGTCACCGGGATGTCGGGGTCGATGTAGGCGAGCACATCCGTTTGCAGGCGCATCGGGGCCAACACGCCGGGAATCCCCAGCATGGCCGCCAGCCCCGCCAGGGCCATGACCGTGGAGGCGGCCAGCACGGGCCACCGCCATCGGTAGGACCAGCGTGGCAGCACCTGGGCCACTCTCACCATCCAGCTCCCGGCCACGGCCCGCCTCAGGCGCGTCGGCGCACCTAGAATGACCTGCAGCGCCGGGTACAAGGTGAAGCAGACCAGCCAACCGAACGCGAGACCGACCGCGGTCCAGATGCCGAGCTGGCGAATCGGACGGATCTGCGACACCGAAAGCGCGGCAAAGCCAACGGCGGCGGCGAACACCGAGGCGCTGACGGCCAGCACCTTGTTGGCCAACGCGAACACCCTGTGATCCTCGAGGCCTACATCCGCGGCCTGATCGACGAACCGGCTATGCAGGTAGACGAGGCTCGCCGTGGCTGTGATCATCAGGGTGAGCGGTACCAGCGCCGAGACGATGGTGAAACCGAAACCGAGCAGACCGCCGCAGGACACCCCGAGGAGCACAGCCGTGGCCAGCGACAGCAACACAGTCACCATCGCCCGCCACGACCGGTACAGGCCCAACGTGAGCAGGACCACGAAGGCTCCGAACAACGGGAAAAAGCGCACGCTGTTGGCACCGGTCTCGCGTTCGAGCCAGGAGTCGAGCCAGGGGCCTCCGACCCGCCGCACCGAGGTGATCCCGGCCCGGCCCGCCGGGCTGGCGGACACATCGGCGATGGCGCGGTCGATACTCCTCAGAGCGGCATCGCGCTCCACCGAATCGGCCACGTCCAGGGTCAGCACGATGCCCAAGAATCCGTCGCCACAGAGCCCCTGGGCTCTGAAGAACTGGGTGCCTCCGGCAAAGCGGCGCAACTCGTCCGCGGCTCTGGGCCGCGTCGCGGTCCCCGGATGCAGGCGGGACCAGACGGTGAGCAGCGAGTAGCTGGTGACCGACGGTACACGGTCGAGCGCGCTCTGCAGCGCGGCTACGCCAGCCAGGGCCTTGGGGGCGAAAGGGTCGGGGTTTTCGATGAGGAGCAGTACGGCTGGCTTCTCGGGAAAAACCCGCTGAAACTCCCGCGTGGCGACGACGTCGGGGTTGGCGGCCACCACCATGCGCTCGAGGGCGTTGTCCTTCGGAATACGCAGGGCAACCATGAGTGCGCCTGGAATCAGCAGCGCGTAGAACGCCACGATCCACCAGCGCAGAGAGACGACCTTCCTGAGGATCGCAGTGAGGCGCGGGGATGCGGTCGGAATGCTCACTCGTCGGCTATCATAACCGTCCGGGGGTGGCGCCCATGTGGTCGGAAATGTCCGTGCGCTCTCGTCGGCCGGTCGCGGCCAGAATTCCAGGGCTCATCTGGCTTGCCACAGCGCTGGTTTGCCCTGGCCTGGGGCTGGCCGCGGTCGGCCCGGTGACCCTGGTGGTGTGCGCCCCGGGCTACCCTGGCTCGACCGTCGAGGCGCAGCCGGCCATGAACGCGTTTGCCAGTGCCGCGGCGCGTGCCGCGGGCTGGGAGACGGGCGAGTTGGAGGCCGTCTACTACGAGACCGAGCAGGGCGCGCTGGGGCGGTTGGCCAAGCCCGCCGCCGCCTTCCTCCTGGCGCCTCTGCCGTTCTTCCTGCAGCACCGCGCAGCCTACGAGCTCGAGCCCCACCTCGAGGCAGTCGAGCAAGGCGGCGAGGCCGCCGAGCCATGGACCCTAGTGGCCTCAGCCGGCGCTGTCAAACGGCCGGCGGATCTGGCCGGCTTTGAGCTGGTCAGTCTAGCGGGCTATGTGCCTCGCTTCGTGCGCGGGCCTGCCCTGGGCTCCTGGGGGGAGCTTCCGCCCACGGTGACAATCACGTTCTCCGGCGCGGTGCTCTCCTCCTTGCGGCGAGCCGCTGCCGGCGAGAGGGTGGCCTTGCTCCTCGACCATGCCCAGGCGGCGGCGCTGCCGACGCTACCGTTCGCCGCCAAGCTGGGGGTGGTCACCCAGTCCGCCCCGCTCCCTGTCTTGGTGCTTTGCGTGGTTGGTGGCCGCGTGCCGTCAGGTAGAGTCAAGACTCTGATCGCCGCACTGCGCAATCTGGGCACCACCCCACTCGGCGCCGAGACCCTGGCGGGCATCCGCCTGATGGGGTTCGTTCCGGCCGACTTGGCCGCCCTCGCCCGGGCCAGGGAGGCCCTCGAGCGGCTCAAGGACTAGGATGCGGGGTCGTTTTTTCGTCCAGGCAGTGCCGCTGGCGGTCATCTTGCTGGCCTCCGGTTGCGCTTCCTCGCTCCGGGAGCCGCCCCCCCTTGCAGCTCTCGGCGGCCCTGTATCCGCAGGCCAAGCACCGGGCGCGGCCGACGTCGATCGTCTCCTCCAGCAGGCCGAGGCCGGCCTCGCCCGTCGCCCAGATCCGGCCGCTGTGGAACAGGCGCGGGAGCTCTTCCTCGCCGCGGCCGGTGCCGACGAGTCGCGCAGTGAAGGCTTGCTCGGAACCGCGAAAGCCACGGCGTGGTTGGTGGATCACGAGCCGGACAGCGCCCGCCGTGCCGCACTGGCCACCGCGGGAGTCCAGACCTGTCAGTGGTGCATTCGCCGGGCTGCAGGCAGCGTCGAGTGTCGCTACCGCCTTGCCCTCGCCCTTGGACAACAGGCCCGCGAGCGTCCGGCCACCGCGATGGATGCCCTGTCCAGGATCGTAGTACTCCTCGAGGAGGTCATCACAACCGCACCGCACCTTGATGAGGCGGGCGGGCATCGCGTGCTGGCCCTACTGCTGCTGCGGGCACCCGGCTGGCCCGCAGGGCCCGGTGACCCCAATAGCGGCCTCGAGCACGCACGCAAGGCCGTCGAGTTGGCCCCAGAGTACCCGCCCAACTTGCTGACCCTCGGCGAGGCGCTGGCCACCACCGGCAGTCACGACGACGCTCGGGCAGCCTATCGTCGGGCCGCGGAGCTGGCGCGAAGCCGAGCGGCAGCCGGCGATCCAGATGCAACCGAGTGGGCGAAACAGGCCGCCGCCGGGATATGACGCTCTGTACCGAAGGCAAGGGTGATTGAAGAGTCGGCGCGCACCGCTGTAAAGGCCTCCACCGACGCAACCGTCGGGTCTTTCCGCCAGGGCGTTGAGGAGAGATACCGCCCGTGGGCGTCGTCTTTGTGCTACGAACTTGGCATAGAACCACCTTACGCGATTGTCTCGCCCGGCGCGCTGGCGCTTCTCGTGGCCGGTGTGGTATTCGACGTCACCGCCACCGTTCGCATGATCCTCGGCTCGGGCAAGGTGTGGACGCTGCACGGCATCCTCGGCTAATCGGCGCTTGCCGGTATGCTCGTCGAGACGGTTCTGGTGATTTGCCACCGTCTCCGCGCGGGCGACGCCGAGGTCCTGCGCCGGTTGCACCTGTCCACGCGGATCGCCTACTCCTGACGAGTTGTCGCCTTCGTCTCCGGCAGCATCCTAGTCGCAAACCCGAGGTAGCGCCCGCCCCGCGTCGCGGCGCACCGACGAGACCGACGCACCCGCTGATGGTCGTGCCCTCAACGCCAGCCTTCCTGATTTTGAGGTTCACCTTTGAAATCACTTGCAAATCAATACGACTGGGCCGCGTCACAACCTGCAACCCACGACGAACCCCCGGTGTGTTGCACTCACGTACCACGTGGGATGGTCGGCGCCGACCGAACTTGCGTGGCGGAGGTCGGACCCCTGCTCGTATTCCCGGAGGTCACGGACCGCCTTCATCGGCTGAGTGAAGATCTGCACCTCCGACACGAGCTGGCCGATGGCGAAAACCGTCAGGCCGTCCCGAGCAGGGCGGTCGTAACGGAGCCAGAGGAAGAGCCCGATCCCCAAGTTCACCGCCCCGGTCATGACGTGCATCTTCCACGACCGCCCAAGTGCCTCTTGTGCCGCGCTCCGGCGCAGAAAACTCTCGGCCGCCGCGAGCTTGGTCTGCCGCTGCTCAGCCGTATCGCCCGGCATGGCCCTCAGCCGTGCTGCCAGACGGCCCGCCTCTACGGGCGCCACCAATTGGCCGATCACCCCGGAGCTGCTCGTGACATACCCGACGAGCGTGTCCTGCCTCTCCTTCTCCGTGTCCGCCTGCGAGTGAGCGACGAACTGCTCAACGGTTAGAGCGCCATACGCTGCGCCCCAGCCGTACCACCAGAGGTTTGCCGCTTTCTGACCTCCATCGAGTGAGCTCTGGATGTACACAAGGTGACTGGTCACCTCAGAGTCCGCGAGGCTCCTTGGGTCCTCGGTGGCCGCGCAGTTGGTCAGGGCAATCAGAACCACGAAGACGGAAGCTGATGTCGCGACGCAGTTCATCGTCATCCCTTGCCGGTCGATTCAGGCTCTTCAGTCGAGCGCGTTGAGCTGATCGGACGCTTCTGCCTGGCGCCTCAGAACCAGATCCGCAGCCCCACGCGGGCGAGGCTCGGGTCGGCCCGCAGGATCGGTGCCCCGTAGTTGGGGTTGGTCTGGACGCCGTTGTCGGACTGGAAGCCGTCTTCGTTGTAGAACGGGTTCGTGCGCAGCACGGTCTGCCGGTTGAAGATCCGGAAAATATCAGCGATCAGGCTCGCGTGGAGCGCTCGTACGGGCAGCGTGTAGTCGAGGTGGAGATCGGTATCCCAGTCTGCCGGCGTCCGCCCCTGGCTGCCCCGAGGCTCGAGGTAGAGCGGAACGGGTGCCCCGTTGATCAGCGCGAACGAGCCCAGTTTATCCTCCGGGGTGCCGCTGCGGTAGTAGGCGTTCACCCCGATGGTCATTCCGAACGGGAGCCTATGGAAGCCCGTGACCTTGAACTGGTTGGGGCGGTCGTTGGCGAGCTTGCCATATGCGTTGGCGAGGAGGCCGGGGTAGTCGAAGTCGAAGTTCGTGTTCGGGTTTGCCTCTCCCAGTTCGTTGTAGGAGCCGTCGTAGTTGCCCCGCAAGCGCGAGTACACATACGAGGCCAGTAGGTAGGTGTCCGCCGAAAAACGCTGCTCCGCGGTCACCATGAGCCCCTGGTACGTCCGCTTGGCTTGCGGAAGCGACGGGCACAGCACGGACGCCCGCCCTTCCTCCTGGTTGAGACCGTTGGTGCAGAGAATTTGGTGCGTCGTGCCGTCGGGCATGGGCACCGACGGGAAGATGCCCCGGCCGTAATCCCCCATCCCGGGGTTCATCAACACGCACCCATTGCCAGTAAACGCGAACGCGGCATCGTTGCCCTGCAGGTCGCAGCGGTCCTCCACAGCTACGAGGAGGCGGGAGTAGACGCCACGGATGCCCACCTTGAGGCTGTCGGTGACCTTTGTCTCGTACGCGGCGGAGAACTCCTCCGAGGTGGGTGGTTTGAGCTTCGGGTCCGCCGGCTCGGCGAATCGGTTTGGAAAACTCTGGCAGCTTACCGCCGCCTGGTCGCACTCGAACTCGTAGCCGAACGGGCTCGTGACCGAAAGGCTGGTCCCGGCAAAGGCCAGGGACTGGTGGTTCATCGGAATCGGCTGAAAGAAACGGCCGAATGCCATCGTCACTTTCTGGAGCCCTTTGCCGAGCGGATCCCACGAGAGGCCCAGGCGCGGCGCGAAGTTGCCGGTCATGTCGGCGATGGTCCCTCCCGTGACCGCGTCCTTCAGGCGGTACGCCTCGTAGCGCACGCCGGCGTTCACGGTGAGGGTCTGTAGCGGCGTCCAGGAGTCCTGAAGGTACAGTGACAAGTTGTCGCTCTTGGGCGAGCCGGAAACCACGGGCACCACGTGGCCGGTCCCGAAGAGCCCGCTCTGGTCGCCGAACCAGGTCTGAGTGTAGAGGACCATGCCGTCCGCGAGGCGGTCCAGGATTCGGTCGTAGCCTCCCGGAATCGACTGGTACACGGTGCCGTCGAGTTGGGCGAACTCGAACCCCGCCTTGAGCTCGTGCTGACTGAGGTACATCGAGAACGACCCCCGTTCCTGCCTCCGCTCGTAATCCTCGCGCAACAGCGGTTCGCTCGTCGGGATAAACACCCACGGTGCCCCGGTGTTGCACCCCGGCAGGTTGCAGTTCGCGAGGTCGAGTGTGGGCACCTGGGTGGGGTCGGTGGTAAGGAACTGCGGCTCGAAGTCGGGCGTGCGGTCTTGCCGCTCACGGTGGTCGAAGAGACCCAGTTGCACCATCCAGCTGTCGCCCGTCCTGGTCCCGATGAGCGAGAGGTCGGGCCCACCGTCTGTCTCGTGGATCTGCCGCGACTGGGGCGGCCCATCCTGCACAAGCTGCTGCGCATCGGTGGACGGATTGCCGATCACCGAGCCAACGACTTCAGCGGACGGCGTGAGGGTCCAGGTGAGCTTGGCGGCGTAAAGATCGGCGTGCTTGTCCTGGGAGCGGAACGTCGAGCCATCGTACGGGCTCCCGGAACCGGTCACAAGGTGGACGTCACGCTGCACCACCGTGGGGTCGTAGACCCCGAAGAACCAGAGCTTGTCGCGAACGAAGTAACCGCCGAGGCTGGCGCCGAAGTCCCTGTCCGTAAGGCCGGCAAAGTTGCCGCCGACGACGCCGGGCTTCGCGGTGGCCTGCAGGCTCTCGTTGTCGAAGTACCCGAAGAACTCGCCGTGGTACTCATTCCCGCCCGATCGGGTGATGGCGTTGACGACGCCGCCCGTGGCCCCTCCGAACTCTGCCGGGTAGGTGGCCGTCCGCAGCTGAACCTCCTGGAGGAACTCCTCCGGCACGGCCTTGATGTCGCCTCCGTTTCGCACGCCGGTGACGTTGATGCCGTCGATGAAGTAGGCGTTCTCGAGCCCAGTGGCGCCGAACACGGAAAACCCGGAGCCGTCCTCGGACACGCCTGGCTGGAACAGCGTGATCGAGGTGTAGTCGCGTGTCAGAGGGATGCGGATGAACGCCTGGGCATCAACCGTGTTTCCCACCTCGGCCGAGCGGGTGTCGAGGACCGGGGCCTCGCCCACCACCTTCTCCTGCGCGGAGAAGGCCAACGTGAGCGAGAAATCCACGGTCGTCGTCGCCCCGAGGGAGACGGTGGCCGACCGTTGCTGGCTCGCGAAACCGGTCAGGCTCCCACGAAGGTCATACCTTCCGGGCGGGAGCGCTGCGAAACGGTAGCGCCCTGTGAAGTCGGATTGCGTGGTCCGAGAACCCGGGACGGCGCCGGTGGCGGTGATGATGACCCCGGGCATGACACTCCCGTCGGGCGCGAGGACCCGGCCTTCGATCGCGCCCGTCGTCTGGGCGCTCAGCGGCGCGGCACAAAACGCAGCAACAGCAAAGACCGCCAAGATGAGACAGCCGGAAGCTCGCTGTGAGTGCATGAGAGGTTCCCTTCGTGGCTGGGCGATGATACCTCACGCCAAGGAAGAGGTATCCGACGGAAGTTGCCCCGATGAAGTTCACACTCTGACGTGGTCGAGCATCAGCAGAAAGTGGAGACGGTGGTCCTCCGGCCCCTGCAGGGCGACGAGCCTGTCGCGAAACCGACACGCCAACGAGGCAGTTTGGCGCAGAGCCTCTTGGGTGGCTTCCTCGCCAACCTCGATGAGGACGCGCCAGGTCCCGTCATGGTCTCGCATGAGGCGCAGGAGCGTGCCGTTGGGGCGTGAGAAGTCGAGACGATCGGGGGCGACACTGTACGAGCGAGAGATCGCCGGCTTGCGGTGCTTCCGGCCTTGTCTGGGTTCGCCTGGCATGGAAGGTCCTCCTTCGACACGAATGCAATGTATGGTCCCCTGACACACATCAGCCACGGGCACAGCTTCAAGAGATCAGTCAGTTCCCTGCGTCCGCGAATGCCCGCGTTCAATCGCGCGTGGATGATACGACCCTTCCGGACAGCGCCGGGCACCTGTTCGGAGATCAGAAGGGCAGGTCATCACAAGGCACGCTCCAAGCGCCGCCATGTGCGCGGGGCGAGGCCCTACGGGTGATCCCGAGGCCGTCATGTCCCAGATGGCCGTCGCGCTACCATGACCTAATGGGCACGGTCACGGTTCCGAGGTGGCTCCTGGTCGGCCTGGCAGTCGCCATGGGTGTGAGCTTACTGGCGGTGGCGTACATGATGGGACGGGAGAGCCTGCGCGCAGGGCCCGCGCTGGTAGCGGCTCCTGCGCACCACGCGCCACCCCTGATGCCACCGAACGCCACCGACGTGCCGGCAAGGGTAACCGAGGTCGGGGAGGTGCGGCCCCCGAACGAAGCGCCGGATCACGCGGTTGAGCGGCCGCCCACACCCACCTCCGGCGCAATTGCCGAACCGCCTGCCACTGCGGCGCCGCAGGCGAACGTGGCGCCGGCAGGCCGGGTCGCTGCGTACTTCGCTCGCATGGACAGCATTCGGGCTAGCGGGCCCAACGGCACATCCCAGGAGGCGGCGCAGCGCCTGTTGGGAGCCGCCCTTCAGGGGGACACCACTGCCTTGGACGACCTGACGGCCGACACTGAACGTGCCGAACGTGAGGTCCAGGCGATCGTGGCGCCTGCCGAGTGCGCCGAGTACCACCGCGAGTTGCTGGGAACACTGGGAGACGGCAAGGCACTTCTTGGCGACCTCCGGGCCACGTTGGCCACCGAGGACAGCGGCCGACTTGTCCAGATGACCGCGAGAGCCGGCGCGTTGCAGCGGCGGGCCGAGGATCTGCGCGGTCGGGAAAGAGATCTGAGATTAAGGTACGGCGTGCCATCACCCTAGAGATCCCCGATCGGAAGACACCACCGGTCTCGATTGGGACCTCCTGGTGTGCGAACAGCCGAGTAGCCCGCCGGCAGGCCCGAGTAGATCATCTGGGCTGCGCTTCGCGTTCGGGCAGGGTGGTAGTCACGCCTTGTCGTGGCCAAGTTGAGCAAGGGTAATCCCATGCGTCACCGCGCGCTCAAGCCTACGGTCAGTGTTTCACGATTCTGAATGACTCAGGTGGCTCGTACCAGTATTGTGTCTGTGCGGTCCACTGTGAGTGTTGGTAGCGGCGGTGCAAGAGGTTGAACACCCGCTGAAGCAGGTCCACAGAATCGTCGTCGCCGGTCGTGTAACGCCCGGCAACGATGACGTCGTGCAGCATCTTCGGGATACGCGGTTCGGCTGGATCCGCCGCCGCCCACGCCAGTACTTCCCTCGCCAGGAAGCTGACCGGTGCGCCTCGCGCAGCCAGCGTCTCTCGCTCCTGCTGTGCACGCTCCCGTAGCTGTACTGGCGGGTAGGCCCCTATCGCCGGTTCGACGTCGGCTTGCCGAGGACCAAGCGCTGAAAGCAAGGAGACGGCCGCGTATCCTACGAGCAAGTCAGCATCAGCGGCCGGCAAGGCTGTGCAGGCTGAAGCTAGCGACGGCGAGCGAGCCCATTCCCTGGCGCATGTGTGCCGGAGGTGTGCCGGGATTTGAACAGGCTTAAAATGGCTTCTTCTGGGTGGTTGACCTGGAAGGCGTTAACTGGCGCGCCGAGAGGGACTCGAACCCCCAACCTTCTGATCCGTAGTCGGCTTCGCGGCTATCCCTGAGTGTTAGTGAGTCCGCCTGACCTCGAACGAGTTGGGAGGCAATTCCTTGCCGATCAAGAACT
>Ga0182021_10005852_pt1 | contig 14620 bp, 11 predicted proteins | sample 612E3MmetaG_FD_120493 | JGI IMG/M metagenome (GOLD analysis project Ga0182021, IMG submission 120493) | Permafrost microbial communities from Stordalen Mire, Sweden - 612E3M metaG (Illumina Assembly) | ecosystem: Environmental > Terrestrial > Soil > Wetlands > Permafrost | place: Sweden... | reverse complement strand
CCTCAACAGGAATGACGGGAATCGATGAGATAGAAAAAATAGGAACTTATCTCCACAGCCTTCATCTGGCTGGTTCAGTTGAACTGGATATCTCCCTTGCCCGGGGGTTGAATTACTACACCGGGACCATCATTGAAGTGAAAGCCCTGGACGTTCCCATGGGCAGCATTTGCGGGGGTGGCCGTTACGATGACCTTACCGGGATCTTTGGCCTTAAAGGTGTTTCCGGTGTAGGAATCTCTTTCGGCGCCGACCGGATCTATGATGTGATGAATGAGTTGAATCTTTTTCCGGAGATGATCGAGGCCACCACAAAAGTCCTTTTCGTGAATTTCGGGTCAGCAGAAGAAAAATACTGTCTTCCCCTTCTTTCTAGTCTCCGCGAATCAGGCATTCCAGCTGAGATCTTTCCGGAAACAGCCAAAATGAAGAAGCAGCTGGACTATGCCAACCGTAAAAACATCCCTTATGTGGTGCTCGTAGGTGAAAATGAGATGAAAGAAGGCAGGTTGACGCTCAAGGATATGAAGACGGGGGAGCAGGAGACGCTGAACTGGGAGGAATTAAAGAAAAAGCTAGTAACGCAGTGACGAAGTGACGAAGTGAGGAAGTGACTTTTTATATACTCCTCCATCACTGCTTCACTGCATCACATAAAACTTAAAACCAACATTGATATGACACTTGTTATTAAAGGTTCCGGGTTGACGATAGAAGACGTTGTTCGCGTTGCCCGGCAGAATGAAAAAGTTGAACTGGATAAGAAAGCAATAGAACGGATCCATACCTGCCGTGCTATGCTGGAAAGGAAAATTGAGGCCCATGAAATTATGTATGGCGTGAATACCGGTATCGGAGAATTCTCGGAAGTTGTTTTGAATGATGACCAGGTAAAAGATTTTCAGAAATATCTGATTTATAACCATGCAGCAGGTATCGGTGATCCGATGCCTCTTGATTGGGTACGTGGGGCCATGCTTGGGCGTATCAATGTGCATGCACACGGCAATTCCGGTTCACGGCTGGAGATCACACAAACGCTGGTGGATATGCTCAACAAGGGTGTCACGCCTTTTGTTTGTCAGAAAGGATCTGTAGGCGCCTGCGGCGACCTTGCACCCATGTCGCAGATTGCATTGCTGATGATGGGAGAAGGGCACGCCTATTATAAAGGTACTCTTTACACCGGTAAAGAAGCGCTCGAAAAGGCTGGAATTCCTGTCCCGGGATTGATGGCACGCGATGGATTGGCCACGATCAATGGCTCGAATGTATTGACGGCCATGAGTGCCCTTTTTCTTTACGATGCCAATAACTGGATGAAACAGGCAGAAATTGCAGCTTCGATGTCGCTGGAAGCCATGAAAGCCAATATGCGGCCTTACCTGCCGAAACTGCATGAGGTCAGGGGTTTCAAAGGAGCCATCCGGAGTGCTGCATCCATACGGAAATGTGTTGAAGGCGGCGACCTGGCGGAAGGAACGGTAAAATGCAAGGTACAGGATGCCTATTCGATGCGTTCAACACCGCAGGTAATCGGCGCCGCGCATGATGCGCTTGCCTATGCACGTTCACAGGTTGAGATTGAACTGAACGGGGTCGGGGATAACCCGATTTTCTTTCCGGAAGAAAACCTGCAGCTTTCAGGGGCAAACTTCCAGGGGTCACCGGTATCGGTTCCTATGGACATGGCAGGAATTGTTGTTACAATGGTCAGCGTGATGTCTGAAAGAAGAATGAACCGTTTGAATAATCCAGCCCTTAGTGTGGGCTTACCCGCCTTCCTTACAAAAGGTGCCGGCATGTTCAGCGGAATGATGCTCAGCCAGTATACCGCCGACATGCAGATCGTTGAACAGCGCATCCTTTCGGCACCGGCATCGATACAATCCATTCCTGCAGCAGCCGACCAGGAAGATTTTGTTTCGATGGGGATGAATACGGCCCTGAAAAATTTCCAGATCCTCGACAATGCTTATGGCATCCTTGGCATCGAATTCATGGCAGCCGCACAGGCCCTTGATTTCAGGGAATATAAATTCGGAACCGGCGTCAACAAAGCAAAGGAAGTGATCCGGAAACATGTTGCCTTCCTGGAAGTTGACCGCCCGCTGTATCCCGACCATAATGCCATGAAAGCCCTGGTTAAATCCTGCGAGATCCTCAATGAGGTTGAGAAAGCCGTGGGAAGCCTTGAGTAAACCTCACGAATTCATCAAAAGATAAATGGAAGAACAACAAATGCTGCCAGCCACGGAGACCAAGGACAAACGGCCGAACCTGCTTACCGTTCTCTGTATTCTGACCTTTATTGGCAGCGGATTGAATGCATTTTCGAATCTGATTATTTTCATCTTTTTCGATGCATCCATGAAATTTGCCGCAGAACTGGTGAAAGCATTCAAACTGCCGGGTATGGACCTGTTTCTCGATGCCAAACCCGTATATTTTGCAGTCACCGCCTTGATCAATGCCCTGGCCATTGCAGGAGCAATCAGGATGTGGCAACTGCGGAAGCAGGGATTCCATATATATACAGTTTCACAGATCCTGGTTATCATTGCGCCCATGTATTTTTTCAAACTTCCGGGCCCGGATTTCTTAAGCATCCTCTTTTCAGGTATATTCGTGATGCTATATGGTTCTACCCTGAAAAAAATGTCATAAAGATGGAAGAGATCCGCACGACACCCGGAAATACTCAGGAAAAAACAGCCAAACGCTCCTTCCTTCTGACGGTTCTTTGTCTGTTTTCCTTCGTCTTTTTCGGGCTGATCACTGTTCTTTTTCTATTTGCATTGCTTTATTCAGGATCTATTACAGATATGGTGCTCCGGTATGCACCGGAAAATTCACCATCAAGGGTAACCGTCCTTTTTTATATTCTCGGAGGATTCCTTCTGCACGGTTTGTCATTGGCCGGCATCATAATGATCTGGAGGATGAGAAGGTTGGGGTATATACTTTTCGGCGCCTCAGCAATGATGATTGCCGCTTATCAGTTGTATGCAACACAGATCTCCCCCCTGACCACGGCCTTTTACATAGCCTTGATCTTTTCCTTCGGTTTTTATTTGAAAAAACTGAAATAATACCGAGTTTACCGGCAAGAACCTCAAATCAGCGTTTTTTCCTTCCTTCGGGTTCTCTTTTCCTTTTTCTCTGGTTTATCGCAATTAGCTAAATTTTAGCAGGTTAAAACTTTTCCTTTTCTATCATTACTTTTCTGTTAACTTTTTGTTAACATTTTATTAAATTTGTTTGACTTTTCCTGTTTTTATTTATTAAAATTGCATTGGATATGATGAAAAGGAAGGAATTTTATTTCTCTATATATATCATACCGGATAACATGATCAGGTGTAGTCCGGCATACCTTATTAAAATTCCACTGATTATTCACACTTTTACTAACCAAAACCATCCATTATGAGAAAATTTACAATTGTCCTTGCTTTCTTACTATTGGCAGGACTGCAAGGAGTACTTGCACAAACACGGGTCATATCCGGTGTCATTACATCATCGGAGGACAAATCCCCCATTCCCGGGGTGACCATCGTTGTTAAAAGTACCACCATTGGTACCACAACAAATGTTGATGGAAAATATGTTTTGTCTGTTCCGGCTAAATATGACATATTGATCATTTCCTATGTTGGTATGAAAACAAAGGAAGTCAAGATCGGGGAATCCAATACTTTGGATTTGGCATTGGAACCTGATATTATGAATATGGATGAAATCGTGGTAACTGCAATCGGTATTCCACGGGAGACAAAAGCACTCAGCTATTCCGTACAAAATGTTACTTCGGATGATATCCAGAAAGCAGCCCGTACCGATGTTATCAACTCTCTGCAGGGCAAAGTATCCGACGTTCAGATCATCAGCTCTGCCGGTACTGCAGGTGCAGGTTCTTATATCGCAATTCGTGGGGTTCAGTCCATAACAGGCGATAACCAACCCCTGTTCGTTGTTGATGGTGTTCCCATCGACAATAGCGGTGGTACCTTCGGAGATGTTTCTGCCGGCCAGGGTGTTGACGGTGTGGCAACTTCCAACCGTGCCATCGACATCAACCCGGAGGATATTGAATCCATCAACGTGTTGAAAGGTGGTGCCGCTACTGCTCTTTATGGATTAAGGGCTGCATCAGGTGCCATTATTATTTCCACGAAAAAAGGAAAAGCAGGCACAGGCAGGAAAATCAATGTTACATTCAGTACTTCTCTAACTCTGGACAGAGTAAGCCAGCTACCCAAGTTGCAGAATGAATACGGACAGGGTTCCGGCGGGCAGTGGTCATCTGGAAACAGGATCACCTGGGGGCCCAAGCTCGATACGTGTACTTATGACAAAACCTTTACGGGAGCGCCCGGTACTCCAACGAGTGGATGGAACTACTGGCCGCTATATGATGTCGATGGAGCCGTAGTTGGTAAAAATGCCAAGAATTACGATGATACAAAGAATCAGAACCCTACCGGAGAAGCCATACACACCTATAATCCTTATGACTATTTCCAGACCGGTGTTACCACAAACAATTCTGTTTCAATGGCCGGTGGAAGCGATATTTCGACTTTTTACTTCAGTTTCTCCGATAACCAGACCAAAGGGGTCGTCCCCAACAACTGGTTCCGCAGGAACACCTTTAAAATTTCGGGCGACACCAAGTTATCCGATAAATGGAAGGTTTCAGGCAACGCCAATTACATCATTACCAACGGAAACCGCATCCAGCAGGGATCCAACACTTCCGGCGTGATGCTGGGCTTGCTCAGAACACCTCCGACATTTGATAACAGCGCAGGATATATCATTAATGGCAGCCCCTATTATACAGATGGAAAACAGAGAAGCTACCGTCATGGTGGTGGATATGACAATCCTTACTGGACTTCCGGTATGAACCATTACATCGATAAAGTCAACCGCCTGATCGGTAATGTTGGAATCGATTATTATGCCACCAAATGGCTGAATTTCTCTTACCGCCTGGGTGTAGACTGGTGGGGACGCAAAGCTGATGACCAGCTGGCCATCGGATCCGCAGCGCAAAGTGCAGGTTGGACAAAAGAAACCAGCGAAACAAAAAAAGATTTCAACTCCGACCTGATCATGACCATCGACAAGGATTTTGCAAAAGATTTCAACCTGCATTTCCTCCTTGGAAATAATGTAACTCAGCTTTATTATAACCTCCTGAACGGAACTGCCAACGGTCTTTTGTTTAAGAATTATTATAACCTGAACAATACCGAAAGTCAATCAACTTTTGAACAAACTACCGAGATCAGAAGGGCCGGCATTTATGCCGATCTGCAATTATCCTGGAAAAGCATGCTGTACTTGAGCATTACCGGCCGTAATGACTGGTCGACCACACTGCCCGCCTCAAATAATTCTTTCTTCTATCCTTCGTTTGGCGGTGGCTGGATATTCACACAGCTTCCGGGTCTCAAGGATAACAAGATCCTTCCCTACGGAAAGGTCAGGGTGTCCTATGCCATTGTAGCCAAGGATGCATCTCCTTATTATACCCAGACCACATACAACCCATACACGATTGCCGACGGTTGGACGGCTGGTGATCCATTCCCATTTGCCAATACTTCTGGATATACATGGGGTCCCGGACTCGGGAATGCCAAACTGAAGCCGGAAAAAACCAAATCATTCGAAGTAGGTGCCGATCTTAAGTTCTTCAGGAACCGTGTTTCTTTTTCCTATACTTACTTCAACAACATGGGGCAGGATCTGTTGCTCAACGCACCGATTGCAGCTTCATCCGGTTATTCCACCATGTACACCAATGCCGCTTCCATGAGGACAACGGGTCATGAACTGACCCTCGATGTAACCCCGATAAAATCGAAAAACTGGGAATGGGATGTCACCGTTAACTTCTCCCGTATCCGTAACAAAGTTCTTGAACTCGCTCCGGGTATCAACAGCCTCTTCCTCGGTGGTTTTGAAAACGCTCAGATCCGGGCTGAAGTCGGACAACCCTATCGTACCATTTATGGCACGGACTGGAAACGTGATGGCAACGGAAACATGCTGATCGATGACAATGGATTTCCGATCCCAAGTTCCGACATGGTTCCCCTTGGAAATGTTGATCCCGACTGGACCATGGGTGCCGGTAGCACTTTGCGCTGGAAAGACCTGAGTTTCTCCTTCCTGATCGATGTAAAACATGGCGGAAAAATGTGGAACGGTACCCGCGGTGCCATCCAGTATTTCGGAACCGCTGCTGAAACAGCCGACCGGAACGATTCTTATGTATACCAGGGTATTGTTGCATCCACCGGGCAATGGAACACAAAATCTGTTGTCAGGAACGAGGATTGGGTTGTTCTTGGTGCCGGAAACGGATTTAACGGACCGATCTCCAATAACATTGAAGATGCCGGATGGGTTCGTTTACGCACCGTTACGCTTTCTTATTCACTTACCCACTTGCTGAAGAAAACCTTCATCAAAGGGCTGGAGGTCTATTTCACGGGGACCAACCTCTTATTGTTCACCAAATACAGCGGTGTAGACCCGGAAACCAGTTTGCTGGGGAACTCCAATGCACAGGGTATTGATTATTTCAATATGCCGGGAACAAAGAGTTATACCCTTGGCCTGACCCTGGCATTATAATGTAAGAAAGTTGTTAAAATTTAAAAAAAGATAGTCATGAAAAAAATAAACTTCAAATTTATTGGGATCTTACTGCTGGTTATCCTGGCTCTGGGCTCCTGCAAGAAGTGGATCGATCCGAACGTCAATACCTCTCCCGATTCACCTCCCGACGTCGATATGAGCGTCCTCCTGGCCTATTCTGAAGTCAATATGGCCTATAATACCATTGGCGGAAATGATATCGCCAGGGTAACTGCTATCTGGATGCAATACGTGGCAGGTATTTCCCGTCAGTCAAATGCTGAACAGAATTATTACTGGTTCAACAGCGATGACAATAACCTGTGGAATACCAATTATTCAGCCACAATGATTGACCTGAAACAAATCTTCGAAAAAGCAGATGCAAAGTTGAAATTATCACCGGCTGAACAATCTGTGGGGCATGTATACAGAGGCATAGCCGGGGTTCTTTTGGCCAATGCACTGGGTGCCACCACGGATGTGTGGGGCAGTATCCCTTATAAAGATGCCTTCCAGGGCTTTGCTAACCTTCAGCCTACTTTTAACACCCAGGAAGAGATCTATACAACGATCCAGTCCCTGCTTACAGATGCTATTGCAGACCTGAGGGCAACATCATCTTCTGCGCAACGCGATCTCATCTATAACGGAAGTGCTTCTAAATGGATTGCAGCTGCATGGGCAATGAAAGCCCGTTATGCTTTGCACCTGTCAAAAGTCAGTGCAACCGCTTACACGGATGCCCTCGCTGCAATCGACAGCGGAGCCATTGCCTCGAATGCAGGTGACTGCGATTTTGTTTTCTCCGGATACCCCTATTCAAACCCATTCTTCAATTTCGAGAATGAAAGAGGTGATGTGCAGATGAATTCAACCCTGATCGATACACTGATTTTCAGGCATGATCCACGCCTCTCTGTATATGCCGATCCTAACGGTGATGGCGACTTCAAGGGAGCAGGCTTTTTGTACACCGGCGACGGAAGTGATATTTCCTGGCCGGGGGCAGCCGTAGCTTATGAAACTTCACCAGTTCCGTTTATAACCTACGCTGAGATACTGTTTATCAAGGCAGAGGCAAAACTGAAATCAGGGGCTTACCCGATCTCCGAAGTAAAAGATGCTCTGATTTCTGCAGTTGGTGCCTCCATGGATAAATGGGGAGTTCTTGATACAACCTATATGGCAATTTACAAAGGATTTATCCAGGCTATTCCTGACGCAGCTACAGATTTGCTCTTTACTGAAATCATGCGGCAGAAGTGGATTGCCCTGTACTTCCAGATTGAATCTTACAACGACTGGAGAAGGACCAATAATGCTATTGGATTGACTCCCAACCCGAAAGGGTCTAAGATTGAGATCCCGAGAAGGTATCCTTACTCTGTGGATGAAGTTACTTACAATTCCAATACGCCTGTAGTTGCGGATATCTGGCAACGTGTTTGGTGGGATCTTGCAAAAAAATAATTTAGTGGAATATTAAAAAAAAAGCTGTCCCGGATATCCGGGACAGCTTTTTTTTGTTTGATCCTGGTGGCTTCGAAAAGCTCAATCCCCGGCTTCTTTCCTGAAAAAACTGAAATTCACATTCCCGTATTTCCGGTGCTGATTAAAACCCGGATGTTGCGAAAAATCATGATCCCTGGAATGTTCAAGGATAAATAACCCCTCCCCTTTCAGGATAAGGCCCTTCAGAACAAGATCCGGCAACAAATCGATTCCTTCCATATCATAGGGCGGATCGGCATAAACCAGGTCATATTCCCCAAACGGATGCTTGAGAAACTGAAAGACATCTTCCCTGACGGCTTCCAGGTTTTCTGCCTTCATTGATAATGCCGTTTTATTAATGAATGCGACACACCGCATATCGATATCAATGGCGGTCACCATTTCACTTCCTCTTGAAAAAAACTCATAGGAGATGCTCCCGGTCCCGGCAAAGAGATCGAGCACATGCAGGCTTTCCAGGTCAACAAGGTTGTTCAGGATATTGAAAAGGCTTTCCTTGGCAAAATCGGTTGTGGGGCGCACAGGCAGGTTTACCGGTGGATGGATCTGTTTTCCCCTGAATTTTCCCGTAATGATCCTCATGAGGTTGGATTTAAGAGCGAATAGTAAAAGTGGCCGGGAACATCGTTGAATAAATAACTGTAGTCAAATCCGTCATTTCTGCTTACAAATTCAATGTTCCGGATATACCGGAATAAAAGATCAAAAACAGGTGAGAATTTTTCCACATTACCGAGAAGGGCAAGGGTTATTTCTTCGGGATTCAGGTTCAATTGCTCAAAAACGAAGATCACATAATAGGCAATATCTTCTGGTGTAAGAAAACGAAAAGCATTGCAATACTTCAGCTCTTTCCCGTCAAAGACGAGCAGGTCGAACTGTCCTTCCCGCAGGTTCAGAAATACCTTGCGGCCGGTCATATTCTTTACGTTCCTCCATATATTCCCGATCAGAACGCTGGAGATATGGCACAGCGTCACCTTCGGAAAAACCTTGTCCAACTCCTTCCTGCAATGACCGGAAATACTATAAACCGTGTAAATTCCCAGGTGTTCGAGCCGGTTAGAAAAAACAGCATCACCTGCTTCCTTCTCATGAAGAAAATTGAAATAGCTTTCCTTTTCACTTTCCAGGAACAGCGCTTCCGGAATCAATGTAAACCTTGAACTCCCGATGATCCCTTTAACATTATGAAACTGCCCGCCCAGCCAGGGAAAAGAAGAAACTACATCAGCCAGGTGATTCCGGAAAAATCCAAGTGCGATGAATTTGTTTTTCTCAACATCCAGGATACTGTATCCGAATGTTTTGTCCCCAATTTCAATTGTGAGATCATACTTCGATGAATCTTTTGCCTCAAAAGATTGATCAATTTTATTTACAATGGGATGCAGTGCTTCCGCCATGCTTTCTATTTATATTATCCAGATAAAAATGAGATTCAGTATTATGATGACCGAGAAACCGCTGATAAGATAAACTCTTGATCTTTTCGGGGACATAAAACAGGCATAGATCATCTTCAGGATATTATTGCTGGCAACGGCCTGTAATGTTGCAACAGCAATTGCATCCATTGCAATCCTGGATTTTCCCTGGAACAGGTTGATCAGGAACGGATCGATATCCGTAAGTCCGACCAGGAAAGAAAGGACATTTAAGCCGGAACGACCGTAACGATCCACAACGAACCAGGTGATAAAGGTAAAAGCCACGAATAACAATGCAAAGAGGATCGCCACCTTGAATTCAAGCGGGTTTTTATCAACGGCAAGTTCAGGGTTGAGCGTTGTGTATTCCTTGTTGTGAAACAGCAATATCCCAAAACCTGAGATTAAAGAAACACCTATGAGAATAAGGAAATAAACATAACTCCGCTGAAAAAGTTCGGAATTAAATATCACGATCAGCACCAGGATACGAAGGTACATCATGGCCGTAGCGAAAATGATGGCAGCAACATACTGATTCCGCGATTCAGGATCTTTCCGGATCTTTCGCGCAAGAATGATGGTGGTTGCGGTACTGCTGTATAATCCTCCCAGGATACCTGCCAGGATGATGCTTCCCTGTTTGAAAACAAACTTCTTTAGCAAATAACTGAAATAAGAAATAGAAGAAACCACGACCACCGCCAGCCAGATCTTGTAAGGCGTCAGTCCGAGGTCGCGAAAGATGGGTTCGTTGGGAACAATGGGAAGAATAACACCGGCGATAATCAGGAATTTACCAAGGGTAAGGAATTCTCCCTTGTCAAACTTCTGGGAGATCTGTGTGAAAGATTCTTTCAATTCGGTCAGGATCAAAACCGTGACGATGATCAGCAGAACCAGCCACGTGGGCTGGGTAAGCAGCAGCGGTCCGATGCAATAGGTGATCAGTGCAATGACGATGGTTGTCATGCCATGGTCCTCATGCCGGTGAATATTAAAAGCATAATTGATCCCAAGGAACAGGGCCAGCACCAATCCTCCTCCCATGAACAAAGCGGGGCTATCAGGCAGGATGCGGAACAGGATAAAACCCAGGATGCCGATGAAAGTGAAGGTCCGGTCGGTTCCAAACGTATGTTCCGGTAATTGCTTACGGCTGTGCAGTAGCTTTTGCGATAAGCCTATCAGCAAAGAGAATACCGCGACCAGCACAAAAGTGATCAGGTCTTTGGGTATGGTGTTGATGAGCTCCATTTATTATTATGAATTATGAATTACGAATTTTTTCCGAGTATTGTGTATCGTGCACCTTGATATGACTCTATCGTTTCAACATCTCTTCGTACTCCGGTATTTCTTTTAAAAAAATGATCTTCCCTGATCCATGATCAATGTAGCAGGCAAAATGCACCATCCCGTTTGTGACAGCCAGGTAGGGCACCTTCAGCGCCATGTTGTACATGGCCACCTGGTCGAAAACAGCCTGCGTTACCGTTACATCGGGAGCTTTACATTCAACAATCAGGCAGGGGGTTCCATCCTTACCATATACCACGATATCGCTGCGTTTCTTCAAGCGGTGATAACGAAGCGAAGCCTCCACGGCGATCAATGAACGCGGTACATTCCGATGATCAGCGAGGTAATGAATGAAATGCTGCCGCACCCATTCCTCCGGTGTCAGGGCCACAAATTTTTTCCTGACACTGTCGAAAACCTCCTGTTTGTCACCTTTGCTTCGGATCCGGAGTGCTGTGACCGGTAAGTTTAGTGTCTGCATTCAGATTGCTGAATTACAAACATACGTAAAAATATGACAAAATGGTTACCTTTGCCTTAAGTAACCCGCATTCTATAAGCGCGTGAAACTAATTGATGATGCATGAAGACAAAGAAAGAAATTGTTGACGACTGGTTACCAAGATACACCGGGACTGCGTTGAAAGATTATGGGGATTACATCATCCTGGCCAATTTTCCCCGCTACCTGGAACTGTTTGCAAAATGGCAAAAAACAACCATTAAAGGTGCTGACAGGGCAATGCCCAGCGCCACTTCCGGCCGGATCACCTTGATCAACTTCGGCATGGGCAGTCCGAATGCAGCTACCATCATGGATCTCCTGAGTGCTGTCAAACCCAAGGCATGCCTCTTCCTGGGAAAATGCGGGGGACTGAAAAAGAAAAATAAGCTGGGTGACCTCATCCTTCCCATTGCAGCGATCCGTGGGGAAGGAACTTCTGATGATTATTTCCCGGAAAGGGTACCTGCATTGCCTGCATTTAACCTACAGAAAATAGTGTCGACTACCATTGTCGAACACAACCATAACTACTGGACAGGAACCGTTTATACCACCAACCGCCGGGTATGGGAATATGATGAAGCGTTTAAAACCTACCTCAGGAAAACCAGGTCGATGGCCATTGATATGGAAACCGCAACGATTTTCAGCGTTGGATTTGCCAATAACATCCCCACCGGAGCTGTTTTGCTCGTTTCCGATCAACCGATGGTGGCTTCGGGTATCAAGACCCAGGCCAGCGATAAACTGGTTTCCGAGAAATTTACCGAAGAACACCTGAAGATCGGGATCGAATCGTTAAACCACCTGATCAGCCTGGGATTGACGGTGAAGCACCTGAGGTTCGATTAATCCTGAAGCTCATGGCTGCTCCTAAAAACTCGGTCAGTTTCGAAAACATCCTCCTCGATCTTAAAAACAAGATCTATTCGCCGGTTTACTTTCTCTATGGTGAAGAATCCTATTTCATCGATATGATTTCAGAGACCATTGAAGAAAATGTGCTGAGTGAACTTGAAAAAGAGTTCAACCAGACCATCATTTATGGTAAAGACACCGATATACCGACGCTGATAAGTTATGCCCGGCGGTTCCCGATGATGTCGAACTACCAGGTGATCCTTGTGAAAGAGGCGCAGGACCTGAACAAGATCGAAGAGCTGGAATCGTATATCCTCAATCCGATGGAATCGACCTTACTGGTATTGTGTTACAAATACGAAAAGATCGATCGCCGGAAGAGCCTTTTTAAAAATATTGAAAAGAAGGGGATATTGTTTGAATCGGCGAGGATCTATGATAATAAAATCCCGGATTGGATCACTGAATATGTGAAAAAACAGAATTATTCCATTTCAACGAAAGCCTGTTTCCTGCTGGCAGAATTTCTCGGGAATGACATTTCAAAAATAGTAAATGAGATCTCCAAGCTCATCATCAACATCCCTGAAAAACAGGAGATCACTGAAGATTATGTGGAGAAGAACATCGGCATCAGCAAGGATTTCAATGTTTTTGAGCTCCAGAAAGCGTTGGGCAGGAAAGAAGTGCTGAAAGCAAACCAGATCATCAATTATTTTGCAGACAACCCAAGGGAGAACCCCTTGGTCAAGGTGATCCCTTTCCTTTTCAGCTATTTTTCAAAAATCCTTGTCTTCCATCACCTTGCGGATAAATCACGGAATAATGTTGCCGCGGCCTTGTCCATCAACCCGTTTTTCGTAATGGATTACCAGCAGGCAGCAGCCAATTACACATCCGGTAAAGTCACTTCGATCATTTCAATATTAAGGGAATATGACATGAAGTCGAAAGGAGTAGACAATAACGGAACCTCATTTCCGGACGGGGAATTGATGAAGGAACTTGTTTTCAGGATACTGCATTGAACATTAATAAGATTCAATCCGAGTGGAATTACAAATTCCGCTCAGCGCTTTTAATAGGCACATTAAACTATGGGCTCAGCGGAGTTTGTAACTCCGCTGCATAAATTTTACGATATGCTGTTTATAGCATAAAAAAAGCCTCCGGAGAGGCTTTTCAATCACTTAATACTATATCCCTCAAACTTTCATTCTTCTTTCTTCATTTTTCATTTACTTAGAATCCTCCGTCGACGACCCACTTTTTATCAGGGTTATCACACCGGAGGGCCAGGTTCATTTTCTTTACGCTACCGGATTTAAACCTGATCTCATAAGGTACAAATTCACCAATATATTGTCCTGATTTAAAGGACTTGCCGATCGAAATGATGGTCAACCCTCCAAATTCCTGCTTTATCTGTTCCGCATCTGCAGAATTCATCAACCCGGGCATTAACTGATCAACCGTCTTCCAATCTTCATTCTTCCACGCCTCAAAAAACCTTTTGGCAGCTTCTTCGCTTCTTACCCCGGCGAGTCCGGTATGTTTGTCATTGATAATATCCTTCACCAAAACCCAATTCATATTTTCCGGAAGCTGGATTGTAAAGTTAGCATCATCAATCGGTTCGTCGTATTTTATGGTTTTTAACTGAAGCACCATGACTTCTTTGTTTCCGGTTTCAATATAGACCTCAAATGATTTCAGCCGGCTGGTGGATTTATCGAAGGTATATACCCTGCGGTTGTTTGATTCAGGAATGGATTTATTCAACGCGTAAGTATTCCTGAAATCACCCATGGCTTTTGCATGAACGGTCAGGATGATCGTATTCCCTTTATCATCAACCTTGTACTTTGCATCGTTCTTCGCTGCAAACTCTTGTTCTTTCTGGAGAATTTGAACAGGATCAAGCAGGATCTTCATCCATCCCACAAAACCCGCATCAACGCCTGCTTTCAGGGCCATTCCCGCCTGGTGGCAATACAGGTATTGGTTGTTTCCATCCATAACGACCATCCTTCCGGGTTTTTCGATTCTCCACTTTGAAGGATTCCCGAACACTTTCCAGATTTTATGTTCAACAAAGCCTTCATTCATGTCGATGTATTCAAAATTATCTCCTTCTAGCGTTCTTACATTTATCTCCATATACACCGATTTCACATCGGTCAATGCAGTAATGGACTTTCCCAAAATTTTATTGGCAGCATTTGCATTGTTCTGGAACCAGCCGGGACGATTAAAAATTGGAAAAAGAATGAACAGAAAGGCCAGCAATGCGGCAATGGCTGTTACCTTTTTCCATGTCGGAGTCAACACCGGCAGTATCCTT
>Ga0182021_10005851_pt1 | contig 14621 bp, 15 predicted proteins | sample 612E3MmetaG_FD_120493 | JGI IMG/M metagenome (GOLD analysis project Ga0182021, IMG submission 120493) | Permafrost microbial communities from Stordalen Mire, Sweden - 612E3M metaG (Illumina Assembly) | ecosystem: Environmental > Terrestrial > Soil > Wetlands > Permafrost | place: Sweden... | reverse complement strand
CGCGCATCTTCGCGGAAGCCATCAAGCGCTCGTTCGGCCACCGGTCGATCAGCTCGTTATTTGATATTGATAAAGGTTAATCGCATCAAGGGGTAAGGAGAACACAGTCTATGTCCGAAGTCGTTGTACATGCCGAAATCCGGAACAACACCGGAAAGCATGCGAAGCACACCCTGGCAAATGGAATGGTACCGGGGGTGTACTACGCGCGCGGCGAACAGAATATCAACCTCCAGGTGCCGGTGGTGACACTGAACCAGGTCGTATTCACGTCGGAGACACACATCATTGATCTGCATCTTGCTGACGGTTCATCGCACAAGTGCATTCTCAAGGATGTGCAGTTCGACCCGGTGACCGACCGCCCGGTGCACTTTGACCTCCAGGGGTTGAAGGAAAACGAAAAACTGAGCATCGAGATCCCTGTGTCACTGGTCGGCGGCATACCCAAAGGCGTACGCGACGGCGGCATGCTCCAGCACTTTCTCCACAAAGTGCGGGTCTTGTGCTTGCCCAAGGATATCCCAGAGAAGATCGAGATCAACGTGGCGGAACTGGGCATCAACAACTTCGTTCACGTGCGCGACCTGAATGTGCCGAACGTGACACTTGTCGAAGCCGCCGATAATGCCATCGTTGGTGTCATGCCTCCCCATGTGGTGAAGGAAGAGGAAGTTGCTCCGGCGGTTGTCGAAGAGGCGGCCAAGGAACCCGAGGTGGTTGGCAAGGGCAAGAAGACCGAAGAGGGTGCAGAGGGCGCGGCACCGGCCGAGAAGGGCGAGAAGAAGAGCGAGAAGCCCGAAAAGGCCGAGAAGGGCGAGAAGAAGAGCGAGAAGCCCGAAAAGAAGGGCGAAAAGTAGCCCCCGACGGTGGGATCACTGCTCGTTGTCGGATTGGGCAATCCCCGCCCGGAATATGCTGGCACCCGGCACAATGCGGGGTTCATGGTTGTGAACGAACTGTGCCGACGCTCCGGCGTCCGGCTTAGTCCAGGAAAGGGTGAATTCTGGTACGCCTCAGTCGGCCATGAAGATGACGCCATGGTTCTCGTTGAACCCGTCACCTACATGAACCGGAGCGGTTACGCGGTGAGCGAGGCGCTCGCGCAATTTGCGTTCTCGCTTTCTGAATTGGTTGTAATCGTTGATGATCTTGCGCTGCCGCTGGGCACCCTTCGCCTCAGACCGGGAGGCAGCGATGGAGGACACAACGGTCTTGCGTCAATTATCTACGCCCTCCAGGCGGATCAATTCGCTCGCGTTCGGTGCGGAATCCGGAAGGAGGTCATGCCGTCGAAGGAAATGACGGCAGATTTTGTTCTCTCGCCGTTCGATGCGGAGGAGCAGGCGATCGTGGGGTCGATGATCGGACGGACGGCAGATGCAGTACAGGAAATTCAGCGCTCCGGTTTGGAGCGCGCGATGGGGCTCTTCAACGTCCCCCCCCCATCCGCACCTGCACCATAGTGGCTGTACCATCGTCAGTGTTCTTTTCATACTACCCCTCTACTCTTCTGTTCGCCTCCCGGCGACTACGGAAGGGTCACGGGAATCATCCATAGTCCACAGGGAGGTACCTTCATGTCCAATGCAACCCGGCAGTATGAGACCACGTTTATCGTCAATGCATCGCTGGATGATGTTCAGGTTGATGGCGTCATCAGCAGGGTGCAGGAAACGATTACCAAGAACGGTGGGACGATTTCATCCCTTAACAAATGGGGACGGAAGCGTCTTTCCTACTCCATCAATAAGCGCACCAACGGCTTCTATGTGAATATCGAGTTCGAGGCCGCGGGCACGCTGCTTGCTCCGCTCGAGCGCTCGTTCCAGCTCGACGAAATGATCCTGCGGCATCTGACAGTGGTACTCGACAAAAAAGCCATCGCAGCCCGCGTAGCAGCGCAAACCGCCAGCGCGCTGGCGACCGTATCGACCGAGGAGAAACCCATCGCACCAGCGCGCGAGCCGCTCTTCACCGAACCGGCCGACGGGAAAAATTCCTAACGCATTGACGAACCAGCAAGGAGAACACCAGTGTATACAACTCGACGTCCCCGGCGTGAACGGGACAATCAGACACCCCGCAAGAAGCGCACCTGCAGATTCTGCGACGCCAAAGAATTGTACATCGACTACAAAGACGAAAAGAAACTTCAGCGCTTCGTTGCAGAACAGGGGAAAATCATCCCCAAACGCATTACCGGCACGTGTGCAAAGCACCAACGGCAACTCGTGCGCGCCATTAAACGCGCCCGCCACCTTGCGCTGTTGCCGTTCGTTTCCGACGCCATTCGCTGACCTTGAACCTGCATGAGGCATTGCCATGAAAATCATTCTTCGTAAAGAACACGACACACTCGGACAGGTCGGCTCGCTCGTCGAAGTGAAAGACGGCTACGCACGCAATTACCTGATTCCGCGCGGCATCGCATACCCGGCATCGGCCGGCAGTACCAGGGCGCTGGAGGAGGAGAAGAAGCAGGCCTCCCGCCGCGTCGACAAACAGAAAAAAACCGCCGAACACCTTGCCATTGAACTTGACAAGATCTCCCTCACCATCAAAGCACGGGTGGGTGAAGATGAAAAACTCTTCGGCGCAATTACCTCACAGATGATTGCCGATGCCCTGAAAGAACAGGGATTCGAGATCGACAAGCGCATTATTGATCTCGAAGAGCCCATCAAAGCCCTCGGTATCTATCCGGTGAACGTTAAACTGCACCAGGATGTTATAGGAAAAGTAAAGGTGTGGGTGGTGCACGAGTAAGCGCACCCAACCCCGCTCCATTACAGCAACAATTCTGATACCGGCATGGCAAAATCTCTCGAAACACTCGAAGAAGTCACCATTCGTTTTGCCGGGGATTCCGGCGACGGCATGCAGTTGACGGGGACACAGTTCACGAATTCCGTGGCTGCGCTCGGAGCGGACCTCAGCACCCTTCCGGACTATCCCGCGGAAATCCGCGCCCCCGCCGGAACCACCTACGGGGTCAGCGGGTTTCAAATCAAATTCGGCAGCACGGACATTCTGACACCGGGTGATGCATGCGATGTCCTTGTCGCAATGAATCCTGCTGCACTGATTACCAACCGCAAACTCCTTCGCGATGGCGGCATAATCATCGTCAACGAAGACGCCTTCAACGACAAGAACCTGAAACTCGCCAATCTGACGACCAATCCCCTCGAGGACGGCTCGCTCACCAAGTTTCAGGTCCACCGCATCGCCATCAGCAAGCTGACGGCTGCCGCGCTGGAAGACATGAACCTCTCCACGAAGTTCATGGACAAAACGAAGAACTTCTTCGCCCTCGGACTTATGTACTGGATGTACAACCGCCCTATCGATCAATCGGTGAAGTTCATCCGGGAAAAGTTCAGCTCCAAAGATCCGCAGGTCGCTGAAGCAAACATAAGGGTCCTGAAAGCGGGATACAATTTTGGCGACACGACCGAATTTTTCACGACACGGTATGATGTCCGCCCCGCTCAGCTCCCTGCAGGGAAATACCGCAACATCATGGGAAACGTCGCCACGGCCCTCGGGCTGGTGGCAGCCGCCAAGAAAGCCGGGCTCGACCTGTTCCTTGGCAGCTACCCGATCACGCCGGCAAGCGACATACTGCACGAGCTTTCGCACCTGAAGGAATATGGCGTGAAGACATTCCAGGCAGAGGATGAAATCGCAGCCATTTGCTCCGCAATCGGCGCATCCTATGCCGGCGCCCTGGCAGCAACAACCACCAGCGGCCCGGGGCTCGCCCTCAAGACCGAAGCCCTTGGTCTTGCGATAATGCTCGAACTCCCTCTCATCATTGTCGATGTTCAGCGCGGCGGACCCAGTACGGGCCTTCCTACAAAGACCGAACAGTCGGATCTCCTCCAGGCCGTGCTCGGCCGCAACGGCGAAGCACCGCTCTGCGTCATCGCAGCGTCGACCCCGGTAGATTGCTTCACAGCCGCCTATGAGGCCGCACGGATCGCCGTGAAGTTCATGACGCCGGTGATGTGCCTGACCGATGGGTATCTTGGCAATGGCGCTGAACCATGGCGTGTCCCCAGGGTTGAGGAACTTTCACCGATTCCAGTAAGATTCGCTACCGACCCGAAGGGTTTCCAGCCTTACTCTCGAAACCCGGAGACTCTTGCACGCCCGTGGGCAATCCCCGGCACACCCGGCCTTGAGCACCGCATCGGTGGGCTGGAGAAGGACCAGCTGACAGGCAACATCAGCTATGATCCTGAGAATCACGACATTATGGTCAAAACGCGTGCAGAGAAAATTGAGCGCATTGCGAACGACATCCCCCTGCAAACGGTCGAGGGAGACCAGAAGGGCGATCTCCTTGTCGTGGGCTGGGGAAGCACATACGGTGCGATCAAGACCGCCGTTGCGAGCGCCCGCGAACGCGGCCTGTCCGTGTCCCATGCGCACATTATGTACCTCAATCCTTTTCCAAAAAACCTCGGCAAGATTCTTGGCAACTACCCGAAGATTCTTGTCCCGGAAATCAACAACGGGCAGTTGGTACGCCTGTTGCGGGCCAAGTATCTCATCCCTGCAATCGGCTTCAACGTCGTCAAGGGCCTTCCGCTCCGTGCTGAAGAGATCGAGAACACGATCAATGATATTCTTGGAGGGAACAATGGCTGAGACCGCCCAGGTAAGACTTACAATTAAGGATTTTCAATCGGACCAAGACGTTCGCTGGTGTCCGGGATGCGGCGACTATTCCATCCTCGCACAGATCCAGCGTATATTTCCGGAATTCCCGCACAAGAAAGAGAACTACGTCGCGGTGTCGGGCATCGGATGTTCCAGCCGGTTCCCCTACTACATGGATGTCTACGGATTACATGGGATCCATGGCCGCGCACCGGCCATTGCAACCGGGGTGAAACTGGCGAATCCCAACCTCGATGTATGGGTCGCCACCGGAGACGGTGATGGATTGAGCATCGGCGGCAATCATATGATTCATATGCTCCGCCGGAACGTCAATATCAAGGTCCTTCTGTTCAATAACGAGATCTATGGGTTGACGAAAGGGCAATTCTCCCCTACTTCCAAACTCGGTCAGTTGACAAAATCAACGCCGTCGGGAGTCATCGACCCACCGTTCATCCCTGTTTCTCTCGCACTCGGCGCCGGTGCAACATTCGTGGCCCGCACGATGGATCGCGACCCCAAGCATCTTCAGGAAATTGTGCGCCGCGTAGAGAAACACCACGGATCGGCGTTTGTGGAAATCTACCAGAACTGCGTGGTCTTCAATGATGCGGCCTTCTTCCAGTATACCGAGAAGGAGACCCGCGACGATAACGTTGTCTACCTCGAACATGGAAAACCGCTGGTTTTCGGTAAGAACAAGGAGAAGGGCGTCCGGCTGAACGGCTTTACCCCCGAAGTCGTCGATATCACCAACGGCAAGTACTCGACCGGTGACCTCCTCGTTCACAACGAGGACGATTCCACTCTTGCATTCATTCTGGCAAACATGATCCATAACCCCGCGCTGCCGCGCCCCATGGGCGTGTTCCTTGCACAGGATCGCACTACGTACGAGGATGCCATGCAGGCACAGATTGCAAAGGCAAAAGCGAAGAAGGGCGAGGGGGATCTGCAGAAACTTCTGGATGGAGAGGAAACCTGGGATATTTCCTGATAGACCATTCAGACGGTCTATGAACGAAGGGAGGCCATGCCTCCCTTTTCTGTTCACTGCAAATTCTCTATATTGTAGCACTGGTCCAGATGAACACACTACTCCAGTTCCTTCAGCAGCATCAGCAGTTTGTCCTGACCACCCATGTGAATCCGGACGGCGATGCCGTCGGCAGCGAAATCGCACTCGGTCTCTGGTTGCAGGCACAGGGCAAGACTGTGCATATCATCAATCACAGCGTGACCCCCTCCGTCTACCGTTTTCTTGATCCCGAAGGGACTATTCGTGTGTTCGATCCTGCAGTCGATGCAGCAACACTCGAGGATGCAGACGCGATCGTTCTCCTCGACACAAACCATGTGAGCAGGGTGATGTCGATGGAGCCGTTCGTCCGGAAAAGTCCGGCACGGAAGATTTGCATTGACCATCATCTGGATCCCGAACCATTCGCGAATCTCTCGCTCATCAATCCCGATGCGACATCAACAGGGGAAATTCTCTACCATTTTTTCCAGGCGGCGGGAGCCGGCGCCGTTTCTCCACTCATCGCACAGTCTCTGTACGTCGCCATCCTGACTGATACAGGATCTTTTCGCTATCCTCGCGTCGGCGCGGAAACACATCGCATGATCGCCCACCTGATCGAATCTGGCGCCGATCCTGTCAATCTCTACAATCTGGTATATAACCGCTGGTCACACGGGCGATTGAGGCTTCTTGGAGAAATGCTCAGCCACCTGGAGATCGCCTATGGCGGACGACTGGTGTATGTAACGGTAACACAAGGAATGCTCAGGCACACCGGGACGCTGGAAGAGGATACGGACAATTTTACATCGTACCTCATGAGCATGGAAGGAGTGGTTGCGGGGATTCTCTTTCTCGAACTCAACCAGGGATTCAAAGTCAGCTTCCGATCCCACGGAGATGTGCCCATCAATGAGCTGGCGCAAGAATTCGGCGGGAACGGCCACAAGAATGCAGCCGGTGCCAGGTTTTTCAATGCACTGCTATCTGAAGTTCGCACCGCAGTTGTTTCGGCCGCCGGAAAATTTGTGAACGACCGGAGATAGATGACCATGATGAAGATTGCCGTCAACGCAATTCCCCCGGAGAGAGCGAAATCGGATCTTCTCGCCATTCCCGCGTTCGAGGACAAGGATCTCTTCCAGAAAATGGTGGACAATCTCAAGAAACTTGCCGGAGTCTATCCTCCACAGATCGGTGCGAAAGTATTTTCCGGGAAGAAGGCACAAACCCTGCTCGTTCATTCGACAGTGCATCCTAAACAGTTTCTCCTGCTTGTGGGCATGGGAAAACGATCAGACCTCACTCAGGAACAGTTGCGCAGGATGGGGGCTCTGGCAACAAGCTGTGCACGCTCCGTTCGTGCAAAGACCGTCGCCTGTCTGGAGCCGGACACCGGACAGGTCGAAACTCCTGAAGCCGGTGTGACTTTCCCCCCTGAGGAAATCGCCCAAACCATTGTCGAAGGGGCCCTGCTTGCTGCATACCGGTATGACAAATACCAGACCCAAAACCCCGAAGAGAAATTCACGCCGACCGGGTTTGCTCTTATTGGCTCGACCCGGAGTCGAGTGCCCCGGCTGATCCAGGGCGCCAAACTGGCACACATCCTCTGCAACGCGGTCTATCTCGTCCGGGACCTTGCCAATGCACCCGGGAATGAGATCACTCCGGATGCCCTTGCGCGTCATGCACGCGCTGCTGGGCGTGGCAGTGGAGTGGCAGTGACAGTCCTCAATGAACGCCGGATCGCACGCCTGGGCATGGGGGGATTATTGGGAGTGGCACAGGGCAGCGCCCGCCCACCCCGTTTCATTATCATGGACTACAAACCCCGTACAACCACCCGTCATGTCCCCACGATTGTTTTGGTGGGCAAGGGTGTAACCTTTGATTCAGGAGGCATTTCGATCAAGCCGTCGGCCAACATGGCCGAGATGAAAATGGATATGTCGGGAGCCGCGGCCGTCATCGGCACTGTCCAGGCCGTTGCCAAACTGGCCCTGCCAATACACCTTGTGGGGCTGATTCCGGCAACAGAGAACCTGCCGGGGGGCCGTGCTCTTAAACCCGGAGACATCCTCAAGCATCTTAATGGTATGACGTCCGAAATCGACAATACGGATGCTGAAGGACGCCTGATTCTCGCAGATGCACTGGTCTACGCCGCACGATACTCCCCCGATCTCGTCATTGACCTTGCCACGCTGACCGGGGCGGTTGTCGTTGCGCTCGGACACGTCGCTACAGGCATGCTGGGAACAGCACAACATGCCATGCGACAGGTCGAGGAAGCCGGACTGCGTACGTACGAACGTGTATGGCAGCTTCCGTTGTTTGAAGAATACGAGCGGTTGATCAAGAGCGACGTCGCCGATGTCAAGAACACCGGTGGGCGGTGGGCCGGGGCTATTACCGGAGCCCTATTCTTGAAAAAATTCACAGGCACGTACCCCTGGGTCCATCTTGATATCGCCGGTACCGCAATCACGGAAGAAGCGACTGAGTACACACCTAAAGGCGGCTCCGGAGTCGGCGTCCGGTTGCTCGTGGACTTGTTGCGACACTGGAAAAACTATTGAGCATACGACTATGCGCACAACGCGTGCCCTTCTGCTGCTTCTCTTCGCTGCCCTGAGCCAGAGCGTTGCCCAGCCCCCACCGACTCCGGAGATCCAGGTGCCGATGTTTCTCGAACCCCTGGTGCTGCCGGGACGGGATGCAGCAACCTGGGTGGTAACCCTCAACTACCGCGTTGACCGGGAATTGTTTGTCCCCATCCGCAATATCGATACCACACTGGCGGGCCAGTACCGCTGCATGGGCGAAATCCTCGTTGAGCTCGCAGACTCGACAGGTTCGTCGTTTGATCGGCAAATTGACCGGATCGACCTTGCTGAGAACAGTGTCGCGCCTTCACTTCAGGAACGTCACTGGGTTCAAGGAACAGCATCGTTCACGGTGTCGCCAGGAACATACCGCATCTTCTTCGAAGCCACCGACAAGGAATCGCAGCGACGGCAGGTGAACAAAGAGATCGTCGTGCGCACTCCACGAAAGGATCTTGATGGCCCGGGCATTTCCGGAGCGACGTTTGTCGAGCTTCGCCCGGCGTCTCCGGACACTCTCGTGCTGGAGAATTTCGGCGGCGATTTTCTCTTCGGCAAGAACCGCGCTCTGCTGGTCGGCCTCCATCTGCCCGGTGACACAAGCACGATAGTCAACTGTCGCTGGTCGTTCACAGTGATGGACCGCAGTAATGAACCGGGAAGCATGCTCGCACCCGACAGCCTCCTCCGGATCCCTCTCGTGACGCGCACACAGATCGTGCTCTCGGAAGCCGTCGGAGACGTACGTGGCGCTTTGCATCCTGACAGCTCAGCCACCGGAGCCTTTGCCGTCATCCCGATAAACACCGCACTTCTTCCCCTGCGGAATTACACTCTCCGTCTCGATCTCACGACATCCCAGGGAAAGCAGACGACCTTCACACGTCCTGTACGTGCAGTCTGGCCGGAAATGCCCTTCTCATTGAAGAATGTCGACGGTGCACTGGAGGCCTTACGATTCATCACGACAGAAGGGCAGCTGGATTCCCTAAGGAGCGGCTCATTCGAACAACGGAGGGATGCTCTTGAAGCATTCTGGCGGGCACGCAACCGAACCGCCGGTACGGCACGCAACGAAGTAATGACGGAGTACTACCGGCGGGTGGATTTCGCCATCCGTAATTTCGGAACGCTGCGGATTCCCGATGGATCACGCAGCGATAGGGGAAAAATCTTCATCCTCTGTGGTCAGGCAACCCGTACCGAACGTTCATTGAATCCCGCGGGCGGACACATGGAGACCTGGTTCTATGACCATATCAAGAAGAAATTCGTGTTCGTCGATGAAAGCAAAACGGGGACGTACACTCTGGTGGCAACAGCCCCCCTATGAAGCCGCGTATCGCAGTCACTGTCGGTGATTTCAATGGCATAGGCCCGGAGGTCGTGCTCCAGAGCCTCCGCACGAAAGCGGTTCGCGAATCATGCATACCGGTACTCATCGGTCCTGCAAATGTCTTCCTGTACTATGCAGGCAATGGCGGGAAACGACTCACGCTGGTACCGTTCAGCAACCGCCGCATCCCTCCGGGTGCCACCGCGATCGTTGAAAGCTCAGAGGTTTCCCCTTTGCAGATTGCTCCCGGCAATCTATCTCAGGCGGCAGGTGCGGCAGCCGCGTCGGCAATCACTGTCGCCGCCGGCATGGCCTTACGCGGCGAAGTGGACGCAATGGTCACTGCACCGGTCTCGAAACAGGCAATGCATCTTGCGGGCGTTCGTTTTCCCGGGCAGACAGAAATGCTGCAGCACCTCTCGAAGTCGCCCCATGTCGCCATGATGCTGGTGTCTCCCACCCTTCGTGTCGGCCTGGTGACCATACACATTCCTTTGTCGGATGTTTCCCGCGCGTTAACCTCGTCACTGGTCATTGAACGCATCACTGTCATTCATTCTGCGCTCAGGCAGGACTGGGGCATCGCCCGGCCTGCCCTCGCAATCCTCGGGCTCAATCCCCATGCCGGCGAGGGAGGCGACATCGGAACAGAAGAACAGGACGTCATCCTCCCCGCACTCGAGCGACTTCGGAAGAAGGGCATTCGGCTCGACGGTCCATTTCCGGCGGACGGCTTTTTCGCCCGTTATCGCCCGGGAGCGTACGACGGCGTCGTCGCCATGTATCATGACCAGGGATTGATTCCGCTCAAGATGTCATCCGCCGGACGGGCAGTCAATGTTTCTGTCGGTCTGCGGATTGTTCGGACGTCCCCTGATCATGGCACGGCCTTCGATCGCGCAGGGCGTGACCTTGCCGACCCCGGCAGCATGGTAGAGGCAATCCTGCTCGCAGTTCGTATCGCGCACAACAGGCGCAGACATGCGCAGATCGTGAGGCACGCATGATCCGGTTTAGCGACGTCAGTTTCTCCTACGGTCCATCAACCGTGCTCGACAAGGTCTCGTTCGAAGTGAAACCCGGCGAGTTCGTTTTCCTGGTAGGCCAGACCGGATCAGGCAAAAGTACAATTCTCAAGCTGATCTACATGGATTTCCAGCCCACCAGCGGCACCGTCATGGTTGGCAAGTACCTTTCGTCGCAGATCCAGCATCGGGATACGCCTCAGCTCCGCCGGACGCTTGGGATAATTTTTCAGGACTTCCGTCTTCTCGACGACCGGAGTATTTTTGACAACGTGGCGTTTGCTCTCCATGTGACGGGAGCCAGCGGAGTAGAGATCAAGAAGCGCGTCTTGCGGGCGCTTGCGGAAGTAGGACTGAGCCATCAACGGAATAAAATGCCTTCAGAGCTCTCCGGAGGCGAACAGCAAAGGGTGGTCATCGCACGCGCCCTCGTGAATCACCCCCACTTCCTCCTTGCGGATGAACCGACCGGCAATCTCGATCCCACGACATCACGCGAAATCCTACAGCTTCTGAAGGACATCAACACGCGTGGCACAGCAGTGATCATGGCGACGCACAACTACGAGCTGGTCAGGAGGGTCAACGAGAGAATCCTGCAGGTACGCGAAGGAAAGATCTTCGAGGTGGAATTGCGGACAGGGTGAAGCTTACACCGAAACGGTTTCCACACGCCGGACTTCCGGCACCTCGTTCATGAGTTTGCGCTCCACCCCTGCACGCAAGGTCATCTGGCTCATCGGGCAGATCTTGCAGGTTCCCATCCAACTGAGTTCCAGCACACCATCATCGCGCATCCTCACAAATTGCACATCTCCCCCATCCCGCTGCAGAAACGGGCGAATATCTTCCAGTACCGCGTGAATGCGATCGTCGATGGTCATCATCATGTCAGTTGGATGTCAACGCCCGAATCTTCGGCACGGGAAGCATTGCGGATGCTTACCTGGGCCGCCATGTTCCGGGCAATGCGTCGGATGCTCTCTCCCGGCCCACCGGTGCGTTCTTCGAGAACAACGGGTTTGCCCGTATCACCGCTCACACGGATGCTTGTGAAAATGGGGATCTCGCCAAGGAACGGTATCCCAAGTTCCTCCGCAGCACGTCGTCCGCCCCCGTTGTCGAAAATCTCTTCCCTGTGGCCGCAGTGCGTACAAACGTAGTAACTCATATTCTCAATCAATCCGAGAATCGGCACATTCACCTTTTCAAACATCACGTATCCCTTGCGGGCGTCAGCAAGGGAGATGTCCTGAGGTGTCGTGACGATGACTGCCCCGGTCAAGGGGATGGTCTGGACAAGCGTCAGCTGGATGTCGCCCGTGCCGGGAGGAAGATCGAATACCAGGTAATCCAATTCACCCCAGTCGACATCGGTCATAAATTGCTTGATGGGCCCGCTGGCCATCGGGCCCCGCCAGATGACCGCCTGCATCGGATCAACTAGAAATCCGATCGACATAACTTTGACGCCCCAGTTCTCCATCGGCTGAAGGCGCTGATTGCGCACGCCGGGCCGACCGGTGATACCCATCATGAGTGGGATGCTCGGTCCATAAATATCGGCATCCACAAGCCCTACGCGAGCCCCCTCCTGGGCAAGAGCTACCGCGAGATTGACGGAGACCGTGGACTTCCCCACGCCGCCTTTGCCGGAGGCGACGGCGATGGTGTTCTTCACGCCGGGCAGCAGATCCACCTGTCGTCGCCGGGCAAGCTGTGTCACCCGTGATGACATCTGCACTCTGACTTCACCCACCTCCGGAATTGCATCACGGATTGCACGTTCCGAGGCGCTCTTCAGTTCGTCCCGCACAGGACAGGCGGGCGTCGTGAGCTCAATGTTCACTGAAACTGCGTCCCCGTCACATGTGACTTCTTTCACAAAATCCAGAGTCACAATATCGCGGTGCAGGTCGGGATCGCGAACTACGCGCAGCGCATCACGGACGCGGGCTTGGGTAATTGCGGCCATACAGAGTGGACTCTCCGGTTGTTGTGTTCTCTATAACAGCAGCTTACTTGAGAACGTTCATCTTCTTCCCAACCTTGCGGAATGCTTTGAGTGCGCGATCAATATCCTTCCTGCGCAACGCCGCCGACACCTGAGCGCGCAAGCGGGCTTCTCCCTTCGGGACCACGGGGTACCAGAGTCCACGGATGTACACCCCTTCCTTCAACAGGGCACTGCTCATTTCCTGAGCAACGGATGCTTCGCCAAGCATGATGGGAACGATGGGATGTTCGCCTTCGACGATCGTGAATCCCAATTCCACGATCTTCTTGCGGAAATAGGCGGTGTTTCTCTGAAGTCGTTTGACAATCGTCTTGTCCTTCGTCAGAAGATCGAAAGCCGCGCTTGCTCCGAACACGATGGAGGGAGGGAGCGAGTTTGAAAAGATGTAGGTCCTGGCTTTCTGGCGCATGAAGGCAATCACTTCTTTCTTGCCGCTTATGTATCCACCGGCCGCCCCGCCAATGGCCTTCCCCAGAGTCCCTGTCAGCACATCGATCTTGCCATGGACACCTTTTGCTTCCGGCGTTCCGCGCCCGGCTTTTCCGCACACACCAACGGCGTGGGAATCGTCGACAAACAGAATTGCATCGTAATGCTTCGCGACTTCGACGAGGCGGTCAAGCGGCGCAAGATCCCCTTCCATACTGAACACGCCGTCCGTGGCAATGATCCGTAGCCGGTAATCCACCGCCTTGTCTTCTTCCAGCTGACGCACCAGGTCATCAACGTCGGCATGCTTGTAGATCTTTCGATCCGTTGTTTCGGTCTTGCACAAACGCTGACCATCGATAATACTCGCGTGATTGAACCGATCGGAGTAGATCACATCTTTATATGTTTCGCATCCCATTTTCTCGTTGGTCAGCGATGCAAAAAATGCCTCATTTGCAGCCCAGCAGGAAGAGAAGAGGATCGTATCCTCGGTGCCGAGAAATTTCGAAATCTTCTTCTCGAGCGCGAGGTGGATGTCCTGCGTACCGCAGATAAACCGTACAGAAGCCACACCATAGCCATACTTCTTGATGCCGGCGATCGCTGCCTTGCGAACAACAGGATGATTCGACAGGCCGGCGTAGTTGTTGGAGGCAAGCATCACCACCTTCTTGCCGTTCACCCGCACAAGACCATCTTGTGCGCTCTGCAATGACACTTCATATTTATAGGTATGGGAATCTTCGAGGTGCCTCAGTTCTGCGCTTACAAGGTCAAGGATGCGTGACATCACAGTCTCCCTACGTCAGTGGTCGATTGGTCAAGCAGGGTTTCATGCCGGCAATGCGGCCATCTTCACCAACCGTACGGCAAATGAGCCATCCATTCCGTGCCGGTGCGGCAATGTGGCAATCCAGCCCTCCGGAGCAACGAGGTCGGGATGAACAAACTGCCCCGCCGGATCAATGCGGAATTCGGGATGATCGCCCAGAAATGCGCCGATCACATCTTCATTTTCTTCGGGCTCGATTGTGCATGTGCTGTAGACAAGAGTGCCACCGGGTTTCAGCAATCGCGCCGCATTTTCGAGCATCGCCCGCTGTGTCGCCACCAGTTTCACAATGTCCATCTGGTCCCGTTTCCATTTCATGTCGGGTTTCTTGGCAAGCGTACCGAGACCCGAACAGGGGGCATCCAGGAGAATGCGATCGGCCGGCGACTCTTCGAAGGTTATTGCGTCGGTCGCGCGCAGCTGGATGTTGCGCAGTCCGAGACGCTCCGCCGAACCACTGATCATCGAAAGCTTCGCTTCGTATTTGTCCAGGGCGATAATCACGCCTGTGTTGTTCATCATCTCCGAGAGGTTCGTGGTCTTGCCGCCCGGCGCAGCACAGAAATCGAAGACGCGGTCCCCGGGCCGCGCATCCAGCAACTGACACGCCAATGCCGCGCTCTCATCCTGAATCGTGAACATCCCGTTGCGGAAGAGATCCATCTGGCCGAT
>Ga0182021_10005850_pt1 | contig 14621 bp, 9 predicted proteins | sample 612E3MmetaG_FD_120493 | JGI IMG/M metagenome (GOLD analysis project Ga0182021, IMG submission 120493) | Permafrost microbial communities from Stordalen Mire, Sweden - 612E3M metaG (Illumina Assembly) | ecosystem: Environmental > Terrestrial > Soil > Wetlands > Permafrost | place: Sweden... | reverse complement strand
TCAAATTCTGCGCAGGTCACCAGGGTCAGCCATGGCAGATCCTCGTGTTTCATCACCGAGGCGGTATCATCCGGGTAGATCTTTTTCACCGTGCGCACGTTATAGATGTATTCCTGTCCCCAGGCATGCACGATGATCTCGTCACCCCACGAAAGCCGGTTCAGGTAGACAAAGGGACCCGGAGTATTATCCGCGTTCCATACATGCCCGGTGATCACGGAGTTCCCTGCCCAGGTCGGGTAAGCAGTTCCCTGCAACCAGCCAGCGTCATTCCCCAACCAGGAAACATCCCAGCCATTTTTCGTAGCAGGAACCCCCACGATCGGAAGCTTCACCCCCAGGCTCGGGATCTCCATCCAGAAGTCGCCCAGGGTTGAATAGGTATTTGCCGCAGTTTGGAGAGGCAGGGTAGTTTTAACCCCGGGTGCAAACCCAGTGGAAGGCAGGATGGTAGAAGCCAATACACGAAAGGCAAGCGTTGGATCAGAGATTCCATAATTCAATTTAAGTCCATACAGGTCAGTGATGGAAGTGGTTGCACAGACAAACAATTTATAGTTGCCGATCGGCAACGGAATCCCGCCGTTGACTGATAATGTAGCCGTGAAATTACTAGGATTATAATCGACCGAATTGATCGACACCTGTACATCATCCGTCACAAGACCACCGGCGCATGAAAGTGTGTCGAATGATTCATTCGGGCCGGCAGATACCAGGAGGTAGTTGCTCGGATAATTCGCTGCGTGGGTGTCGCCATCAGCAAGCACATCTTTGTTGAACTTTACCAACAAGGTGCTTGGACCCGGACTCACCACCGCTCCATCGGCCGGAGAACTCCCGGATAGATTCACCTGGGGAACAGGATCATACTCGAAGGCGCCGATATCGCATTTCGTACCCACTGGCCGCAGCACTCCGCGCTGGTCGGTCGGGTTGGCAGCGCCGCACGGAACCGCATCGATGGCCTGGCTGGGGTTCTGTAACGCCATCGTCAGGGTCGGGCCCCCGTTATTCGCCAGGGTACCCAGGTTGGGGTTCCCGGACAATATATCGTCGGGTGCGGTAACGACCGGGCAATTATAAAGCGCATGAATGCCGGTATCTCCGAACAGATTGTAATCCAGCGAGGTGATGTGAGCGTTGGGATCCGCGTTGTCGCAGTTCGACCCAGTTCCACCGCTGTAAATCCCGTTGCCGATGAGGATCGAATACGACATACTGACCGATCCAGTATACATATAGATACCGCCTCCGTGCAAGGCTATATTACCATTGATCGTCAGGCCTTTCAGAATTGTTGTGCCGAAGACCGCGATACCACCGCCATTGCCGGATGTCGAGAAGTTGCCCGTGATGGTATCGTTATGCATCGTCAGGGTGGAATTAAGGCCCGTTTCTACCCCTCCAGCGCCGGATACAGACTGGTTGTGGCTGATGGTCGAGTTGTCGATGGTGATGGCCGTGTAATCCTGGGCCCAGATGCCTCCGGCTCCACCACCAGCAGCGTAGTTATTATCCACTGTGACACTATCGAGGGCAAGCGTGGAAGGTGCGGTTGACAAGGAATTCACACCAATACCGCCGCCGTTGTTGTCCCCCCCTACTCTATTATTGTTGACCTGCACTTTGGTCAAGTGGGTTGTGCTACCATAATCAGTGTAGATCCCCCCCCCATCGCGATTAGCGTCGTTATTCATGACCTGGCTATCGGTCATGATCAAGGTTCCATTATTGTAGATGCCGCCTCCGAATCCAACGGTGCCGTTGACATGATTAAATGTGAGGATCACATCGTTCATGATCAGGGTTCCCAAGTTCAGGATCCCACCGCCGTAACTCGCGGGCTTTCCATCTCGGATGGTCATGCCGGAAATATTTACAGTGATTCCCGGAGAAATAGCAAAAACACGCGAGTTGTTTCCGCCGCTGACCGTAATATTGGGCTTGGTCGAGTCACCCGGCATCGTCAGGCCGGTGATCGTCATGTTTGAATAGATATCCAGTTCACCGCTGGTTAGAGTGATCGTCTGCCCGGCCAGGCTCGGATCGATGGTGACTGTCCCACCAGAGGGAACACACCCGATCGCATTACGCAGCGAGCCGGATCCAAGGTCAGAAGTGTTCGATACAGTACCGGTACAGACCGCCTGGGCCACCTGGCCCGGTAGGAACGCCAGCCCAGCCGCTAGTGCCAATACCATGCAGGCGCGGAAGATAATGCCGAGATCTAAAGAACGATTTTTCATACTTCCTCCCAGAATACGTGCTCCTCAAAGATGAATCCCTCTGATGGAATTCCCAGGGTGGTTGCGGCTGTGCAAAATAATTTATCTTTGATATTATATATCGAACACCCGAGGATGGCAACGGCACGGCAAGCCTACCGCAATCACTCCGCCTATTTCTCACAAACTTCGTTTTTCACGGCATCCGCGTCATGGGTTGGATCACCCTTGCTATTTCAAACAATGTGGATCCACCTGTAATAGGGTGAATCCCGAGAAATGTTGCCAGCAAAAATGGAAGAACATAGATCCATATCCACTGGAAAATTAACCGGTTGAGAAGGGGAAGTTTCACAGCTGATTGCCCCTGGGTTCCCTAATAACACGATTGTAGACAGGTTACCTCTATCCGAAGGGAAAGTACGCAATCATTTCAATACAGAGTTTTTCAGATCGTACCTAGGCGGTTATTCATGCCACCCGGCATGGGTTGGATCGATAAGTCTTATCCAAGATGAGAACTTGAATTTTAGATTGAAATAATTCGCTGGGGGTAAACATCTGTTTAAGAAGAACTGAACGCCTCAATAAAAGTTGATGACAAGAACAACTTCAGGATTCATAATGATGCCATACTGATAGCGAATTGAATTACTAAAAAAACGGATAGCCCTTTCTCATTTTATTGGCAAATAGGAGTCAGTTTTTCGGATAGACCGCCTTCCGCCTGTTTATAAAAAAACAATCTTCCTGATGTACTATTATCATGATTAATAGGCGATATTTATACAAAGGATTTGCTTCAAAGCCTAATAACATGAGGGAAAAAATCGGAGTATTTGTTGGAACGCAAATTGATCCGTAAAAAGATAAATGAAAGACCCGGGTAACTTCATCTTGATGTTGGCTATGTTTTCACTGGGTTTCGCTTCCTGCATGCCAAGGCAGATGGTGAACCAGGAAATCATCAATGTAACTCCTTTGGTTACGTTTGAAACCCAGCCCGGTCTCATCATCCAAACCCCTACGCTGGAACCTTCATTAACACCAACGACCACGGGGATCCCGGTTCCAACCTTGGAGCCAACCCCCATACCTCCAACCCCAACGGTAAAGGCTCCTTTTTTTGATCAATTCGTTCTAGCCATTAAGAACAATAACCCTTCGCAGGTGGTTGGCGTTTATGTGGATGGCGTACTGGCGGATCGAGTGGTCCAGCAACCAAGCAGCAACCCGGGCTATGTTTCAACGATCGACACCATTGTCACTCAGTTCGGATTGGTCGCGAAAACATTCAGCAGTAATATTGGTTTGTTGGCTCATAATTATCTCGCGGGTCAACTCTTTTTTAATTTGCTGCAGGGCCAGGACATCCTCCTGATCTACGGAGATGGCTCGGTGACAGATTATGAAGTCAGTTCCATTGATCAGTTCCAAGCCCTCTCTCCAACCAGCCCATCGAGCCAATTCGTTGACCTGGCAACGGGTGAGACCTTAACCGCCACGGAATTGTTCTTGAAGGTTTTTGGGGGTGATGCAAAAACCACCATGCAGACCTGTATCGCCCAAGGTTCAGAATCTTCTTGGGGAAGATTGTTCATTATTGCACCCATCACCGATCCATAGGAGGAAAGATGACGATCAGTTATCGAGGTATAAGCTTCCGAAATTCATGGAAACCTGTTCTCATCAGCGCCCTTGCATTTTTGTGCTTGTCAGTGATCGTAATCCTGACCACCGTCCCAATGTACCGCGCTGAATCGACATTCTTGATTTCACCCAATGCCAACCTCACCAGCAGCCGGGATATTGTCACGAGCCTGGACACACTGGATAACAAGACCATCTCCACAACATATTCCAAGATCATGGGCAGCGGAGAGGTTTTTCAGGATACGCTTCGTTTGATAAACCTTAAACCCGAAAATCTGACCGCCTACCATGTCCATTCAGCCGTCGAAACAGATGCCAACATCCTTTCCCTGTACGTGGAAGGGCCCGATCCTTCCATGGCTGCGCTACTTGCGAACAACATCGGCCAAAATGCGATCAATTACATCAAAAATATCTATCAGGTCTTTGACATCTCCTTTCTCGATCATGCTGTTGTCCCTGAAAAACCCTTCAGACCTCTTCCTTTGCTCTATGCCTTGATCGGGACGGGTGTAGGTATCTTATTCGGACTGATCGCCGTTCTCCTGAACCAGGCCTTGCGCGTGCCCCTGGCTGCGATCCGGGAACGAGCGATCACAGACCCGGAATCCCTGGCGTATACCCGGAAGCATTTGGTCCGCGAGTTGATCCATGAAATTGGACTTACCAAAACCGAACCCGTTGCCTTTGGTCTATTGGAGATCAGCGGGTTGGAGGATCTGGCCGACGCCTTACCGGAAAGATATTTCGTGAACCTGATGCAACAGATCTCAACTATATTGCACAACCAGTTACGTGGAAATGATGTGGTGGGACGATGGGAAAAAATCAGCTTTGGAGTTTTACTGCCCTCGACACCCGAAGCCCCTGCCATCCGGACCTTTGAAAGAATTCGATCCGAATTCAACACTCCGATGGTCATTGATGAGGCCGGACAAACCGTACAACTTTCGCCGATCATCGGATTAACTTTAAGGAAAGCGGGCGAATCGGCAGACTCCATGATCGACAGAGCCAAAAAAGCGCTGGCTCAAGCCAATCAGGAGGGGAAAAGCCTGGTGATCCTCAACGGTGAAAAGGATTAGGAGGGACAGTTGAAAACATTCAAGAAAAACCTGATGATCTTCCTGGTTGTGGGATTGGTTTTGATGTTGAGCTCATGGACCGTTTCAGCTAAACCCCTCCTTCAAGGAGAAAACAGCCGCGTTCTCTCATTTTCTGATCTGGGGATCCAAACTCAACAAACATTAAACAGTCCTTTCGATGAGCTTAAGATCACGTTCAGCCTTCCGTTAGCATGGGAGATAACCAATTCTTCTGAATTGACCCTAAACCTGGAGGCAATCGCTTCCAGTTTGTTGGTGCCTGAACAAACCCAGAATTTATCGGAGATCTCATTAGGTGAATTCAGTGTCTGGCTGGATGGCCAATCCATTTATTCCCAAATGATTCAACAAACCGCAGCCATGGAACTGAAGATCCCCCTATCGCCCGCCCAATTTCATGCTCAATCCCCCGATCGCCCCCATGACCTGGTCTTAAGATGGGACGCTCGCACAGCATGTAACCAGAATATGATCGGAAACCTGGTCGTTTTTCCAACATCTACTTTACTCATTACCTATCTCAATACGGAACATACCTATGCCCTGGCTGATTTTCCCGCACCCTTCTATCAAGAGAAATCTCTGGACCCGCAGGAAATCACCATCATATTGCCGCCTGAACCTCGGCCGGAGGAACTCCAGGCTGCTTTGATCGTCGCAGCCGGTCTTGGGCGCCTGTCACATGGAGATATCCAGATCCAATATCAAGAAACGGATCATACGGCATCCATTACCCAGAACGCAATCCTAATTGCCCGGCAGGATCGAATCTGGAAAGAGATCCTCGCCCAGGCCGGGAGCATCCAGGTGATCCCAGCTCAGGGACAGATCGAATTGATCTCCCCTTTCAGGAACCAACAACACGCCTTGCTCCTGACCGGCACGGATGCAAATGGGCTTATCCTTGCAGCTAAAGCCCTGAGCCAGGGAGCCATCCCGGCTCCCAGTGGGGCGAAATGGGTGACCATTGCCTCTGCAGAAAACCCAGCAGGGACGGAATTCCAGACAGAGGAAACCTTTGCCCAGTTAGGATCTGGTGATCTGGAATTTGATTCTTCGGATCAGAAAGTCGTAACCTTTTCTATCCCCTCTGGAATTCACATCAGCGAGGGTGCTTATGTCGATCTTTTTATCAACCATTCCCAACTCTTGGATTATCTGAGTTCCGGCTTGAAAATAGTATTGAACGACGTACCTCTCGGAAATATCCGCTTAAGCGATGTTAGCTCCAACTACAATCAGCTGCGGCTCATGATCCCCAGTTCAATCTTGAGGACCGGATCAAATCGATTGGCTTTTGAGGCAACGCTTAGTTCCCGAGAACTGTGCGGAACCCAAGATAAAACTTCCTTATGGTTAACGGTTTTTTCGAATTCAAAGTTGTATTTGCCCCTGGGTTCCACTTCGGATGTGGTTAATAACGTGACCGCGTTTGGAGACTTTCCATCTATGTTTTTGACGAGTCCCGGATTGGATGATGTCGCGTTTGTGATCCCTGACGCCCCGAGTGTCGGCGTTCCGGCAGCTATTCAGCTCGCCTATACCCTGGGCAGTGAACTACAGGGGAATGAACCTATAGGAGTTCAACTTCTTTCGCCTGACAAAATGCTCGATCCAAGCTATCAGGGACTAAACCTGATCATTGTAGGCAAGCCGTCCTCGTTTCCTGCTCTTGCAGACAGCTCGTTCTTCCCCCAAATAAAATTCGATGGGCAGGATTCCCTTGCTCCTGAAAGCCAGGTCGGCATGGTCCTGGTCTGGCAATCAGGTGAACCTCAAGGTGTGATGGCCGTGCGGGAAATGGGAAATGGCAGGACAGCTCTTGCCATCCTGGGAAATGGGACAGTGGGGATCGATCAATTGGCGGTTAAAGCGATCGCAGAAGATATGCTCAAGGGTCAGGATTTTGCCGTAGTGACGGAAGCCAAGTTGTTCGGTGCGAATATTATTTTTAACAACAGTGGTGCAACTTCGAATCCATCTATCGGAACTTCGCAAAATCCAGTGATCGATGGCACTGCTTTCTTGCGAAAAACGGCACTTTGGGCCATTCCTTTAATAGTTGTCTCGATCCTTTTGATCCTTATTTTATTATTCCCCGAACTGCGCAACCTTTTAAAGAAGAAGCGATAACCGTTACCTCCGTTTTTTCGAAAGAACCAGGATCAGATTAAAAGAACTGAACACCAGGGTCGCCTGGTGTTCATCCATGCCCGCTTTCAGCCCTGCTTCGTTTTCGATCTCATCATCCCAGGCAGTTCGCATTAAGCGGGGAGTTGCCATTTTCTTCCGGATCGCAGCGGATCAGTGACATTCCCTGGCATAGGAAAGGGTTGATAGTAGACCTGCCAAAACACCGGTCAAGATATCCCAACCGGTGGAATTCCCAACTTTAGCCAATTCAAATGCCTGAGTGATAATATGATCATTCGGTTGGTTGGTGACAATCGAATTCATGACCTCATGCAAGGGGGCAAGACCATGTCCCATCGACATATCCCTCATCAATGTGAAACTGATCAAATTTGTTTTTAACCCGCTCCGAGCCAAAAATTCTTCGAGGTGTTTTGGGTTGAATTCTACTTGCTCTGCGTAGGCATTACCTAAAAAGTGAAACGTAAATAACAACCCGCCAATGAAATCATCCCCGGAAGGAGTTAATCCCGCTCCCAATCCAAGTAAACTTTCAGCCCTCTCCAAGACAATATTGAAATTATGACGGGAAGATTCCAGGACGATATCCTGAACATGAGTCCAGGCTTGACGGAGAATTGGATCTTGAAATTCTTGTTTATTTTCTTTCGCGGGATCGTTCATATTACTCAATATGGCTGGAATCAAGTTCCCAAATCCATTGCGTGGTACAGTTGCCAATTCAGCGTAGGTTTCTCTTGTCTTTTGAAATAGGGAGTTAATGGAGAATAGATTTGAACTGTCCGGAAATTTTGCACTCCAGTCAACAGCATCAGACAGGTTGATTTTCAGTCCATCATCGAAAACAATATGATCCGAACTTATTGCAGCTTCAGACCCCGTGGTGATTCGGGGAACCAATCCTTGAACACAGATACTGCGCCAGTGCAAAGGTTCATTTTCTCCGATGATCCAAAAAAGATCGCCTGCTTCAGATTCCAAATAGATCGTGTCCGTAACCGAAGCCAGCACCTTGCCTTTGGTGCATTGTGAACACACCAGCCTGGCTGTGGAGCCAATGCTGTTTGCCTTGAGTAGAAGGCTGAACTGGTTTTGGTTTTTCATTTGCGGGGTGAGGTCTGGCATGAGTTGAAACATTCACCAGTCTCTCTGTCCAAGAAGATTGTAATACTTTGAGTTATTTTGGTGAGCCTAATTTGTCCGTGACATACCAGGTTACATGGCACACAGCATCAGCTGGCACGACCGCAATCCATTCTGGTCCACAAGCGGTCCCTGGAAGAGGACCTTCTCACCGGAATCAATGTCAGTCAGCGCTTAGGCATCTTTTTCCTTCACTGTCTGGAGTACCTTGATTCCTCAAAAGGCAAGTGCTATGCGTCCCTCACTGATTCTGTAGCGCAGGAAAACAGGTGTCCGTATCCATCCAGATCAGCCAGGTCAAATTAACCTCCAGGGTCAACCCGTTGCCGCTGATCCAGATTGGGGAGCAAACTGCTAATCTGCCAATGACTGAAACCCGATGGAGTAAATCCCTCGACTTTTTTGGTTTGACATGATGGGTCCAGGAACATCCTCTTGCATGGCGATGACATCCGCATCTTCATTCATCAAGGATATTTTTCATAATGGAAAAGTAGGATCAACTTGATATGCTACTCAAAGCTCGCCTAAAACGATTCCATGGAATGTTGCCTATCACTAAGAGATTGCAGTATTATGATTCGTGACTATAATAAATACTAAATTTAATCCTTGGAGGTGGTAAGAGAAGAATAAAGAATTTTTTCTGGTTTAAGAAACAAAAATTTGGAGGAGAGAAATGAAATCAAAACTGTTTATTTTCGTGGTAATACTTATCGTTGGCAGCTGGCTGATGACATCCTGCCAGCCCACAGCGACACCCACGGCAACCGCTGCACCCACAAAGTGCACGGGTGATGATTGCCTTTGGACAAAAGTCACCAGGGAAGCCGTAGCGGCAGCCATCGACCGGGAAGCCATTGTCGACCGGGTGTTCGAAGGCCGGAATACTCCCGCTTATGGAATGGTTCCCCCCGACTATCCAGCCGGATCGGAGCCATTCAAGGACAAGTACGGCACCCGCAATCTGCCTCTGGCCATTCAACTCCTGACCAGCGCTGGTTACACCAAGACCAACCCCCTGGTCGTTGACCTGTGGTATCCGCCCGATCATTATGGCACCACCACCGTGGATGTCATGCAGGTCGTCAAGGAGCAACTGGAAGAGACTGGCTTGATGACAGTGAATCTAAAGACCCAGGCCTGGGCACAGTATATTGGTGAATCCGTGCCCCAGGGAAAGTTGGACTTCAATATCCTTGGATGGTTCCCTGATTTCGCCGATCCAGAAACCTGGCTGACCCCATTTTCTTCCTGTAACCAATCACCCGATCAGGGTGTGTTCTACTGCAATCAGCATATGGATGACCTCCTCGCCCAGGCTCGAACCGAAAGCGATCAAACCAAACGGATCAATCTGTACAAGGAGATCGGCACCTACTATGCAGAAGAAGTCCCCACCCTGCCTTTGTTCTGGGAACCGGAATACATCACTACTCGTGTGGGTGTGGAAGGTGTCACCATTGGATCAACCTTCGAATTTAATTACAACGTAATTCATTTCGCCGCAGGGTACCAGCCGGCTTCCGGCAAAACCGATACCTTGATCATTGGCACCACCGATCAGCTGGACAGCCTCGATCCCGCGGATGCCTACGCGACCGCCGACTGGGAACTCATGAAGAACACGGGCGTGTCCCTGATGTCCTATCCCGCTGGTCAGGCGAACCTGATTCCCGGTGCTGCCAAGGACTTCCCGACCGTTAGCGCAGACGGAAAGACCTACACCTTCACCCTCCGATCAGGCATCCTGTATGCGGATGGCACTCCCCTCAAAGCCGCTGATTACGTTCGCGCCTGGCAGCGTCTGAGCACGCTCAATGGTCAGGTCGCCTCTCTCTTTACGAACTACATCGACAGTGTGGAAGCCCCCGATGATGTGACCGTTGTCTTTCATCTCAAGGATGCTTATGGCTTCTTCCCGGCCTTGATGGCAACCGCCCCCATGGTCCCGGGCAATCCCAAGCTCTTCCCCACGGACAAGTTGGTGCCCTTCCCGGCAACCTTTGACAGCATTGGCCCCTATCAAATGATGTCATTCAAGGAAAACGAACAGATCGTTCTGGCCGCCAACCCGAATTATTTCGGTGCTGACAAGCCGCTTATCCCGAATGTCATCATCAAGTACTACTCTACGCCTGAACTCATGAGCCAGGCTGTCGAAAAAGGCGAAATCGATATCGCCTGGCGTATCCTGGGTGCCGTTGAAGCAACCCGTTTGTCTTCCATTAGCAGCGTCGTTGTCACCAAGATCAATGCTCCCACTTTGCGCTACCTGGTATTCAATTGCGAGTGGGCAAAAGGTCAGTAATCGAGCACCCTTTCCCCTGAGTCAAAGGGGAAGAACCTCAATGTTGTGCTCCTGACAGGTGGGGGCTGGGATATCCTCGCCCCCACCTTCCTTAAAAAAGCCAGAAGGATTTCCTGGTTCGGATATAAACGCTTATTATTGAATTCTTCTTGGATTGAATTTGCCCAATTATAGGAGTTGATGCATGTCATCATCCTTGCGAAGATTCTTGATCACCCGGCTTCTGCTCACGATCCCCATGATCTGGATATTGATCACCATGGTGTTTTTCGTGATGCGTATTCTACCGGGAGATCCCATCCGCTCCCAGTTGGGACCCAAAGTAAGTGAAGTCCAGGCCAACGCCATCCGCGAAAGGTTGGGACTGAATCGACCGATCCTTGTTCAGTATGGTGACTTTCTTTGGAAAATGGTTACCCTGGATTTTGGCACCGCGCTTACCCAGGGGGAGCGGCCGATCAAAGACGAGCTGGCGGAAAGACTGCCCGCGACGCTTGAACTTTCCATCCCCGCCATGTTGTTCACCGCTGTCTTCGGTATCTTCCTGGGAGCCGTGGCGGCGAAAAATAGAAAGAAATGGGTCGATTACGCCATTCGGCTTTTCAGCATTGTCATTTACTCCATCCCGATATTTTTCCTGGGGTTGCTCTTTCAAATTGCCTTTTCGGTCAGGTTGAATATTTTGCCGCTTTCGGGGCGGATGGATACCATGCTGCTCATGAATCTCAAAACCCCCACCCATTTCTATATCCTCGATTCGATCATTTCTGCGAACTGGCCTGCCCTGTGGTCCGCAGTTTCTCACCTTATTTTACCCACCCTCACCCTCGGGTTAGCGCTGACAGGAGTATACATTCGGCTGACCCGGGTCAATATGATTGAGATCTTGCAATCGGATTTCATCACCGCTGGAAGGGCGCGTGGCATTCCCGAAAACCGCCTGGTTTTTAAACATGCCTTAAGGAACACCTTTATCCCGATCATGACGTTGATCGGGCTGGAATTTGCCATCCTCTTAGCTGGGGCTGTCCTCACGGAAACCACTTTTTCCATCCCGGGGATGGGACGGTATCTTGTCGAACGGATCGCCTTGAGGGATTACACGGCTGTTCAAGCCACCATTGGAGTCTTTGCTTTCTTTGTGGCTTTCATCACCCTCTTCATGGATATCCTGTACGCATTCGTTGATCCAAGAATTCGCTACTAGGTTGAATTCTTTTTGGAACGATAATAGGCGATGTTTTTAATTTTCTCTAACCAAAGGATCCAGCATGTCCGTTGATCAAAAAAAACCTTCCGAAGTTCTCCCCTGGCAATTGGAACTGGATAAGATCGGTTTTGTGCGGAAGATCTTCCTGGCTCGAAAATGGTACAAGGGTGATTGGTGGTTCGTTCTCATCAGCGCTATCCTGCTCCTTTTTTTCCTTATCCTTGGAGCGTTCCCACAGTGGTTTGCCCCTTACGATCCCCTGGCAGAAGTCGGATCATCTTTGCTCGCCCCGGGTGAAAAACCCCTCGGTTACCTGCTTGTCGTTCAAAAAGGCCAGGATATCTCCTCCCTCAAAGACATTGCCTTGCCCACCAATAATATCGGCTACATCATTGCCAGTCCTGCCAGCCAGGCCCTGCGGTCGATGATCGACCTGATGAATAAAACCGCTCCAACGGGGATCACCTATCAGCCTCGTCCGCGGCGTTACGAAACCCTGGAAGCTGGTCTGCAGGATCTGGCCAATGGCAATATCGATGGATTTATCGTGTCCGCAGCTGAACTCGGCAATGCCTTAACCCAATTCCCCACCCTGGAAAATATCGGGAACATCAATGCGGCCAGCGACAAAGGTTTTGTCTTTGGTACCAATCAGATCGGACAGGACGTCCTTAGCCGGATCATTTGGGGAACCCGCATCGCCCTGATCATCGGACTTAGCTCGGCCTTCATTTCTTTTGTAATTGGAGTTCCCCTGGGCCTTTTAAGTGGATTTATCAGCGGACCCTTTGATCGCGTGCTTACGTTAATCATGGATAGTCTGTATTCGTTCCCGGGGTTGATCCTGGCCATCGCCATTGCGGCAGTTCTCGGTCCCGGTATCTTGAACATCATCATCGCGATCGCGGTGGTTTATATCCCCACCTACTTCCGTATCGTGCGCGGACAAACTCTTTCCGTCAAGCAGGAGTTGTATGTGGAGGCAGCCCGCTCCCTTGGGGCCACTCCTCTGAAGATACTTTTCAAATATATATTCCCGAATGTCATTCCGTCGGTCACGATCATTTTTTCGGTGAATGTGGCGGATGCCATTCTCACCGAAGCGGGATTGAGTTTCCTGGGCCTGGGTCTGCCGCCCAACATAGCGGACTGGGGGATCGATCTGGCTCGCGGTCAGGAATACCTGCGGCGTGCCTGGTGGCTGATCACGGTACCCGGGGTCATGGTCTCCCTTGTTACGCTCTCCTTCAGTATGCTGGGCGAAAGTTTGTCAGAAATCCTCAACCCTCGCCTGGCGGAGCTCTAATGATGAACTCACCCGAAGTATTAGCCAAGGTTCGCGACCTTACCGTCACCTATCACACTCGCCTGGGACCCGTCAGCGCCGTGGATCACATCTCCTTCGACCTTTTTAGGGGTGAGATCCTGGGACTGGTGGGTGAAAGCGGCTGTGGCAAAAGCACCATGGGCAAGGCGCTCATGCGTATGATCCCTCCACCCAATCAAGTCTCTGCGGGTGAATACCTCTTCGATGGGCAGGATGTGATGTCCTTCGACAATGGCCAGTTACGGGATTTTCGCGGCCGGAAGATCAGCATGATCTTCCAGGACCCGCTCACCTCCTTGAATCCCGTCCAACGGGTGGATGAACACATGCTGGAAGCCATCCAGGTGCATGAAAAAAGGACGAGGAAGGAAGACGCTCTCCCCCGGATCCGGACCCTGGTAGAACGACTTGGCATCCAGGCAGAACGATTGGGTTGCTACCCCCATCAGCTTTCAGGAGGGATGCGCCAACGGGTCATGGTGGGGTTGGGACTGATCCTCAATGCCAACCTGATCATCGCGGATGAAGCTACCACATCCCTGGATGTGATCGTCGAAGCGAAATTGATTGATCAACTTCGCGAGATTCGCGACCAGCTTGGGGTAGCCATTCTGGCGATCAGTCACAACATTGCTCTGATCGCCGAATTGGCCGATAGGATCGCTGTCATGTATGCGGGACATATCATTGAGCTGGGAGCCATTGAAAAAGTATTCCAGAAACCCCTCCATCCCTACACCCGGGGATTGTTGGCTTCTGTTCCCAATATCAAGCTCGACGAAAGGGAGGAGCTATACAAAATGCTTGGCGAACCGCCAAACCTATCTCACCCGCCTTCGGGTTGCAGGTTCCACCCTCGCTGCCCCGAGGTAATGCCTATCTGTTCTATGCTCGAACCGGCTTTCGATGAGGTTGCTCCAAAACATTGGGTCAAATGCTGGCTATATCAAGACCCCCCCACCCCCTTCACGGCTGCAGACAAGGTGAGAAAATGAAAGCTTCTGAAAACGATTCCCGGGACACTCTCCTTGAGATCAAGGATTTAAAGAAATGGTTCCCTGTCCAGAAGGGTTTCCTGGAAGTTCTTCTGGCGGGGCACACCGATCATGTGCGGGCTGTGGATGGCGTAACCTTCAGCATTCGCAAGGGCGAAGCTTTCGGTCTCGCCGGTGAAAGCGGAAGTGGAAAAACGACCATCGGCCGGCTGGCCATCGGGTTGGAAACCCCCACCGAAGGCAAAGTGTTCTTTGATGGTATCGATCTGGCCACTTTGAAAAAAGAAGAGTTGCGCAAAATGCGCCGCAGGATGCAGGTCATCTTCCAGGACCCCATGGCATCTCTGAATCCCCGCTTGATGCTGGGTGATTCCGTCATGGAAGGTTTGCGTATCCATTACCCGGAGTCCAAATCCCAACACCGGGACATGGTGCTAGATATTTTCGACAAGGTGGGCCTCACACCTCCGCAGTTCTTCTTCAACAAGTTCCCC
>Ga0182021_10005849_pt1 | contig 14622 bp, 12 predicted proteins | sample 612E3MmetaG_FD_120493 | JGI IMG/M metagenome (GOLD analysis project Ga0182021, IMG submission 120493) | Permafrost microbial communities from Stordalen Mire, Sweden - 612E3M metaG (Illumina Assembly) | ecosystem: Environmental > Terrestrial > Soil > Wetlands > Permafrost | place: Sweden... | reverse complement strand
GGTGTCGAGGTAATTGATTTGAGAACGATTGTTCCTCTGGATATAGATACAATAATTAATTCCGTAAAGAAAACAGGAAAGATGATAATAGTTTATGAAGATTCTAAGTTTATGGGATTTGGAGCTGAAGTAATTGCGCAGGTATCTGAGAAAGCATTTGAATTTCTCGATGCGCCTGTTAAGAGGGTTGCAGGATTAAACGTTCACGTTCCTTTTCATCCGAATCTTGAGAAAGCAGCACTGCCGCAGGATGACTGGGTTTTAAAAGCGTGCGAAGAAATGTCGGCATACTAAAAGTTCTTTGAAATAAAAAACCCCCGTTTAAGAAACCGGGGGTTATAAATGTAGGATGTTTGGTGAATTAATTATTTAATCAAAAACATTTTCTTCACATTCACATATTTTCCTGCTTCTATTCGGTAAAAATACACACCGCTGCTTAAATTGGATGCATCATCTCCCATCTCCTACGTTCCCGCATCCATTTTGCTGTTAACCAGGGATTTTATTTCTCTTCCGAGTATATCGTAAACAACAAGTTTGACAAACTCACTTGTTGGTATCTGATATTTAATTTTAGTTACAGGGTTAAACGGATTCGGATAATTTTGATACAATTCGAATTTATCGGGAATTGTTGATGAAATATTATGTGAACCTGAAAGTATTGAACCGTTAAATCTTAAACCCCAGCCGAGCAGGGTTCCTGTATTTGTTGAAGCTCCGTCTGTAACGGTTAAAATCCAGTTTCCGGTTAACGGAGTGTTTCCGAATGTTGTCATCGGATTTTGGGGTTTTACATAATTTGTCCAGGGTGATAATAAAGTTGTGGAGGTTATGCTATTCGCAGCTGAATCATCAATAACAGCAAGATAACCATTGGAGCTTATTCCGCCATTACCGTTGGAAAGAACAATTTCAGTATTGTTTGGAGCCTTTAATTTTATTACAAGGTCAGATGTTTTTTGATGCTGAATAGAAAGTTCGACTTTAACATCAGTTAAATTTCCGGGAGCATTAAGCACTTTAATAGTATCTGTTAGCGAGGCATTATCAGGAATTCCGATATTTAATACTCTTCCTGTAAAACCGTTTGGATAAGCAGTACAATTTAAGACGGTCGGATGTGCAATGAATTGTGCATTTGGCGCGGGTCCTGTTGTTGATTCATTTGAATAACCGGATAATCTTGAATTGTTAGTTCCTCCCGTATTGAATGAACCGTCAATACCTGTTGTTGCTGAGAAATTCTTAAGATTACCGTCGAAATTCCAGGCCCCAACAAGATTTGCATTTGGCAATATTGACCGACAGGAAGCAAACATATTTTTTTGAATATCAGCAATTGTTCTTGCAACTGACCAATATCTGACTTCGTCAATATAGCCGTTGAAATTGTTAGCAGTCCCACCGTGCCATCCACCAATTCTAAATGTACCTGAATTAGATGTCCAGGTTCCGGTGTTTGTTACAGGAGTTCCACTTTGAATACCATTTACATAAAAAGTAACTGTATAATTACCACTACCTGCAGTCCATGTTGCCGCAATGTGTGACCATTTATTTAGTGGTATTGTAATTCCATCAGTATTTATATATTGTGTTCCGGTACCAATATCTAGTACTTGTTTATTAGAGCTTGATGCTCTAATTCCCCAGAAAAAATCAAAACCGGTAGTACCACGAGATATAATCATATGCGTTGTAGTTTGACCGGTAGGACAAACCCATGCTTCAATTGTCCCTGCTGTGTTTTGATTAAAAACAGTGTTATCAGGTACAGTTACATAACCATTTGCTTCAAATGGACATATCAAAGCATAATTATATGGCATTGGAAATCCTGCAGTGTAGCCATACCAGTATAATCCTGCTCCATTTCGTGAATAACCTAATTTTCCCCCGATATCATCACGGTAATGGTTATTAAAAGTCCAGCTTGAAAGTAATCCTGTATAATTTGCTCCGGATGTTATTGCATTTCCTGTATTTGCCGAGGCATAATCTCCAAGACCAACAAATCTGCTTTGAGCAATTTGTGCTTGAGTTCTTGCTGTATTCCAGATTTTTAATTCATCTATATAGCCGTAAAAAACCACTCCGGAAAAACCTGATCTCGAAGATCCGACTGTCAGAGAATCAGCAGAAGTTGCGGCATTAAATGTTCCGGCATTTGTCACCGGGGCACCGCTTAAAGCTCCGTTTACATAAAATGTAAGCGTGTAATTTCCCGGTGTACCGGACCATGTGACAGCCACGTGTGACCATTGATTAAGGGGCACTGAAATTCCGCCTGTGTTTGTGGTAGGGCTACTTCCTATTCTAAATCCAATTACACTTGAAGCTGCTGACCAGTAAAAGAAAAAATTGACATTAGTATTATCTCCTTTTGAAACTATAGAAGGAGATGAGCTTGTTGTAGCAGTCGGCATAATCCACGCTTCAACTGTCCCGGTGGTTGTCAGATTGTATAAACCTCCTGCATCAGGTACAGCCATATATCCGTTTGATGTACTGAATCCGCCGAGAAAAGCGTTGGCACCGCTGGTACCATATTCATCGATATTATCGTTACCGATTTTTACGGGATTTTGATTTACAGCAGAAATTGAACTTATTTCCTGTCCCGGAACATTATTGGAAGCGTCAAGAATTTGACCAAAAATTGAAATTGGCATTAATAACGCCAGAATTGCCAGAGAAAATTTAAGTGCATTCATTTATCCCTCCGATATTTAGTTTTAAAAATAATTGACTTATTCTAAACTAAAAAAATTTTTAAATGAACAATTTGATTTTTGAAGTATTATATGACATTGATTAGCCGGTAGTTTTCATAATTATCAAATATAAATACAATATCTAAACATGTCCTGTTTTTGACGGATGTGAAAAAAATCAGGGCTAATACATTTATCAAAGTACGGATATTTATGTCATATATCATTATAATTACTATATGGAAATTTTTTTTTATATTCAAGTAATAAATTTGGAAAGTACAGAAACGGAAGCTGTTAATAAAATATATACTTGTTAAAAACAGTGATATTCCGGAATATCTTCATTTTCTTTTCCCTGAAAAAATAAAAAAAGCCTCTGATTAATAAAATCAGAAGCTCTTTTTTAACGCAGGGAGTTTATTACGACATTTACTTAATGAAAACCATTTTCTTGAGTGAAGTAAAATCACCGGCCTCTAATTTATAAAAATAAATACCGCTTGCCAAATCCTGACCATTTAGAATAAACTCATAATTACCGGCAGGTTGATTGGATTTTACAATTGTTCTGACTTGCCTTCCAAGTGCATCATAAACATTCAGTGAGAAATTAGTTTGTTTCTTCAGACCAAATTTTATTGTTGTGCTCGGATTAAATGGATTCGGATAATTCTGCGAGAGATAATAATTATCCGGAATTTCATTACCGATTGACGAAATATTAACGGCAGTACAGCTGGCGACCAAGCTGAATCCGCTTATTCTGCTAACACAATACCTATCTATAGCTTTCACCCAGAAATAATATGTTACTCCATTTGTCAGACCGTTTGCAGTAAATGTAGTATCAGGATGATATGCTGTACCAATATATGTAGCTGTTGTCGGACTATTCGTTGTATTTCTATAACATCCATATTGATACATATCAAATTCACTATTCTTACTCCATTTAAGCAGTGCATTTCCGTTTCCCGGTGTCGCAGTCAGATTAACAGGTGTTGCCGGTGTAACAGTATCAGCCGGAGCCAGAACTCTGTATGTTGGGGCCGGGGATACATTTTGTTTAGCATAGAACATGAAATCAGGCGTGCCATAATGATATCCTGCCAATGTTGTAGTCGGGAAAGTATTCTGAGTGCAGCTGTTTGCATACCTCATATCTCCGTATGTCAAATATGCAGAATTAATCTGTGAACTTGTTCCATAATAGTACATATCACTGGAACCATTGAATAGTTCTATAATGTATTGCTGACCTGAATTAAGCCAAAAAGGTGAAGTGAGTGCGTTGTAATTATACACGCCAATGGTTCCTGCATCAACCTGAATCTGAGCAAGAATTGCCTGAGAAGTGAAGTCAAAAAGGGTTACATATCTTTGTGTAGCATTCGGGATTCTCTTACCAAAATATGCAACCAGGATATCCTGAGTAGGAGTAAATCTGAAACCACGCTGGCAACTGGCGACTGTATTAGTACCGGTTACTACTACGCTATCTGTAGCAGAAAGCGGTCCATAGAAAATAGATAATGTTGAAATACTGGTGGCTGTACCATTACCATAATACATAAATATCAAAGTAGAATCGTTAGCTCCGATTGCAGGTACATTCACCCAGATTTTAGTACTATCCGTATTAATGTAACCTTCTAACCAGTGCCCTAAAAATGTTGTAGAATTACAGGTTGTGACAAATCTGATGTCATTTCCGGTTGCCTGCATCCAACCCGCAGAAATAAGAGTTTGTGTATTAACTTTTATTCCGATTTGAACATTTGTCAACGCAGTTGAAGTGTTATTTTTAACCCATACAGGGTTTTCATACTTGAACTGGGCGTTGGAAATGCTTATTGCAAGAATAAATACAATTAAAACAGTAAAAAGGTGTTTCATTTATTCCTCCGATTTTTTTAATTAAAGAAATATTTTTTATTTTTTACTTTTATTAATACTTCACCAAAAATCAATGAAAAAGAATTAATAAATCTTATTTAATTATAAATGGATGAATTTTTTCGTAACCAGATATTACAAAAAATTAATGAAAGCTTTGAAGTTTTAATGACGCGTATAAGGTCTTTTGTATTTACAATTATTTATATAACAATTACATAATCAATTTTTATCCTGTTCAAGCGGGGTATGTAATCAGGATTTTTCATTTTATTAAGTGAAAATTTAAGCGTCATTTTCAATATATAACTTTAAAGATAATAAATAAAATAATCAAGTTATAAATTTGTTGAAAAATTATTTAAAAATTAATATTATCCGGTATAAAAACAGGATTATTCATATACTTAAATATGAAATTTTTTAATTTTTCATATATGAACATTTTCAGTTGTTTTTTCAAGAAGATAACAATTCCTATTACAACTCAGAGATTAGTTTTCTCATTTCCTGTATCTGTTTTTCGGAGCCCAGCAGGATTAATTTTGCGTCCGGATCTATCAATGTATCGGGCGGAGGATTAATTTTAAAGGAACCGTTATTTAATCTTAAACCAATTATATTCGCTCCTGTTCTGTTTCGTATATCCAGGTCCCGGATGGACTTATGCTTGTATTTTTCAGAGATATTATTAAGGGACAGCTCTTCAAATGTCAGACTTATATCCGAACCCTGTCCTGTAAGATTGGCAATAAATTCCGTTATGTATGGTTTAGTAACAAGTGCAGCCATATGAGCTCCGCCGATTTTTTCGGGCATAATTACATTATTTGCACCGGCACGTTTTAATTTACTTTCGGATGATTCATTAGATGCACGACTTATTATTGTTAAGACAGGATTTAATTCATGGGCTGTTAAGACTACATAAACGTTATCGGGGTCTTCGGGAAGAGTGGTTATAATTGCTTTAGCTTTTTTAATACCTGCCAAAAGCAGAGTTTCTTCTTCAGTCGCATCTCCGTCATAGAATAAAATATTTTTCTCTTCCTTTATATATTCAATAACATTTTCACGGTTTTCAATCACAATAAACGGGATTTTATCGTCAAGAAGTTCGAGGCATATTTGTTTGCCTGTTCTGCCGTATCCACAGACGATTACGTGGTTTTCGAGATTTTCAATTTTTTTATTCACGTTATAGTTTTTAAAAAATTTTCTGAATTCACCTTCAATAATAAATTTTGCAAGAGCAGTTACTCCGTAAAAATAAATACCTATGCTGACGATAATCAAAAAAGAAGTAAAAATTCTGCCGGAATCCGAGAATGGATGTATTTCCTGAAAACCTACGGTAGAAATTGTGATAATTGACATATAAAAGGCTTCGAGGAAAGAATAGCCCTCAATAATCATAAATCCTGCAATACCAACAGACAGAATGATAAAGATTAGCAATAATATAATGAATATATCCTTAAAATAAGAAAACCCGAGTTTCAAATCTTTTAAGTTATACATTATATTAAATATTATATTGAGTTAAAAACTCATTATAGTTAAATTAACACATTCGAATTAATAAATAAATATAAATATAACAATATGCAGGAATTTGATTTAACAGTAATAGGAAGCGGTCCAGGCGGATATACTGCAGCAATAAGAGCAACACAGCTTGGTTTTAAAACTGCAATTATAGAACGGGATAAGCTTGGCGGAGTTTGCTTAAACTGGGGATGCATTCCTACGAAGTCACTCTTAAAAGACGCCGAAATAATGAATTCCCTTAAACATCTTAAGGAGCACGGATTGAGTGCGGATAATATTAATTTTGATATATCAAAAATTATCGACCGTTCAAGAAAAGTTGCAATGATGTCCGAAAAAGGTGTTCAGTATTTAATGAAGAAAAACAATATTACAGTATTTAACGGAACCGGAAAATTCAGTAAAGATAAGACTATCAAAGTTACCGATAAAGACGGAAAAGAAATTGATGTAATTAAATCAAAGCACACTATTATAGCGACAGGAGCAAGGTCAAGAACACTCGGTAATTTAAAGTTTGATGAAGAAAAGATTTTATCTTCAACAGGTGCAATGCTTCAGAAAAAAATGCCGAAGAAAATGCTGATAGTCGGTAGCGGTGCAATTGGAATGGAGTTCGCATATTTTTACAATGCTTTTGGGGCAGAAATTACAATTATTGAAATGCTTCCACAGGTATTACCGATTGAGGACAAGGAAATTTCCGATACGGTTGCAAGGGAATTCAAGAAACTCGGAATGAAAATTTATACCGAAACTAAAACAGAAAATGTAGAAATAAAAGGAGATAAAGTATTTACAACCGTTTCAGGAAAAGTAAATGAAACCTTTGAATCAGATGTTGTATTACTTGCAGTCGGAGTTACCGGTAATTTCGAAAATCTTGGGCTTGAAGAGCTTGGAGTGGAATTATTAAGGAACGGAATCAAAGTCGATACAAATTACAAAACAAATGTTGACGGTATTTATGCAATCGGTGATGTTGCATTGATAGACCCGAAAGGGAAACCCTGGCTTGCCCACGTGGCATCAGGGGAAGCAATTAATTGCGTAGAGAAGATTAAAGGGCACGAAGCAGGAGACATAAATTACAATAATATTCCAGGCTGTACATATTGCCAGCCGCAGGTTGCTTCTGTAGGTTTAACGGAAGAAAAAGCAAAAGCCCGGGGTTATGAGATTTCGATAGGTAAATTTCCTTTCACAGCAAACGGGAAATCGAGGGCAATGGGAGAGACGGTAGGGATGGTAAAGCTGATTTTTGACAAAAAATACGGTGAACTTCTTGGCGCACATATAGTCGGATCAGAAGCGACGGAATTAATAAGCGAACTTGTTATGTTAAAATCTTTAGAGGGAACGGGTGAATCTTTAATAAGGACAATACATGCGCATCCAACATTATCTGAATCGATTATGGAAGCGGCCGGGGTAGCATTTGGCGAAGCGATAAATATATAAAAAGCTTGTATTTTTTTAGTAATTGATTTATCTTTAATATATTAATATTTTAAGCTAGTAATTCGCGATGTATTAATTATAATTATAATATTGTAATTACTTCATTTGCGGATAAATATTCATAAACATTATTATAAGGAGTAAAGTATAATGGAAGAAAACAAAATGGCTAAAGGGTTAATGGTTGGTTTCATAGCCGGTGGTATTGTAGGAGGCATCATTGCCCTTCTTTATGCACCAAAATCGGGAAGGGAATTAAGAAGCGACATCAGGCTGAAAAAAGATGAATTTCTTGATGATACTTCCGAATACATGCAGATAGCAAAAGAAAAGGCAACAGAATTAATTAACGAAGGAAAGAAAAAATCCGACCAGTTAATTCAGGATGCAAAAAAGAAAGCAAGCAGTTTAATAGATGATGCAAATTCGCTTTTAAGCGATGCGAAGGAAAAAGCTTCCGAAAAATTCGGTGCTGCAAAGGAAAAGGTGAATGTTGAAACAGACAGGATTAAGGATGCTTTTAAGGCCGGAATAGATGCTTACAACGAAGAAAAGAACAAATCATAAGAGTTCTTTTTTATTAAATTAAATAAATACAGCATTGGGTGATACTTATCAAATATTATCAGTTGTTTCAATTATCATTCAGATAGTTTTGTTCATAGCTTTTATTGTTTTAATTTTTATTCTTTCGGGCTATGTAAAAAAACTGACAGGTAAGACAGAAGAACTTAAAACCGATTTGAACAACTTTAAAGTCCGTCTGGAACCCCTGATTGACGATACTCTCGAACTTGTTAAAAAGCTTAATAATATTTCAGGCAAGGTCGAAGAGAATATGGATACAGTCAAAAAAATTACTGACAGGGTAAAGGACATGACTGAAGACATTTATGATTTCAAAAACAGGTTACAAAGAAAAATAGAACCTCCGATTAATGATACAATTAATTTTTATAATGCATTAATTAAGGGTATAAGAGTATTTACGGAGAGAGTAAAAACTCCGAAACAGAAATCTTCTTCGGATAATCTGCTTTTTGACGATAAAATAGATTATGATGTGGAGATTAAAGAAGAATATAATGATATTAACAAGGAGTTGAATGAAGTCAGGAAAAAACTCGAAGAAATGAAAAGAGTTTAACGGACAAAATATCTGAAACCCTTGCGAGAATAGTAAATTGTAATTATAAGAACCCGTATCAGGAAAAAATCCGGATAGGGGTTTCTTTTATGAAATTTTAATAATGATTTTGCCGAGCTGTTCGGATTTATCCATTCTGTCGAATGCATCACAAATATTTTCAATATCATAGACTTTATCCACAACAGGTGCAATCCCTTTCTCATTAATAAACCTGACCATATTCAGAAAATCCTTATCCGAGCCCATAGTAGTGCCTATAAGCATTGCCTGCTTCCAGAAAATTTTTCTTATTTCAAAATTGTCAGTATTTCCAGCAGTCGCGCCATAGTTTACAATACGTCCTCCCGGATTTATAACATTAAGGCACTTTGAAATTGTATCTCCACCTGTTCCATCTATAATCAAATCGAAACCGTCCATATTTTTTTCCAGCAAATCTTTATCCCAGTTTTCGTTTTTATAGTTAATACCATCTTTTGCTCCAAGCCCGACAGCTTTTTTAATCTTATTCTCATCACCGGATGTTACAAAAATTTGCGCTCCGAAACAGACAGCAAATATAAAAGCAAAAGTTGAAACTCCTCCGCCGATACCTGTAATTAATACTTTTTTTTCTTTACTGACATCACCTTTTACTACGGCTGCCCTGTATGCTGAAAGCCCGGCAAGAGGAATGGCAGATGCCTGCATTAAATTAAGATGGGCAGGTTTTTTGTATACTTTAGATTTATCAATCGAAATGTATTCCTCAAGAGTTCCGTTATCGGGTAATCCTAATATTTTGAATTCATTGCTTTTAAATAATTCGCTGACGCCCCAGTTTAAAGACGGATTTACAATTACTTCATCACCAATATTAAACTCATTAACATTTTTACCTTTATCTTCAATAATCCCTGAGCAATCCGAGCCTAAGACTACCGGTAATTTTATTCCGCGATACATTCCTTTTGCAATCCACAAGTCCCTGTGATTTAGCGCGGCATATTTAATATTAATAAGGGCATCAGCATCTCCAACTACGGGTTTTGGCGAATCTTCAATAACGAGATTATTTTTTAAATCTTCAATTTTACCAATGCGTTTTAATACTACCGCTCTCATATGTAATTATTTTTTAATTTTTAATTCTAATTGAAACAGGGCAGTGGTCGCTTCCCATCACATCCATATGGATGTTTGCAGAACTAATGTTATCGACAAAATCATCCGACACCATAAAATAATCTATGCGCCATCCGACATTTCTATCACGCGCACGTGTGAACACATCCCAGTATGAATACCAGTTTGGTTCTTTATGAAATTTACGGAATACATCTACATATCCGAGATTAATAATATTATCAATCCATGCTCTTTCTTCGGGGAGGAAGCCGCTGTTTGTTTCATTATATTTCGGACGGGCAAGGTCAATTTCCTTATGAGCGGTATTATAATCACCTGTCACAATTATTCCTTTTTTATCCCTGTAATTTTTATTTAAATACAGGAACAATTCGTCGTAGAAGTCGAGTTTATATTTAACTCTTTCAGGACCTCTTCCGCCGTTAGGGAAATACACATTTGCCAGTACGAATTTTTCATATTCGGAAAAAATAACCCGGCCTTCATTATCGAATGATTCATTGCCAAATCCGTTAGTTGTTTTAACCGGTTTTATTTTCGAATATGTTCCCACACCCGAATATCCTTTTCTCTGAGCTGAAAACCAGAATGAATCGTATCCTTTAATGTTCTTTACCTCATCCGGAACCTGTTCAGGCTGGGCTTTAGTTTCCTGAAGGCAGATTATATCGCCTTTTGATTTTTTTACCCAGTCAATGAATCCCTTTTTGGCAACTGCCCGGATACCGTTTACATTCCACGTATAAATTGTAATACTTTTATTTGCCATATATATTATCTCACTTTATAATATTTACTTATCAGATAAATCTTTTAAAATAAGTTTTGCTTTACTTATACATTTATCGCTAACAAGAAATTCAATGGGTGATATTATAGGATCGTAACCACCTAATAAAATGCCCGAACCGAAAGTATTGTTAAGAGTTTCATTTTTTACATAGTACTCAATTTCATTATCCTCTAATAATGATTTTGCCAGAGAAATTAATCCTCTATTGTGTGTACTAAAAACGACTTCAAATTTATTTTCTTTATTCTCCATCATTAATATATTATTATTGTAGATAATTTAACATAAATCACCATAATTTTTTTAAGATACTATTCCGTTATTATTATTTCAAAAGATAAATTAATCCTATTTCTCAAGAGTCCTACTAAAGAGCAGTGGAGACTCTCCGAGACGTCTAATATATATTAAATACTTAAAAATAAATATTAATTCATTTTAAATTGAAACAATATAAGGTATTTTTGTAATATATTTATATTTATTATTCAATACTAATTTAAAGATGTCAGTTCATAATCTCGATTCGTTTTTTAATCCCAAAAGGATAGCCCTTATAGGTGCTTCGATAAATCCAAACAGTGTAAGCGGTAAAGTACTGGGAAACCTTGTTGGAGGTGGATTCCGCGGTGTTGTTTATCCTGTAAATCCACAATTTGAAGCTGTACTCGGGATACAATGTTATCCTGATATTAAATCAATACCAAACAAAGCGGATTTAGCTGTTATCTGTACCGCCGCAGAAAAGGTACCCGAATATATCAATAAATGCGGAGAATCGGGAATTTTGAGTATTATTATCATGTCTGCGGGTTTTAAGGAGGCAGGAGAAGAAGGTGTAAAGCTAGAGCAGCAAATAAAAGATTATATAAAAAAATATGACGGGATGAGGGTGATGGGACCGAATTGTCTGGGTCTGATTGTTCCTTCTTTAAATTTGAATGTAAGTTTTGCGGCAGGAATTCCAAAAAACGGTAATATAGCTTTCATATCCCAGTCGGGAGCTCTTTGCACGTCTGTTCTGGACTGGGCAATGGAAAAGAAAATCGGGTTTTCATATTTCATATCGGTAGGGAATGCACTGGATGTGGATTTTTCGGATTTAATAGATTATTTCGGAGAAGATGAAAAAACAAAATCAATAGTTTTATATATAGAATCAATTACGCAGGCAAGAAAATTCATGACTGCTGCGCGTTCATTTGCGCGCTCGAAGCCGATTGTGGCATACAAAGCGGGACGTTATCCAGAATCAGCAAAGGTAGCCGCATCCCACACGGGTGCAATGGCAGCAGAGGATGCGATTTATGATGCGGCATTCAAAAGAGTTGGTGTAGCAAGAGTATTTGATATAGGAGATATATTTGACTGCACGGAATTAATCGGAAGAGGAAAAATACCGAAAGGTCCAAAGCTCTGCATAGTAACAAATGCGGGCGGTCCGGGTGTGATGGCTACTGACAGTTTAATAGAGCACGACGGGGAATTATCTGATTTATCTGAAGATACTCTTTCGCAATTGAATTCAAATTTACCTGCTTTCTGGTCTAAGAGCAATCCTGTGGATGTACTCGGGGATGCAAATTCAAAGAGAATATCGAAAGCAGTACAGATTGTAATACAGGATAAAGGTGTTGATGCAGTATTAGTCATTCTGACTCCCCAGGCAATGACAAATCCAACAGCAACAGCAAAAGAAATTTCAAAATTATCGGCTGATACCAAGAAACCGATACTCGCAGCATGGCTTGGCGGTGAGAGAATGCGTGAGGGCATGCAGATTTTAAGCGATGCGGGAGTTCCTGTATACCAGACGCCCGAGCAGGCTGTACGTTCGTTCATGACACTTGTATCTTATTCTAGAAATCTTTCGAGTTTATATGAAACGCCACGTGAGATACCTGTTGAATTTCCGATTGACAGGAACAGATTAAGGAAAAACTTCTCGGATCTATGTTTAATTGAGAAAAAGAATATTTGTGAAGACAAAACATTGACCCTATCCGAGTCCGTTTCTAAAACAATACTTGATTCATACGGGATTCCTGTATCCAGACCAATACTTGCGAAGACTTCTGATGATGCAATCAGCATAGCTAATAAAACCGGTTATCCGGTTGTGATGAAAATACACTCGCCCGATATATCTCACAAAACAGATGTAGGAGGTGTTGAGCTAAATCTTCAGGATGATGAAATGGTGGTATCGGCATTCAAGCGCATGATGAATAATGTTAAATCAAAACAGCCCGATGCAGAAATTGAAGGTGTGACGATTCAAACGATGGTGAAAGTGAAAGACAGCATGGAGATGATTCTCGGAATAAAAAAAGATTCTACATTCGGGACTGTAATTCTTACAGGAATGGGCGGAACAGGTGCAGAACTTTTTAAAGACAGGACAATCGGGTTTCCTCCTTTAAATGAGAGGCTTGCTTTCCAGATGCTGGAATCTTTAAAAATATATCCATTACTTAAAGGATACAGGGGAAAGCCGCCGGTGAATATGGATAAATTAATTGAAATTATTATAAGACTATCTTATCTGGCTGCGGATTATCCTGAAATTACGGAACTCGACATCAACCCTCTTTTAATCTCACAAAAAAATGCAATTGCACTCGATGCAAGGATTGTTGTGGATACTTCATTGCTGAATAAATCTTTCAGACCTTATGAGCATCTTGCGATGAAGCCATATCCTGAAGAATATATTAAGGAAATGAAATTACCTGACGGAACGGATGTAATATTCAGGCCAATCAAGCCAGAAGATGAGCCATTGTGGATGGAACTACTCGGAAGCTGTTCGCGTGAGTCAATTTATTCCAGATTCAGATATTTTTTCCAGTGGCAGTCACACGAAGTTGCGACACGGTATTGTTATATTGACTATGACAGGGAAATTGCAATTGTAGCTGAAATAAGAGAAGGGAATAAGAGAAAATTAATAGGAGTAGGCAGATTAATAGCAGACCCTGACCATGAAACCGTTGAGTACGCGATATTAATTTCCGACGCATGGCAGAACAGGGATATAGGAGGAATACTGACGGATTACTGTTTTGAAATTGCAAAGCACTGGGGTCTTAAAAAAATCGTAGCACAAACGACATCCGATAACCAGAGAATGATATCGGTATTTCAAAAGCGCGGATTTGAAATCGAGGTTGACCCAACAAGTTCTATGGTGGATGTGGTAAAACCATTAATTTAATTTACCACTTATCCCAGTGGATATTTTCTTCTTTGAATTTATCTTTTGGTTTATCTTCACCAGTCGGATGTCCGATTGGAATTACGCATAACGGGATAATATTCTCAGGAATATTTAAAATTTTTCTGATTGTACTCATTCTGTCATTATCGGGGTAAGCAGCAGTCCAGAGTGCACCAAGCCCGAGTGATTCAACGGTCAATAAAATATTCTCACCTGCGAGTGAACAATCTATGACAGCAAACTCTGTTTTACCATCATACGCTTTTTCAGGAATTGCGCAAATGATTATAGCGGCACCTGACTGTGACAACATTTTAGCGGACGGCAGTTTATTCGAAAGTTCATCGAGAGTTTTTCTATCCGTAACTGCAATAAAACTCCAGGGCTGTTTGTTCACTGCAGTTGGGGCGCACATAGCTGATATCAGAATTTTATTTAAATCTTCTTTGCTGACTGATTCCCCCGTAAAATGCCTGACACTTTTTCTGTTTTTTATATTGCTGATAACTTCGTTATCCTGTGAAAAGGAAAAATTAATGAAAATTAATAAAAATGCTAAAGTAAAAAATAACTTTTTCATAATAATTTAAAATAATTTGATAAAAGTTTTAAAGATTATAGAGCGAAGAACATAATACAGAGATACACTGAGAAACTCAGAGTCAAACGAGAAAAAATTCATAATTCATAATTCATAATT
>Ga0182021_10005848_pt1 | contig 14625 bp, 16 predicted proteins | sample 612E3MmetaG_FD_120493 | JGI IMG/M metagenome (GOLD analysis project Ga0182021, IMG submission 120493) | Permafrost microbial communities from Stordalen Mire, Sweden - 612E3M metaG (Illumina Assembly) | ecosystem: Environmental > Terrestrial > Soil > Wetlands > Permafrost | place: Sweden... | reverse complement strand
TGCTGGATGAGGTCTTGAATGAGTAAAAGCGGGGGAATAGGATGTTGTGCGGAAAACAGCTCAACAGCCTATTCGGAATGGTATCCTGAAATGTAATCGTTGAGGATACGATAGGTTATGACAAATCTGACTTGCAATTAATTTTTACGAACTGAAATGGGTCGGGAGATGAGCGGAATTCTGCTCAATTACGAGTTATACCTAGAGGAGGAGACATGCTTAAATTTTTGAAATCTTTATTCGGCGGTAATGATAATCCGGCATCCATCCCTTCTTCTTCTCAAAAAACCCAAGAATACCCCTTTAAAAATCCAAGTAAGACCCAACTGGCTGAATGTGAAAGACTCGGTTTGGAAGTTAAATCAGGAATGAGCAGTCATGATGTCTGGCAAATGGTGAGCGATGCGAAAAAAGATCCGAGAATCAAGGCACTAGACGAAGCATATCACGCGAAACAAAGGGCAATTCAGGAAGCAGAAGACAGGGAAGAATATGGAGATATCATCGTCTATAATTACAAAAGGATGGACGCACTCTGCCGAGTAGGCGTCCACCATCTTGTCGTTTTCAAAAAAGGAAAACAAGTTGACGCCGATGTACTTGAGTTCGAAAGAGCAAACATTGAAGACGAGAATGAAAAGAAGATCCATGTAACGGTTGAAGGCCTGCGCCCGAAAATATACAAACCCCGCGGAGAGTCGCCATACATTGAATGGAATAAGGAAATTGTATTCAAATCTGACCAAATTCTTGAAGTCGAAACACTACCGACACCAATTGATATGTTTGAGCTCGCTCAGTTAGAAAATGCTTTGGAAAGAGCACGCCAGCTTAAGCAGAAGTATCTCAAGGAATAAGGTATAACCACGTCCATAGACGCCGACCGCCCGGAAAAGCTGGGCGGGCGGAGAGTTCGGGGGACACCTTATTAATTCAAGCGAGATAAGTAAGGATGTCCCCCGAATACGCGCTAAACTAAAATGGACCGGGTTGCGGTATATCCCCTAGTTGAACATCAAGATAATAGCTCCGTCTTGGTGTCAGCAGCTACTCTCGGAGCTAATCAAGAGGAGATAAGAGATGAAAAGGGAAGTTGTCAATTTTATGTTCCTGTCAATGGTTGTTATGGTGGCTGCCTTGGTTGGATGCCGTGGGGGTGGTGGTACAAACACACCTGTGACTAATGCAGCACCAGTGGCAAATGCTGGGGCAAATCAGAGTGTTGTCACTGGAACTGTTGTAACACTAGATGGCAGCGGCAGTACTGATGCAAATGGTGATGCACTGACATATAGCTGGGCGTTCACTTCCAAGCCAAGCGGAAGCAGTGCTGCTCTGTCAAGTGCAACCGCTGTCAAGCCATCTTTTACTGCCGATATAGCCGGCACCTATGTCGTGAATCTGGTCGTCAATGACGGGAAAGAAAACAGTGCAGCCGCATCAGTAACAGTCACTGCGGCACAAACGCCCAAAGTCTCAATTGTGTTCGACTATACATATGACACCAACGGGTTCTTCACTTCCGAACGCCGTACCCTTATGGAAAAAGCTGCAGCTACATTGACAACTAGAATGAAAGGCACAACATGGGCGAGGGTAGATACTTCCATTACAGGTGGCAATTATGATCTGGCATTTGTTAATCCATCCACCCTTTTGATATCATGGAGTCCTAATTTTGTCATACCGGAGAACCAGATCACGGTTTATCTGGGTGCTATGGATTTCACCAGTTCTCCTTTTTCTCTTATGAAAAGCTCGACTGGTGATGGAACTACACAACTGATGAGCATCAGAAATGTATCGGGTGGTATAGGCACAGTGCTAACTAGTTCTACACAATATCGGCCTATTAACGCCACAATTACCTTCGACCTTCAAGGAATTCAGGGGTTCGGCGCTGGCATCACACGTCAATGGCATTTTGATTCCGATGGGGACCTCAATACTGACGATCGAAGTCTATCTGATCCCCACTATGGTGATTATTCTGATTTTTACACGGCGGCCATTCATGAACTGGGGCATGTGCTAGGGATTCACAACCCGCAAGTTTTTAGTACGTTCTTAGCGTTTGATACAAATTTTGCTTCAGCATACCTGAGTCAAGTTCAGTCGGATGGGCTGGGTGGGTATGTTTTTACTGGTCCACACGCAAGACAACTATATTACAATCACATCGGGCAGAACATCCCCTTGGATGTATCGACAAAGTGCCATTGGGCTGATGGGGTGCGATCTATGACCGCGGATGGCTGGACTTCGTTAACCTATGAGTCGCCCCAGCCGTTTCGACACGGATTCTCTGAATTAGAATTTGAAGCGTTAAAGGACATTGGATACACAATTCCTTCGTACTAATAGATGCATAATAAAAGGAGCAAATGGTCTGCCCTAGTCAAAAGATACATCCTCCACTTTTTCCAAACCAGAAAAGCGAGTTTCAACAATCGGCTGGACCGGCCGAAAAACTAACCGGTCAGCCTAAGTCCCGTTCGGCTTAACCATCTGACGAAGGAATATCACTAGGTGCTCTCATGCGAAAGTTGAAGCTGAGCAAAGCCTTTACCCTGATGGAATCGGGGCCTGTTGTCCTCGTGACGACTCATGATGGGCAGAAAGACAATATCATGACTATCTCCTGGACGATGGTGTTGGATTTCACCCCGGTATTTGCCATCACCACGGGTGAATGGAATCACTCTTTCGTGGCGTTGCGAAAGAATAAGGAGTGCGTCATTGCCATTCCCACGGTTGACATGCTCGATACGGTGGTCGGTATAGGGACGTGCTCTGGGGCAGACACAGACAAGTTTGCCAAGTTCAAGCTCACGCACGTGCAGGGCAAAGTCGTCAGGCCGCCCTTGATCAAGGAGTGCCTCGCCAACATAGAGTGCAAGGTCATCGACATTGTTAAAAAGCACAACATCGTCGTGTTGGAGGCGGTTGCCGCGTACATCGACACCGCGCGCAAAGAGAAGCGCACGGTTCACGCTGTTGGTGACGGAACGTTCATTGTCGACGGGAGCACGGTTGATCGGAGGAAGATGATGGCTTCCAAGATTCCATCCGGCGTTTAGCTTTCATTGGCAAACCATGAGGAAGCTATGAGCACTAAACTGAAAAGCACGGCGGCGCCCTGAGTTCAAACGTTCGGTCGGCAATGGACAACTTCAAAAGTGTTGCTGTTTGTTTTTCCCATCTAACGCAGTTCTGGAGGTATGTATGTTTTCTCGAATGTTGATTGTTGCGTTAAGTCTTGCTTTCCTGTGTTCTTGTGGCGATGGTGGGAAGCGGGATTCGTTTGTAACCACCCTTTCGGTCAGTGGAGTGACGATCACTCCTGCCCGAATCACTGCGAGCCCCGGCATAAACTACACCGTGAACTATGAGGTTCAGTGGACTCACCCCGGATGCGACAGATCTTCCATTCGCGTGCTGCTGAGCAATCAAGCCGACCCTTCCTTGGGGAGCCCGATTCCCTGGTGCACTGTCGACGAATCTGCTGCCGGGAAGCAGACTTACAACGCCCCACTCGGAGGATCACGCGCGGCAGATGGCAGTCTGTCTGGCGAGGACCGCTTGAATGGGACACCGAGTTACAAATCTGTCTCTCTGGCGGGACTTGACCTCACGCGTCAGGTTTATCTCATCATTGACGCAACCCTCACAGGAGCCCCTGTGCGGGGCATCCCAACAACCTTGCGGGCCAACCAGGCCATTCCGATAACGGTTGACCTGATGCCGTAAAAATTCTCGAAAGTGGTAACCGCCGGGCCATCGCGCAGTGAGCCATGAATGAGGTACGGAGAGTCAGGAGGCCCTTGTTGAGTTGTTGCCTGAAAAAGCGCTATAATAATGTCAATCAACGATGCCCGGACAATTTGTTCCGTGTGCAATGGGGTTGATGGCAGGTTGGCTGGAATTTAACATGTAAACCGGGGAGGATTATATGAAACGTATTGTCATGTTATTCTGTCTGCTTATTCCGGGTACACTGTATGCCAGTGGTGGCGGAGGAGAAGGCTTCTCCCAAAGAGAGAGCGCCCCGAACCTTCAGGAGATCAAAAAAACGATCGATGACAAGAAGTATCCGGAAGCCATCAAGATGCTGAAAAAATATATCAAGACAGATGCGGGTAGTGCTGATGCCTATACCTACCTGGGCTTTTCCTACCGGAAAAGCGGTCATCTGCCCGATGCTTTTAAAGCCTATGATAAGGCCCTGGCTCTTGATCCGAAACATCTGGGAGCCCATGAATATCTGGGAGAAGCGTATCTTATGAACAAAGAACCTGAAAAAGCCAAGGCGACATTGATCAAGTTGAAAGGGATTTGCGGCAACTGCGAAGAATCCAGAGACTTGGAAAAGGCCATTAATTCAGCACAACACTAGAGCGGTGCTGGACAGACTCCAGAACGTTCGGTTCCGGAATGGGGGGATGTATGCGCACCGCACGGCAGGGTCTACCCTCAAAGCTTGAAGATCTTCCGAATATCGGAAAATCGATTGCAGCCGATCTTCGCGCTGTCGGGATTCTTTCTCCGCAGCAGCTTGCCGGCCGGGACCCGCTTGCGACATATATCGAATTAGGTGGTGTGATGGGGCATCGCCATGATCCGTGTGTTCTCTACACCCTGATGTCGGTACGGCACTTCCTTGAAAACGGCGAGACACTCCCGTGGTGGACGTTTACCGATGAGGGGAAGAAGCTGCTTGCGACAATTTCGGGAGCGGGGAGTATGTGACGCATCTGGGGATGTGTGTATGATTCAATTGAAACAGGGGCGGATTCTGATCCGCCCCTGTTCTTATATGAGACACTTAATATGTCGGTATTCCTGATGTGATCCAGCGTATAACCGCATTCTGCAGGGTTGTAGAGATCTGCAGACTCTATTTCCTGAACTGACTCTCCGGCTTGACGCCTTCGTTAAGGATAATTGCCTCAACCCTTCTGTTCTGTTGTTTTCCGGCGGCATCAGCATTGCTCGCCAACGGAAATTTTTTGCCGTACCCGACCGTGACAATCCGTTCACTGGCAATGCCGCGTTTTACCAGGGCGCTTTTAACCGATGCGGCGCGCTGTTCGGAAAGTCCCTGGTTATAGTCGTCGCTGCCGACGCTGTCGGTATGCCCTTCCACCAGCAGATTACGGTTATGCTTTTTCTGCAGGAACTCGGCAATCTTATCCATACTGCGCTGAGCGCTGGAATTCAGGTCGGATTTTCCGGTCGCAAACAGTACGTCACCGATAGTCAGTACAATTCCGCGGTCGGTCAATTGACCCTGCAGCTCTGACATTTCCAGCAAAAGCTGGGCCAGCTCAGCTTTTGCCATTTCTGCCTCCAGGGCCTGGCTCTCAGCCTCAGCCCTTGCCTTCTCGGCATCTTTGGCTCTTGCCTCAGCCTGTGCGGTTGCCAACGCGGCCTCCATAGCATGAATGTCGGAAAGGATTCTCGCCCGATCGGCATCGCTGCTCGCCGAAGCCAGTTGCTGTTTTGCGCGCTCCAGCGCAGAAGCCTTTTCATCCAAATCCTTCTGGAGCAGCTTTTTCTCCATCTGGCTTTTCAGCAGTTGTACCTCTGCCTTTTCTTTCCCCAGCTTGATGATCTCGTTTCGCGCAACGACACCCTCAGCCAGAGCTTCAGAAGTCTTGGCTTTGCGCTCTGCCATGTAGGCCAGGCGGGAAATATCGCTAATAAAGATTTTTTTCTCGTATGCATCGTATCCCTTGGAAGCATCCATCGGATTGGGGGAATAGGCTTTTATATTTACCTGTTCGGCCTCTTTCAATGTTTGTTCTGCTTCAAGAAGTGTTTTCAGGGAGTACGATTCCACATTAGGATTGGCCTTTGCCTGGGTGTAGGCGGTACGCGCCTGTTCCAGACGGTCCTTGGCAATCTGTTCACTCGGATCAGCGGTTCCAGCGCACCCGGTCAATGCGGCTCCGACGGAAATTGCACAGCCAAATGCTTTCAACTGACTTGAAATATTTCGTAAATTCATTTCGACTCCTTCGTTTAAACTCATGGGGGGTTATTTCACTGCCTGCATCTGCTTGATTTCTTCCCGGACAGACTGTATTGACTGGCGCAGCTTCATGGCATCATTTTTGGCCTTTTCAGTAGGGGCAACGGCCCGCGCATAGTCGGCATCAACCATGGCCTCATCAACAAATCTGGCAGCGGATACCATGTCATTTGCTCTTACAGCCGATCTGGCAGCCACCAGCTTGGCCTCGGCAGAGTTGAGAGGTGACGGGGCATACGTTTCGGCCCCAGCCGTTTTAGCTGAACTGATATTTTCTTCAAGCGTTGGGAAGCGGGAGCTGACCGTATCCTGTGTTGCGCACCCGGCTGCCATGCATACGCCCATAGCAGCCACTCCTGTTGCCACATACCATGAAACCATATTTTTCTTCATACATAATCCTCCTTATCATTTGAGCTTCAAACCGTAATCAGTTATTCCGACATCAGGAGCAATCAGCTGATGACAGTACGTCATTTTCTTGTAAGCTTCCTTATCACAACTGCAACCACCACCAGTATGGCGAGCAGTGCCCACATCAACATTCCACCGCCCATCCATTCATACGAATTATTCATCATAACGCTCCTTTGATTCTACTGACAGCAACCCGTCACTGATAGTCAGCAATTGTCCTGCCAAAAGCAGAATATTGTGCTGATTTTTAAATAATGCTTAAATAACAGTATGTTGTGAGATGCATGGGACGCAGCGGATATGTACGAAGCGATGCATTTCCCCTCAGAATATGGTAGAACTTCAGTATCCTGAGGGGGTGGCTGTGACCCGCGGCTGGGCAAACCGTTTTTCTCCTCTTTTCTGCCTGTCCCGCGCTCTTGATCATAGTTGAATCTTATGGATGTGATCGCCGAATTCTGTTAAAAATGTCCGGTTGTTATGTACAAGCAAGATGCAGAACGTATCAGGAGCATTTTCTATGACCAATGAAACCATACGACTTACCCAGACCGTCAAGGGGGCAGGGTGCGCCGCCAAACTCTCCCCGGGCGACCTGGACCGGGCGCTCTGCGGCCTCGACCTCCCCGTGGACCCGGATCTCCTCGTCGGCCTCGGCCAGGCGGATGATGCCGGGGTCTACCGTGTCTCGGACGACCTCGCCCTGGTGCAGACGCTCGACTTTTTTCCTCCGATGGTCGATGATCCCTACAGTTTCGGTCAGATCGCTGCCGCCAACGCCCTGAGCGACATCTATGCTATGGGGGGCGTCCCGAAGACCGCGATGAACATCGTCGCCTTTCCCGCAAAAACCATGGAAATCTCGATCCTGCGCGCGGTTATCGAGGGGGGGCTGAGCAAGATGCGGGAGGCCGGCGTCGTGCTGGTCGGCGGGCATACCGTCGAAGACAGCGAGCTGAAGTACGGCCTTTCGGTGACCGGCTACATCCATCCCGACCGCATCCTGACCAAGAGGAACCTGCAGGCCGGCGACCGCCTGATCCTCACCAAGCCGCTGGGCACCGGGATCATTTCCACCGCTATCAAGGCCGGGCTTGCCGACCAGTCGCTGACGGACAGGGTCACGAAGTCCATGGCGACACTGAACAGGGATGCGGCCATGATAATGGAGACGTTTTCGGTTCATGCCTGCACGGACATCACCGGTTTCGGCTTTCTGGGGCATTTGGCCGAGATGGTTGTCGATTCGGGACACGGGGTGCGCATCAGCGCCGCGGATGTCCCGATGTACCCCGAGGCGCTGGAGTGGGCTGACATGGGGCTGATTCCTGCAGGGGCCTATAACAACCGGAGCTTCCGCGGGGCTTTTGTCGATTTCGGTGCCGGGGTACCCCGGATGGTCCAGGACCTGCTCTTTGACCCGCAGACATCCGGTGGGCTGCTGATCGCGGTCGCGGCCGGGGAGGCAGAACGGCTCGTCGCCGCGCTGAAGGAGAAAGGGATCGACTCTGCTGCGATTGTCGGTGAAGTGCTTGCAGAGCCGGTTGACAGGATTGTTGTGGAGTAAATAAAGAGCAATGTTGATGTACAAAACCTTCTGAAAGTCATTACTCACAAAAGATTTACTGTTTGTCAGCTCAGGTTTAACGCATAAAAGGAGTGTTGTATGATAACCGAACTCGATTGCCGCGGCATGAACTGTCCAGCACCGGTGCTGAGCGTCAGGGACACCCTCGAAAAGGAGGCTCCTGCCGTCATATCGGTGCGTGTCGATAATGAGGCGGCGCGGCAGAATGTCAGCCGTTTTCTTGAACACCAGCACTATCAGGTCATCTCTGAGATGCAGGGAAACGAGTACCGGATAGTCGGTACAAAAGAAGAGGGGATGGCCACTCCTGAAATGCTATCTCCGGCACCCACTGCAAATGAGCAAAAACCCGGAGTGAAGAAGATCATGGTCCTGATCACGAGTGTTAATATGGGGCATGGTGACGATGGCTTGGGGGATATGCTGATGTTCAATTTTCTGAAGACCCTGAAAGAGATGGGGCCGGATCTCTGGCGCGTTGCCTTCGTCAACAGCGGCGTCAGCTTTACGGCGGAAGGCTCCGAGGCTGTGCCGATCCTGCAGGAACTTGCCGGGGAGGGGGTTCAGATCACGGCGTGCGGCGCCTGCCTGGCGTATTTCCACCTTCTGGATAAAATACAGGTTGGCGAGGTCACGAACATGCTCGAAATTGTCACCGGCATGAAGGACGCCGACAGTGTCGTCACAATCTGATCGTTATATGCAGCACTCCGGGAGCATTCCATGAACATAACCGCATTGAAGGACTTTGCCATAATAGTCGGCGGCCTGGTGACGATCTTCGCCTTCGCCAACGGCCTGCTTGAATACCGCCGCCAGGGGGCACAGAAACGGGTGGAGCATTTCACCCTGCTGCGCCGTCGCCTGAAGGAAAACCCGGTCTTCAAGGAAATCTGCGCTCTGATGTTTGCGAACGACCCCCGCCTGGCCGAGATCGATGCCCAGGACAAGCGCGATTTCATCGGCCTGCTGGAAGAGGTTGCCCTGCAGGTCAACTCCGGCCTCATCCGGCCGGAACTCGCCCACTACATGTTCGGCTACTACACGGTCAAGTGCCTGGAGAGCAAGGATTTTTGGGCCAACCTGACACTGGACGAAACCTACTGGAACCTGTTTCATGACTTTGCCCGGGAGATGAAAGCAAAGGAGAAATCGCACAGCTATAAACGCGAGAAACTCCGATTCTAGGCCCGGAAACACGATGATGAACGACTGAGGTAAATACATTTACCAGTACAAGAAAGGGAGAATTATTCATGAAGCGAATATTGATGGTGGCAGTACTGGTTATATTGACGGCAACAGGGTTGGCTTTTGGCGCTGAAAAGAAGCAGGAACCGTTTACGGCTGTCACCAGTGAAGAGGTCAAGGCGATGATCAACCGGCAGGAGCCGGGGCTGGTCGTGATCGATGCCCGCACCCCCGAGGAGTTTCAGGAGGTACATATCAAGGGAGCGGTGAATCTGCCGCTGCCGGTACTGGAAAAAAATCCGTCCGCGCTGGCGTACCCCACGGATGCCAAGCTGGTTTTCTACTGCAACGGCTTCAAGTGCGGCAAGAGTCCCAAGGCCGCCCGACTGGCGGCGACACTCGGCTACCGTAACCTGTATGTTCTGAGCGAGGGGATGCCCGCCTGGGAGGAAAAAGGGTTTGCCATCTATGCCGGGCCGGACTATGAAAAAAAGATTGAAACGTCCCGTATTTCCCCCAAAGAACTGCAGAAAATGCTCACCGATACGCCAACCGCCATTACGCTTGTAGACGTGCGTGATCCGAAGGAGTATGCCGAAGGTCACATCCCGGGTGCCGTAAACATTCCTTCAGAAAAATTTGCAGCCCTTTCGAGTGGCCTGGACAAGGAAAAAAAGATCATCGTCTACTGCAACTCCGGCGGCCGCGGCTACAACGCATATCGCAAGCTGAAGAAGATGGCCTACGGGAACATCGGCCAGGCTGTTTTTGCCGATTGGCAGGAAGCCGGCCTGCCTGTGTCAACGGGCGCTACACGGTAACTGTGGCATTCATCCCGGGAAAAGAAGAGAATACCGATGCCTGAAAAGATACCGTTTACCCCGCAGCTGATCGACACCCACTGCCTGATAGATGTGAGAACCCCCCTGGAGTTCGAGGAGGACCACATCCCCGGCGCGCACAATGTTCCGCTTCTGTCGAATGAAGAGCGGGTTGAGGTGGGGACCATCTACAAACAGGTCGGGCCGATCGAGGCGCGCAGGAGAGGGCTTGAGCTGACCTGCTCCCGGTTTTCAGATGTCGTCGGTCAGGTAATTGCACTCTCTGTCGGCAGGCCGATCGTCGTCTATTGCTGGCGCGGAGGACTGCGCAGCTATTCTGTCGCGGTGCTGGTCGAATCATGCGGAACACCGGCCAGGCAACTTGACGGCGGGTACAAGTCCTATCGCAACCACGTGATCGACTGTTTTGATTCGTGTGATTTCCCTTCACCACTCATTGTCATGCACGGTATGACCGGCACCGGCAAGACAGAGTTCATCAACGGCCTGGACTCCGGGCAATGGGCGACAATCGACCTTGAAGGCATTGCCTGCCACCGGGGTTCCGCTTTCGGCGCCCTCGGGCTTGAGCAGGACTTCACCCAGAAGCGGTTTGAAACGCTCCTCTGGAATGCCTTCAGGATTCTGCCGACCAACCGGCCGATCGTGCTGGAGGGGGAGAGCCAGCGCATCGGTAAATATTCCCTTCCGGGGCGTCTGTACCAGAAAATGGCGGAGAGTTGCAAGGTCTGGTGCCATGCCTCCATTGAAACCCGCATAGAGCGGCTTACGGCCGAATACGCCCGCCTCGAATACCGGGGGGAGATGCTGGAGGCTCTCGAGCGGATCAAAAAGAAGCTGGGTGGACCCCGGTATGCCGAGTTGAAAAGCTGTCTGGAAGGGTGGGACGTGAAGGGGATTGCCCGGGGGCTGATAGAGGGGTACTACGATAAAATGTACTACAAACACCGCCCCTGGACTCCTGACCTGGAGCTGGAGCTGGAGGATTACCGGCAGGCGGAAGCCGGGCTGGTAACGTTCCGGGATACGAAATTGTGATGTTACGAAGGGCGGGGAGCATCAGGCTTCCCTCCTTTCGGTCGTTTCCACGGCTGCATCAATGCGCAAACGACTGCCGGTACTTGTTGATTTCCCTGATCAGTTCGGTCCTGTCGAAATAGATTTCATTCCGCTTTATTTTGCCCTCATCATTAAACTGCAGAAAACAGAGCCCGACGCACTCCACTACCTTCTCGCCGACAGGGATACGGGCCTCCAGCTTATTCATGAATCCGCCTTCAATCGGAATCGGCTCAACCTGGGTCCAGACCCAGGTCGGGTTGTGGCTGAGGACGTTGGTGAAATAGGCAAACAACTGCTCTTTCCCGCTGATACCCGACGGACGCCCCGGGTCCAGGAAGAAGGCATCATCGGCATAGAACGCAATCAATTCTTCAGGCTTGTTGCCGGTCCATTTCGGCAGCCATCGGTTAGTGAATTCCCTCGCTTCTTCTTTTGTCATCATGGTCGGCGCTCCTTCTCATTGTATGATGGCGCTTCAAAGGGGCTCACCTCGTCCCGTTCCGGCAAAGAGTATCTTTTGAATCCTGTAATTACAAGCTGTATTTTGGCCCAATTCCCCACCGTACGTTCATGAACCGTTTTCAAGCGTATCTATACCACCACCCACTCCCACTGTAAATTTAACAGATATCTAATGCTAGCAATATTACGGTCAATAACAGTATCCACAAAACGGTGTTGCTTCTCTCTGAGCTATTTGCACTGCATGGATCTGTCATGGATCCTACGGCGCAGGGCTGTTGTTGCGTAATTTATACAATGGTTCCATGTCAATATATTTTAGGTATTATTTGTGCTTGACTTGTACGTAAACGGAATACTATATTACCTACAATGTTACCGTATTGAAATAATGTTCTATTGAAATTCTGAAGGGGGATCATCGTATGTCGAATGCCGAACGTGCTGGTGATGAAGGGGTCAGCCTTCTCTATGATTTGAGTAAGGAGGAACTGGTAAAAATCATCGTCGATGATGCCAAAAACTGGCTGGCGCATGATGGCGTCTGGTTCCAGGCGGTGGAAAAACGCTACGGCATGGATGTGGCGGTCGACGTCGACACGGAGGCCTGGCGCTATTTTACGGTGATCGAGGCGCGCCGCATCATGGACCGACTCGGCATCAAAGCGGGGGGTGGTATTGCGGCGTTGGTGGAGTGCCTGAAACATCGTTTTTATGCCCGTATCAATCTGCAGGACATTATCGAACAGAGCGATACGCGGGTCGTGTTCCGGATGCTCGACTGCCGGGTGCAGTCGGCCCGAAAGCGGAAGGGGCTGGCTGATCATCCCTGCAAGTCGGTTGGAATCGTTGAATACAGCGAATTTGCGAAAGCCGTTGATCCCCGCATCAAGACCAGCTGCATCGCCTGCCCGCCCGATGAACATCCGGAAACATTCTGGTGTGCGTGGGAATTCATGCTGTAAGGATAAATTTGTTAGCACCTGTCGGAGGAAGCCATGAGCCTAGCCGCGCCAGAACCATTTAAAACTGTCCACAAAGTCCGGGTCGTCACCGCCACCAGCCTGTTTGACGGCCATGACGCCACGATCAACGTCATTCGCCGCATTCTGCAGGCCTCCGGAGCCGAAGTGATTCATTTGGGGCATAACCGTTCGGTGGAGGAGATCGTCACCGCCGCCATTCAGGAGGATGCCCAGGGAATCGCGGTCAGCTGCTATCAGGGGGGGCACGTCGAGTTTTTCAAATACATCATCGACCTGCTGCGTGAGCGTGGTGAAGGGCATATCAAGGTTTTCGGCGGCGGCGGCGGAGTGATCGTGCCGGCTGAGATCGCCGAGATCGAAGGGTATGGCGTCCGCAAAATATTTTCTCCGGAAGATGGCAGACGCATGGGACTGCAGGGGATGATCAACCTGGTCCTGGAAGAGTGCGATTTCGCCCTCCACCGGGATGTCGTGGCGGAAACCTCGCGGCTGGCCCAGCAGGATATCAGGGCGGTAAATACGCTGATCAGCCTGGCCGAACAGGCGGTCCACGACCACGCCTCCGGGTATGGTGCGCTCCGAGGAACCATCAAGGGGATGGCACAGGATGTGCCGGTGGTCGGCATTACCGGGACCGGCGGTGCGGGCAAGAGCTCCATTACCGACGAGCTGGTGCTCCGCTTCACCCGCGATTTTCCCGACAAAAGCGTCGCCATTCTGGCGGTTGATCCCTCCCGCCAGCGCACCGGCGGTGCCCTGCTCGGGGACCGGATCCGGATGAATTCGATAAATTCCAGCCGCATCTACATGCGCTCGCTCGCGACCCGTGATTCCCAGACCGAACTTTCGGCAGCCATCCAGGATGCCATCGATGTCGTGCGTGCAGCCGGTTTTGACCTGGTGTTTGTCGAAACCAGCGGGATCGGCCAGGGAAATGCCGGGGTTGTGGGGATCTGCGATGTCTCCCTGTATGTGATGACCTGCGAGTTCGGCGCCCCGACCCAGCTGGAAAAGATCGACATGCTCGACTTTGCGGATGTGGTTGCGATCAACAAGTTCGAGCGCAAAGGGGCCGAGGATGCCCTCCGCAATGTCCGCAAGCAGTATCGCCGCAACCGCAGTCTTTTCGACGTCGCTGACGAGGCGCTGCCGGTGTTCGGTACGATCGCGTCCCAGTTCAACGATCCCGGCACAAACGTACTGTACCGGGAGCTGCTTGAAGTCATAAACGTCAAGAAGGGGACGGCGTGGCATTCGTCACTCCAGATCACCGAAAAAGAGAGCCTGAAGAAGTACATCATCCCGACCGACCGGGTCCATTATCTGGGTGAAATCGTTCACGCTGTGCGCGGCTATCGCAAACAGGTCAGGGAGCAGGTCGGTGTCGCCCGAAGGCTCTTCCAGCTGAACGGCGCCCGCGAGGTTCTTGGTGATACGGCTGCAGAAGCGGTGCTCGACCAGCAGCTGGCGATTTTTGATTCCAGGCTTCATGAAGAGCCGAAGCGGATCCTGAAGGAGTGGCCGGAGCTGAAGGCTTCCTATCGCCGTGACCAGCTGGTTACCAAGGTCAGGGACAAGGAGATCAGGAGCGATCTTTATACGACGACCCTCTCCGGAACCCGCATTCCGAAGGTCTGTCTTCCCGACTTTGCCGATTGGGGCGAGATCCTGCGCTGGTGCATGCTGGAGAACGCCCCCGGCTATTTCCCCTTTACCGCCGGAGTCTTCCCGTTCAAGCGGGCCGAAGAGGATCCAAAGAGGCAGTTTGCCGGGGAAGGGACACCGGAGCGGACCAACCGCCGTTTTCATTACCTCTGCAAGGATGACGACGCCAAACGCCTCTCCACCGCGTTCGACAGCGTGACCCTCTACGGAGAAGATCCCGATTACCCTCCCGATATCTACGGCAAAGTCGGCGAGAGCGGTGTTTCGATCTGCACCGTCAACGACATGCAGAAGCTGTTCGCCGGTTTCGACCTCTGCGCACCCAACACCAGCGTTTCGATAACCATCAACGGTCCGGCCCCGATGATGCTGGCCTTT
>Ga0182021_10005847_pt1 | contig 14625 bp, 12 predicted proteins | sample 612E3MmetaG_FD_120493 | JGI IMG/M metagenome (GOLD analysis project Ga0182021, IMG submission 120493) | Permafrost microbial communities from Stordalen Mire, Sweden - 612E3M metaG (Illumina Assembly) | ecosystem: Environmental > Terrestrial > Soil > Wetlands > Permafrost | place: Sweden... | reverse complement strand
GAGGGGCTGGATTATCATCGGCGCCTGGCGGCGGAGTCGGCGCCGTTCCTGAAACCAGGCGGCCGAATCATGCTCGAATTTGGTGACGGCCAGGCCGAGGACGTCCGCTCCATCTTCCAGCAGCAAATGTGGGTTGTCGAAGCGACCCACGAAGATTACACTCGGTGCCCGAGAATCCTGGTCGCTCGGCGGGATTGATGCTGCCCGTGCGAGCGGAAAGAATGTGTTACAGTTTGAATCATGGACAGTCTCTTGATCAAAGGCTCGGCGCCGCTGCGTGGTGAAGTCGCCATCAGCGGCGCCAAGAACTCAGTGCTGCCAATCATGGCGGCGGCCCTGCTGACCAGCGAGCCTTGTCTGATTCGCCGCGTGCCGAACCTGAGCGATGTGAAGTTCATGGGCCAGATCCTGACCTGGCTCGGCGCGCAGGTGCGCTTCGAGGGCGACACCGTGCGCATCCACGCCGAAAAGATCAAGGGCGCCGGCGATTACGACCTGATCCGCAAGATGCGCGGCTCCATCTGCATCATGGGCCCACTGCTGGGCCGCTTGAAAAAGGCGACCGTGTCGCTGCCGGGCGGCTGCGTCATCGGCGCGCGGCCCATCAATTTGCACTTGAAGGGATTCGAGGCGCTGGGCGCCAAGGTGGTCATTCAGGGCGGCTATGTCCAGGCCAGCGCCAAACACCTCGTCGGTTCCGCAATGTTCCTGGGTGGCCGGTCCGGTTCGACGGTCCTCGGCACGGCGAACGTGATGATGGCCGCCACGCTGGCGGAGGGCATTACGGTCATCGAAAGCGCCGCCTGCGAACCCGAAGTGGTGGACCTGGCAAGTTTCCTCAATGCGATGGGGGCGAAGATCGCCGGCGCCGGCAGCCCCACGATCACCGTGACCGGGGTGGACGCCTTGCACGGCGTCGAACACGAGGTCATTCCCGACCGCATCGAGGCGGCCACCTACGCCATCGCCGCCGTCGCCACGAACGGAGAGGTTACCCTGCGCGGCGCGCGCGCCGATCACATGGGCGCCGTGCTGGATAAGCTCAGCGACGCGGGCGCAAGGATCGAGCGCCACGCCGCGGGCATGACCGTTCGCCGCAACGGACGATTGAAACCCGTAGATATTACGACCCTGCCCTACTCCGGCTTCCCCACCGACGTGCAGGCGCAAATGATGGCGCTGATGGCCCTGACGCCCGGCATCAGCATCATCACCGAGCGGATTTTTGAGTCGCGCTTCATGCACGTGAGCGAATTGGCGCGCCTCGGAGCAGACATTGAAATCGAAGGCCCAAGCGCCATTGTGAAAGGCGGCCGGCCCTTGAGCGGCGCGCCGGTGATGGCCAGCGATTTGCGGGCTTCGGCCGCGCTGGTGATCGCCGGGCTGGCCGCACGCGGCACCACTCAGGTCAATCGCGTGTACCACATTGACCGCGGTTACGAAAACATTGATGGGAAATTGCGGCAACTCGGCGCGCGCATCGAACGGATTGAGGAGTCATGACCAAACTAATCGCGGCCTTCATCATCCTTCTGGTCCTTTACGGCGGCTGGCACATGTTCCTGTACTGGGAGAAGGTCAGGGACGAAGATAAAATCAAGCAGAAACAGGAAGCAGCGGCAACCGTCGCGGAGGACCAGTTGCCCGGCCTCCCCGACAAGCTCGCCCCCTCGTTACAGGCGGCGAAGAATCAAGGGGCGCCCGGGCTGAAGAATTGGCTCAAAAACTATGGCCGAATGGTGCAGGACCCGCGGAAGGCCTGGATTGAACTGGATTACTGCGTGCTGATGTCCCACGATGACCTCCCGGAAGCCCGGCGCGTCTTCGCCGAAGTGAAAGCGCGCACTCCGCCGTCCTCGCCGGTCTGGCCGCGGGTCAAACAACTCGAAAAGACCTACGAGTGAGCCTCGGCATTAGTGATCAGCCGAAGCTCAACCCCGCCTTGCGTCCGACTTCAAACAGATGCTCCCGTGCCCCCGCGTACTCCTCGGCGGTGCTGAGGTGCTCGAGCATCAGCGGCGGAGTTCGCGGCAGTTGCGCGAGCCGTTGCAGGTAGGTGGTGTAATCCAACGCGCCTTTGCCGGGAGCCACTTCCCGGAAATGGACGTTCATCTCTACGTCCCAGGTCAAATCCTTGGCATGGCAGCTCACAATCCAGCGGCCCAGCTTGTCGAAGCATTCGTTCAGCAGAGCGGTGTTGTGGTAGAACTTCTCCGGTGAATTGATCAGGTTGCACGGGTCCAGGTGAACGCCAAACGCCGGGCGATGCACCGCCTTGATCAACTTCACGTAACTGTCCGGACTGTCCGGCAACGCCCACCCCATCGCCTCATAAGTAAACCGGGCGCGTTTGGGCTTCACGGCGTCAATGATCTTGCGCGCATTCTCGACGATGGCATCGAAATGCTTCTGCGAGAGGTTGTCCGGGTGCGGGCCAAACCAGGAAGTCGGATTGTAGGAGCCGGCAATATTCACGCAACACCGGGCGCCTATGGCTTCGGCCAACGCCAGGCCGTCCGTTACCACCTGCAGGTTCTTGCGCCGCTTCTCGGCATCGGCGTCCAGCAGATTGCACCAACGGCCCACCTCGGCAATCACCACGTCGTGCCTGGCAAACGCGTCACTCAAGGCGCGAATCCTGTCCGCGTCGTTTAGCGATACTTTCGGACAATAGGCCGCCCGATAGCCGAGCTTGCGGTGCGCGAGCGCCAGCCCTTCTGGGTCATCGGTTTCCAGGAATGCCGGGCCGCCCAGGCGAAGCGGGTGCGGGCCTGACCCGCCCTCGGCTTCCCGACCGAATACAATCCCGCTCGGTTCAGCCAAAGCCGCTGTGGCGGCGACCGCAAACGATTCCTGGATGAAGGCGCGCCGAGAACGAAGTTTCATGCCCTCTTTTTCCCACGCCAAGCCCTCGACTTCAAGCTCACACTGCTCCAACTGCCGCCCATGGGTGCATTCACGAATGGTTGGTAGGGACGCATTCCACTGCGTCCCCATCTGTCTCCAGGCGAATGAATCGGGGACGCAGTGGAATGTGTCCCTACCGGTTTTGCTGGAGGATGCGCTTGCCGCCCCTCAGCCGCGCTCCAGCACCCGCCCGAGGTATTGCCCAGTGTAGCTCGCCTGGCACTTGGCCACGGCTTCAGGCGGGCCTTGCGCCACGATCTGGCCGCCGGCTTCGCCCCCTTCCGGCCCGAGATCAATGATCCAATCGGCGGTCTTGATCACATCCAGGTTGTGCTCGATGACCAGCACGGTGTTCCCGGAGGCCCGGAGCTTGAAGAGGACTTCGAGCAGTTTGGCCACATCGTGAAAGTGCAGGCCCGTCGTAGGCTCATCGAGAATGTAAAGCGTGCGCCCGGTCGCTTTCCGGCTCAACTCGGCGGCGAGCTTGACGCGTTGCGCCTCGCCGCCACTCAGGGTGGTGGCCGGCTGCCCCAAGCCAATGTAGCCGAGGCCAACCTCCGCCAGGGTGAGCAGCGCCTCATGGATTTGCGGCACGGCGCGGAAAAACATGACCGCTTCATCCACGGTCATATCCAGCACGTCGGCGATATTCAGGCCTTTGTAAGCAATCTCCAGCGTCTCGCGGTTGTAGCGGCGGCCGCTGCAGGCCTCGCAGGTCACATAGACCGGCGGCAGAAAGTGCATCTCGATCTTGATCAAGCCATCGCCCTGGCACTTCTCGCAACGCCCACCCTTGACGTTGAAGCTGAACCGGCCAGACCCGTAACCGCGAATCCTGGCGGCGGGCAGCCGGGCAAACAGGGCGCGGATGTGATTGAACATGCCAGTGTAAGTGGCCGGGTTGCTGCGCGGGGTGCGGCCAATCGGCGTCTGGTCAATAACAATGACCTTGTCGAGGTTCTCGAAGCCCTTCAGCGCGCGGTGCGCTCCGGGGCGCTCTTTCGAGCCGAAGAACTTTCGGAATAATGCCCGGCGCAGAATATCATCCACCAGCGTGCTCTTGCCGGAGCCGCTGACGCCGGTCACACAGGTGAAACTGCCCAGGGGGATGCGGGCGTCAATGTTCTTGAGGTTGTTCTCTCTCGCGCCGAGCACTTCGAGCCAGCCGCGTTCGGGGGACGGTTTGACGCGCTGCCGCGGAACCGGAATGGTGAGTTCGCCGCGGAGGTATTGGGCCGTCAGCGACTGCGGGTGGGCGAGTACTTCCGCCAACGTGCCCGCTGCAACGAGCTCACCGCCCCGCACCCCAGCGCCCGGACCCAGGTCGAGAATGTAGTCGGCCTGGCGGATGGTGTCGGCATCGTGCTCGACGACGAGCACCGAGTTGCCCAGGTCGCGCAGTCGTTGCAGCGTCCGCAGCAAACGCTCGTTATCGCGCTGGTGCAAACCGATGCTCGGCTCATCGAGGATGTAGAGCACCCCGACGAGGCCAGCGCCAATCTGCGTCGCCAGGCGAATGCGCTGCGCCTCGCCGCCGCTCAAGGTGCTGCTTTCCCGGTCGAGCGTCAGGTAGCCCAGCCCGACGTTCTTCAGAAAGCCCAGCCGCGCCCGGATTTCCTTGATCAGGTCATGCGCAATCTGCTCCTGGAATTCCGTCAGCCGCAGTGCCGCCAGAAACTCGTCCGCCCGTTCGACCGGGAGGGCGCACAGGTCCATGATGGACAGGCCGGGGAACGTGATGCGTGATGCGTGATGCGTGATGGAGGGAGGGGCATTGGGGATTGAGGGTGGCTGGTGCGTGGTGCGTGGTGCGTGTTCCGATTCCGCCACGCAAGACGCGCCACGCGCCACGCCGCCAACCTTCTCGAGCGCCTCCGTCTGCCCCAACCTTACCGCCAGAATCTCCGGTTTCAGCCGTTGGCCTCCGCACGCGTCGCAGAATTGCGGGCTCATGAAGCCCTTGAGCCGGTTCCGCGTGAACTCGCTCTCGCTCTCCTGGTAAAGCCGCTGCAGGTTGGGAATGACCCCCTCGAAGGGCCGCGTGACCTTGCTCATCTTGCCCGCGCGCCAGAACGTGAACTCAATCTCGGTTTCCCCCGAACCCCAGAGCAGCGTGCGCTGGAAATCCTCGGGCAACGTCTTGAACGGAGTCTCCAGGCTCTGCTGGTAATGCTTCGCCACACCCCGCAGGAGCCCTTTGTAATACACCACCATGCGCTTGCCGCCCCGCCGCCAGGGCAGCACCGCCCCCTGTTCCAGCGACTTCTCCGGGTCCGGCACCACCAGGCTCTCGTCGAAGACCAGCTTCTGCCCCAGCCCATGGCAGACCGGGCACGCGCCGGACGGCGCATTGAAAGAGAAATGCTTGGGCGTCAACGGCTCGTAGCTCTTGCCCGTGGCAGGACTGAAGTTGCGGTTGGAGTGCAGCGTCTCGACCCACTCGGCAGGGTTGAGGACGGACTGTGGACCGTGGACTGCAGACTGTGGACTATGGACCGTGGACTCTGGGCTGCCGGCTTTAGACTTTAGACTTTGGGCTTTGGACTGTGAATCCGGTTCCTGGTGCAACGTCGCCAACACCCCCTCGCCCCACCGCAGCGCCGTCTCCACCGAATCGCTAAGCCGCACCCGAATCTTCTCATCAATCACCAACCGGTCCACCACCGCCTCGATGGTGTGCCGCTTCTTGGGGTCCAACCGCAGCCGGACATTGCTGGCCAGTTCGACCAGCTCCCCGTCAATTCGCGCCCGGACAAACCCCTCGCGCGACAGCCGCTCCACCACGTCGCGAAACTCCCCCTTCTGCTCGCGCACCACCGGCGCCAGCAACATCACCCGCGTGCGCGGCGGCAGCGCGAGAATCTTGTCCACAATGTCGCTGGTAGTCTGGCGCACCACGGGCACCCCCGTTTCCGGGCAATAGGGCTGGCCGATATGCGCGAAGAGCAGCCGCAAGTAATCGTAAATCTCCGTCGTGGTCGCGATGATCGAGCGCGGGCTCGAGCCGGAACTGCGCTGCTCGATCGCAATCGCCGGTGACAGCCCCTCGATGTAATCCACGTCCGGCTTTTGCATCTGGTCGAGAAACTGCCGCGCGTAAGCCGAGAGCGACTCGACGTATTTGCGCTGGCCCTCGGCATAAATCGTGTCGAACGCCAGCGACGACTTGCCTGACCCGCTCAAGCCGGTGATGACCACTAGCTTGTCGCGCGGAATGTTCAGCGTCAGGTTCTTGAGATTATGCTCGCGCGCCCCGCCGATTCGGATGAATGCTTTGCTCACGGACTCGAATTGCGACCATTAGACAATAGGGACATGCGTAAGGCAACTGCCGGCGCGGAGGCGGGTGCGATTAGAAGCATCGGTCAACCAAGTCCCACAGTGCGGAGCGCGGACAATCTTGTCCGCCCAAGTGCGTTCGTCCATCCCAGGCGGACAAGATTGTCCGCGCTCCTGCCCGACACTTTTAATCGCACCCCGCAGAGGCAGGCGGGACGCGCCTGCCCTTTGGGGCCTCAATTCCGTGCTGGGCTTGCCTGCTTCGGCATCCGCCGGAAATAGCTGTCTGCCTCACCGCCCGAGGGGAACGACGCGCCGCCGTGCACAGGGAAAACGAGTGCTGGCTTGATGCTGCGGGCCTATAAGTCCGGCTGCCGGCTCAAGTACCGCTGGGACCCCCTGGAGCCTCGCGGGGCTGTTCGTCCTTCAGGACCAGGCTGGAGAGGTCGGCTCAGGAATAAGACAGGTTGCTGATCATGTGCACGAGCGTGCTCCCAGCGATGCCTTTGCTCTTGTGCGCGACCCAGCCGAACACAAACCCGAGCAGAAAGACCGAGAGCGCGCCGCCGATGGGTGATCTCAGATGGGCGAGGAGCGAGTGCCGGAAATACCAGCCCGGGAAATGCGCCGCGGTGAAGAGCAGCGCGGTGATCAGGTTGGCTGCAAAGAAGCTCACCCGTGTTTTCAGCGCGGGCAGCACGGCGCCGCGAAACGCGATCTCTTCGGTGACCGGCGCAACAATCACCGCGCTGAAAAGCGACCAGCTTATCGGCGTGGACAAGAGTTTCTGATGCGTGACGGTCTTCACGATCACGCTGATCAAAGCAAGGCCCAGACCAATTCCGAATCCCCAACCCAGAGCCAGCCCGGGCCGGTCCAGCCCGACAGTCTGGCGGAAAGACGATCCCGAATACCGGATCACATAGAGCCCGGGCAAAACCCAGACCAAGATTTTCATCCCCAGCCAGTAAAGCGACTGCGCCGCATGGGTATTGATCCAGGCGCAGCGGGTTTCGAGCCAACGTTCGAGCAGCCACACGCAAATCCAGGCCAGGTAAATAAACACGACGAACAAAAATCCCGCCGCCGCGACTTGCGAGTCCGAATGTCTGGCCGATCCGGTTCCGGTTGGCGCATGCATTGGCTGGATGATAGACCGTCCAGAATCCTCTTCAAGTTGAAGCCTCACGCCGGCCATGACAGATCTAGTGCCGTGAGCGGAAAAGCAGTCGGCTATGTTCCGGTCATAAACATCGGCGCCGAGCGGGGTCAGTGCGTCGCGAGTGAAGTGGCATCCCTCCGACGATGCCATCGCGTGCCTGTATCATCGGGGATTGTTTCGCGGCCGCCAACCACCCCGCATTTCAGACCGGCGCAAGCCCACGCTCGGGGAGGTCGGCGACCGGAGCCACGGAGTCCAGTTCTTTGATCATGCAGGCCGAGGTTTCAACCGTCGCCCGTGCTGGTTTCAAAGAGCCCGGGCAAGTGCATCATGCCGTGCTTGACACGCAGCAGTTCAATCGTGCCTTTCTGCAGGCGGTAGAAAACCAGGTAGCGCGGAAACTCTTTGAGGAAAAACGTCCGAATTCCGGGGAAGGGCAGGTCATGTCGCAAACGTCCAATCTCTGGAAACCTGGTGATCAGCGCAATTGTCTTGTCCAGGGATTCCTTCCATCGCTGGGCAACGTCCTCGCCCCCTTCCGTGAACAGGTAATCGGCGCCGTCGGCAACATCCAGGAGGAAAACCGGTCGCTTTATGACCTTCATGCCGCCTTGGCGCTCTTTCTGGCCTTGGCCCGAGTGATACCCTTGGCAAAAGCTTGGTCCAGTTCCTCTGGCTTGAGCGGGGTCGAGTCGCCGCTGGTAAGGGCCTCATGCACCCAACGGGCGTGAAGCGCGGACATTTTAGCCTCCTCGGCGTCGAAAGAGCGGTTGAGCCTGGCGAGGACCTCTTGGTTGAGGCTGCGGAAGTGCTCTACGGCTGATGCTTGCAGCCGGCTGTAAAGCTCCAGCGGGATATTTCTGAGCGGTAAATCAGGCATGGCTAAACCATAATGGTATCAAAATGACTGTCAAGTAACCAGGCAGTATCTGGGCCGGTAGGCCGGTATATCATCCCCAATTCGCTATTACCGCCCGCCAGTAAAAGGGACCGCAGACGACACCGCCAATTCCGGGTAACACGGATGCAGGTTCGGGAATTCTGCCGATAAGTCAGCAAGCTGGTTCCGCGGTCATGGCGGCACGGAGCGCCGGTCTCCGACCCGGCGTGCCGCACCCGCCTGAGCCGCGCCGGAGCGGAGACCGGCGCTCCGCTCGCCTGTGGCAAGGTGTCCCACCGTTGCCGACCCGTTACGCTCCCGGGCGTTCCCTGGTTGCGGCCCGGCGTGGCAAAAGATAACCTGTTGCCCGATGGAACCGATCCGCCGGGCGGTTATTGATGTCGGCACCAACTCGGTCAAACTGCTGGTAGCCGATGTTGCCGGCCATGACGTCCGGCCCGTCCGCGAGGAAAGCCGGCAAACCCGGCTCGGGCACGGCTTCTACGAAACCCGCCGCCTGCGGCCTGAGACGATTGCCGCCACAGCTAAAGCGGTCGCCGGGTTCGCCGCCACGGCCCGACAATGCCTGGCCCTTTCAATCCGCATATTCGCCACCAGCGCGGCGCGCGAGGCGGTGAATGCCGTGGAGTTGACGGCGGCCATCGAGCGGGCCTCGGGCTTGAAAGTCCAGGTGATCACAGGCGATCAGGAGGCGGACTGGGGTTTCCAAGGAGTGACCACCGACCCGGAACTCGCGCGCGCACCTTTGCTGTTGTTGGACGTTGGGGGCGGCAGCACCCAGTTCATTCTCGGCCAGGGTGACCATACGAGTTTCCGCCACAGCTTCCCGCTCGGCACCGTGCGGCTCATGGAAAAGTTTCCCCACGCCGATCCGCCCAAACCGGCCGAACTTGCCGATTGCCGGCGCTGGCTGAGAGAGTTCCTTCTGCAGGAAGTGCGGCCCAAGTTACGCGGACCTACGAGACTGCATCAGAACCCAAGTCCGGAAGGGCGAGCGTCCTCGCGAGCCCAAACCTCTCCGGAAATCAGGGCTCGCGGGGACGCTCGCTCTGCCGATCACGTGGGCGGCGTGCAACTGGTGGGTGTTGGGGGCACTGCGAGCATACTGGGCTGCATGGAGGCCAGGCTGGAAACCTTCGACCGCGCCCGGCTCGAGGCGACGCGCTTAAGTGCGGCGCGCGTATCCTGGCATTTGGAGCACCTCTGGAGTCTGACTTTGGATGAACGGAAGCAGATTGTCGGCCTGCCGAAAAACCGCGCGGATGTCATCCTCATGGGGGTGGCGATTTACCAGGCAGTGATGGAGGAATTCGCATTTCGCGAGCTGCGGATCAGCACGCGCGGATTGCGCTTTACCGCCGTGATGGATTCCGCCGGATATCACAACCACGAAATACCCGAAATACACTAAGAGCCAGCCACCCTCAACCACTGCTTCTTTTCATGTGGTTCGTGTCTTTAGTGGTTTCACTGAATACTCGCGGGTTAGAAAGGCCCGATCCGCGGCGGCGGCGCCTTGACGAACCGGGTTTCCCGCAGATAAATCGGCTCCAGCCTTTCGCCCGCAATAAAATCGGTCCGGCCCAAGGCCAGGCGACCGAGCATCGAGGCCCGCGGAAAGAGCACGCGGCTGCCCGGAAACCAGTTGGCCACTTCCGGGCCGACGATGATGCCCCCGGCCGCCTGGCGTGCCTGCACTTCCGGCAAGGCCGCCAGGCGCAGCGGCTCGAGTTCACGCCGCGCCTCGGCTCGGAGCTCATACCCGGCCAGGTAAAACTCCTGCCGTTGCGCATCAATCACGACATGGACTTGCCCCAGGATGCCTTCGGCCTGGGCCTGGGCCGCGAGACATTCGGCGCTGCTGAGGCCGAGGAGTTGCACGCCGCGCGCAAGCTGCCAGCCTTGCGCCAGCGCGATCGCCGAACGAATGCCTGTGTAAGAGCCGGGCCCAAGGCCAATCGCCAGACATTCGACTTGCTCCCGCTCGATTTGCGCCGCCCGCAAAGCGTCCTTCACCAGGCCCAGCGCATGAGTCGAGCGGGCGCCGGTCTCGACCACCTCGAACGCAGCCGGTTCGCCGGCGTCCGACCGCCTTTGCACAATCGCCACGCTGCGTTGCGGCGAAGAAAACTCAAGCGCCAGAATCTTCATACGTGATGCGCCGCTCAGTATCGCTCACCACCTCAATCCACACCTGCCGGAACCGCTCGGGAAAAAGGCGGACTGTGGACTGCGGGCCGTGGACTGTGGACTGCGGACCGTGGACTGCGGACCGTGGACTGTGGACTGTGGACTGTGGACTGTGGACTTTAGACTTTAGACTATCGAAGCCAAACCATCGCTCCGCCCATTCAATGACCGTCACCCCGGCCGGTTTCAAATAATCCTCAAGCCCAGCGGCGACGATTTGCTCCCGGGTCTCGAGCCGGTACAAGTCCAGGTGGCACAAGGTCAGCCTGCCCCCGGTATAGACATTCACCAGCACAAACGTCGGCGAGAGCACCTGCTCGACAATGCCCAGCCCGCGGGCCAGTCCCTTCACCAATTGCGTCTTGCCTGCGCCCAAGTCACCGCACAGTCCGATGACTAGGCCGCTGAGTGCGGCACAGCCCCACGTGGCCCCGAGCGCCGCAGTTTCGGCCGGGCTATGCGAAATGTACGTAGCCATGAGCCGTCAACGGTCGCACGCCTTGTTTGTCCCGGATCGTGACCCCCTCGCCTGCCTTTATCCTGCCAATGCAAGTTAGGGTCAGTTTGGGAAACTGTTTCCGCCAGGCGTCGAGCAACGGGACAGCCTGGCGGCTGGCGACCGTAAAAAGCAGCTCAAAATCCTCGCCGTCGGTCAGCGCCGCCAGCAACGAGGTCTTGGCGGAAGCCCCGGCCTTGGCAGCCCGGCGCGCCTCGCGGCTGATGGGAATCGCCGGTGCCAGCAGCTCAGCCCCCACCCGGCTGGCCGTCAGGATGTGGCGCAGATCGCCCGCCAGCCCGTCGCTGATGTCCAGCATCGCATGGATGGGAAACTGTTGCGCCAGCCAGCGCGCCTCGGCCAGACGCGGCTCGAATTCCAGGTGCTTGCCGGCCAGCGAGCCGCCGAGTTCGCCAGTGACAAAGATCGCGTCGCCCGCTTCCGCGCCGGAACGCAGCACCCCCTTCCCACGCCATACCCAACCGACCAGCGCGACAGAAATCAGCGTGGCCCCGGGATTCGTGGTCGTTTCGCCCCCGACGATGGCCACCTCATGCCGCCGCGCCAGTTCGCTCATGCCGGTGTAGATCGCTGCCACAAAATCAGGATCGAAGGTGCGCGGCAAAGCAATCGTCACCAGCGCCGCAGTGGGCGTTCCCGCCATGGCCGCAATGTCGCTCAAGCATCGGCCCAGTGCCTTATGCCCAATCTTCTCCGGCGCCGTTCCGGTGGCAAAATGGATGCCTTCCACCACCGCGTCGGTCTTGAACAAAAGCAGCCGATCCGGCCAACCGGCCTCGAGCACCGCGCAGTCGTCCCCGGCGCCGACTACCACCGACGGATTGGTGGGCAGCGAACGCGTCAGGCGGTGGATCAACTCAAATTCGTTCATGGCAGTTCCTCCGGCGGAATCCCCTGCGCGTTATTCGCCCATTCTTCCCTCGAGCAGCAATAAGGTCGTGAAGTTCAGCGCATTGAACATCGCATGGGCGGTGATCGGCGCCAGCAAATTGTCCGTTCGCTCGTAAAGTGCTATCAAGGCCAGCGCCAGCACCGTCAGCGGCACGAAGGTGACCAGGTTAACGTGCACGACCGCGAAAAACAGCGCCGTGCCCCACCACGCCACGCGGGGGAATCCGGCTTGCTTGATCGCCGGATAAAGAACGCCACGGAAAAAGATTTCCTCCGCGACGGGCGCCAGCAGGATCGCCGTCACGCCCAGGGCCAGCCGATCCCACCAGGAGGACGCGGCCACGCGCAGGGCGTGAATCACGACTTGCTCTTGCGGCTGAAGTTTCAAATGCGGCAGGTGAGTCATCACCTGCGCGCTGGCCTGCTGCAAGCCCCACCCCACCGGCAGAAAAAGCAGCGCGATCAGCATCCCCACCAGCACCGCCCGACCCCGGTGGTTCTTCAGCCCGAAGCCCTCCGCCCAGCTCATCTGATGCTCGCGCAGGAAGCGAGCTACCAGAATCAAGCCCGCTCCGTAAATGGTCAGCGTGACCATCAGAATCCGCCCCGGCGAACTGTCCGGCGTCCGCTCGCCGGAAAAGTGCTGCACCCCGGCCCCTGCAAGTGAGCCCACGCAAAAGCAAACCAGCACCGCGATTAGCTGTCGCTCGAATGTCTCCAGCCGCCAGGTCTTGTTGATCAGCACCAGCGTGGCCACCAGGCTGCCGATCGAGACCACCGCCAGGGCGAGCAGCAGCTTCCCGGTCACGGTTCCAGCGGGGCCCAAGCCATACCGCAGGCTCGGCAACAAAGAACCGGCAAAAGTGCAAACGAATACGCTCAACAGTAAGCGCATGATCGCATCCGGTTTCCAGGCTTTGGCCGACAACATGGCGCCAAGCTAGCTCAGCCGCAGAGGGGTGACGATGCTAATTTGACATCCTAACCCTCTTTGGGCCGAGCTCTGCTCTCCCTCGAAACCCGCTTCGCTCCGCCGCTGCCACCACGGCAGTTCCAGCATGTAGAAGAATCGGCGAGGGGTTTTGCGGGATCTTTCCAGTGCGAAGGTGTTGAATCCCAATGGCTTAAGTTGATTCCTCCACCAGAATCACTGGCAGGCTGGGTGAGGGTGCGGAGGGCATCACCACGGTCCTGACCCCGAGTGTTGGCCAGCGCGACGGTGATCTGACGGTAGTACGACGGTGTACCGAGCTTGGTGCAACGGTAGTGCAACGGTAGTGCTCCCATGTGGTGAGCGTGATGCACCGGTAGCACACCGGCACCACTCCCATGTGGATCGCGATCCACATGGGAGTGGTGCCGGTGTGGTGCCGGTGTGCTACCGTTGGTACAAGCTTGAACCACCGTCGAGACAATGGGCGGGGAGGCAGGCGCTACGGAAGCGATGGCAAGGCGCTACGCCCCCAAAAAAACCTTAATGCGCGTCACAAGTCGTTGTCTGGAAAGCACTTCCAGACGAGACTTGGCCTATGCTCCCGCGCGACCCCTCTTGGGCTCGACTGCCCCGGCTCTCGCCCGAGCCGCCCTGCCGACGCTTTCGACCTTTCACAAGCTCATCTGGTTGAAGTTTTTCACCTCGATTCGCTCGATTCGGCTCCGCGCACCTCATTTCAGCGCCTGGTATAAAGCTCCGCACCGCTTTTCACAAATTCGCGGGCCTTTTCCTCCATCCCCTGTTTGAGGGCCTCTTGTTCGCTTACGCCCTGCTGGGCCGCATATTGCCGCACGTCCTCGGTAATCTTCATCGCGCAGAAGTGCGGGCCGCACATCGAGCAGAAATGGGCGAGCTTGGAGCCTTCCTGCGGCAGGGTCTCGTCGTGGAATTCGCGCGCGGTCAGGGGGTCGAAGCCCAGGTTGAACTGGTCTTCCCAGCGGAACTCGAAGCGCGCCTTGCTGAGGGCGTCGTCGCGTTCGCGGGCCGAGGGATGGCCTTTGGCGAGGTCCGCCGCGTGGGCGGCGATCTTGTAGGCGATGACGCCGTCCTTCACGTCCTTCTTGTTCGGCAGACCGAGGTGCTCCTTGGGGGTGACATAACAGAGCATGGCGCAGCCGTACCAGCCGATCATCGCCGCGCCGATGGCGCTGGTGATGTGGTCGTAGCCGGGCGCAATGTCGGTGGTGAGCGGGCCGAGCGTGTAGAACGGTGCTTCGTCGCACCATTCGAGCTGCTTGTCCATGTTTTCCTTGATCAGGTGCATGGGGATGTGGCCTGGGCCTTCGTTCATGACCTGGCACTCCATTTCCCAGGCAATCTTCGTCAGCTCGCCCTGCGTGCGCAGCTCGGCGAACTGGGCTTCGTCATTGGCGTCGGCAATCGAGCCGGGGCGCAAACCGTCCCCGAGGCTGAAGGCGACATCGTAGGCGCGCATGATCTCGCAAATCTCGCGGAAACGGGTGTAGAGGAAGCTCTCCTGGTGATGCGCCAGGCACCACTTGGCCATGATCGAGCCGCCACGCGAGACGATGCCAGTCACGCGGTTCGCGGTGAGCGGGATGTAGCGAAGCAGCACACCGGCGTGCACCGTGAAGTAATCCACGCCCTGCTCGCACTGCTCGATAAGGGTGTCGCGATACACTTCCCAGGTCAGTTCCTCCGCTTTGCCGTCCACCTTCTCCAGCGCCTGGTAGATCGGCACGGTGCCGATGGGCACCGGCGAATTGCGGATGATCCATTCGCGCGTTTCGTGGATGTTCCTGCCGGTGGAGAGGTCCATGACG
>Ga0182021_10005846_pt1 | contig 14626 bp, 13 predicted proteins | sample 612E3MmetaG_FD_120493 | JGI IMG/M metagenome (GOLD analysis project Ga0182021, IMG submission 120493) | Permafrost microbial communities from Stordalen Mire, Sweden - 612E3M metaG (Illumina Assembly) | ecosystem: Environmental > Terrestrial > Soil > Wetlands > Permafrost | place: Sweden... | reverse complement strand
CGATTAATTCCGGCAACATTTCCGGTTCTACCTGCGTCATCTCCCATTTCCAATTCCAGGAAGCTGCCCAGCGTTTCTTTTTATAATCAAAAGGGACATAACCTACCTGACAGCCCACAGAATCGACAAACCTGCCGGTCAGGCAGTAAGTTAAATAGCCGGAAAGGAAAAGATACTTGTATGTTCTTTTCCAGATTTCCGGTTGATTCAGCTTGATCCAATTAGATTCCGCTCCCGCCTGAATGTAAGCTACTGTCTCTGCCATGCGGGAAACTTTGAAGGCCAGCCCCCATAATCCGCCGAGAGGTTTCAGGCCATTGGTGCGCCGTTGATCCAACCAGACAATCGCCGGCCGCAGCGGCTTACCGTTTTTATCTACGTTGATCATCGTAGCGCGCTGAGTGGTAATAGTAACACCGGCAATAGCATCCTTCGTCACAGGTGATTTCTGCCAGAGCATCTGGCATGCCCGGCATAATGATTCCCAGTAATAATCGACATCCTGCTCTGCCCAGCCCGGTTCATGCGAATAATAAGGTTTCAGCGGAACTTGTATTTTGTAAACAAGATTGCCCCGTAAATCAAAAATTAATGCCCGCACTGATTGCGTACCGTTGTCGATAGACAGGATGTGATCTTTGGACATTTCGAGGTTGAATCCCCTTACCCGAATATAATTTAAGGCTTTGCGATATTATTACTTGTGCTTTTTATAAAACGCTGCGGACACGCCATCACCCGGAATCGACAGCGTCCATTGCGTTTGCTCCACCGCAATATACTCCGGAATGTGTTTGCAATAAAGTTTCTTTAAGCGGACTGGCGGCATAGATAGCTGAGTCGTTGGCGGCCTGTTTAATGGAAAGAACGCCCTCAAATACCTCCAGCATTTTCAGGCAAGTTTGATTACTAATAGTATATCCTTCACCTCCGGATCAATGAGCGATATAAGATCCCCCGAGCCCCAATGAACGCAACGAACGGGAAACTTTACCACATCCGGCGGGAATTAAAGTTTTTTAAAAGACATAACTACACATCAAGTGAACTTAACCACTTAAAAGTGACAACAGCAAAAAGTTTGTTACTCTTTGCTTATTTCTTAGTTATTTCTTTTTTGCTGACTTAGGAGCTGCTTTTTTCACAGCCGGTTTTGCAGCCTTCTTCACGACTTTCTTTGCTGCCGGTTTTGCCGCCTTCTTTACGACTTTCTTTGCTACGGCTTTCTTTGCTGCTGGTTTTGCAGCCTTCTTCACGACTTTCTTTGCTATTGCTGTCATTAGGTAAAGCCTCCTTTGGTCAAATTGCATTTTTAATTATTATCCTGAATGCATTCTCATACATTCTTATAATTTGATTTTACTTTATTTTTTATCGTTGGTCAACAAAAACTGCAAAATATAATAAAATATTTTTTCTGTCTTCGGGTAAATCACTTCCTCTGCAAAATATTATTAATCATTGTTCTCGTCGGAGTTCATAAGAGAGTTGCAATATTTTGACCTAACCACTGAAAACCTTGATTGGCGACGCTTTAACAGCTATCCTTAAATATAATTTAGAGATAAGTTCTTCCGCCGGCAAACCGCTTGACGAAAAGATTACCGGAAAGAGAATCAATGCGGATGTTTTTGCCACGGGAGGGAGCATGGATAAACTGGCCATCTCCGATGTATACACCGACATGTGATACTTTGCCTTTGCCCTTTACCGCAAAAAAAATTAAATCGCCTTTTTGCAGATGGTCTCTGTCCACAGTATTACCGGCCGCAAATTGCTTTGCTGAATGCCGCGGCAAATTCAGACCGTTCAATTGATAAACCGTCATCGTCAATCCACTGCAATCGAAGCCTGTATCAGCTGAGGTACCACCCCAAAGATAAGGAACGCCAATAAAATCGCGCGCTGTCTTTACCAGAGATTCTCTTAAATAACTTGTCCCGTATTGTTTCTGTTTGGCTACAGCGTAATCTTCCGGGCGAACAATATAAAACTCTTCAATGACACCGGCATCTTTCAAGCTTTGCGCTCTTTGTCTGGCCATTTCCTTTGTGGAATGATTACCGAAGCGAACTTTAAAAAAGCCGTCAGCCGCCACAAAATAGGTGGCATCCAATCCTCGATCCTTCAGTGTCTCCGCCAACCGTGCTGCGTTTTCTGCTTTAGCAAATGCCCCCGCTTGAATCGTAAAGCCCATTAGTTCGAGTGATTTTGCGGAAGCAGGCGGCGATACGGATTCCATGCGCGATACCTTGCTATGGCAGGAAATGATCAGTAGAGGAACAAATATTAAGATTGTTATTCGCCAATTATTTTTCATTACCTGCTCTTTAATCACAGCTCAGCATAACGATTTTTAAAAATATATCATAAACAAGAACAGGTAGGCCAGCCAATAGTTGCCGTTTAGAATAAATATAATTAAAATCATTGACTGAATAATCTCATTGCAAAATCGGCATAAATTAATTAAACTGAAAGTACTTAGATGGCGATGAAAATATTACTTTATAATAAATTATAAAGAAAGAGAGAGGTATCCTATCATGGCTAAAGCTAAGATCATCGGAACAGGAATGTATGTACCGGGAACGCCCATACCGAATAAAGAATTATGGAAATTAACCGGTGTGGAATTTGATGAAGAAAAACTGGAACAGGGAATAGGAATCAAACAAAGGCACATAGCAAAGCTAAGAGGAATTCCGGAAACGACTGCTGATTTCGCCACAAAAGCGGCACAGGCGGCAATTGCCGATGCGAAGATTGATCCAATGGATGTGAGCCTTTTCATCCTGGGATCGGATACGCCGGAATATCTTTCCCCGGGTTCAGCGGTTCTTGTGCAGGGACGAATTCAGGGCAAGCAAATGCTGACCGGTTGTTTTGATTTAAATTGCTCCTGTGCAGGCTTTGCAACATCCTTTGATGTCGGCGCCAAAATGGTTGCCACCGACCCTTCCATTAAGTATGCCGTTATAATCGGTGTATATAATATGCCGGCATTTATTCGAGATGGTGATGCTTTTGGATACGCTATCTTTGCCGACGGCGCCGGGGCTGTTGTTCTGGAAAAAACTGATGAAAACGACATATCCGGTTATATCGGCGGACAGCTCATGTCCGACGGCACCCAGTGGGACTTCATCGGCATATATGCAGGCGGTTCGAAAAAACCTTTTACTCATGAAATTTTAGATAATAAAGATTACGGGCTCCAGCTTTTGAAGCCGCTCCCCGGAGACCGCAATCTCCAACTCTGGCCGCCATTAACCAGGCAGGTATTGGAAAAATGCCATCTGACTATCAATGATATTGACCATATTATCTTTACCCAGATTAACAAGTCGGTCATCGTTAAAGTCATGGACGTGCTGGGTTTGCCCATAGAAAAGACAACTATGGTTATGGATAGATACGGCTATACGGGTTCCGGCTGCATTCCGATGGCGTTCCATCATGCGTTAATGGCGGGAAAAATAAAACGAGGCGACACGGTAGTCTTTATTGCTTCCGGATCAGGATTATTCGTCGGAAGCAATGTATTCAAATATTAATTCTGACGGGACTTAATCCATTTTTCACGGATAAATTTCTCAGCATCTTCGCGTGTTGCAATCGTACCTTCCAGTTGCGCATTTTCCAAAACGCGCAGTATTTCCCCCATAACTTTTCCGGGAGCAATACCCAGTGCCAGCAAATCATCGCCTGTAAGCAAACGAGGCGGATGCAAATCTTCCTCATCTAAATGCTGAAGCTGTTTCCGGCAAAATTCATAATTATCCAGCATGTTGTGGCTGGCCAGGCAATCCAGCCGATGCAACTCCAGATGCAAATCAAAATCCGGCATCCGCAGAAATCGTTTCAGTCTGCCCTTCCGCATCTTTTGGACATTCATAAAAACCATGTGATAATGAATCAGGTTAGTTATTACTTCCCGATCGGCCCGCGAAAACCTCAGCCGCTGCATAATGTCATCGGCAATTTCTTCACCGGAGCGAACATGGCCGTAAAAGTGGACTCCCTTTTCATCTTCCGTGCGCGTCACAGCCTTACCGACGTCGTGCAAGAGCGCACTCCAGGCCAATGGGCGGTTACCAGCGTGTTCACCATTTTGGGGCAAAAGCTCCAGCATCATTAAAGTATGCTGCCAGACATCGCCTTCCGGATGGAAAAGCGGCGGTTGTTCAACTCCCTGCAACCGGTCGACTTCCGGCAAAATCTCCCGCAATAATTCCGTTCCGGTCATAAGTTCAAAGCCCCGACGGGTTCCGGTGCGGGTAAGTATCTTATTTAGTTCTTCCTGCAAGCGTTCGGCGCTGATTTGCTTTATCTTCGCCGCATTCTTTGCTATTGCATCTTTTGTAGCGGGATCAATCTCGTAATTCAAATTAGCGGCAAAACGAATCGCCCGCAGCATCCGCAAATAGTCTTCATTAAATCGTTTATCCGGTTCGCCAATGGTACGGATTATCTTTTTCTCAATATCGTCACGACCACAGACATAATCAATGACCTCTCCTGTTTCCGGATTCATTAGCAGGCCGTTGACGGTAAAATCGCGGCGGAATACGTCTTCACGGGAGTTAGAAAAATTGACACGAGAAGGCCTGCGGCCATCTATATAGGCATCGTCACTGCGAAACGTTGCTACCTCATAAGGATGACTTTCGATAATAACAGCAACAACACCAAATTTTGCACCTACGGCGACTGTACGGGGGAAGATCGCCATCACCTGTTCGGGATGAGCCGAGGTTACAATATCATAGTCATCAGGTGTAACGCGGCGGATAAAGTCGCGCACACAGCCGCCGACAAAATAAGCTTCGAAGCCTTCCCGTTTCAGCTGACGAACAATTTCCACTGCGCTATTGTAGCTGCTGTTTTTCAAGTCATTCTTTGCCTTCAGTTTTTCCTTCAGCCTATAGTCTATAGTCTATTTTATGCCAGACTGAGAACCTGCACCTGCATCGATTGTACAATTTCTTTTGTTGCCTGGCGATAGGGACCCATATGAGGCGCGGTCATGTGTTTTTTCAGCGCATCCAGGCTTTCCCATTTCTCAACTATTGTAACTGTATCCGGCCTGACTGGCGGCTGAATAGGAAACCCGGAAGCCAAATCGACGTGCGGCGCATATTCAATATTGCCATTTTCTTTGCGCACATCAGGAATAATCTTCCGCAACTCGGCCAAATAAGCATCTTTTTTACCTTCTTTTAAATTCACTGTGGCTATTACACAAATCATGATTTTCCTCCTTAGGATATTTCATTTCTTGCCTAATCTGATAGCACAAAACTCGCCGCACATCGTGCAGCCTTCTTCATCTGCGCTTTTACTTTTTTCCAGAAGCGCCTTTGCCTTTTCCGGGTCGATGGATAAGTCCACCTGCCCTTGCCAATCAAAGTTTTTACGGCACTCGGACATCCGGCGATCCCGTTCCCGCGCCCCGGGTAAGCCTTTGGCAATGTCGGCAATGTGGGCGGCAATGCGCGCGGCAATCACGCCTTCCCGGACATCGTCGAGAGTCGGCAAGCGCAGATGTTCCGCGGGAGTAACATAACAAAGGAAATCGGCACCGGCTGCTCCCGCAATCGCCCCGCCGATGGCTGATGTAATGTGATCGTAACCCGGAGCAATATCCGTGGGCAGCGGCCCCAAAACATAAAACGGAGCGCCCTGGCAAATCTTTTTCTGCAATCTAATGTTCGCTTCAATATCTCTAATGGGAACATGGCCGGGTCCCTCAATCATTACCTGCACACCCGCTGCCCGCGCCTGCCGGGCGAGTTCACCTAAAATAATCAATTCCTGCAATTGCCCGCAGTCCGTGGCGTCAGCAATTGCTCCGGGACGCAGACCGTCACCCAGACTTAAAACCATATCGTAGCGATGAGCTATTTCCAGCAGCCGGTCATATTGTTCGAATAAAGGATTTTCCCGATTATTGCAGGCCATCCAGTTGGCGGTCATGGAGCCGCCCCTGCTGACGATACCCAAAACCCGGCCCTGCTTTTCAATTGCGGCAACACTCTTTTGTGTTACTCCACAATGAACGGTAATGAAATCAACTCCATCACGCCCGTTTTCTTCAATAACAGCAAACAAATCATCGGCCGTCAGCTCCGCAATAGCTTTCTTTTCCTGAATAATTTTACAGGCAGCCTGATAAATCGGCACGGTACCGATGGCCACTTTTGCCTTTTCCATGACGGCTTTTCTGATTGCCGCCAGATCACCACCAGTGGAAAGATCCATAACAGCATCGGCTCCCGCATTAGTAGCAATTTTGAGCTTAGCTAATTCCACGTTCAAATCGATATGGTCCTTAGAAGTTCCAATATTGGCATTTACTTTAGTGCGCAAGCCCTCCCCAATAGCCAGCGGTTCAATGCTCAAGTGATTAACATTCCGGCATACTACTATTGTTCCTTTTTCTATTCCCTGCCGGATGAACGCAGGCGTTACACCTTCTGCCTTCGCACAAGCTTCCATTTCTTCTGAGATCAGCCCGTCACGGGCCATTTCTAGTTGGGTCATTTTCCCTCCAAATATTTCGTCTTCGTAAAAAGTCACTCTGCTGCGTTGTGCTGCAGCCTTCGTCATTGCAACATATGTTTAAAATACGTCTCATTCCTCATGCTTTGCTCGCCTTGCATAGGAATCTTTTTACAAAGACGAATAGTTATTTTCAAATCACGTACCATTTATTGCTTGCCTTGTTTCCTTTTAAATCTTCCAGCCAGAGCGTTAACTGATCCATATCCCGCCCCAAGGTTGACGGAATTTTGTATGGCTGAGGTAACCAGTTGTTTCGCCTCTTCTGCCGCCGCAGCAACATCTCTTCCTAAAGCAAGGCTTGCCGCCAGCGCCGAGGCGTAGGTGCAACCGGTGCCATGTGTATCACGCGAATCAATGTATGGCGAATAATATTCTTTATAAATTTTTCCATTGAAAAGAATATCGATAACCTCTTTTTGTTTATTACTTTCCAGATGCCCGCCTTTAATCAGAACATTTTGCACACCGAGCTTATGGATAATACCCGCCGCTTTCTTCATCCCGGCAACAGACTTGATTTCCATCCCGGCCAATATTTCCGCCTCAGGAATATTGGGAGTGACAACCAGTGCCAGAGGAAGCAGCTTTTTCACCAATGTTAGGCGCGCTCTTGCCAGCATAAGATTTCGTCCGCCTTTAGCCAGCATTACCGGATCGACAACGAATTTGTCGATACGATACTTTTTGATCTTCCCGGCAACGGCACTGACAATACCGGCCGTCAACAACATGCCGGTTTTTGCAGCATCCGCCCCGATGTCACTCAAGACGAAATCAAGCTGTTTTCTGACAAATTCCGGAGGGACGGCAAAAATATCTTGAACACCGAATGTATTTTGTGCCGTCACAGCCGTAATTACACTCAAACCATAACAGCCGCAGGCGCTCACAGCTTTTAAATCCGCCTGAATGCCCGCGCCGCCGCTGGAATCCGATCCGCCGATGCATAAGATCTTAACCGGTTGCATACTTTAAACGGCCTCCGGAAAAATATCTTTTTGCCAGTAGCGGATTACCAGAAGGTTACCCGAACCAACATTAATTGTCGCCGGTGCAGCAGTGACGACATTACTGATTCCGCGCGGCTTGTTCATTTCCAATATTGCGTTGTCCAAAGGATATTGAAAACCATGCAGCGATATTCCTGTTACCCGGGGGCTCAGTGCTATCAGGGAAACAGTTTGTCCGATTGCCTCCTTAAAAGCAGCCGCTTTCCCGGCAATAAAAGCTTCGCAGTATTCGTCAATCAACCTGATCTTAATTTCTTCTTTTTCCTCAAGACCGAGCAAAAATAAATTGGCAAGGCTATGATCAATCCTGCCGCCCAATGCGCCCCATATTTCAATTGCTTCCGGTTTCAACCCCAGCGCATATTCCAAAGCCAGTTGAGTATCGGTATCATCTTTGTCCGGCGGATATTTTAATATTTTCACGCCGCCGGTTTTGTAACTTTCGAGCGAAACGTCGGCCGCCGAATCCATATCACCGATGATAACCTCAGGCTTAATATTCAACTTCGCTAAATGACGAATGCCACCATCGCAGCAAATTATCAAAAAGTTATCCATTGTGGCCATCCGCTCCTGAAAAAAAGCAGGATCGCCCAAACGGCCGCCACTGACTATTATTATTTTCTTAGTCATAATTATTTATTTACTAACACACAATTTTGTCATTGCCGGACTCGATCCGGCAATCCAGTTCTTGTTTTTCCCCTCTTTGCTCCAAACTATGACGTTTAATGTGGCAGCCCACTAGAATCCGGCATTCGCCGGATAGTTCGACTTGCCGATTCCACTGCGCTTAGCTTGCTGAATCGGAGTCTCACTAAAAAAGCCATACCCTTTTTGAGCCTATTTAAGGATATGGCCTGATTAATTTCGCGAATGCCAATCCCTACGCCGGCATTATCCGGGTCAGGTTCAAAGGGTATAATCTCAGCCTCAACAGGCACCCCATGTGTAATAAATTTATTACATAACGAACCAAAAAGCAATTTGTTTAATTTGGTGATTAATACCATAGAACCAAGTTTATCTGAAAGAGAGTATAAAAACGACCGCGAAGCATAACTTCCTCTATTGTTCGATTGATGAAATATAAGAAATATGCATGATTACAAACGTTAATAATTGAAAAAAGTATCACAACCGGAAACCCATTTGACGAGCGGAGAAAACCACTCTACTCGATCGATCAATTTCATTCGTAAGATCTTCTGATCGTTATCATCAAAATCATGTTATTTCTATTGTAATTTACTATTGTATTGTAATTTCTATTTGACAACTCCAAGGGCATCTGGTAGCCTTCACTAAGTTTTATTCTCTCAACAAATATCGTCCATTTTTCTCAGTCTGCACCGTTTAATACGGCAGAGGAGCATCAAATGCACGATCCATCCAAGATAAATCAAGAAATGATCAAAGAGAACGCCTTATTAAATAAGAGAATCCAAGAACAAGAAAAATCAGAAGCAGAGCGCAAAAGGAAGGAAGAAGCCCTTCGAACTTCCGAACTCAGATATCAGACCATTTTCAAAACTACAGGGACCGCCACGCTGATCGTTGCCAATTGTTCAGCCTGTTAGAGGGCGTAGCAATCTTTGCGTTATAGTTTTTGTGTAGATCATGATGTTGGATCATTCATAAGAAATGTAAGGAGTGCAGATAACATGACGCATTCGTTGAAAGATAAAAAAGTAAGGAGGTGAATGGAAGTCTTACAGGAAAGGGGGGAATTTCGTGGTAATTTTATGAGGGAGATCCATTAATCTCCATATGCAAGATGGATGGTCGCACAAGCCCTCATAAGCACCACGGAAAGCCGAAAGGGATGTCTTTGTTGATTCGACAAAAGAGGAGGGAACGATGAGTTGGAAGGATATTTATCAAAGCAAGCTGATGTCAGCAGATGCAGCAGCAAAACTGATCAAGTCCGGAGACAGGTTCTGGACGCCGTTATGTTTGGGACAGCCATCCATGCTGATCATGGACCTGATTGCTGATCGGGTTGATGAACTCAAAGATGTGGAATACATGAACGCCCTCACATTGCGTCCTTATAAGATATTCAAACCGGAATACCGCAAAACCTTCAACCTTGTCTTCGGGTTCTACAGTACACCGCACCTTCAGCAAATTGCCAAAAGTGAATGGGCCAACTTCATTCCGGCCCAGAGTTCAGATATTTCCTTAAAAAATGCGGCGAGAAACCGCGTTTATTCCCGGAGGACGGGAATCATCACCATGGTTACACCGCCGGACAGCCATGGATATGTCAGTCTGGGGCTAGATACGTTTTATACCGGCCGCATCATGGATCAGAGTCAATTTATCATTGGCGAAGTCAATGATCAGATGCCCAGAACCTTTGGTGATACGAACTTTCCCGTTTCTCGTTTCACTGCTCTTGTCGAGAACTCCAGTCCCTTACCCGCCGTGCCGACGCCACCGGCATCGGACGTGGAAATCAAGATGGCCGAAAATGTCGTCAGCCTCTTAAAGGATCGGGACTGTATTCAGGTCGGTATCGGGGCCATTCCGGCCATGATTAGTAAACTGCTCCTGGAAAGCAATCTGAAAGATCTGGGGGTTCATACAGAAATGGCGCCGGCTGGTCTCCATCATCTCGTAGAAAAAGAGATTGTAAGTTGTAAATTCAAAAAGGTCAACCCGGGCAAAGTCCTGCTTGCCTTCACAATGGGCGACCGCGAATTGTATGATTGGCTTGGGAACAACCCCATGTGCGAATTTCGTTCCACACTCTACGCCAACAATATCAGCATTATCGCCCAGGAAGAAAATATCGTAGCCATCAACGGCAGTCTTGAGATCGATCTTACAGGCCAGATCTGTTCCGAATCACATGGCAACACGATGCGAACCGGAACTGGAGGACAGCTCGATTTTGTCATCGGTGCTTTCTGGTCTCCGGGAGGAAAGGCCATTAACCTGGTCCCCTCAACGGCTTTGGACGACAGCGTATCGCGCATTGTGACAAACCTGTCGCCGGGTGCACGCGTTACCGTGCCACGACACTATGCACAGTATATCGTTACAGAATACGGCGTTGCCGATCTTGCGGGAAGAACAGAGCCCGAACGTGCGGAAGCCCTTATCAAGGTTGCCCATCCAAAATTCCGGGAAGAACTGGAAAAAGGTGCGCGTGGCAGGGGGTTCTTGAAGAAGAGGATATTCTGAATATACAATATTGTTTCTGATTGAGCAGGCTGGAGGCAATACCATCCCGCCCTGCTCAATCAGATAAGAAACCAGCAGTCAGAATGCTATCATGAGGATGGTTACACGGACTGACGGGGTTGTATGATACTGGGAAATCTCAACCTCAAGAATGTTATCCAAGTTGTCAAATTCATGTTACTAGGGACTTGATTCGTCTTACCTGTGGCTGCCCATTTGCCTCTGAAGTTTGCGGTTCCAAGTCCATCATCTTATGTCTCAACTTTAGCTTCTGGGGCTTGCTTCCCTTGACGAACTTCGCCGCCACCCGGGCTCTCTCGAAATGTTCTGTCATATAGGTCATTTTGTTTTTTGGTCATTTTTTTTGAATGTATGATGAAAGCTCACGCCCTTTTTTGTTAATTTAAATTATATTAGCAAAGACTCACCGTTTGTTAGCAGGTGTCAGATGTAGAAAGGCAATTCAACTGTATGTTAATACTGATATTTTACTATTCGGTTATTTCTTAGCAGTCATAAACAATGTTGTTATGTAGTTCTTACAACCGTAAGTCCTGGGGAGCCATAATTACGGAGTTAAGCTCAACGCTTAACCCCGTAATTGTATTTTGATATCTTATGTGGCTTATGGAGGCGTTCAATTAATCATCTAGAGTCCAGAATTTTCTCCCAAAGCTAACCATTTTTTACTTGTCCCATAGTATCGCCGCAAATTATTTTTTATCAGTCACCATATTTAATCCGTAATCATCAATGTTCAAGATTAGCTCACTTTGAAGATAAATAGGTGTTTTCAATAAGATTGATTGTTAATGGACAATGTCTAGCAAGTTAAATATAGAGTGAAACAACTTATAGTCTTCAGCCTTCGGCCTTCGGTCTTTATCCCTAAAGTGATCATCGGCAGCATTTTAATCTTATTGACTTACAAGTCCATTCTTCTTATACCAATTTGCAGTCAAAAGTATGCCGCGGCGGCGAGCATGAGGCGACCCTGCATACGCTGGGCAGGCATCCGCCGTATAGTACCATACGTCGAGGAGCCGATGACGACCCAGGCACTTGTGACCTTCAGGTTATGCGCCGGGCTTCGTTGCTAACAAAGGTAGACGAATGAATGCAACTTGGTATATACTTCCCTTCAACAAAAGAGAGGTTTTATGGCGCTGTTGCCGGAAAAAATAATCGATTTTCATGTGCATTTATTCCCGGATAAACTGTTTGAAGCGATCTGGGCTTCCTTCCAGAAGAACTACAACTGGAACATTATTCATAAATATTATTACGGGGAGTGCATCCGGCGACTCCGGGACGGGGGTGTTGACACTATCGTGTATTCCAATTATGCGCACCGTGCCGGAATTGCGGAAGGCCTGAACAGATGGAATGAGAAAATACTCTCCGAACATCATAATCTTTATTGTTTTGCAGCATATCACCCTGATGATGAATCTGCCCTGGAAATGGCCCAAAGGCTTCTGGAGAATCCGCGGGTGCTGGGATTCAAGCTGCAGCTTCTTGTTCAAAATTTCTACCCGCACGATGAAAGGCTTTTCCCTCTTTACGAAATGGTGATCAGAAAAAACAAGCGTATCCTGTTTCACACGGGCACGGGACCCGTTGGCAATAAATACGTGGGGCTCGAGCATTTCACCAGGGCGATGAAAAAGTTCCCGGAACTTCCCGCCAATGTCGCCCACATGGGCGCGCATGAATACAGGGGATTTCTGGATCTTTTGGATTGTTATCCTCGCTTATTCCTGGACACCTCTTTTAGCTTTCTGCCCAAACCACATGCCGGTTACAATCTGGGGACGGAATATCTGGAGAAGCACAAATCAAGAATCTTGTATGGCTCCGATTTCCCAATGCTGATAATGCCGCGCGAAGCAGAGATAGAGAACCTATTGAAGATGGAACTGTCGCCGGAGTTGTATAATAGAGTTTTTTATGATAACGGGAATACCCTGATACGATCGATCACAGGGAAATGAATTTCCGAAAAAACCTCTTTGCTTGTTTGTTGACGTTGAATATATGAAAAGACAGTATTGGACAATCATTATTTCCACCCTTTGCACAATCCTTTTAATTTCCGTTAACAGTGCAGAGATGGCAGCCGCGCAACAGCAGCCCGACCAATTTAGGTCTTATCTCCAGCTTGGGATTAAAAAAGCTTTTAACCTGGAATTTCCTGAGGCAAATGTTTATTTGCAAAAGGCAGTCGAAGTGGACCCGGAAAATCCAACCGGATATGCCTATCTGGCCATGACTAATTTATTCGCTTATGAAATGAGCTTTGATGAAAATATCCGCAAGATTAATCAAGATTCCATGCTGCACTATGTTGACGAGACCCTGGCCAGGGGAGAAAAAAGAATGGGGAAAAATCCCAAAGACAGCAATGCTTATTTAGCTATGGCTATGGCGAAATTCACCAAATTTAACTGGTTAAACCGTCAAAAACAATATTTCAATATGGCACGCGAAGCTTCTAGTATCTGGGAATATTTGGAAAAAGCCAGAGAGAGCGATCCGCAAAATTTTGACATTTATTTTCTAATGGGCTCATTTCGTTATCATATTGACCATCTCCCCAGTCTGACCCGTTTCTTCTCTTCGTTGATAGTCACGTCCGGAGACAGACAGAAAGGGCTGCAGGAATTGGAATTGGCAGCACAAAAAGGTGACCTCCTCAAACAACTGGCAATGTCCGAACTCTCTTCCGATTATTTGAATTTTGAAAAGCAACCGACACGAGCTCTGCCCCTTATTTTGGAATTAAAGGAATTTTTCCCCAATAATTATAATTTTACCTTTGCGCTGGGCAATGCGCTTTCCGATCTCCATCGATCTGATGATGCTTTTAATATTGCCCGGGAACTGGAAAAAAATATCCGGGCAGGACTTCCTCCCTTTGCACCTCAACTCGAACCGCGTTATGATCAGTTAATGGGAAGGATTTTTTTCACTCAAGGCAATTATGCTAAAGCTGAGGAATATTTTCAAAAGGCGCTCAAAGATACAAATTTATATAATGCCCGCGTACGGGCATGGTCTTTTCTGCGGCTCGGAATGATTAGCGACATCCGGAATGACAGAAAGAAAGCGGAAGCGTACTATTCTAATGCACTGGAGGTTAAAGGCGGAGAAGGCACCGCCCAGATTGAAGCCAAGAAATATCTGGATACTCCTTACGTCCCGCCGAAGCTTTGATGTCGAACCTGATTTCACCTGTTCAGTCCACGACTACGCCAGATCATATAGATAGCCGGATAGATTATGAGCTCCAGAATTGTGGAAGTGATGACACCGCCGATCATGGGCGCGGCAATGCGTTTCATCACGTCCGAACCGGCGCCGTGACTAAACATGATGGGAATCAACCCGGCCAGAATTACGCTCACCGTCATAATCTTGGGACGAATGCGCTTGACTGCGCCGAACATGATGGCATCTTTTAAGTCAGCGCCTGTTTTCAGCAGGCCCTCCTTTTTCCATTTTTCATAAGCCAGATCAAGATACAGGAGCATGACCACCCCTGTTTCCGCATCCAGGCCGGCGAGCGCGATAATCCCCACCCAGACCGCAATGCTCATATTGTAATTGAGCAAATATAAAAACCAGAAAGAACCGACGAGCGAAAAAGGCACCGCCAGCAACACAATCATCGTTTTTGTCACCGACTTTGTATTCAAATAGAGCAGCAGAAAAATAATCAACAAGGTAAAAGGAATAATCAGCCGCAATCGCTCGTGAGTTTTGAGGATGTATTCATACTCGCCGCTCCACACCAGACGATAGCCTTCCGGCAGCTTGACTGCCGCCGCTTTTTTTCGGGCATCTTCCACATAAGT
>Ga0182021_10005845_pt1 | contig 14626 bp, 12 predicted proteins | sample 612E3MmetaG_FD_120493 | JGI IMG/M metagenome (GOLD analysis project Ga0182021, IMG submission 120493) | Permafrost microbial communities from Stordalen Mire, Sweden - 612E3M metaG (Illumina Assembly) | ecosystem: Environmental > Terrestrial > Soil > Wetlands > Permafrost | place: Sweden... | reverse complement strand
TGGAGTCGTTGATCCTGCCTGCGCGGGTGTCCGGTTATGCCCCGTCGATGCTCGACGAGCTCGTCGCCGCGGGCGAGGTTCTGTGGCAGGGGGCCGGCGACCTCTCCGGCGGCGACGGGTGGCTGACCCTGCTGCCGGCCGACCTCGCGCCGATCCTGCTCCGTGCCGGCGAGGACCCTCCCGACGAGACGGATCGACAGGTGCTCGATGCGCTCGACGGTGGGGGCGCGTACTTCGCCCGCGGCATCGCCGATGCGAGCGGGTTGGACGTGGCCGCGGTGGGTCAGTCCCTGTGGCGCCTCGCGTGGGCGGGCCGCGTGACGACGGCCACGCTGGGGCCGCTGCGCTCACGACTCGCTCACGTGTCGACCGCGCACAAGCCACGGGCGTCCGCGAGGCGTGGGCGGTACGGGAGGGCCGGCGGCGGGTTGGGCATGCCCGGCGCGTACGGTCTCCGGCGCCCGCTCGCGACCGGCGGTCCCTCGGTTCCCGAGGATGCGGCTGGTCGGTGGTCGCTGCTCCCGACGCCACCGGTCGAGCCCGACCAGCAGCGGCGCACCCAGGTCGAGTTCGCTCGCGCGGAGACGCTGCTCGAGCGGTACGGGGTGGTGACGCGCGGATCGGTCGTCGCCGAGGACGTACCGGGCGGGTTCGCTGCCGTGTACCGGGTGCTCGCTGCGGCCGAGGAGGCCGGCCGCGTCAGGCGCGGCTACTTCGTCGAGGGGCTCGGAGCCTCGCAGTTCGGTGGTACGGGGGCCGTCGACCGACTGCGTGCGACGACGCGGTCGCTCGGTGACGACGGCCGCCAGAGATCACGCGCCGACAAGGACGAACACGGCGAGTCCGTCCTCGTCCTGGCTGCCTGCGACCCGGCCAACCCGTACGGCGCGGCACTCCGGTGGCCGCTCCACGACTCGGGACCGGGCGAGACGCGAGGGCACCAGCCGGCGCGGAAGGCCGGCGCACTGGTCGTCCTCGTCGACGGAGCGCTGGCTCTGTACGTGGAGAGGGGCGGCAAGACGCTGCTGAGCTTCACCGACGACGACGCGTTGCTGCTCCCCGCCGCCAAGGCGCTGGCCGATGCCGTACATGCCGGTGCTCTCGGCAGGCTCACGGTGGAGAGGATCGACGGATCCTCGGTGATGGGCGGGGACAGCCCACTGGGTGCAGCCCTGTCAGCCGCCGGCTTCCAGCTCACCCCGAAGGGCCTGCGCCTGCGCCGCTGATGCACGGCGATTCTCAAAGCCGCCGTTCAGTCACCCCACAGCAGCCACACCGGCGACGGCGATGAACTGGTGCCATGACAAGCAGTCGACCCGATGCAGCAGCGATCACTCGCCGGAGCGTGCTCTGGCTCGGTACGGGGTTGGGGGTCTCTGCTCTCGTCGGCTGCTCGTCCACATCGACGGCCAGCCCCGCGGCCTCCGCCTCGGGATCCGCGAGCGCCGCCGCTGCGTCAGCTGCCGCGTCGGGCAACACGGCGCTCAAGGCCGGCACGTACGACGCAACGTTCACGTCGACCCAGTCCGGCCCTGGCGGTGGCGGCGGGTCCCAGAAGCTGTCCGGCGCGTACATCGTCGACGGCGTCAAGGCGACCATCGACGGCGGCACGTGGGCCAGCACGACGGCCGACCAGAACGTCTTCCTCGTCGTCAATGGCGGGTCGCTCACGCTCACGAACGCCACGATCACCAAGTCCGGCGACAGTACGAACGAGGACGCGTGCAACTTCTACGGGCTGAACTCGGCGATCCTGGTCGTCGGCAAGGGCTCGTCGGCGACCGTGAAGAACTGCACGGTGACGACCGCGTCGGAGGGCTCGAACGCGCTGTTCGCGGCCGGCTCCGGCAGCCTCACGGCGAGCACCGTGACGATCGCGACGACGAAGAACTCGTCGCGCGGGCTGGATGCGACGTACGCGGGGACGATCACCGCCGACACCATGACGATCGACACCAAGGGTGCGCACTGCGCCTGCGTGGCGACCGACCGGGGCAACGGGACGATCAAGGTGACCGGTACGAACAAGCTCACGGCCGCGGGCGAGGGCTCGCCGTGCATCTACAGCACGGGTGACATCTCGGTCTCCGGTGCGACCGGCAGCGCGGCGATCTCGCAGACGATGGTCATCGAGGGCCAGAACAGCATCACGCTCACCGGCTCGACGGTCACGTGCGGCGGCGGTGCGGGGATGATGGTCTACCAGTCGATGTCCGGCGACGCCGCGAGCTCCGACTCCACGGCGACCAAGGCGACCATGACCATCGGCGACAGCACCGTCACGGCATCCGGCTCCGTACCGATGATCTACGTCACCAACACCACGTGCGTCGTCAACGTCACCGGCTCCACGCTCACGCACCCCGCCGCGTCACCGCTGCTCTCGCTCGCCGAGGACAAGTGGGGCACAAGCGGTTCCAACGGCGGCCACGCAACCGTGACGTTCTCCGGTTGCGCGCTGACCGGCGCGATGACCGCCGGCTCGACGAGCTCCGCGACCGTCGCCCTCACGAACAGCACGAAGGTCACCGGCAGCACGTCCGGCTCGGTGACCGTGACGAAGGACGCCACGTCGTCGATGGCAGCCTGAGGCGACGTCAGACGAGTTCCGGCAACGCCGCGAGCTGGATGCCTGGGGCACGCTAACCGTCGGAGAGACTGGACACGGTCCGCTAGCAGTCCCCACGTACAGTCAGGTCCATGCGTGCGCTGGCGAACTCAATGCTGCTTCGGATCGTCATCTCGGTCGTCGGAGGCGTCGTGGTGGGCATCGTGGTCGCGGCGCTGGGCCACCCTGCGGTCGCGATCATGGCGGCGTGGGCTACGTTCGCGGCGTTGTTCACGGTCCTGACCTGGCTGGCGGTCGGTCGACTGGACGCGCGTCAGACCCGCGAGCACGCCAAGAGCAACGACCCCGGCACAGGCTGGGCCGACTCGCTGGTGATCATCGCCAGCCTCGCCAGTGTCGTGGGCGTCGGCTTCCTGCTCGCCGGCACGCGGCACAACGGCCAGTCCGGGGGCTCCCTGGGGGCCATCGTCGGCGTGGCAGGTGTCGTGGCGTCCTGGGCGGCCGTACACACCGTGTACGTGCTGCGGTACGCCCGCCTGTACTACTCCTCCGCACTCGACAACCCCATCAACTTCCACGACGAGGATGAGGACGCCAAGCCTGACTACCAGGACTTCGCCTACATCGCCTACACCGTCGGGATGACCTACCAGGTCAGCGACCCCGAGTTCCAGCAGAAGGAGATGCGTCACGTCGCCCTGCGGCACTCCCTGGTGTCGTACGTCCTCGGCGCCGTCATCCTGGCGACCACGATCAACCTCGTCGTCCAGCTCGCCTCCGCATAGCAGCGTCCCAGACGGGTGGTCCTTACCGAGTCCCGAAGAACCCACGTTGTCCGTGTTGTGACGCTCTGGGGAGCACTCAGAGCCCGAACAACTTTGGTCAGGGCCCGGGTGTCCACGAGGACCGCGTCCATTGCCCTGACAACTGTGGTCGGAGGCTCCAGGTCGACGTCGCAGGTGACATGTCACCCTGCGTAGCATGACGAAGGTTGCCGGTCGCGCAGGAGCGGCGGGCGTCTTCGACGGGAGCTCAACACCATGGCCGACTCGCAGCCCTCCTACCGCACGCTGGCCCCAGGTCAGCGCTGCCAGGTGTGGGTCTCCGACCTGACTGGGACCACGCGGCTGGTGTACGAGACGGGCGAGGTCCTGTTCGAGGCCCCGAACTGGGGACCGGACGGCCAGCTCGTCCTCAACGCCGAGGGGCTGCTGTGGGACCTGCCGGCGGCGGGAGGCGTGCCGACGCAGATCACCGCGGACAAGCTGCCGCCGGTCAACAACGACCACGTGCTCTCGCCCGATGGCAAGACGATCTACGCCTCGGCCAACGACTGGCAGATCTACACCGTCCCCCGTACGGGCGGCACGGCCGCGCAGGTCTCGCTCGACGACGGCCGCATGCACTTCCTCCACGGCATCAGCCCGGACGGCACTGTCCTGTCGTACGTCGCGCTCCAGCCGGGGGGTGGGTGGGGGAACGGGAACGTACGGCTCCTGGCCACGGACAGCTCGTGGGACATCCCCCTGACCGACTCTCCGCGCCATGACGACGGCCCGGAGTTCTCGCTGGACGGGGAGTGGGTCTACTTCAACACCGAGCTGTTCACGACGGCCGACGGACATGCTCAGATCGCCCGCGTCACCATCGACGGGTCCGACCTCCGGCGGCTCACGCATGACGACCAGGTCGACTGGTTCCCGCACATCTCGCCGAACGGCACGCACGCGGTGTACATCAGCTTCCCGGCCGGTACGACAGGGCATCCGGCGGACAAGCCCGTCGAGCTCCGCATCGTGGAGCTGCCGGAGTGGGACGCTCCCGTTGCGACGATCCAGCTCTTCGGTGGCCAGGGCACGATCAACGTCACGAGCTGGTCCCCGGACGGCACCGAGTTCGCGTACGTCGCCTACCCGACGGACTGAACCTGCGCGGCGCTTGGTGACGCCGGGAGAATGGCTCCATGCCTGAAGGCGACTCGGTCTACCAGACGGCGCGGCGACTGAACGCCGCGCTGGCGGGACACGAGCTCGTCCTGGCCGACCTCCGGTGGCCGTCCCTCGCGACGGTGGACCTGGTCGGGGACACGACCATCGAGGTCGTCGCGACGGGCAAGCACATCCTTCAGCGGCTCGACTCCGGCCGTACGCTCCACTCGCACCTCAAGATGGAAGGCCGCTGGCGGGTCGGGCCGCACGACGGTCGGCAGGTGCGGAACCTGGACGTACGGGCGGTGCTGGGGACCGACTCCCAGGTCGCGGTGGGCACGCGGCTGGGCATGCTCGACCTCGTGGCCACGCGCGACGAGCACATGCTGGTCGGGCACCTCGGGCCCGACGTCCTCGGGCCCGGCTGGGACGCCGAGCGCGCCATCGCCAACCTCGTGGCACTTCCCGACACCGCGATCGGTGCCGCGTTGCTGGACCAGCGCAACCTCGCCGGCCTCGGCACCGTGTACGTCGCAGAGACCCTCTTCCTGCAACGGCTCTCGCCGTGGACGCCCATCCGCGAGATCGTCCCCGAGCGGCTCGCCGGTACGGTCGCCCGCGCCCACACGCTGCTCACGGCAAACAAGGACACGTACGCGCGGACCATCACCGGCAGCCGTGTCGAGGGCCAGCAGGACTACGTCCACGGGAGGTCGGGCCTGCCGTGCCGCCGGTGCGGGACGACGGTCGAGGTCGCACCGCTCGACGACGGCGGCCGGGTCATCTTCTACTGCCGCACGTGCCAGGCGGGACCGTTCCCTCCCCGCCGCGAGCAGCGCCCCCTCGGGTCGGCCCCACGCGGCCCCGAGACCCGCCGTACGTACAGACAGGCCCGCTGACCCCGGCGTCGGGCCAACGCCGGCCAGTCGAGGAGGCGGATCAGGTCGCCGAGGCGGGGAAGAACTTGGGGGCCAGCAGGGCGTCGAGGGTCTCGCCGATCGACTTGCCGGACTCCTCGAAGTCGATGGCGGCCACGATGATGGCGGTGACGGTGCTGCCGATGAACGCCGGCGCGGCCCAGTCCGTGAGCGGCGAGCGCTCCTCATCGACCCGGTGCCGGAGCACGAACCCGTCGAGCAGGCACTGCAGCGCCAGGGTGAAGGACTCCGAGTTCCAGCCGGGGCGCCAGCTCAGCCCGAAGACGCGCATCAGCTGCTCGTAGAAGTCGCGCCACACGTCGTGGTCGGTGCGCGTGTAGTCGAGGAAGTCCGCTCGAAGCGCCGGGTGCGTGGTGAGCATCGGCGACAGGTGCGCCAACAGGTAGCTGCGCGGGTTGGCGACGAGCTCTGCCACCAGATCGACGGCGAAGTCGTTGACCTGCTCCGAGAACGGCCGCCCATCGACGAGCATCTGGAGTCGCGCCGCGAACGTGGCCGGTGCGGCGATGCCGTCGGAATCGGCGTACACAAGGCTGTACATGACGACGTCCCGCACGTACTCGTCCTTAGACGGCCACCGGTTCCGCAGCGCGCGCTTCCCGTCGACCTCGGACTCGTCGGCCTCGACGACTCGCAGCACGTCCTCGATCCGCAGCCAGTCGAGGGCCGCGGGGAACTTGATGGACCGCAGACGCGGAGGAAGAGGCTTGCTGCCGTCCGACAGCGCCGCCTCCATGAGCTGCACGCCGGCGTGCAGGAACTTCATGGCGGTCGCGTCATCGCGACGAGGGGCGGGGCGGGGGCTCACGCGCACATCCTGCCACCCGACCTTCGCGCGGACGTGGGAGGATGCGCCGGTGTCCACGACCGTGCCGCCGCTCGCCGAGGTGCTCGCCGCCGCGTCCGTGGTGTCCGTGCCGATGCGTGTGACGTTCCGGGGCGTGGTCGTCCGCGAGGCGGTGCTGCTGCAGGGCCCCCTCGGGTGGGGCGAGTTCGCGCCCTTCGTCGAGTACGACGACGTCGAGGCGGCGTCCTGGTTGGCCGCCGGCATCGAGGCCGGCTGGACCGGCTGGCCCGCCGCTCGTCGGGCCGAGGTGGCGGTCAACGCGACCGTGCCCGCGATCTTCGCCGACGCTGTGCCCGCGCTGCTCGACCGCTTCGCCGGCTGCGACACGGTGAAGGTCAAGGTCGCCGAGAAGGGTCAGTCGCTCGCCGACGACCTGGCGAGGGTACGGGCCGTACGCGCCCACCGGCCGCTCGCTGCGATCCGCGTGGACGCCAACGCCGCCTGGTCGGTGGCCGAGGCCAGGGTCGCGCTGCGGGCGCTGTCCGAGGTCGGGCTGCAGTACGCCGAGCAGCCCTGCGCGGGCGTCGACGAGCTGGTGGAGCTGAAGGCGGCGCTCGAGCGCGACCGCGTTCGCGTTCCGCTCGCCGCCGACGAGTCGATCCGCAAGGCCGAGGACCCGCTGCGCGTCGCGCGTTCGGGCGCGATCGAGTTCGCGGTCGTGAAGGTTGCGCCGCTCGGAGGGGTCTCCGCCACGCTGGCGGTCGCCGACCAGCTGGCCGCGCTCGGCGTGCGCCTGGTGGTGTCGTCGGCTCTCGACACGAGTGTCGGGATCGCGGCAGGGCTGGCGGCGGCGGGTGCTCTGCCCGAGGAGCCGCTCGCGTGCGGGCTGGGGACGGTGACGTTCTTCACGCAGGACGTGTGCGCTCGCCCTCTGGTCCCGGTCGCGGGACGGCTGCCGGTCGCTGCTACGGCGCCCACGCCGACGCCGGGCGCCTTCGCGGCGGACCCGGATCGGGCAGCATGGTGGACGGAACGCCTGACGCGGTGTTGGCGGGTCCTGGAAGCGAGGTCGGGATGAGCGCATCGGTCGACGCGGCCGCGCGCATCATCGCGGACCTCGTCGCGGCCGGCGTGCGTGACGTCGTGCTGTCCCCGGGCTCCCGCTCGGCCCCGATCGCGTACGTGGTCGCGGCTGCGGAGCGCGACGGTCGGCTGCGCCTGCACGTACGGCACGACGAGCGCAGTGCCGCGTTCCTCGGGCTGGGCATCAGCCGCGCCGATCCGGAGCACCCTGCCGTCGTCGTGACCACGTCCGGCTCCGCGGTGGCGAACCTCGTTCCGGCTGCCATGGAGGCCCACCACGGCGGTGTCCCGCTGCTGCTCCTGACCGCCGATCGTCCCGTGCGCCTACGTGGCACCTGGGCCAACCAGACGTCCGAGTCACAGAGCAAGCTGCTTGCGTCGATCGCCTACTGCGTGGACGTCGACCCCGAGACCGGCAACGGCGCACCGTGGCTGAACGCACTGTCAGCGGCCAAGGGCAGTACGGACCGTCGCCCGGGACCTGCCCACCTCAACGTCTGCTTCGACGTGCCCCTGCAACCCGCTCCAGACCGCAGGGTGGCGCTGCCCGAGGCCAGCTCGTGGCCACGCAGCAGCTCGGACCTCACCGAGCTCGCGTCTGCCGAGCTGGCCCTGGGACCGCGGACGGTGGTCGTGGCCGGCGACGGCGCGGGGCCGATCGCGAGCGCGCTCGCCGAGGTCGCCCGCTGGCCCCTGCTGGCCGAGCCGACATCGGGCGCACGGTTCGGGACTTCTCGCGTGGACGCGTACAGGCTCATCCTTCCCGCGCTCGCCGAGCGTGTGGAGCGGGTCGTCGTGTACGGGCGCCCTACCTTGTCGCGCCCCGTCACGTCGCTCCTCGACGACCCCCGTGTCCAGGTCATCCAGGTGGTTCGCCACCCCGACGATCTGGGCCCCGGCCGCGACGTCGTCCGCGTCGGTGGCGTCACCGTCACCGGGAGCGACGACCCCGCCTGGCTGTACGAGTGGGCGGGAGCCGGCCTCACACGTGCGATGGACGCGAGCGTCGCCATCAATGGCTGGCCGGTGGTCACCGGCCTCCACGTCGCCCAAGCGATCGCCAGCGCGACCCGACCGGACGCGGCGCTCTTCGTGGGATCGTCCAACGCCGTGCGGGACCTCGACCTCGTGGCGACCGAGCTACCCGCAGGCGCCCTGATCGTCGCCAACCGCGGCCTGGCCGGCATCGACGGTGCGATCAGCACCGCGGCGGGGGTGGCGCTCGCATCGGGACTCCCAACACGCGCGTACCTGGGGGATCTCACGTTCCTGCACGACCTCAACGGCCTCGCGATCCCTGCGATCGAGCGCGATCGCTTGCGCTTGCAGATCGTCGTGGCGAACGACGACGGCGGGGGCATCTTCGCGACCCTCGAGCACGCCAACCATCCCGAGGCGTTCGAGCGGGTGTTCGGGACGCCCGTCGGCGCCGACCTGGCGTCGCTCTGCGCCGGCTACGGCATCGTCCACCGGAAGGTCCAGCTGGACGACCTGCCCGAGGCGTTGGACGTGATCCGGCGCGGCGTCACCGTCGTGGAGGTTGCCACCAGCCGCGCGAACCTCGCCCGGCTCCACGCGATCCTCTGAGGCTCAGGAGCGGAGCGCCCCCAGTACAGGTCGCAGCTTCGCGTCGGTCTCGGCGAGCTCGGAGTCGGGCACCGAGTCGCCCATGATCCCGCCGCCGGCGAACGCGGTGAGCTCGCGCTCGCCCGTACGGACCCCGCAGCGCAGCGCGATCCCGATCTCGCCGTCGCCAGCCGCATCGATCCAGCCGACGCCCCCGGCGTACACGTCGCGGTTCATGCCCTCGATCTCCGTGATCAGTGCCCGCGCCACCTCCCGCGGCGTGCCGCACACGGCCGCTGAGGGGTGGAGGGCTGCCGCGATGTCGAGGACGCTGCGGCCGGTGACGGCGACCCGCACGTCGGTGGCCAGGTGCCGTACGTTCGGCAGCGTCAGCAACGACGGGCCGGTCACCCGCAGCTCCCCGAGCGCCTCGAGCCTCTCGGTGACCGACTGCACCGCGTACTCGTGCTCGGACAGGTCCTTCGACGACGCGAGCAGCCAGTCGGCGAGAGCCGCGTCCTCGGCGGGGTCGTCGGAGCGGGAGACCGTACCGGCGAGGACCCGCGACTCGGCGACGCCGTCTCTCAGCCGTACGAGCAGCTCGGGCGTCGCGCCCACCAGCGGTCCCACGAGGTAGGTCCAGCAGTCCGGGTAGACCTCCGCCAGCCGCAGCGCCAGCCACCGCAGGTCGACCGGGTTCTCCGTGGTCGCCACGACGCTGCGGGCGAGGACGACCTTCGCCAGCGCGCCTGTACGGATGCGACGCGAGGCCTCGGCGACACGCTCCTTCCACACGGCGCCGGTCACCGAGCCGTCGACGACGGTCACCGCGCCAGGTCCGGCCGGGCAGGCCACGTCCCGTACGGCTCCGCTGTCGATCGTCGTCTCGAACGCGACCCCGTCGCGTCGCCCGAGGATGCGTGCCGGCACGACGAGCCGGCCACCCTCGCCGTCGAACGCCGTCGACACGAACCCCACGAGGCCCGAGCCCTCGACGTGGACCTGGTCGTCGACGGCCGCCGTCGCCACGATCCGCCGCCAGATGTCGGAGGCCTCGTCGAGGCCGGCGCGCAGAGGGAGGATGAGCGCCGCCCCCAGCCCGACCAGTCCGTCGTCGCCGTGCGTCCACGCGCCCGTGACATCGCCCGAAAGCGCATTCGACAAGGGGAGAGAGTCGTGGACGAGAACGGTTCGTACCACCAGTGTGGGTGGCGGGTCAGCAGACATCGTTGCCAACTCTAGCGACCTCGGACGCGTGCTTCTGCACGCCCGACCCGGCCCGTACCGGTCGTGCCCACCGCGCCGGAGCATCGCCGAGCCGGAAGCTTTCGCATAGCATCTGCCCATGAAGCCCGCCCTGGCCCAAGGTGCCACCTCCTCCCTTCTCAAGCAGGTCGACGAGACGATGACCGTCCCGTACGGGCGCGGCGACTACGCCTTGTTCGCCGACATGCCGAAGGTCCTCGCGACCGCGGCGCTCGTGTCGTTCATCGAGGCGGCATGCGCGGAGGCGCTGGCCCCTCATCTTGAGGACGGCGAGGTCTCGCTCGGTACGGTCGTCAGCATCAGCCATTCCGCGCCCACACCGGTCGGCGCCACGATCCGTGCCGAGGTCGAGGTCACCCATGTCGAACCTCGCAGCGTGTCCTTCTCGGTGACCGTCCTCGACGAGGAGGACGTGATCTCCGTCGGCACCCACACCCGGGCGGTCGTGCAGAGGCACCGCTTCGACCAGAAGGTGTCCGACAAGGCGCAGCGTCTGGGGATCGCTCCCTGAGACTGGCCGGTCATCCCGGGTGTGTCGTGATGTCTCGGGATCTCTAGGCATGCTGGTAGATATCCCTATAGTCCACGATCGAGTGATGGGCTGTCGCGGTTGTGCCGGAAACGCCGAAGCGGCCACCCCGGACGAGGTGACCGCGTCGACTGCGTACCGTCAGGCCTTGTCGGTCCCGTACTTCGGGGTGCCGGAGGCGCCGTCCGTGACGGCCGGAACCGTCTCGACGTCGGTGTACTTCCGGGCCAGTGCCTCGAGGTCGATGCCCGTCGTGTTCTTGAGCATCTCGAGCACCTGCACGACGTTCTGGCCGACCGCCTTCGGCAGCGCGTTCGCTCCGTCGGAGCTGATCACGGTCAGCTTGTCGATCTGGCCCATCGGCGCTGCGAGCTCGCGTGCCATGGCCGGCAGCACCGAGACGAGCATCTCGAGCACGGCCGCCTGGTTGTAGTGGCTGTACGACTCGGCGCGAAGCTCCATGGCCTTGGCCTCGGCCTGTCCCTTGGCCAGGATCGCGGCACCGGCCGCCTCGCCCTCGGCACGTACCGCATCGGCCTCGGCGATACGACGGGCCTTCTCGGCCTCGCCGGCCTTGGCGCCCTCGATCGCGACCGCCTCGGCGATCGCCGAGCGGCGGGACTTGTCGCCGACACCGGTGAGGCGTGCCGTCTCAGCCTCGGCCTCGGCCTTCGCGATGGCGGCGGCCTTCGACGCCTCCGCCTGCAGGATCGCGGCCTGCCTTGCGGCGGCGGCCTCGGTCTCGATGCGGTACCGCTCGGCGTCCGCCGGCTTGCGCACCTTGGTGTCGAGCTGACGGTCGGTGAGCGCGGCCTGTCGTACGGCCACCTTCTCCTGCTCGGTGAGGATCGCCTGGTCCCGGTCGGCCTGTGCCAGGGGCCCGGCCGCGGCGGCCTGCGCGGACGCGGCATCCGTCTCGGCCTTGATCTCGGCCTGCTTGAGCATGAGCGCCCGGTGGGCGATGGCGATCTGCTGCTCGGCGGCGATACGGGCCTGCTCCGCGGACTGTCGGGCGCCGGCTTCGGCGATCGCGGCGACCTGTCCGACGCGCGCGGACTCGGGGCGTCCGAGGTCCGACAGGTACGTCCCGTCGTCCGTGATGTCCTGGATCTGGAAGGTGTCGAGGTTGAGGCCCTGGCCGGTGAGCGCGGCCTCCGACTCCTCGGCCACCCGCTGCGCGAAGGCGGCGCGGTCACGGATGATCTGCTCCACCGACATCGAGCCGACGATCGAGCGGAGCGCGCCCGCGAGAACCTCCTGCGTGAACGGCTCGATCGACTCCTGCTGCGTGAGGAACCGCTGGCCCGCGGCGCGGATCTGGTCCTCGTTGCCGCCGACCTTCACGATCGCGACGCCGTCGAGGTTGAGCTTGACGCCCTGTCCGGACACGGCGCCACGGATCGTGACGGGGATGCGGCGGCTGGACAGGTCGAGGATGTAGAGGCGCTGGACGAACGGCACGACGAACGCGCGGCCGCCCATGACGACCCGCTGTCCGGACAGGTCCTGGGTCATGACCCCGGCGCTGTCGGCGAGCTCCTTGCCGCGTGCGCCGGTGATGATGAAGGCCTCGTTGGGGCCGGCCACCTTGTAGCGCGTGATGATGACGATCGCCAGCAGCACGACGATGGCGACGAGACCGAGGATGGGTAGGACGAGACCGGGCACGACAGCTCCTTAGTTCTGGAACGTACTGCGACTTACCTGTAGGTGGGTTCGACGACGACGGCGGTCGCACTCAGGACGTCGATCACGGTGACCTGGGTGCCCGTCACGAGGGGGATGGCGGACTTCGCGTTCAGCTTCATCATCTGGCCTTGGCGGGTCACCCTGATCTCGCCGAAGCCCAGAGCCGGGATGTCGGACAGGACGACGCCCGGGGCGTTGAGCAGCTCTTTCGTGGTCACGACACCGCCGGTGTCGCCTCGGCGCAGCTTGACCATGCCGTACGCGACCAGTCCGCCGAAGGCGAGACCCAGGACAGCTCCGCCGAGCACTGCCAGGCCGGTGCTACCGGAGACCTGCTTCACGATGGCCCCCCCGAAGCCCATGGCCCCCAGGAACGCGGCGAGGGACGAGCCGGTGAACCAGTCGCCACCGCCCAGGGCGTCGAAGATGCCGTGCAGGTGCTCACCGACGACGAGGGAGAAGAGCAGGAGCACGATCCCGACGATGCCGATGGCGAGGAACACGGTCATTCACTGCCTCCGATCCACACCACCCCACTGTAGGGGCCGCACCTTCTGTGAGACGTCAGTACGGAAGCGACGGTTCCGCTCTCCGCTCCTCCGCAACAATCCGCGGGGACGCGTGACGCTCACGCTCGACGCACGTGAGGTCGGAGACGCCTACGATGCGGTCGTGCCGTTAACACGTCCGCTGCGTATCGCCATGGTGTCGATGCACACGTCGCCCCTTGATGCCCCCGGATCGGGTGATGCCGGCGGGATGAACGTCGTCGAGCGTCACACCGCCGAGGCGCTTGCCGAGCTGGGCCACCAGGTCGACCTCATCACCCGCCGCAGCGACCCGAGTCAGCCCGATGTCGTGGACCTGGGCGGGGGAGTGCGGGTCCGCCACCTCGACGCCGGTCCCGCGGCGCACCTGGCCAAGTCCGCCATCGATGCGTACGTCGACGAGTTCGCCGCCTCGATGGGTGCGCTGGACCCGTACGAGATCGTCCACAGCCACCACTGGATGAGCGGCATGGCGGCTTTGCAGCTCGCTCGTGAGTGGGGCGTCCCTCACGTACAGAGCTACCACTCGGTCGCCGCGCTGCCGGGCGACTACCTCAGCGAGGGCGAGCCGCCCGAGTCGCCGGCCCGCGTCGCGGGGGAGGCGCTGCTGGCGGTGGAGTCCGATCTCGTCGTCGCGATCTCCGCCGCCGAGGCCCGTACGGTCGTGTCCCGCTGCGGGGCCGACCCCAACCGCGTGGTGATCGTCCCGCCGGGCGTCGACGCCCAGCAGTTCCGGCCGCGCGCCCTGGACGAGGCCAAGTGGACCTGGCCGCACGAACGAGGCCCGGCGTGCTCCAAGGGCTACATGCTGTTCGCGGGCCGGCTGCAGCCCCTCAAGGGCCCCGACCTCGTCATCGCGGCACTGGCCCAGGTGCCGGAGGAGCTGCGGCCCCACCTGGTGGTCGCCGGCGAGGTGAGCAAGGACTTCGCGGGCTACGCCGAAGAACTCGGCGCGATGGTCGGGCGGTTGGGACTGGAGCAGTACGTGACGTTCATGGGCTCCCAGAGCCGCGGGCGGCTCGCGGAGATGATGCGCGGCGCACTGCTCGTCCTCGTGCCGTCGCACTCGGAGACGTTCGGCCTTGTCGCACTGGAGTCGGCGGCGTCCGGGACGCCCGTCATCGCCTCGTCCGCCGGCGGTCTGCGCGAGGCGGTCGTCCACGGCGAGACCGGGCAGCTCATGGACAGCCGCCTGCCGAACGACTGGGCGTCGGCGATGATCCGGTTGCTCGCCGACCCGGAGCTGCTGGCCCGGATGGGCACTGTCGCGCGCATCCACGCCCGCCAGTACTCGTGGCACCTCACGGCCCACTGCCTCACCGAGGTCTACGAGCAGCTGCTCGCCGCCCAGGACGGCTCGTACGACCAGGGCACCCGGCCCCTGGACCTGCCTCCGGACCTGGAGACCAGGGCCCGCAACGGCGACTTCCACGCCGACGGACACGTCTAGGCGACACGCCGTGACCAACCGTACGTACGTGCTGTGCCACGCCCACCCTGACGACGAGACGTTGGCGACGGGCGCGCTGGCGCTTGCGCTGAGGGCCCGTGGCGACGTCGTCTTCGTGCTGACGGCCACGCGCGGCGAGGCCGGCGAGGTCCGGCCAGGTCCGTACGCAGCCCTGGAAGGGACGCCGGAGCTGGCCGCGATCAGGGAGCAGGAGCTGGTGACCGCGGTCGCGGCGCTGGGAGTGGCCGGCCACGCCTACCTCGGCGCGTCACC
>Ga0182021_10005843_pt1 | contig 14629 bp, 9 predicted proteins | sample 612E3MmetaG_FD_120493 | JGI IMG/M metagenome (GOLD analysis project Ga0182021, IMG submission 120493) | Permafrost microbial communities from Stordalen Mire, Sweden - 612E3M metaG (Illumina Assembly) | ecosystem: Environmental > Terrestrial > Soil > Wetlands > Permafrost | place: Sweden... | reverse complement strand
TAACTTACGGGAATTTAAAGATCAGCGGATCAATAACGGGCGCGGGCTCGGCAACATTTACCGGAGCATTCAATAACACCGGCACATTCACGCCGTCATCCGGAACTCTCGTCACTTCGGGCACGGGCTGGAGTATTGCCAATTCCGGAACTTTGACATTCCAAGGATTGGAAATTGCCGGTACGCCGCTAACCCAGCCCGCGATCGGATTTTCCATTGCCGGGCCTTTAACCGTCGACAGTTCGCAGACTTTCGCGCCTTCTGCCGGCATAGTCACGTTTACCGGCGGCTCGATTGTAAACAACGGCGGCGCGACCAGCAATCTGGTATTCCAGGGATTGACCATTAACGGTACGGTTTCCAACAGCACCGGCTTTTCCATTGCCGGTGCGTTAAATGTTGGCGCCAGCGGCAATTTTTCGCCCAGCGCCGGCACTGTAACCTTTACCGGCGGCTCAATTTCCAACAGCAACACTTTAGCTTTCTACGGATTGACGATCGCGACCTCAGGCGCGTTTAGCGCCAGCGGCAATTTTTCCGCGGCGGGCAATCTCACCGTCAATTCAGGAGCGATCTTCCAGCCCGCGGCCGCGGAAGTCATCAGCGGTTCGGGAACATTGACCGGATTAGGCACCGCGCAGGTGACGCGCACCGCGGCCACGCCGGATTTTGCCAGCCAGTATACGATTTCCAACAAAACTTTGGATAATCTGACCGTGGAATATGCCAGTGGCCAGCCGCAGACGATCAGCGCGGTGAATTATGGCAATTTAACTAGTTCGTCCAGCGGCGCGCGGACTCTGGCGGCAGCTGGCACGATAGGAATTTCCGGCATATTCACGCCGGGAAGCAACGCTTATACGATTGCCGGATCAACCATTGATTTCAATGGATCAGCGGGCGAAACGATCCCGGCGTTCAATTACAATAATTTAACCAGTTCATCAACCGGGGCGCGGACCTTGGCAGGTAGTGGTACGATCGGGATTCTGGGAGCGTTCACACCCGGGACGAATTCGTTTACCAATGCCAGTTCGACGATCGAGTTCGATGGCACAACAGCGCAAACAATTCCGGCGTTCACTTATTACAATTTGAATATCAAGCCGGTCAGCAACAGCGTTACTGATACTTTTGCTTCCGGTACGATTGGCGTGCAAGGCAACCTGGTTGTCGGTAATGGCGCCAACACCGGAATTATCGCTACTGCCGCGACCAACGATCCCAATATCAGCGTTAATGGCAATGTTACGGTGAGCGGCAATACCACATTCACCAGTACTGATGATGTTTCCAAGACTTTGAATATCGATGGTAGTTTGACGATCAACAATGGCGGAATCTTTACCGCGCCCAGCGGCACATCAGCGTCATCGTTTACTTTGGGCGGGGACTTCACCAACAATGGCACCTTTAACAACGGATCGGGTAGGATCACTTTGGATGGCAATGGAACTTCAGCCAGCCAGACTTTGAGCGGAACAACCACGCCAACAACTTTCTATCAGCTATATGCCACTGCGGCCGCGCCGCGGATTGTTTCCTTTGCCAACGGCAATCATTATGCCATTGCCGACAACGGCACGTTAAGTCTTACCGGCACTGACGCGGTCAATACTTTGACCGTTACCCGCGCTGGGTCTACGGGCAATTGGCTATTGGATGTGAGCAATACCGGCACAAGCGAATATATTTCCTATGTCAATGCTTCCTGGTGCGACGCCAGCGGTGGCAAGGCGATCAGTGCTACCAGCGGCAACAATATCAATGGCGGTAATAATGTTAACTGGCTCTGGGATACCGCGCCCTCATTTACCTCGGGTCCATCCGATAACGGTTCCACCGGAACCTTGCCGACCAATGTCGGATCCAACGTTTCATTCACTGCCACGGGCGATGACGCCGAATCAAACAATTATTACCTGGCGATTTGCAAATCGAGCAACATTACCGCGCATGCCAATGGCGCGCCGACTTGCGATGACGGCAACTGGTGCGTTTCATCATCCACGGTTCATGGCGTTGCCGCATCCTGCAATTACAGCGCCCTGTCCGGCGACCTGGAATCCAACCCATGGTTCGCTTTCGTCTGCGACTACAACACCAATCCGCTCTGCTCGGCCTACAGCCAGGGCGGCGTCGGCGATAACGGTTCGCCTTTCAAGGTCAACCACGCGCCAATATTCTCTAATATTTCCACCAATGCCACCAGCACTGTCCCGCTGGGCGGCCAAGTTACGTTTACTGCCGCGGCCAATGACACTGATACCGATACCGCCAATGACACAGTGAAGCTGTATGTTTGCAAGGCGGGTGACTGGAACGGTTCTGGTTGCGGCATTGCCGGCGAGTGGTGCGATTCGATCAGCGCGGCTTCTAACCCGACCTGCAACTACACCGTCCAATCCGGCGATGGTGACGGCACGCAAAACTTCTGGGCGTACATTGTTGGCAGCCACAATTTCGCGTCGACTTCCAGCCCGCGCCAATCCAGTTTCCAGACTGATGTCACACCGCCAACGGTTACCGGACTTTCCAACGACAATGTGCCCAAACAAACCAAGACCTGGACCTGGGGCGCCAGCGAATCAGCGACCTTCCGTTTCGTCATCGACCAGAACGCGAGCACGACAATCAGCACTGCCTACGACAGCACCACGACCGCGTCCCAAACAACCGGCAACGGTACTTATTATCTCCACGTGCAAGCCAAGGATACGGCGGGCAACGAAGGCAATGTGACCACAGTCTCCGCAATCTTGGACAACAGCGGGCCGATCATCACCATCAACAATCCCACGACTGATCCGGCGCAAAGCAAGACCATCACTGCCAGCGCCAGCAAGGGAACGTTGACGATGAGCGACACCACCGGCAGTGTCTGCGACGGCTCATTGGTTTTCATTGCTTATTCCTCGCAAACCTTCACCAGCCAATCAAACAACGGCACCAAGGTTTGCTACAAGGCTGACGACGGCATTGGTAACATTTCATATTCGTTGTCCAACGCTATCAGCGGTATTGATACCTCCGCGCCCAATATCACGGTTAACAATCCCAACACCAATCCGGCGCAGAGCAAGACCATCACGGCCAGTGTTAGCGATGGAACCTTGATGATGGCCAACACGGGCGGCGCAACCTGCGACGGCTCGCTGGGTTTCGTTGCCTATGCCGACCAAACATTTACTAGCGAATCAAACAACGGCACCAGTGTTTGCTACCAGGCCACTGATTCCGCCAATAATATCAGCTACCAAATGTCCAACACGATCGCGGGCATTGATACCACGGCGCCAACCATAAATATCAGCAATCCCGACACAACGCCGGCGCAGAGCAAAACCATCACTGCCAGCGCCAGCGATGGCGCATTTGCGATGAGCAATACCACGGGTGTCCATTGCGACAGCTCGCTGGTTTTCGTCGCCTACGCCGACCAAACCTTCACCCAGGAATCCGACAACGGTTTCAAGGTTTGTTACCAGGCGATTGATGCCGCGGGCAATGCCAGATATTCGATGTCGAACGCGATCGCCGGCATTGATATCACAGCACCGGCAATCACCGGACTTTCGGACGATACGACTCCAACCAAATCCAAGATTTGGAACTGGGGCGCCAGCGAAACCGCAACTTTCCGCTATCTGATAGACCAGAACGCGACCAGTACGATCAGCACTTCCTACAACAACACCGTGACTGCCAGCCAAACTACTGGCGATGGCACCTACTACATTCATGTGCAAGCCAAGGATGCGGCGGGTAATGAAAGCGCGATTACCACAGTCTCGACGATCCTGGACAACACCGCGCCCGTGATTTCCATTGCCAATCCCAATACCGACGCGGCGCAAACCAAGACTGTGACCGCGCAGACCAGCGAAGGCACGCTGACAATGAAAGTAGATGCGGGTTCTGTTTGCGACGCGACTGTCACCGGCTTTGTTGCTTACGCCGACACAACATTCACCGCCGAAGCTGACAATGGCAAAACCATCTGCTATAAGGCGGTTGATACGGCGACCAACATTTCATATCTTATGTCATCGGCTGTCAGCGGCATTGATACCACGGCCCCGGTCATCAACGGATTGAACAACGACAGTATTCCGGTTAAATCAAAATCCTGGACCTGGGGTTCGGATGATCCGCAAGCAACTTACCGCTATCTGGTTGACCGGATTTTTGCCGGCATTCCTTTGGGCAGTTACAACGCCAGTACGACCGTAGCCATCCAGACGGCTGGCGACGGCACCTACTATTTACACGTCCAGGCCAAGGACGCCGCGGGCAATGAAAGCGCGGTAACTACTGTGTCAGCGATCTTGGACAACACCGTGCCAACGATCACCATCAACAATCCGGATTCATCAACCAGCCAGAGCAAAACGATCACGGCTTCGACCAGCGACGGCACGCTGGCGATGAGCAATACCACGGGTGCAACCTGCGACGCCACTTTGACCTTTATTGTTTATGCGTCCCAAACATTCACCAGCGAATCTGATAACGGTACCAAGGTTTGTTACAAAGCAATCGATACGGCAGGTAATGTTTCATATTCGCTGTCGGGCGCGATCATGGGTATTGCGGCATCCGGGCCGACGCCGGAACCAGAACCAACGCCGGTAACTCCGGCAGCCCATCCGACAACCACTGCCGGTTATCCGGGCCAGGCCGGTCCGGCAATCCGGAAGGCAAATATTCCGGTTCCGATCATCGCGACCCAAACACCGGTTTTGCCGCAGATCCCGCCAGTTGTACCATCTTCGCAAGCGCAGCAACCGGTGCAAACGACGCCGGGCCAGAGGTCTGCCAATCCGATCAACAATATCACCGAGCCCTTGCAGGAGATCGGCCAGGCGATCCTCAATATTTTGAATCCGCCCCAAAAAATTACTTTGTTTCCCGTGCCAGCGCCGGTTGTGCCGCAATCCGCGCCTTTGGCGCTGGCAGGCATTTGGAATCTTCTGCCTTTAAGCGTCAGTGATTTCGTGTTGGCGCCCCTGCCCCAGGATCTGCAGGTTGTTGAACGGCAATTCCCGCAACTGGGCCAGACTTTTGGCGGTTTGGGTTTAAACAAGATCACCGACTTGCAAAAACTGCAAAACGCGCAGATCACGCTTCCGGGACTATCCGAGAGCGCGGGTTTGGCCAGTCAAACATTATCCGAAGGCGCAATCGCACCCTTCACCAGTTTATCGCTGGCCAATCTGCCGCAAGATATAAAGCAATCCCTGCCCAATGAATTTGTCTTTACTGGCATTGACGGCATCGACCTGAATTCAAAATTAACGCTGAATGACTCCGGCAATATCGAACAAACGGTGAGAACAATCGTTAACCAGACCGTGCATTTGACCATGAAAGTCGACCAACCCGCCTTGAGCGTGCGCGGCTATTTGACGGTTAAGAATACAGTGGCAACGCGCCCCAATTTCTTTGCCTCGCTTATGGCTTCGGTTAGCGCTGCAGCGCTTGGAGTCGACAACACCCCACCGCAGAATTTGTTGTTGCAGGAATTTGATTATTCCGATCCTGACAACGATGGTATTTACGAGGCCGACGTGGTCGCTCCGGCAGTTGATGGCCAATACGATGTGATGACCGCGATCAAATATGCCGACTCAACCCAGGAAAGAAAGGAGCTGCACATGACCCTGGTAGTCGATCCCGAAGGTTATGTTTATGAATTAACCGGCACCAACGAAACCCGGATTTCCAAGGCCCAGGTATCGCTGTTTTGGATGAATCCGCAAACGAATAATTATGAACTATGGCCGGCAAAAACATGGCGCCAGACCAACCCGCAGATTACCGGCCGGACCGGCCAGTACAGCTTCTTGGTGCCGCCCGGAGATTATATGTTGAAAGTCAATGCTGTTGGATATGGCAAATACGAAGGCAAGCCGTTTGAAGTCACCGAGGGAAGCGGCATCCATGAAAACATCCAGCTGAAACCCGACCATTGGGATTGGGCCAGTTTTGACTGGAAATTCTGGATTTTGACGGGCATTCTTTCCATCTTGGCATCGGTACTTATTTATATTGCAATTAAAATTAAACAAAAATAAATAAAAAAATATGAACGCAAAACCGTTTGTTATTACCTGTTTGCTGGTCCTGTTTATGGGCAACGTATTTTTGGGTGTAAATCTTTTTTACGCCCGGCAAGAGTTGACGAGGGATGAGAGCCTGATCGCCCAAGGGAAAACCGACCAGCGGATTGTCCATTTTGCCAACCTGGTGATCAACAAGGTATTGAATGCCAGCGGCGAGGTGAGCTTTGACGACCGTTTGTCGCTGGAAAACGCGGTGCGCGACACCAAAGACACCCAGCTTCTGGCGCAATGGAACAGTTTTACCGCCGCCAAAGACGAAGCGGGCGCCCAGCAGGAGATGAAAAGCCTGTTAAGCTTGCTGATCTCAAAGATGAACTTTGGCAATTAATCGGCCGGATTTGACATTTAGATTGCGATACGATAAATAATAATTATGAAAAGCGAAGCCCCGATTAAAACGAATGGCGCAATGTGTTGTTCTTGTTGTATGCTCCGGTTCCTTTCGGGAGAATGTTTGAGTTGACCGCTTTCTAACTCTTGCAATTCCAAACTCCCGGAAGACCCGGGAGTTTTTGTTTTGGTTTGCAAGCTGTCCGGAAAGTCTTGTGGATAGCTGCCAGGCCAAAATGCCTGATAAAAAGATATTTAACAATAAAAGAGGTGTAGCTATGGAAGTGCAAGCGTTACTGCAATGTCTTAAAGAATCCGAAAGGGAGAAAGAGGGGATTAGAAATGCGGTGGATGAGCATATTGAAAGCATTTACGGTATTAGTAATTTTTGCGAGCTATTGCCGGGGGCGTGCTTTGATTTTAATGGTTATCTAGCCGTCCAAACCCCACTGCTTACACCCAACATAGAGACGGTGGTTTTGGGGACTATCGCTAAAAAGATAGGGTTGTCGCTGGTAACTTTAACGCGACCGTTGGACATGTATGCTTCTATTTGGCGAAAAACCGCGTTGGTGGGTTTTTCTAACTTTGAAGGGAATCTGCCAGATTATGGACGGGTCCTGGGTAAAATAAAAGTTCCCCGGATAAAAACATCCCTGAAAGGGTTCCATTATAAAAAATGTCTGGAAGCTTTTTGCCGCGAGAATTGTCCATTGGAATATAATTTGAGCCATTTGTCGCAGAGATGTTTGAGCCTGGCCAATCGCGGATTGCCAAAAGAGGCGTTTGTCGATGATGACGACTACGTTAAAGTCTTGGAATTGCAACGTGCCAGAAAAAAAGGAATTTTTTGGCCGTCTGCCGAATGGTCCGCGCCATTTGTCATTGCAATGATATTGGCGAGCAATGGTGTGCTGTTCACGGATGATATAAATAATAGGATGGAGCCTGCCATAGAACAGATCCAAAAGGGAACGGGATATAAGCCGCACGTGATCAGGGTTGAAAGGACCCGCATCGGTGTGACTTATAACAAGGAGTTCGCGAAATCCGGGTGGCAGGACCATTTTCCAGAAAGGATAAGCGTTGATGGAAGATTAGCTGATATGTACCGGTTGGGTATTAAAGAAGCCAGTAGCTTTAAGCTTGCTGATGGGTAGACCTATGATGGCCCACCCCCTTTTTTAATATAGGGCTTGACAAGAAAACTGAATACCTATACCCTAGGTATAGGTAGGTAAAATAACAAAACATATGACAAAATTTTTTATCGATCCGGTTTGCGCAAAAAAAGTTTTTAAGAAGAAGGAGTTTGCCATCATCAAAAGAAAAGGCGTGGCATACCATTTATGCTGTGCGGCCTGCAAGTCGCTGTTTGAGTCAAGGCCCAATGTCTACATCAAAAATTTTAAATTATTATAAAAACATGAACACACAAAAAGAAAAAGCGCTTATCAATTTCAAGAAGGCCCGCAGCCATTTGGACAAAGTCATTAAAATGACCGAGGAGAACGTTTATTGCATCGATATCATGCAGCAAAACCTAGCTGTCATCGGGCTTCTTAAATCGGCCCACCAGCTGCTGATGGAAAACCACCTGCGGTCGTGCTTTGCCACAGCCATGCAAAGTTCCAACCAGGCCAAGAAGAACCAAATGATCGACGAGATACTTTCCGTGACTAAAATGTGCAATAAATAAAACTAAAAAATTCCAAGCACCAAGCACCAAATCCCAAACAATATCAAAATTTAAATATCAAATGATCCAAACGAATTCGTTTTGAACATTTGAGATTGGGTTATTTGAATTTGTTTGAAGTTTGGAATTTGGAGCTTGGTGCTTAAAATTTATGGTAAACCAGAAATTTTACATTAAGGGAATGCATTGCGCGTCTTGCGAATTGCTGATCGAGCAAAAAATGCTGGAGATCAAAGGCGTCGAGTTTGCCGACGCATCGATGGCAACCAATGTTTTGCGAATTAGCTCGCGGGATAAGATCACCGTTGAAATGCTAAACAAAATGTTTGGCAAAGACGGCTATGAATTCTCGGAACGGCCGTTTACACAGACCGGCCAGGGCCAGCAGTTGTTTGAAGCGGCGTTCACCGCGGCGTTTGCCATCATAGTTTTTTTGGCGCTTTCCAAGATGGGGTTGTCGTCGTTTGCTTCAATCGGCTCATCCAGTTCGCTGGGCGCGTTCTTCGTCTTCGGCCTCATTGCCGGGGTCTCGACTTGCGCCGCGCTGGTCGGCGGCCTGGTGCTGTCGCTGTCCAAGCAATGGCTCGATCTTTACGGCGGCAACCGATCGAACTTCCATAATTCAAAACCGCATTTGTTGTTTAATGCCGGGAGATTGGCGTCTTACGCGATCGTGGGCGGTTTGCTGGGTTTTCTGGGAGAAAAGATCAAGATATCGGCGGCATTCTCTTCTTTCTTGATATTATTCGTTTCGATTGCGATGCTGGTTTTGGCGCTGCAGATGCTGGGAATAAAATGGTTTGACCGGTTCCGTATCGCTATGCCCAAAAGCCTATCGGGGCAAGTCGCGAACAAAAAAAATCACACAGGCATCTTAACACCGTTTATTGTCGGATTTTTTACTTTTTTACTTCCTTGCGGTTTTACGCTGGCCGCCGAAGGCATTGCCGTTTTGTCGGGCAATCCGTTAAAAGGCTCCCTGATCATGTTTTCATTTGCTTTGGGCACGGCGATACCGTTGCTGGCAATCGGGTTGTCGAGCGCCAAACTTATCGCCAGTCCCAAAACCTCGGAAAAGTTTTTAAAAGTGGCCGGCATCCTGATAATATTCTTCGTTTTGTACAATCTTAATTTCCAATTCGGACTGACCAATTATTTGGCTGCAAAAGAGCAAGCCGTCGACCAAACAAGCCAAAGTGGAACCGGCGTTGATAAGGATGCCCAACTGATAAAGGCGGTTTACAGCCAAAGCAACGATATCCAGCCCAGTACGTTTGAAGTCAAAGTTAACCAGCCCGTAAGATTTGAAGTCGCGGCGCTTGACGACGGCACGGGTTGTATGAGCACCATCATGGTCCCGGGATTGTTCAATGATCCTCAGCCGTTAAGAAAAGGCCAAACCATCGTGATGGAATTTACCCCGCAAAAAACCGGGACTTTCCAGATTACCTGTGCCATGGGCGTTCCGCGCGGATCAATAAATGTAGTAAACTGATTATATGGCAATCCAAACATTTAAAATCTGGGGGATGCATTGCGCCTCGTGTGCCAGCATAATCGAGCGTACGCTTTCCAAGACCGAAGGCGTAAAAAAAATCGAGGTTAATTTTGCCATAGAAACTGCGCGCGTGGATTTCGATGAGCAAAAAATAACGCTAGAGTTGATGAACGCCAAGATAAAAAATCTGGGGTACGTCCTGCTGCCGGTCAACGAAGGCATAAACGGTCCCGCGCGCGAGATTAAAAAAGACGATAAAGAGCGGGAGCTTTTGGGACAAAAGAGAAAGGTGCAATTTGTTTTTCCTCTCGCGATCCTGGTATTTTTTTTCATGATGTGGGATATTGCGTCTCAAGTTTGGACATTCTTGCCCAAGCTGCCCGTTTCGATGGAAGTTTACAACGCTTTGGCGATGATCCTATCGACGATCGTTTTATTTTGGGTCGGCCGGCCGTTTTTGCTGGGTGTTGTGCGTTTCGTACGCTATGGCGCGGCCAATATGGATACCTTGATTGGCATCGGCACGTTAAGCGCGTATTTGTACAGTGTTGTGATCACTTTATTCCCGGGGGTCCGGCAGGCGTTGGGTGTGGATGGATTTACCTATTTTGATGTCACGATCGTGGTGATCGGATTCGTGACTCTGGGGAAATACCTGGAGGCGCGGTCAAAAATGAAAACCGGGGTTGCAATCGAAAAACTCGCCGGGCTGCAGGCAAAGACAGCGTTGGTAATCCGCGATGGACTTGAAACGGAAATTTCGATAAATGAAGTTAAGATCGGCGACATCATTATCGTCAAACCAGGGGCAAAAATTCCGGTTGACGGGATCATTGTAGAAGGTCAATCGTCAATCGACGAATCGATGATCACCGGCGAACCGGTCCCGGTTGATAAAAAGGCGGGCGACGCGGTCATCGGCGCGACCATCAATAAGCAGGGCAATATAAGATTTAGTGCGGTAAAGATTGGCGCGGACACGATGTTGGCGCAGATCATAAAAACGGTGCAAGAGGCGCAGGGTTCGAAAGCGCCGATCCAGGATCTGGCGGACAGGGTTGCCGCGGTGTTTGTGCCCGTGGTTCTTGGTGTCGCAGTTCTGGCTTTCGTTTTATGGATTTCACTGGGAATCAATACGCTTGGATTGTCCGCGGCATTGACCCATGCCATTCTTTCGTTTGTCGGAGTGTTGGTGATCGCTTGTCCTTGCGCGCTGGGCTTGGCTACTCCGACGGCAATAATTGTCGGTGTCGGCAAGGGGGCCGAATACGGGATTTTGATAAAGAATGCCGAGAGCCTGGAGAAGTTGAGTCGGGTTGATACGGTGGTATTCGATAAAACCGGCACGATCACCAAGGGCGAGCCGGAAGCTACGGACATTGTGGCGATTGACGATAAGTTTTCCGAAAATGAAATTATAAAATATGGCGCCAGTGTCGAGAAATTGTCGGAACATCCGCTGGCGCGGGCGATCGTCAGGCTCGCGGTCGGGCGGAAAATCACTTTATATCCGGTAAGTAATTTTAGCGCGATGGAAGGTGTCGGGGTAACGGGCGAGATTTATGAAAAAAATGTTGTGGTTCGCAAGCCGTCCGTTAAAGAAGTCATGGGCGGCCGGATTTCGAAATTGCAGGAACAGGGCAAAACCGTGGTATTGATCGAGGTGGAGGGAGCCGTCGCCGGTGCCGTTGCCTTAAGCGATACCATCAAAGATGGGGCCACGGAAGCTATCGCAAAATTACATCGGCAAAACATCAAAACCGTAATGCTGACCGGCGATAACTTGCACGCGGCGAATTATATCGCCAAACTGGCTGGCATCGATGAAGTGATTGCGCAGGTGTTGCCCGGGCAGAAAGCTGATAAAATAAAAGAATTGCAGGCGCATGGCAAAAAAGTTGCCATGGTCGGCGACGGTATCAACGATGCTCCTGCATTGGCGCTTGCCGATGTCGGCATCGCGATGGCCACCGGCACCGACGTGGCGATCGAGTCGGCCGGGGTCGCGTTGCTTGGCGGCGACATTAAAAAAGTGCCGCAGGCGATCGAGCTGGCGCGCGCTACCATGCGGACGGTAAAGCAAAATCTTTTCTGGGCTTTCATTTACAACCTGATCGGAATCCCCTTGGCGGCGGGAGTTTTGTACCCCTTATGGGGAATTACTCTAAACCCGGTGTTTGCCGGCCTGGCCATGGCTTTTTCCAGCGTCTCGGTGGTCAGTAATTCCCTGCGCCTGAAGACAAAGAAGCTCTAGCATGGTACTTGTATTCGTTAATCAAAAATTAATAAGTCAAACACTATAATAAAATCACGCCTTTTTTGCAGTTTAGCTTCATTCTGGCCCCGCTTTGGCGGGGTTTTTTGTTAACGGGAATGTAATCATTACGGCGCTAAAATTAAGTCGCAAAGGTCGTATAAGTAAATATTTTTAATTTTTTAAATATTATGATGGACGAAAAAACAAAGCAGATGGTCATGGATAAGTTGAAGATGATGAAAGAAAAAATGGATAAGGAAAATAAGATGATGGAAATGGACGATGCCAAGATGAAGACGATGCTTGATAAGGCGTTAACAATCGTCGGTGACTGGGATATGGATCCCAAAGATACGATGATCATGGGAAAAATGATCAAAATGATCGGTCATGCAATGATGAAGGATGGTGAATGCGGAAAGTGCTAATATTGTTAGATTGGTCAAAGAAAAAACCTCGCCGTTTCGCGAGGTTTTTTTGGTTGTTTTTATATTAAAAAAAGTGTAAACATAAGATTATGCCGCCTGATATTGCCAAAAAAGAGGTTGTAGCGGTAGGCTTAAGCGGCGGCGTTGATTCGGCCGTCGCGGCTTTGCTCTTAAAGCGGCAGGGTTTTGAAGTGGTTGGGGTGACAATGAAGATTTGGAAGGGAAAATACAAGTCTGGTGGCGGGCGCAGTGCCTGCTACGGTCCGGGCGAGATCGACGATATCAACGCGGCCAGGAGGGCGGCCAAGATAATCGGTATAAAACACAAGGTGATCGACCTTTCCGGCGAATACGATAAATTTGTCCTGGATTACTTCAAAAAAGAGCGTTTGCGGGGGCGCACGCCCAATCCGTGCGTTGTTTGCAACCAGAAGATAAAGTTTGGTTTTCTGGTCCAAAAGATCGTCCAGACCGGCTTGAAATTCGACCATTTTGCCACCGGCCATTACGCGCGCGTTTCTTATGACCCCCAAAAGCGCCGCTATCTGCTTTTGCGGGGTGCTGATCCAGCCAAAGACCAGTCTTATTTTTTGTACCGCCTAAACCAAAAACAGCTTAAAAAAGTTATCTTCCCTTTAGGCGAAATGACCAAGGCCCAGGTAAAAGAAATTGCCCGGCAATCGGGGCTGGCCGAATTTGCGAATAAAGCCGAGAGCCAAAATTTTGCCGAAGACGAGGCAAAAAACTTGATCATGGCCAACCGCGACATTGCTGGCGATATCGTCGATAAGGGCGGCAAAGTAGTTGGCAAACACAATGGTTATTTCCACTTTACCGTCGGCCAGCGCAAGGGCTTGCAGATCGGCGGCCTTGCAAAACCTTATTACGTGATCGAGATCGATCCGTGCCGGAATCGCGTCGTTGTTGGCGCAAAAGATTCGGCCATGCGATCGGGGTTTGCCGTCAAAAAGATCAATTGGATCGTAATTCCGGAATCGCAAAAAAAGGTCCGCGTCTCGGTCCGGGTGCGGTCCAATGGCGAGATGATCGACGGCGTAATAACGCCCGACAAAAATATTACGCGGGTAAGGCTAAAAAAGCCGCAATTTGCCATCGCTTCCGGCCAGTCGGCGGTTTTTTATAAAAAGGATATCGTCCTTGGGGGTGGTGTAATTCACACAAAATTAATCAAAGATTAATGTTTTCGAGGTTAAATAAATATTGTAAACATATGAATATGGCAAAAGAATTGGGAATTTTATTGATAGTTGTTTTGCTGGTCGCGATCGTGTTTTTGGCCGTCGGGATCGTTTCGATGGGCGAGCAGGCCAAGGTGATGCCGACAACGCCGTCTTCGGGTCAGACGTCCTCAACGGGAAATACCAGCCCGCAACAAAACCCGGGACAGGCAAACCCGGCCGCGGGGTGGCTGACCTTTACTGACGGCAAGAACGGATTTTCGTTCCAATACCCGGCCAGTTTCGGCGCCAATGTTTGGCGGCCGACGCAGTGGCCGCCAAAGGCAACGTACGTGCCGGCCGGCCAGGATCCGGTGGCCGTCGGCTGTCCGAATTTGCAAAGCGGGAGCGCGACTCCTCCGGTCGCGGCGCCCGGAAAGACGGCCAGCGGATTATCATACTCTTTGTACACGGGTTCCGATATTGGTGCGGGCCAGCTTTATTCGGAATATTGCTATGTGATAATGCCCGGTTCGGGTAGCGGCGCGGCGGTTGTGGATTTTGTCATCCAGTCGCATTCGGCCTGCGGGTTTGGCACGTGCGGCGCCTACTGCGGGACCCAATATGAATCCGAATGCCTAAGCCTAAACCGCCAGCAGGCGATCGAGCTGCCGATCCAACAAATGATCTCGACTTTTGTTTGGACGTCGGTAGCGGCGCAAACACCGGTCCAGTTCCAAGCCCAGACGCAGCCGCAGCCTCAAGCGACAAAAACAATCACCATGGCCAACAACCAAACCAATGTGGCTTTGCACATCGGGGATACTTTGCTGTTGCAGTTGGGCGCCAATTACAACTGGACAATAAGAGTTGTTGATTCTTCGATTGTTGCAATGGAGTCGGGCATAACTTTGCCCAGCGCCGACCAGGGGATTTTTAAAGCTCTCAAATCCGGCGGCACCGACCTGACTGCCGTGGGCGATCCGCTTTGCCGCGCCGCCACGCCGGCCTGCGGCGCGCCGTCGGTAACTTTCAACATTCACGTCATGGTCCAGTAAAACAAAAAACAGCATTATTGCTGTTTTTTTGTTTGCTTGATTAATAGAAAAGATAT
>Ga0182021_10005842_pt1 | contig 14630 bp, 12 predicted proteins | sample 612E3MmetaG_FD_120493 | JGI IMG/M metagenome (GOLD analysis project Ga0182021, IMG submission 120493) | Permafrost microbial communities from Stordalen Mire, Sweden - 612E3M metaG (Illumina Assembly) | ecosystem: Environmental > Terrestrial > Soil > Wetlands > Permafrost | place: Sweden... | reverse complement strand
TTCAAGCAAGGAACCCCTGAAGAAGTTAAGGCCAAGACAAAGGCGCTACTCGAGTGTATGTCCGACTACCGGAATTTTATACTGTCTTCAGGTTGTGATATACCACCCGGGACACCGACGAGCAGCATAGAAGCTTTCTTTGCCGCCGTTGAGGAATACAATCGGTAGGCATCGCACAGATCAACTTGATTATTTTCTTGATCGCGAAAGGAAACGAATAGTGAAAAGAAATGGTCATGACATGAAAACTTATACCCTCACTCTTATACCCGAGGTAAAAAGGCTAACCATTTCCGAAGACGCTCTCTTGGCAGACGCTCTGGTGGATGCAGGTGTTCCTCTTGATATGCCGTGCGGCGGGAAAGGAGTCTGCGGGAAATGCAAGGTTAAAATTGAGGGAGAGCTTTCGTCAGAAACTGATACCGAGACAAAAGTACTCCACGATCAACCCGGCTATCGCCTGGCTTGTCAAACCAGGCTTAGCGGAAACGCGCGCGTACATGTACAGGAGAAAACACCTGTTACCGTTGAGTCTTGCCCATCTCTTGATGCCCATGCCTATTACGGCCTGGCAGTTGACATCGGTACTACAACCGTTCAGATCGCGCTTGTTGACCCATTGCACAACCAAAGCTATCTGCTGGATAGTTTTCTCAATCCCCAAAGAAGATATGGTCATGATGTCATTTCAAGAATCGCCGCCGCGCAGGAACCCCGCATTTTTCAAGATTTGATCCGGGTCATACGCACGCGCACATACGCGTCCATGATAAACGTGCTCAAGGCCGTCAACCTTCCCATTAAGAGGGTACGGCAATTGATCTTCTCGGGAAATACCACGATGCTGCACCTGTTCTTCGGCCTGGATGTGACTCCCATGGGTATTTATCCCTATCAGGCTCAGCGCCTCGATTTTCATGGATTCAACCCGCACGATATCGATTGTCATGATATCTTCCCCAACGCTCATGTGCTGGCTCTTCCGGCTGTTTCCGCTTTCCTGGGCAGTGATTTGATCGGAGGACTCGCCCTGTGCCATACTAATACTTTTTGTAGGAACACTTTCTTTATCGATATGGGAACAAATGGAGAGATGTTCCTGATCAATTCCTCAGGGCAAATTGCGGCAGCCTCCTGCGCCATGGGACCAGCTCTGGAGGGCATGAATATCAGTTGTGGTATGACGGCTGATTCAGGCGCCATTACCCACATCCGGTTAAATCAAGATATCTTGGAATATGAAATGATCGCTAATGGACCGCCTATCGGAATAACAGGCACAGCTCTCATAGATCTGCTTTCCATTCTTCTTCAGAAAAGCCATTTGAGCACGAGCGGTTCATTCCACTCCAAGATCGATACCCAACTCCTTCCTGTTCCGATGCGATATGAACACACGGCGAAGACAAGACAGATTAACTTATGGGAAAATATGGCATTGACCCAGTCGGATATCCGGAATGTTCAATTGGCCAAAGGAGCAAGTCTTGCCGCGGCCAGGATTCTCCTGAGAGAAACCGACTGTTTACCTAACGATATTGAACATGTTGTCGTGGCCGGCGCTTTCGGCCAACATATCGTACCGGATAATTTCCGCCGTTTGAAATTTATTCCGGATTTTCCCTCGGCACAGTACCATTTCTTAGGCAATACGAGTTTGAAGGCCGCCGAACGAGCCTGTCTGGATAAGGAATTTATGGCCATGGCTTATCTACTACGTGATAGTGTCCAAGAGATCGATCTGGCGCGTCATCCTGATTTCGAGATCGAGTTCATTACAGCACTTAATTTCTAACTCTTCACGGTTGTAGGTGATGATCAGGGCATCGGGAACGTAGAGAAAAGTGTAAGGTTGATCTTCCGCGAGGATTTCCTGAAAGCGGTTATAACATTTTTTTCTTCCCTTCTGGTCGAAGGTGCTGCATCCTTTTTCCAGTATTTTGTCCGCTTCCTGATTATTGTAGGAGATAAAATTCAGTTCTTCCGGTTTTGTTTTGCTGGAGTGCCAGACGTCATAAGCATCAGGATCAAATGGAATAGTCCAGCACATAATCAACGCGTCGAAACGCCTTGTGTTGATGAATCCGTCACAAATGTCAACCATTACAGCATGCGGATTTTTTATCGTGATGTCAACTTCCTTAAGCTGCTGCTGAATGATTTCTGCGCACTTCTGCCGTGTCTCATTGCCCTGATTGGTAACTGTCTCAAAAACGAAGGGCTTGCCGTCATTGATTGATAAGAACTTGCTTTGTGCTGGCGGCAGTATAAGAAACGTTATTTATATTGTTAAGAGGCAAATTTCAGGAAACGTGATTCAATCTTGTTTTGCCTTAAAATATCTGATAGTTAAAAATGAAGGTAAAATTATGGTGTAGTTTTGTCAAAGGTTTTCTATTATTATATGAAAATATTAATGCACATCTGTTGCGGGCCTTGCACGATTTATCCCCTGAAAGAACTAAGAACTCAGGGGCATGAGATCACCGGAGTTTTTTATAATCCCAACATACATCCCTATCAGGAATACCAGAAGCGCAGCCAGACTCTCAGAGATTATGCTGATAAAACATTTTTAAACATCATCTGGCCGGAAGGTTATCCGCTGGAAGAATTCTTGGGGACGGTTGCTAATCTGAAGGAAAATGAAAGGTGCGCCTTTTGCCTGAGAGATCGTTTATTGTATACGGCCGAGTTGGCGATTAAAGAAAAGTACGATTGTTTCACAACAACACTTCTTTACAGCAAATATCAAAAACATGACTTGATTCGGGAAATAGGAAAAGATTTAAGCCAGCAATTTGGAGTATTCTTTTACTATCAGGATTTCCGTGCCGGATGGGACGAGGGCGTGAAAATATCCAAGGAACTGGAAATGTATCGCCAGCCTTATTGTGGATGCATTTACAGCGAAAAGCAGCGATATTACAGATAAGTGCAGATATTTGTATAACTAATACATTAACTGTGTCTATTTTACCACACATTAATATAAAATCTCTGTCTCTTCCAATCCTAACTTTTATAAAATACAATTATTACAATAACTTATATTTTATAGCAAATATTGCTGGATATGGTATGCTAATTGCTGTTATTTAAAGAATCAAATTAGGACTAGAAATAATGCATTTGCAGCGTACATTAAAAAAAGAAATCAATTGTTTCAGTATTGGATTGCATACCGGCCGTAAGGTTAATATGAAGATAAGACCGGCGTCGGCAGAGACAGGTATAGTTTTTGTCCGAAAAGATTTGCCCGAGGCTGAACCGATTCGAGCTCGGTATGACAATGTTTGTGATACTACACTGGCTACAACGTTGGGATCCAATGGAGTTACAGTTTCTACAGTAGAGCATCTTTTATCGGCATTCAGCGGGATGGGTGTTGATAACGCTGTTATTGAACTCGACTCTTTTGAAGTTCCCGTTATGGATGGCAGTGCGCTTCCCTTTGTGAATATGTTCAAAGAAGTGGGAACTCATGTACAGAAAAAAAATAAAAAAATGCTGATTGTTAAGAATCCTGTTTCAGTAAGTTCAGGCGATGCCAGCGCCATGTTATTGCCTGCGGATGGATTTAAAATATCATATGAAATAGATTTTAAACATCCGGTTATCGGCAAGCAATCATACGATATGACTTTCTCGGATGAGATATATGAAAAAGAAATTTGTGCCGCCCAGACTTTTGGTTTTCTAAAAGATCTGGAATTTTTGCAAGCAAAGGGTCTAGCTCTGGGCGGGTCTCTTAAAAATGCTATTGTCCTGGATGACAAAAAAATAGTTAATAAAGAAGGACAGCGCTTTCCCAATGTTTTTGTCAAACATAAAATACTTGATGCCATTGGCGATTTATTTTTGTTGGGAATGCCGATTATTGGTCATTTTGTGGCCTATAAATCAGGTCATCGCTTGAACAATCTTTTGCTCAGAGAGTTAATTGGCAAAAAAGATTGTTGGGAAATAGTCACCGATATTGATAAAAAAGAAAATCACAAAATTCATTCTTTTAAAATCCCTTCATTTAGAACTCTGGATGCCATCCAAGCTTAACCCAAATTAATCTTGCTTTTTATTGTTATGTTGCCTAGAATATTAAGATAACTTAATATCTTGGGTTACAGCGCATATTATTGTGATTTATCAGTCACTTATGTTGTGTAAATTATTTTTATTGTGAGACTCAAATTTCAAAAACAAAGTGTATTGAAATTTGCAAGTCGAACAATCCCGCGATAAGCGGAGGGTATAATACACCGCCCCTTGGGGCGGAATTAGGGTCCAGGGCTTGCCCTGGGGTTCATACCCGTGATTTGTATGATTGATGGCGGAAAGAAATTTTTCTGCAGAGTTCATTAATTTTGTATGAAAAAGATAAAAAATAAAATTGCTATTGTTTTAATTCTCCTTCTGATTGGTTCTGTATCCTTTCCGTCACAGACGTGCGCTCTGGAACCAAAAATAAAAGATGTTTTGATTACTAATGATGCGGAAAATGTGCTTTTATACGCGCGCCTGGTTAACGGTTTTAAGCCGGAGATGGAATTAGCTATTTTAGCGGGCATACCGACAGTTTTTACTATGTGGATTGAAGTTTATGAGCAAAGGCCTTTGTTATGGGATAAAACAATAACAAGGAGACAGATTAAGCGCACGATAAAATATGACAATCTGAAAAAAACTTTTAGCGTTTTGACTAAGAATTCTGAACCGGAAATTTTCCCTAATTTTGAAAGCGCACAGAAAGCAATATCCGATTTCAACGGCATTGTTGCCGTTCCTATGTCATCTTTGGTTAAGGGCAGAAGCTATTACGCTATGATTCAGTTAAAAATGGATAAGGTTCGTTTGCCGCTGCATATGGAATATGTCTTTACCTTTGTCTCTCTCTGGGATTTTGAGACATCATGGTATCGGCAGAATTTTACTTATTGATGAAAACTAATTTTACCTCAAATAATTTTAAAAATAGTTACTAACCTATGAGAAACAAATTTCCCAAAAGCATTATAGATGAAAAGGAACAAAGGAAACGACGCCGGGAACGCATCATTATGGTGATCGTTGGCGTTTTGGCCGTTGTCTTTACATTAATTTCTGGTCAGCTTTTTAACAAAGAAAATTTGCCATTATCGTCCAACATATTCGTTTACGGTCTCACCAGTATAAATTTTATTTTAATAGTATTATTACTATTCCTGATTATTAGAAATATTGTAAAATTATTCTATGAACACCGACGCGGAGTTATCGGTTCCAAGCTTAGAACAAAATTGGTAGCTGCATTTGTCGGTCTTTCACTTATCCCGACAATTTTACTTTTTATATTTGCCATTAATTTTCTTTCTTACAGCATTGAATTCTGGTTCAACATTAAGATTGGCGATGCTTTAAACCGTTCACTGGAAGTAGCTCAGGTTTATTATCAGCAAATGGAAGAGCAAGCCAAATTTAACGCCCGTCAGATAAGTGCTGATATTACCAAAAACCGTCTCTACGAAAAAGAGCGTGTCGAATATCTTAAGAGTTTTGTCAGCCAGCGTCAAAAAAATTATAAAGTGGGTATGGTTGAGACATTCTTCGATTTTCAAAAGGAGAAAATTGTTTTTGCAGATGTTGAAAATCCGAATATTATTTCCGTGGACCTGACGCCAAAAGTTATAGAAAATGTTTATTTGGGAAAAGAGGAATCAATTATTCATCCAACGGAAAATGGAGATATAATAGTTGGCGTTGTCCCGGTTTTTTCTTTCGCGGTCCCATCGGAAGTAATCGGGCGTATTTCGGTGAGTTATCTTATCCCTAAAGGTTTTGTTGATAAACTAAGAAGCGTTGCTGATGCTTCGGAACAATATCGAAAGATTGAACTTTTGAAAAATCCGATTAAATCAAATTATATTATTACATTGTCCATAGTAACCCTGGTCATCATATTCCTGGCTATATGGTTCGGATTGACTTTGGCAAAAGGAATTACAGGGCCTGTTCAGGACCTTGTTCTGGCGACGAACAGAGTTACTCAGGGAGATTTGGACAGCAGTATTGATATTGAAGCTGATGATGAAATAGGAACTTTGGTTAAATCATTCAATCTAATGACCAAAGACTTGAAAAAAAGCAAAAACAGCCTGGAAGAAGCTAATGTGCATTTGGAACGGCGGCGAAAATATATGGAAACGGTTTTACGTAACGTTTCGGCGGGTGTTGTTTCTGTGAATAAAGAAGGAATGATCACAACAGTTAATCGTGCGGCGGAAAAAATGTTCGATATCAAAGCGGAGAAAGTTCTTTTTCAGAATTATCGTGATTTGATGATTCCGGAACACATATCTCTGGTTGATGAATTTTTACAGGAAATGAAAGAAAAAAATGAGAGTTCTTTGGAAAAACAACTGGAAATCATGCTCAAAGATAAAGCCCTGACAGTTCTTTTAACCATTACAACCATTCAGGATGAAGAAGGTAATGATTCAGGTATCGTTGTTGTTTTTGAAGATTTGACCCTGCTGCAGAAGGCGGAGCGTGCCGCAGCCTGGCGTGAGGTCGCCCGCCGCATGGCTCATGAGATTAAAAATCCGTTGACGCCGGTTCAGCTTTCCGCTCAAAGACTCCAACGAAAATATGAAGATAAATTAGGCGAAGAAGGTTCTGTCTTTAAGGAATGCACCCAGACGATTATTGATCAAGTAGAAGTTCTGAAAAATCTGGTTAATGAATTTTCCCGTTATGCGAGAATGCCTGTGACATCTCCCACTCTCAATGATTTAAACGCTGTGGTTGCCGATACTGTATCCCTTTTTCAGGATGCTCATAAAGATATAAATTTTGAGTTAAATACTGCGGAAGAATTACCACGGTTTGATTTAGATGCGGAGCAAATTAATAGAGTGATGATAAATCTGCTGGATAATGCGGTCGCGGCCATCAATAAGAAAAACGGGCGAATAACAGTTACTGTAAGTTATGATGAACAGCATCGCAGGGCCAATGTGGCCGTGGCGGATGATGGGCCGGGAGTTCCTTCCAGTTATAAGAGAAAAGTTTTTGAACCGTATTTTTCCACAAAGAAGTCCGGAACCGGTCTGGGGCTGGCTATTGTCAGTTCAATTATTTCCGACCATCATGGTCAGGTAAGCGTTGCCGATAACGATCCAACTGGAACAATAGTCTCTTTTCAGTTGCCGGTTTAGTGAGCCAAGCTGAGAGCGAATGGAATGAAGCTTGAAGCGTAAGGCGTAGTGAGATTCTCCGAGAACGAGCAGCGCGAAGTTCGAAGAGCTAATCGAACTATCCAATCCGCCGCGGCGGATTGGGAACTATCCCTGAAGCGGAGCGGAATGGGATTGAGACTCGCTGTAGCGGAGGGTATGAACCCCAAAGCTTGCTTTGGGGTTCATACCCGTGATAAATGTTGAAATAAATAAGTTTATTTGTTGAAAGAGTAATTATGCAAGAGACAATCCTTGTAATTGATGATGAAGAAAGTATCTGCCAGTCTTTAAAAGCAATCTTAAGTGATGAAGGCTATCAGGTTTTAGTGGCGGGCAGCGGTGAAGAAGCCGTTAAAATTGTCGAGGAGGAAATGCCACAGCTTGTTCTGCTCGATGTCTGGTTGCCGGGAATGGATGGTCTGGATACTCTCAAAGCCATTAAGAAAATAAATCCTCAAATACTGGTAATTGTAATGTCGGGGCATGGCACAATTGAAACGGCCGTGAAAGCTACTAAATTCGGAGCGTTTGATTTTATAGAGAAGCCTCTTTCTCTGGATAAAATTATTATTCTGGTTAACAATGCCTTGAGTTTACTTCGTCTAAAAGAAGAAAACATACTGTTGAAACAAAAAGTGTCTCATCAGTACGAATTGACCGGAACGAGCGCCGCGATAACGGAACTTAAAGAAATGATCAGCATTGTCGCACCGACAAATGCCTGGATATTAATTATGGGAGAAAATGGGACGGGCAAGGAGTTGGTGGCGCGTTCTATTCATCATTTAAGTTTGAGATCGCACAAAGATATTGTGGAGGTCAACTGCGCGGCAATACCGGAAGAGTTGATTGAAAGCGAATTGTTCGGTCATGAAAGGGGAGCCTTTACCGGGGCAACGGAGAAAAAACGCGGTAAGTTTGATCTTGCTCATGAAGGAACGATTTTTCTTGATGAAGTCGCAGATATGAGTCTGAAAGCGCAGGCAAAGATTTTACGCATTTTGCAGGAGAAGAAGTTTGAAAGGGTCGGCGGCAATAAAGTGATTGATATGGACGTGCGGGTTTTGGCGGCGTCTAATAAGGATCTGGAAGATGAGATGAAGGCTGGACGTTTCCGGCAGGATCTTTATTACCGATTGCATGTTATTCCCTTGGTTGTACCGACGCTGCGCGAGAGAAAAGAGGATATTAAACCACTGGCGGAACGTTTTTTATTGGACTTCACCATAAGGGAAGGATTAGAACCAAAAACTCTGACTGATGACGCGCTGGAATTGCTGATGAAGCATGACTGGCCGGGCAATGTTCGCGAATTAAAAAATATTATTGAAAGATTGATAATTTTGACTCCTTCCAATGAAATAACAGCCAGGGATATCCCGCCTTTAAATGTTAAAGAGGGGACCGATATGGCTTTTGGTACTCAAAATGTAACCGGCGATTCGTTAAAAGATGCAAAGATGGATTTCGAAAGACAATTTATTCTTAAGAAGCTGGAAGAAAATGAAGGAAATATTTCCAAGACGGCAGAAGCAATCGGTATGGAGCGCAGTAATCTGCATAAGAAATTAAAGAGCCTTAAAGTTGCGGTAAAAGGGGATTCTTAATTCGTTCTATCGTTATTTATTTGGTTTTTCATATCGGAAATTGAAAATTTATTGAAGGGTAGAAATGCAACTCCGAATATTACTAAAGTAACCATTGACAAAAAATGGTAAAATACTGCGAAAGAAAGCGCCTCAGATTTAGCTAAACCAAAAAGGCTCAACGCCAGAACACAGGCATAATGCCAGTTGCCGATAAAACCAGGCGCTGTCGGGATGGCTATGCCCACAATAAGTATAATCATTAAAACAAAAGATGCCATTACCGGCAGGACAAAACCAAAAGACTTTAATAGCATATAAATAGCCATGACATCCACAAGCCAGATAAATGCTGAAAGAAAAAACAAATACAAAAGAAGGTTAATATTAGTGACAACTTGAAAACCATCAATAAAATTATGGATTAATTGATCTATTTTATTAGCGAGCTTCCCGGGAAGTTTAATTAAAATCATATTAATGAATTTCAACGCTGATTCTCTTCGCAATATTAAATACATAACAAAACAAAATAGAGCTAAAGCGAGTAGAAAAAAAATAATACTGGATTTAATCATCCATGAAGGCAGGTCAGTCAAAAAAATAACAATAACAGCAATCGTCAGTATAGTAAAACTATCCAGAATTCTTTCAATGAGAATGGACCCCAGTGCGGATGACATTTTTATAGAACTTCTTTTGGATATTAAATATGGCCTGGCCAGCTCACCAATGCGCGCCGGAATTGAAGCTATCGCCAGAAAGCCCACCGACGTTACTGAAAAAAGAGATAATTGATCTATTTTTTCCATCGGTTGCAAAATAACGCCCCAGCGGTAGGATCGCAGACATTGCATTAAAATGATCAAGAGGAGGAAAAAAATAACGTAATTTAATTGAATTTTTTTTAGATCGCTTAAAACATCCTGAAGATTGATTCCTTTGAAGGACAAATAGACCAAGATTATACTAATCAGTATACCCAAGATGACTTTTTTGTTCATTTTTTACCAGGCTTCTTTTCGTATCTTCATTCTTTGGCCAGGTTATCGGCAATCTTGTCATATAAAAGTTGTGAAGATAGTCTATTCCCGATTAAGCCCACGCGAATGGCTACTGTCGTTAGATTTTTTGATTTGTATGTGATATCGAATTTCACTTGTTCATTATTTATTATCGTATTAATGGTGCCTTTGGCAATTTCTTTATCGCGAACCACTTCAGTGCCGCGCATGTTGGCTATTGTTTTTTCACAAGCTGTCCACACTTGATCCAATGATCTACTATAATCAGTTTTTAATTCACCGTTTATATAATAATAAGTTCCTGCTCCTGCCCCGGCGGCAGCTCCCCCTATAAGCAAAGGCACACAACCGGAAAAAAAGAAGGGGATAGATAAGGATAAGATAAAAAACAGAAAAAATTTTCTTTTCATGTATCTTCCTCCAGTGATTTAATTTCAATATTTAAAGCATATATAGAAGGTGATTGCAATGGCTATTATGCAAAAATCACGGGTTTACTCGTTGAAGAATCATTTGTCAGGCTGACTTAATTTCCCAAATTCGATTAAAAGTTCTTCCTCCTTTTTGCTTAACTCTGTGGGGATTTGTACGAATACTTCGGTTATCTGGTCGCCGTGGCCGAAACCGCGTATATGAGGAATGCCTTTCCCTTTAAGCCTTAAAGTTTTTCCGTTTTGCGTTCCTTTGGGAATTTTCAATTTTTCTTTGCCATGAAGTGTGGGCACTTCAATTGTGCCGCCCAGCGCGGCATGGACAAAAGAAATTGGAACTCGGCAAATTATATCGTCCCCCGCTCTACTGAAAAATTCATGTTCTTCAACGTGAATGAATACATACAAATCTCCGTCAGGTCCTCCCTGGCTTCCGGCTTCTCCTTCTCCGCGCAGGCGCAGACGCGAACCAGTCTCCACACCGGCGGGAATTTTCAATTGTACGGTTTTCGATATCTGTTCTTTTCCCCCGCCGCGGCAATTGTCGCAAGGTTTGGATATGAACTTGCCGTAACCATTGCAGTGAGGACAGGTGGAACTGATTGTGAAGAAACCGCTGGATTGGATTACCTGTCCCCGACCTTTACAGGTGCGGCAGGTTTCAGGAGATGAACCCGGGGCTGCTCCTGTGCCGTCACATTTCTTGCAGGTGGCTAGTTTCTCCAGTTCAATTGTTGTGTTAATCCCGAAGGCGGCATCAAGGAAGGAAATTTTCAGGTCATAACGCAAATCGGCGCCGGCACTGGCAGAGGAACGCGAATGACCCCGTACGTTGCCATAGCCGAAAACATCATCAAAGATATTGCTGAAATGGGAAAAAATATCGTCAAACCCGCTGAATCCTCTAAAGCCGGTGCTGTTTAAACCTTCATGACCATAGTGGTCGTAGATTTCTCTTTTTTCTTTATCACTTAAAACTTCGTATGCTTCCGCAGCTTCCTTGAATCTTTCTTCAGCTTTCTTATTTCCCGGATTTCTGTCCGGATGACACTGCATTGCTATCGTACGGTAGCTTTTTTTTATCTCTTCGTCAGAAGCCGTTCTGATCACGTTCAAAATTTCATAATAATCTTTTTTCGTCATGCTCTTTTTGGATCAACCTCTTATTGTATATTCTATTGATGAGACTGAACATCTCTCTTTATATAGTTTGTGTTTGGATTTGTTTGTAATTTAATAATGATTTAGCTTTCGTCAATATGTAGAGTATAAAGTTACGCCACAAGGCGTCTCAGCGCTTCCTCATATTTTTTTCTAGTATTTTCTATTATTTCCGGAGGCAGTTTCGGCGCGGGTGGTTTCTGATTCCAGTTGATGGAAAGAAGGTAATCGCGCAAGAACTGTTTGTCAAAACTTTTTTGTGCCCGGCCTTCCTGATAATCATCGGCAGGCCAGAAACGGGAGGAATCGGGAGTCAGAAGTTCGTCAATAAGAATTAATTCCTTACCCATCAGACCGAATTCCATTTTCGTGTCGGCGATGATTATTCCGGCCCTCAGCGCTATTGTAGCCGCTCTTTCATAGACAGCCAGGGAAATATTTATAACTCTGTCGGCTAATTCGGCACCGATAAGATCTTCCATTTCTCTTCTGTTGATGGGTGTGTCATGTTCGCCTTCCGGCGCTTTGGTGCTTGGCGTAAAAACAGGTTCAGGTAATTTGGAAGACTCTTTTAATCCATCCGGCAGTTTGATGCCCGAAACGGTTTTGTTTTTCTGATAATCTTTCCAGCCGGAGCCGCTGAGATATCCGCGGACAACACACTCAACCGGCAGGGGAGTGGCTTTTTTCACCAGCATGCTTCTGCCTTCTAAATCTTTCCGGTAGGGAGCGCATTCTTCCGGAAATTCGGCGGGATTGATGGAAACAATGTGATTGTCGATGATATCTTTCATTTTTCCAAACCAAAAGGCGGACATTTGATTCAGGATCACCCCCTTGTCAGGAACCGGATCGGACATGATTACATCAAACGCGGAGATGCGGTCGGTGGTTACTATGAGCAGATAATCTTTTACGGAATAAATATCGCGAACTTTTCCCCGGCCGACCAGATTCAGATCTTTAAAATCTGTTTTCTGTATACTTTTTTTCATAAAAATGAACTCCTTTTAGTGGAAAAATGGATTGTGTTTTTTTTCATGGCCTATCGTGGAAGTCGGCGTGCGGCCGTAATTATGCCCGGGCATTACTTTGGTTTCATCAGGCAAAACAAACAGCTTTTCTTTTACGGCTTTGTTCAATGTCTGCCAGGAACCGCCCGGCAAATCAGTTCTGCCTACTGCTTCCACAAAAAGGGTATCTCCGGTAAATACATAACCGGGTGTATACAGGCAGATTCCGCCCGGGGAATGTCCCGGAGTATGAATAACCTTTAGTTCAACATTGCCCGTGGAAATGATATCTCCGTCTTTTACTAAGATATCAGCCGATGGAGAAGCCTTCGCTCCGAACATCTTTAAAATCATGGCGGGAGTATCAGTCAGCATAATGGCGTCATCTTCATGCACAATGATTTTCGCTCCGGTGACTTTTTGCATTTCCGTGTTGCCGCTGATATGATCAACATGGCCGTGAGTATTAACAGTATAGTTAATCCGTAAATTATTCTTCTGAGCCTCGGCAACAATTCCTTTGATATTATCCGCCGGATCGATAACCAGACCGTCTCCCGTGATGGGGTCGCCGACCAGATAGGCAAAGACGGCCATATGGCTCACCTGTATTTGTTTAACAAACATCATCCCGCTCCTTGGAAAAAAGTGCTCACCTCATAACATTATTTTGTTAAAAACGTCAAATTAAATCCGGCATATAAGTTGTTAATATTATACCATTTTAAATCAAAGATGATATTGAGACGGATGAGAAGGCTTTTTACGAGATGGATATTGTAGGGACTGCTCCCCGAGCAGTCCGAAGCGGCGCGCTTGGGAATAACCTAAAGATCACACGTCGTGCCCTACATTAAAAATGATATTTGAGGATTGCCCCGAAGAATCCGTCCATATTGTGTTTGTGCGGAAATGTGCGGAAAAATCCACGGCTATCCACCAGTTGCCTGTTAATTGAAGAGGGCGGAGGGCATATGGAAAAATTAGAGTTGTACTTTAAAAAGTCATCAATGATATTTTCGTTTTCTTCGGGTAGAAGCGAACAGGTACAGTATATTAAATAACCGCCCTTTTTGACGGCGGCGGATGAGTTTTGCAGAATTATTTTTTGGGCGGAGGTAAAGTTGAGCAAATCTTTTTGAGTTGTGCGCCATTTAATTTCCGGATTGCGGCGCAGTGTTCCCGTGCCGGAGCAGGGCGCATCAACCAGAACGCAATCAAATTTTTCTTTGAAGGAATCAGGCAGGTCAGTGCTTAAATCGACAGCTTGAGCTTCGATTATATTTATTCCCAGACGCTCTGCTTCCCGTTTCAGTTCGGCAATTCTTTCCGCATTGCGGTCAACTGCGACAATATGCCCTTTGTTTTTTAAAATTGCTGCCAGATGCGTTGCCTTGCCTCCCGCGCCCGCGCAGGCATCTAGTATTGATTCCACTGCTTCAGATCTAATCAGGTAAGAGATAAGTTGTGCCGCTTCATCCTGAATGCGCAGTAAGCCGGCGTCAAAAAAATCGGTTTTCTGAATGGGATTGGCGGAAGTATTGAGCATTAGGCTGTCGGGAGAAAATTTGGTTTCCTCCGGCGTGAATCCGGCGGAGGTAAGTTTTTGCATCAAATCCTTACGGGATATTTTCAGGGTGTTGACGCGCAGTGTCAGCGGCGGCAATTCGTTATTGGCCGAGCATAAAGACTTTGTTTCTTCAGTCCCGAATATTTTTATCCATTTTTTAACAAGCCACAGCGGATGCGAATGAAAAGCTGCTATATACTCAGCCATATTTTTTTTCTCAGAAGGGAAGGCTAAGTTCTGGCCGCGGCGCAGATAATTTCTTAAAACGGCATTAACCAGTGCGCTTTTATCCGGCTTTAGTATTTTGGCAATTTTGACTGCTTCATTGACGACGGCAAAATCCGGCAGACGATCGCTGAATTTTAGTTGATACAGACTCAGGCGTAAAACATTTTTTATTCCTTCATCCATCTTTTCAAAATCGCCGCGATAGAGCCTTGTCAATATCCAGTCTAAGTGACCACGGAAGCGCAGCACTCCGTAAACCAAATGAGTAAGCAGACGTCCGTCCGGTGTTCCTGACAAAGAGTTTTTAGCCAGACAATCATTGATCAGGGGACTGGCGAAATCCTGACTTGCGTTTACCTGATTTAAAATATTTACGCCAAGATGGCGGACGGTTTTTGTCAT
>Ga0182021_10005841_pt1 | contig 14631 bp, 11 predicted proteins | sample 612E3MmetaG_FD_120493 | JGI IMG/M metagenome (GOLD analysis project Ga0182021, IMG submission 120493) | Permafrost microbial communities from Stordalen Mire, Sweden - 612E3M metaG (Illumina Assembly) | ecosystem: Environmental > Terrestrial > Soil > Wetlands > Permafrost | place: Sweden... | reverse complement strand
CTGCACCCCTTTCTGCGCATCAGTAAATTGTGAAAACAAACAAAGAAAAACCGGCATTAAAACACAGAGCACCGGCCTGAATAAAAGATACCTCATTTTATAAATCGGGCGGCGACCCACCGGTTTTTGGTAATGGATTGGTCCAATACAAATGCATTCAACGCTGCTGCCTGGCGGATCATGTCTAAATCTTCTTCGTAGAAACCGCTCATCAGCAATTCACCTTTATCAATACGTTTTGAATATTCCGGGAGATGACTGATCAGGATATTCCGGTTAATGTTTGCAACAATGATATCGTAACCGGAACCGGCGGCATCCACATCTCCCATCTTCACAGTTACAAACGATGCATGGTTTTTTTCCACGTTCTCCAGCGCATTGTTGTAAGCCCAGATGTCGTTGTCGATGGCGTCCACTTCTTTTGCGCCCATCTTATCGGCAAGAACAGCAAGGATGCCGGTACCGCAACCCATATCCAGCACTTTCCTGCCCATGAAATCCATCTGCATCATCACTTCGATCAGCATGGCCGTGGTTTCATGGTGGGCCGTTCCGAATGACATCTTCGGTTCGATGATGATCTCGTAAGGATAATCCGGCCGGGGAGCATGAAAAGGAGCGCGGATGTATGATTTTCCCGCGATCAGTACCGGCTCGAAGTTTTTCTCCCATTCTGCATTCCAATTCTGATCGGGAATCCGTTTTTCAGTGAATTTCACTTCAAGTTGTCCGCAGATCTGTTCCACCTTTCCCCTGATATAATTGTCGGCCCGGATATACGCAATAAGTTCCTCCTCCTCCTCTGCGAAGCTTTCAAAATATTCTTCAGCAAGCAGTGAGGTTAGTATCTCCCGTATTTCTTGCGAAGCAGGTTGAATGCGGATCTCGAGGTAGTCCATATCAAAAGGAAGTTACGATCTGCAGGAATTCATCCGCCTTCAGGGAAGCGCCACCGATCAGGCCACCGTCCACGTCGGGCTGGGAAAAAAGCTCACGGGCATTCGAAGCATTGCAGCTTCCTCCATAAAGAATACTGGTCTCTGAAGCCAGGCCTTCGCCATATTTCAATGCGATCAGTTCACGGATGTAGGCGTGCATCTCCTGTGCCTGGGCAGGCGAGGCATTCACACCGGTGCCAATGGCCCAGACCGGCTCATAAGCGATCACCGCTTGCTGGAATTGTTCTGCAGTAAGATGAAACAAAGATTCATCCAGCTGCCTTTTCACCACCTCAAAATGGTGCCCGGCTTCTCTTTCCGGGAGGATTTCGCCGCAACAGAAAATCGGGCGGATGCCATTTCTTAGTGCAGCATCTGTTTTCTTTGCGAGCAACACATGATCTTCTCCAAAATATTTTCTTCTTTCCGAATGGCCGATGATGCAAAATTCAACTTCCATCGAGGTAAGCATGGGACCTGAAATTTCCCCTGTGAATGCCCCGGTATCGTTTTCGTTCATGTTCTGAGCGCCAACACTGAAAACAGAATCTTCAGCGATATCGGTAGCCATTTCAAGGTATACATAAGGAGGACAGAGGATCACATCCTGGTGACCCGTATCCATCGACTCCAGTTTATCTGCAATTTCAGCAATCAGTTCTTCGGCATCCGGAAATGACTTATTCATTTTCCAGTTTCCTGCTACAATTTTCCGTCTCATGATTAAGCTATAAAGTTTGTAAAGTTATAAAGTGATGAGGTGATGAAGTGATGAAGTGATCCATTTTATCAAGCATCAAGCATCAAGCATCAGTTTTTCATTTTTCATTTTTCATTCTTCATTCTTCATTCTTCATTCTTCATTCTTCAATAATAAAACTCATCTTTCACCCGCCTTATTGCACCCTCACCCTCGGATCCAGCATCCCGTAAACGATATCAACCAGGATATTAATTATTACGAGGATGATGGAAATGAAGAGCACGGCTCCCATCAGGACGGGGAAATCATATTTTTCAAGTGCATTGACGATGACCAGCCCGATGCCTTTCCAGTCGAAGATGTATTCGATAAAAACCGCGCCGGCCAGCAGTGAAGCGAGCCATCCCGACATGGCCGTGACCACAGGATTCATGGCATTTTTCAATGCATGCCGCATGAGGATGCGGAATTTGCTTAATCCTTTTGCCCGGGCCGTCCGGATGTAATCCTGTGAAAGCACTTCCAGCAGGGAATTCCGGGTCAGCTCTACGACGATAGCCAGCGGCCGGATGCCAAGGGTGAATGCAGGAAGGATCAGGTTTTTCAGGTCAAGGTGCTCTCCCCTGCCAAAATCATCCACCGAAAAAAGGCTGCCCGCCATATTGAGCCCGGTATATTTTGCAAGGACAAAGGCAAAGATCCATGCCACCAGGATCGCGGCAAAGAAAGATGGCAGTGACATTCCCAGCACGGAAAAGACCAGGGATATGCGATCAATAAAGCCGTTTTTGTTCACCGCACAGATGATCCCGATGATGATCCCGAAAAAAATGGCAAAGGTCATGGCAACCATAGCGAGGATGATGGTATTGACAAACCCTTCCATCAGGATCTCCCCGACCTGTTTCTTTGACTGATATGATCTTCTGAGGTACGGTTTCTTAAGGATGAGCACTGCATTTTTTGAAACCGGGATCAGTTTAACAAAGGAGGTGTATTTTAAGGGATCAAGATACCAGTAACTTGCGGTATTAACATCGTTATGAATGGAAATCGGGGAAAGGTCGTTCAGGTAGTTAAAAAACTGGGTCACCAGGGGTTTATCTCTTCCAAGGTCTTTGTTGATGGCTTCAACGGAAGTGATATCCGCCCGTTGGCCAAGCATCATCCGGGCAGGGTCGCCGGGAAGGATGTTGAACAAAAAGAAATTGATCACGATCACCCCGATGAGCACGAGAAATCCGTACAAAAGCCGTTTCAGTAAAAATTGCCCCATGCTCCATCCCTTAGTTCCCGGTGAGTACCTTTAAGGATTCCTGAATTTTTCCATCACTTTTTCATAGGATGGAAAATTGCGGAACGGCCATTTGGCAAGTACGATCCCGTTGCGAAGAAGAATCAGTCCCGGGTTCGACCTGACCATTGTTTTCAGCACCACGTCATCGGCATTGTAGAAACTGAAACCCGCCCCGTTTTCAAACCTGAATTTTTTAATATCCGCCTGCAAAGAACTGGTCAGGCAAATGAAAGAGAATCCCTCCTTTGCAGCCTGCTTGTAGAAAGGCAGGATCCTGTGAAAAGCAGCCGTATCGGTCCTGGTAAGGTCCCAGGCCACCAGGATGAACTGAAGGTCGGGATTATCCACAATGGAAGCAGAGACATCAGCACCCTTTTCATCTTCCACCCTTAATGCAAGTACCTGGCCTTTCACCGGATCAACTGCACGCTGGCTCTTGAAAGCCCATTGCGACATCCAAACTGAATCATTCCAGGGATAATCGGGGGTGACGTATTCTTTTTCTTCACCGGTAACCTTGTTTTTATAGGTGACATAGAATTTCAGCGGTTTGGCCGGAATATTAACCTTGCTTCCCACCTTCCATCCCATAAAATCGATGAGCGGTAAATGGCGGTAACAATAAATTGACATTCCTATGAAAGAAAGCGAGAAGATGATGAGAAAAATCTTTTGAGCCAGCACCGGGGCCCAGTCTTTAAACTTCTTTCTTCCTGTGAAAACAGGAATGACAAAAATAAACAAACCGATGTTTTTCAGAAAGGTCTGGAGGTTGGTAAGTTTTATCGCATCACCGAAGCAACCGCAATCAGGAACAAGGTTATACACTGCGTCGAAGAAGGTAAGGCAGGTAAAGAAGACCATCATCCCGAGCAGACCCCAGGCAGATCCTTTGATCCAGAGATTGAAGAAGAGGCTGATCCCTATGATGAATTCAAGTGCACAGAGGAAGATCGTAAGATACAATGCAAAAGGAATGGCCCAGGGAATGCCGAAGACCTGGAAATAATCTTCAAGCCGGTAGGTAAATCCCAAAGGATCTATCCCTTTTACAAATCCGGAGAAAATAAAAACAATTCCTACTAAAATGCGACTGACATTGCGGAAAATTTTCATAGTCATTCTTCGAGTTTGATCAGTGCGAAAATCGAATAATTTATAATATCCTGGTAATTGGCATCGATTCCTTCCGAAATGAAGGTCTTCCCCAGATTATCTTCAATCTGTTTGATGCGCATCAGCTTCATGAGGATGATATCCGTGAGTGAACTCAGCCGCATATCCCTCCATACTTCCGCGTAATCATGATTTTTGTTCAGCATCAGGTCACGTGCCGAATAAACATATTTGTCATAAAGTTTTTCTCCTTCTTCCGGTGAGAGATTCTGTTCACCTTCCTCTCCAAGTTCAAGCTGGATCAGGGCAATAACGGAATAATTCACGATACCGATATATTCCGGGATGATCCCTTCATCTACTTTGCGGATGCCTTTTGATTCAATGCTGCGGATGCGGTTTGCCTTGATGAAGATCTGGTCGGTAAGTGAAGGTATCCGTAAAATTCGCCAGGAGCTGCCATAATCTTTCATTTTGGTCAGAAAGATGGTGCGGCATTTCCGGATGATCGTTTCAAATTGTTGTTCTGTCTTGCCGGTGTCGTTCATAGATTCGGGGTCCGTCTTTATTTATTGGTTAAAGGTAAGAACTATTTGAATTTTGATCGTAATTTTGGATTTTCTTTTTCATAATTTCTTAACAAGGTATTAGGTTTTAGGTATTAGGTTTTGGGTATTAGCCATTGGGTATTAGCCATTGACCAATAGGAAATAGATGTTGGAAATTGGATGAATTGGATCTATTTGTCACAGCATAACTTAACACTTCATCACATCATCACTTCATCACTTCATCACTTTACAAACTTTACAAACTTCTATCTTGACTCCTTCTTCATCTCCATTCATACTTAACTGTGCAGGCAAATTGATTCGCCTGGACAAGCCGGTCGTGATGGGAATTCTGAATATCACACCCGATTCCTTTTACGACGGCGGGGCTTTTGTAAACCTGATCGACCAGCTTAAACAGGTTGATAGGATGATCTCTGAAGGGGCAGTTATCATCGACCTCGGCGCCAATTCAACACGGCCCGGAGCGATTCCCGTGGATGAAGAACAGGAACTGGGGCGTTTGTTGCCTTCCCTTGCAGCCATCAAAGGCCATTTCAGCGAGGTGGTCATTTCGGTCGATACCTATCGCACAGGGGTTGCAAAAGCCGCCATCGAACACGGGGCCATGATGATCAATGATATTTTCGGTGGAAGATTCGATGGTGAGATGTTCAACCTGGTAGCCAGTCACAATATTCCATATGTTCTGATGCACATGCAGGGAGCACCTGATAATATGCAAATCAACCCGCATTACAAGGATGTGGTGGCTGAAGTCCATGAATATTTCCGTTCCCGGCTCGACCTTCTCCCCTCAGGATTTAACCAGGTGATCCTTGATCCCGGATTCGGATTCGGAAAAACGGTTGAAAACAACTTCCGCTTGTTGCAGCAGTTCGATTCGTTCCGTTCATTTGGCTTTCCTCTCCTGGCCGGGCTTTCCAGGAAATCCATGATCAACCGTGTTTTGCATGTAAAGCCGAAAGAAGCGCTCAACGGAACCACCGTCCTCAACACCCTTGCCCTCCTGAAAGGTGCGAATATATTAAGGGTTCATGATGTGAAGGAAGCGATAGAAGCGATTCGGTTAGTGGAAGCGTATAAAGATTGAATGCAGGAATTAATTGATAATTGATAATGGACAATTGATAATAATTTCTACATTTATCCAGTATCCAGTATCCAGAATCCAGCATCCAGCATCCAGTATCCGGAAATTTCTTACTTTTGCCAAAATTCGTAATTCCTGATTAAATTGCTTTTATTAAGCATTACCGGTCTCTTCAATATCCGCATAGTCGACATCATCGATGTCATCCTTTTCTCTGTATTGCTATACGAGGTATACAACCTTGTTAAAGGTACCGCAGCCATAAGGATCTTCATCGGCATTATCGCGTTTTACATTATCTGGAAAGTTGTGAAGGCATTCCAGATGCAGCTTCTGAGCGAGATCCTCGGGCAGTTCATCAGCGTTGGCTTCATTGCGCTGATCGTTGTATTTCAGCCGGAGATCCGGCAGTTTCTTCTGCTTGTAGGAAATACCCGGATCATCAGGACGACAAGGAAACGGTTTCTCTTCTGGAAGTTTCAGCTTGAGGATCCCATCCACTTTCACATCGATACGATCGTGAAGGCATGCCAGAAAATGGCCGATACCCATACCGGCGCACTGATCGTGATCACAGGGCAGAATGAGCTGAAGGCATATATTGAAACAGGACAGTTAATGGATGCCAGGATTTCCGAGTTCCTCCTGGAAACAATATTTTTCAAAAACAGTCCACTTCACGATGGGGCCGTTATCATCGCCGGTGGAACCATCCGTGCTGCACGCTGCATCCTCCCGGTCAGCAGTAACCCGGAAGTTCCGCCCAATTATGGCTTACGGCACCGCGCTGCCGTCGGGATCACAGAAAAATCCGATTCCTTTGCGATCATTGTTTCGGAAGAACGCGGCAAAATCTCATACAGCCATGAAGGACATCTGTCGAAGGAAGTCACACCTTCAGACCTGGCGAATGCGATGGAGAAGTTCTTCAAGTAAGCTATTCTGGATGCTGGATGCTAGATGCTGGATCCTGGATGCTAGTTGCTGGATACTGGATAATAGAAACCTTCCATTCTTCATTCTCCATTCTCCATTCTCGATCCTCCGACCTCTGACCTCTGACCTCTGACCTCCGACCTCTGACCTCCGACCTCTGACCTCCGACCTCCGACCTCTGACCTCCGACCTCCGACTTCCAATTATTTCTTTTTCTTCAGATGTTTACCCGGCTTCAGGGCAAGCAGTGAATCTGCAATACGGGTGCTGTCGGCTTTCCGTTTCTCCTCAAATTCACGAACCATCTGCTCCGGTGATTTTCCAAGGTTTTGCAAAGCAAGCCGCGCATCATTGGCAAAATCGCCATTGGGGTATTTTTCAATGAATTGAAGGTAGACCTCTTTGGCTTTGTCCAGGTTTTTGATCTGGTTTTCGTAGATATACGCTTTGAAAAACATGGAGACAGCGGCTTTCGGGTTATCCGGGTATTTTTCAATGAACTTGTCGAAAAGTTCGATGGCTTTTTTACCATCACCCATGTTCATGCAGAGGTTGGCAGCTTTGAAATTGATTTTCAGGGTCAGGGAATCTTCGGGGAATTTCTTCATAAAAGATGCATAAGCTGCCTGGAGGCTGTCGGCCTTTACTTTATCAAATCCTGTTGCCGCCGGGGAGAAGAGCCGGGTTTCAAGTGAAGTGATCGTCGCAACCGATTTTTCCCTGGATGGACCACAACCGGAAAGAAAAGCTAACGCCAGTACAAGCAATAGAATGGTGTAATTTCTCATTAGTTTTAAGTGTTAAGTGTTAAGTTTTAAGTTCTTGATGATGGATGCCGGATAGATTGCGAAAAGGGAACAACAAACAACCTTGCTTCCCGACGCTCGCAATGATAAAAACTTCCACCCTTTATTTGCAAGAATTGTCAATTATCAATTATCAATTATCAATTATCAATTATTTTCTTCCTTTCTTCTGCAATGGAAATATCATCTTATAAAAAATATCCACATTCCCCCTGGATATATCGTTCAGTTTACCTTTGAGGAGCATTTTCCGTAATGTGCTCAGGTGGTCGATAAAGAGGACCCCCTCGGTATGATCATATTCATGCTGGATCACGCGGGCCACGATTCCATCGAACCGATCATCATGGGGTTGAAAATTCTCATCCAGGTAACGCATGTAGATGACCGGTTTCCGCTGAACATCCTCGCGGACCCCGGGAAAACAAAGGCAACCTTCGTTGAAACCCCATTCGTCCCCTTCTTCTTTATAAATTTTTGCGTTGATGAATACCTTTTTGAAATCTTTTGCTTCCGTATATTTGTCGGCATAGGGGGCGGCATCGACAATAAACAGGCGGATGGAATGATTGACCTGGGGAGCCGCCAGTCCAACTCCATCCGACTGGTACATGGTTTCGTACATGTCGCCAATAATCTGTGCCAGTCCGGGATGATCAGGATTGATTTCTTTTGCAACTTTTTTTAAAGTGGGGTGACCAAATGCTAAAACGGGTAATACCATTATTAAGAATTTACGATTTACGATTTACGATTTACGATTTACAGAAACGAAAAATTCGTCTTCTCATTGTCTTCGTTCCATATAAGACTGAAGGATAATTACCGCGCTGACGGTATCCACCAGCGATTTATCCCTGCGGTCCTTTTTCTTTGCCCCCGATTCCCGTATGGCCTGTGTCGCGATCATGGAAGTAAATCGCTCGTCCATCCTTTCCACCGGGATTTCGGGGAATTCTGCTTTCAGCCTCCGGATGAAAGGTTCAATGTATTTTGCCGATTCTGAAGCAGTATTGTTCATCTGCCTGGGTTCGCCTACGACAAAACATTCCACCGCGTTCCGGGAGGTATATTCTTTCAAAAAGGTCAGGGTCTCATTTGCCGGAACCGCAGCCAGTGCTGTGGCAATGATCTTCAACTCATCGGTCACTGCAAGACCCACTCTCTTTTGTCCGTAATCGATAGCCAGTATCCTTCCCATTTCTTCAAAATCGGTACAAAGGTAAGGAAATGATGAATGAAGAAGGAAAAATGAAGAAGGAAAAATGGGTGATGGATGCTGGATGCTGGATGCTGGATGCTGGATGTGTGGGTCCTGGGGACGGGCGAACTGGGGAACAGGTGAACTGGTGATGTGGTGAGGTGGCGAGTTTTCTTTGTGGAATTCCTTAGTGTTACTTTGTGGATACTTTGTGCGACTTAGTGGTAAAAAAAATTAACCACAAAGGCACACAAAGGAAGGCACTAAGGCGCACAAAGGGAAGAATACTGTTATACTCAGGCAACCCGGGACTTATTTTACCGCTTGAAATGTAATTGTATAATTCAGTATATTTGCCTAACCCAAAACCTGCTCCATGAAGAGAGTTCTCCTCTCTTTCACAAATCTTTTCCTGATCTCAGTTTTTCTATGCGGTCCGGCCATGTTTTTGGCCTTAGATAAGCGCTATCGTGGTTCACTTTTTTTCGTGATGTGTTTTTCTTATGGGTATCGCATACCATGAAGCATATTTTATTCTTCATCGGCATCATCTTTTACCCGTTTATTATTCAGGCGCAATGGTATCCGGCTCCGATGCCTACTACCCAGAACTTTTTTTCAATTACGTTTACAGACTCGCTCCATGGATATATCCCGGTCTCGAATGGTCCCATTCTTGAATCATCTGACGGAGGTGTAAATTGGATAACAGTATCTACAGGTACAACAAACACTCTGGCCGACATTTGTTTCCCGACGCCTTCAATAGGATACTCTGATGGCGGGAATGGGGTTATTGTCAAAACCACCAATGCGGGAAATACCTGGTCAGTCATCAATTCTCCCACCACCAATGTGCTGCGGGGAGTTTATTTCTTAAATCCGGATACAGGTTTTATCTGCGGACAGGGTGAACGTATTTACAGGACAACAAACGGCGGGACAACATGGCTGCAGCAAAACACAGGATCCTGGTGGCTGCGTCAGTTTTCATTTCCCACTCCGCAAACCGGGTATTGCGCCGGCGACAACCTGGTCATTTATAAAACAACCGATGGAGGCCTTACATGGAGTCAACTACCCGGAAGCGGCGGTCCAAACATTACCGATGTTCAGTTTTTGACGGTGGATACCGGGTATGTTTGCGGCTATAACGGATATGTGGCAAAATCTTTTAATGGCGGTCAAACCTGGCAAGTTCTGAATACCGCGACAACTAACAACTTTGAGGGACTCTGGTTCTTTAATTCAAGGGCCGGTTACTGTGTGGGAGCCCCGGGCATTATCATGAAAACAACGGATGGGGGCAATACATGGGCACAGGAAACATCCACTACTACGGTTACGCTGGAAAAGCTTTATTTTATCAACCCGAACAAAGGATACATCTGCGGTTTTGTTGGCACCCTGCTGGAAAACTGCCTGCCTGCGCCCGGCCCTGTAAATGGACCATCACCTGTATGCCAGGGAGATACCGGAATGACATACTCTGTTAATCCTGTAACTGGCGCTACCGGGTACCAATGGCATGTGCCTCCTGGCGTGATCATCACTTCAGGGAGCAATACCAATTCAATTACCGTTACCTATACTTCGACTTCCGTTTCAGGTTCGTTTTTTGTAAATGCTTACAACTCGTATTGCAACGGCTCGATCTCCACTTCTTTGGCGGTGACAGTGAACCCTGCTCCCATTCCGGTTATAACAGGGAATACAAGTCCGTTGACAGGCACAACCCAAACCTATTCAACCGAAACCGGGAAGACTAATTATCAGTGGACATTTTCTCCGGGGGGAACACTGGTATCCGGCGGAGGAATCAATGATCCCACAATAACAATCCATTGGACTGCAGGAGGCGCCCAATGGGTGAGGGTGAATTATACGGATGCAAACGGGTGTCCGGCGCTCTTACCTGTTCAATTGAACATCCTGGTGATTGCTCCGCTGACCATAGATTTTAGTTCACTCGATACGGTTTGTGTCGGTGAAATGATTACAATTAACAATCTGACGCAGGGAGCCTCCACGTATTACTGGAACTTTTGTTCGGGCAATGCCAATGATAATCCTGCAGGCGTCAATATCGGCAACCCGGGAGGTTTACTGAACATTCCCACTTACATAGCCCTTGCGAAACAGGGCAACGATTGTTTTTCATTCATCAGTTGCCAGGGACCAGGAGTCATCCGTTATTATCACGGAACCAGTTTCGTCAATAATCCCATCAGTTGGACAAACCTGGGAAAATTCGGGTTGATCGGTCCCAATGAAGAAGGTATCCAGGTGAAATACGACAATGGAAACTGGTATGGATTTGTTAACAATAACTTGTCCATCATCCGCCTGGATTTTGGGAATTCTCTCTGGAATACGCCAACAGCAGCAGATATTGGCCCGTTTCCGTCTTTCAATTTTGCTCATGGCCTTGTGATCACCCAGGAAGGAACAACCTGGATCGGCTTTGTCACAAATTCGTTCGGACAAAAACTGGTACAGTTGAATTTTGGAACCAGCCTTGCAAACATCCCGGTTGCAACCGATTTTGGCAGTATCGGAGGTGTTTTAACCAGCCCCGCTGCCATTTGTCTTATCCAGGAAAACTTTCTATGGTATGCAATGATCATGGACGCAGGGAATTCGCTTGCGCGGATCACATTTGGCAATTCCCTCCTGAATACACCCACAGGCGTTAACCTTGGTAATCCCGGAGGTTTTAATTCAGCCATCGGGTTGACATTGCTTCGCGATTGTGAATCCACGACAGGTTACTGGGTAAACTACCTTGTAAACGGTCAGCTCGGCAAACTGACTTTCCCGACGGGCATATTGGGCACCGTCACTGGAACGGTACTGGGAAATATCGGCGGACTTGCCCGGCCGCATAGTTTTTCAGAGATCTTCAGGCAGAACGACACCCTGTTTGCATACATCACCGACCGCGACAATGGAACGCTTACACGGCTCACCTTCCCGCCCTGCACCAACGCCTCAGTTCCTTCTTCAACCCTGTTCAATCCTCCCCCATTTTCGTATAATCAGCCCGGAACCTACAACATTCACCTGATAGCCGATGAAGGGTTACCCACGATGGAAAGCATGTGTAAACCGGTTGTGGTGATGGCTCCACCGGTCATCAATCTTGGGAATGATGGTTCGTTTTGTTCGGGTGATACTGTAACGCTCGATGCCGGCCCCAATTTCAGCGGTTATTCCTGGTCAACAGGCGCAACAACCCGTACCATCAAAGTTTTTGCCGCTGGCAGCTATTGGGTTATCGCAACAAGATGGGGATGTACAGCCAGCGATACCATCAACCTTACCTTACTTACCGGGCCCTCGGTGAGTCTTGGCCCTGATTCTACGGTATGTTCAGGACAAACAGTGACATTTGATGCAGGAGCCTGTATTACCTGTGCCTACCAATGGGTAAACCTTACCCTGGGGCAGATGAATATCGGCAACGGGCAGACCTATACGACAGGTACAGCAGGTACTTACATGGTTACAGTTACAGGTCCGAACTTCTGCATGACAAGGGATACGGTCCAGTTGTTTGTCAATCCATTATTTCCGGTAACCCTGAGTATTTCAGCATCAGCAAATAGCATCTGTACCAGTACACTGATCACCTACATTGCAATTGCCGGCAACCCGGGAACAGCACCCGTTTACCATTGGTTGGTGAACGGAAATCCCGTTGGGATCAATAATAATTCCTATTCCTATGTTCCGTTAAATGGGGATGTGGTATCCTGCATCCTGACATCAAATGTAAACTGTCCTTCAAACAACCCTGCAACTTCGAATTCTATTGTGATGATCGTCAATCCAATCCTGCCGGTCAGCGTATCCATTACAGCGTCAGAAAATCCATTCTGTCCCGGAAGTCCGGTGACATTTACAGCAACTCCAACACACGGCGGTACGACCCCACACTATGAATGGAGGGTAAACGGTACAATTGCCGGTACAGATAGTCCAGGCTTCACCTACAACCCGGTTAACGGTGATCAGGTATATTGTATTCTTACCTCGTCTGAGTTATGTATATCCGGAAATCCAGCATTCAGCGTCAGTATCACGATGGTCCAAAACAATGGTTTTCAGGCAGGAGTCAGTATAACAGCATCCAGCAATCCCTTCTGCCCCGGAACCCCTGTCACCTTTACGGCAACACCCTCAAACGGTGGCGCAACACCGGACTATCAATGGAAAGTCAACGGGATCAATACGGGGATAAATTCATTTTCATTCACATATAACCCGATCAATAATGACAGCGTGCGTTGTATTATGACCTCTTTCCTGCCTTGTGTAACCGGCAGCCCGGCAAGTTCGGCAAAGATCTTCATGATCGCGAGCCCGGTGCCTTTTGTTACCTTCACGGCATGCTTCGATACGATAACCACGATCAATGCCAAACCCATTAAACTCAAAGGTGGAATTCCCCTGGGCGGAACCTATTCCGGCCCGGGAGTCAATTCCCTGACCGGTGTCTTCACGCCTTCACTCGCCGGGACCGGCACGCACACGATCACCTACTTATACACGAACACCGCACTCTGTACCGCTCTTGCCCATGCCCACATTATTAATTATCCATTGTCAATTGTCAATTGCGGCAGTCCGGTTAATGATATAAGAGATAGCAGGATTTACCAAACCGTGCAGATCGGAAGCCAATGCTGGCTGGCGACAAACCTCAATTATGGAACAACCATCGTATCTTCACAGGATCAAAGGGATAATTGTATTGCAGAGAAATACTGTTACAACGACAATCCGGTAAACTGCATGAACCAGGGCGGCCTTTACCAGTGGGATGAACTGATGCTGTTCGATGAAGCCCCGGCCGAACAAGGAGTTTGTCCTCCCGGATGGCACATTCCCACTGAAAATGACTGGAACATTTTGTTCGCCACATTTATCAACAGTGGTTTTGCAGGAAGTCCGCTGAAATATTCAGGTTATTCGGGATTCAATGCACTTCTCTCCGGGGCAAGACTTATCAACAAAGGCTGGAATTACCAGGGTTTTGCAACCTTCTTCTGGTCGTCGACCAAACAGGGCGGCACAAAAGCCTGGGCACATGGAATGAATGAGGATGATCCGAGTGTTTCAATATATCCTGCCTCGAGGGTGAATGCATTTTCAGTGCGTTGTCTGAAAGACTAGCGGACAAACAGATCAAACATAATTTCGCCATCTCGCCATTTCACTATTTATTATTGCGAGTCACGAAGCGACGAAGCAACCCTTATAATTCTAATGTGATATATGTGCCTATTGTGGTAAAAAAAAGTTAACCGCAAAGGACGCAGAGGTTTACACTGAGGACGCGGAGAAAATTCGTAAATCGTAAACCGTAAACCGTAAATCGTAAAATTCCTTTACTTTTGATCCTTCATTATTAAGGATACAAGATGAACGATCTTCAATTATCAGTTGAACAAGCCTGGAAAAACCGTGAACTCCTGCAAAAAAGTGATGTTCAACAGGCAATCCGGGATGTGATTGAAGGGCTGGATAAGGGTGAGATCCGCGTTGTAAAGCAGGAAGGCACGAACTGGGTGGTGAATGAATGGGTCAAGAAAGCCGTGATCCTTTACTTTCCAATCCAGAAGATGGAGACCACATCCGTCGGACCCTTCGAATTCCATGATAAGATCCCTTTAAAAAAAGGATTTGAAGCACTCGGAGTACGCGTCGTTCCTCATGCCATTGCACGCTATGGCTCGTTTCTCGCCAAAGGCGTAATCCTGATGCCTTCTTATGTAAACATTGGAGCATATGTCGACAGCGGTACCCTGGTGGATACCTGGGCCACGGTGGGATCCTGCGCACAAATAGGAAAGAATGTACACCTTAGCGGCGGGGTTGGAATAGGTGGCGTCCTTGAACCGGTCCAGGCAGCTCCGGTCATCATTGAAGATGATTGTTTCATCGGGTCGAGGTGCATCGTG
>Ga0182021_10005840_pt1 | contig 14633 bp, 6 predicted proteins | sample 612E3MmetaG_FD_120493 | JGI IMG/M metagenome (GOLD analysis project Ga0182021, IMG submission 120493) | Permafrost microbial communities from Stordalen Mire, Sweden - 612E3M metaG (Illumina Assembly) | ecosystem: Environmental > Terrestrial > Soil > Wetlands > Permafrost | place: Sweden... | reverse complement strand
GCCGGCGAGGTGCGCGAGGGCCTGCTCAACAAGATCGAGATGGCCTTCCGCGCCTACGACCCGTGCCTGGGCTGCGCCACCCACTCCCTCCCCGGCCACCTCCCGCTCAAGGTCAGCATCTACAATCCCGACCACCAGCTCCTCCGCCAGCTCGTGCAGGAATGACCGGCCCGCCGCCAGCGGGCTGATACGATTCGATCCGGGACCTTGGCGGGACCGAGGAGCCGCATGCGCGTCCTGCGGCCATCTTCTGCCTCGTTTGTAACGTAATACGTTACATGCCGCGGGGGCCCGACGCGGCCGGTAATACTTGCGTCCCATCACGTTTGGACTGTTGGAGGACCGGCCTCTGTGCCATCCATGACGCGCGGAGAGTGGACCGGGCGGACCTGGTCCCTCCACGCGGAAGTCCAGATCATCGCAGCGATTGGTATTATCGCTCTGGGGTGGCCTCCGCAAAGGCGCGGGCCTGCGCCGCGACACGGTCCGCCGCCTCGGGGACCGCCCGCTCCACCGCAACGGTCATCTGCATGCCGAGCGTGTACGGATCAGCGACCTCAATGGCGAAAATGCGCACTTGGCGGGGCATCTTGAGATCGAGCAGCCTTCCCAAGGCCAGCGTTTCGCCCACGCCCAGAAAATGCGGCGATGTCGTGACGACGCGTGCCAAGGCTTCCGGGCCAAACTCATGGATTGTGCCGGCTGGCGCCTGGCCGGTCTGAACGGAGTCGACCAGCACCAACCCATCGCGGGCTACGATTTCGTCGAGCAAGGCGAGGCCCATTTCTGTGGTCGCCTTGACCTCGATGCGCGCATTCCCGGCAAGGCGCTCGCGCACCGCCTGCACGACGTGCAACCCTACGGCATCGTCAGTCAGGATGTCGTTGCCCAGCCCAAGCACGAGAACGCTGGCGGGAGTGTCTGGCATGGGGAAACCCTAGGCCGCCCACCGACACCGCGTCGAGCGCGGTTCCGCCACTGGCCAGGCCGTGCCCCGCTGGATCGAGCGAAGCGATTCGGCGTGGCGCACCGTCTCCGGCGCGCCGCCGGCTATTTGATGGTTATGGGTCCCCACGAGGCCCAGTCGCGGGTGTAATTGCCGCGCGGGCCCGGTCCCGTCTCGAACAGCAATTCGGAGCCCTCCGCCACTTCCACTTCGAGCGCAATTCGCTGGAAGCCGCGAACGCCCAGATTGTCCATGGGATTCAGCAGGCGGTCGTACACCTGCTGGCGCGAGCCGTCGGGCTTGATCTCGTAGATGGCAAACTCGACGCCGTCCGTCGCGTCACCCCGCGCCAGGTTCTCGTAGGAGCCAGGGACGAGGTGGAATTCCGCCGCGACCTGGCGCCGGCCCGCCGGCACCCTGAACCACAGCCGCGTGTCCGGGTGCGCGTTGAGGAACCATTCACCATGCTCCTGGTTGATGTCCATGCCGAACGTCGTGTAGAACCGCACGGGTTGGGGCGACAGGCCGCTGAACAAACGGCGCTGCTCGGGCGGTAATTCGCCGATGGCCACCTCGCGGCGGGTGAGCGAACCTCCTCCTGCCTGGCCAGATTCGCCCAGCACCTGGAGATCGAGAAAGGTGCGACGCCGCAGGACATCCGCCGCCCCGCTCCGCCGGTCGCGCCGCAGGTAGACGACTACGTTCTTCCATGCGCAGAGCGGCCGCGGATCGATGTCGAAATACTGCGCGGAGAGTTCCACGAGCGTCCGGTTGTTGCGCTGCGCGTCCGCCAGCAGGAGAGCGACGACCGGTTCGCCTTTTAGCTGGTCGAACGCCGTCCGAATGAAGGGCCAGTCGTCCTCCGTGTCGCGCCGGAGCATCAGCGCGCGCCGCTGCGAATGATACGGTGTCATGGAGCCCCAATCTTCGCCCGCGATGACGAGCACGTCGTCCGGCTGGGTGATCGCGCGCAGCGCCTGGGTGAGTTCGTCGCCGCCGGAATAGAAGATGCGTTGCACGGGATGGTGGACGACCAGGTACTGGCTGATTTGCCCGGCGTAGAGCCCGAGAATCAGGCACCAGGCGACCCAGCGCGGCACGGCGGCGTCGAGCACCGCGCACAGGACCAGACCCATCGCCGTCATCAGCAGCACAGCGTTGGCCACAAAATAATACTCATGCCAGGCGTAGAGGACGGGAAACAACAGCTGCACCGCGAAGAACAAGCCGACGCACCAGACTGGCCACCGCCAGTCGCGGCGGGCGAACAGCAGCGCCAGTACCGCCGCCACGGCCACCACCGGCACTGTGGTGAGATCGTTGAGGATGATGCGCCCATGTTGCGCCCAGATTTCCGCCGAGAAGCGCGTCTGCCACGTGCCGAAATTGTACGGATGCATCGCGGACGACACGAGATCGCGGCTGCTTGGGTTGAGGGCCTTGACGGCGTCGGTGAAGCGGATCCAGCCCAAGGTCGCTGCAAACGGCACCATCGTGCCCGCCGCGATCCAGCCGGCGGTGCGCCCCAGCGCCGTCCCGTTCTTCCCGGTCCCGTCCCGGCGCGGCCGCGCCCGCCAGAGCCACGTCGCCGCCCAGATTCCCGCCGGCATCAGGTAGAGCATGAACGTCGTCACCTTGACCAGCCCCGCCCCGACGCCCGCCACGTTCGCCACCACGAGCCAGCCCCAGCTCCGCCGCTCCACCGCGGTCACAAACGCATGCAGGAACCACAGGCTGAACATCAACGCCATCGTCTCGATCAGGAACGCGCGGGCATAGAAGACATACAGCGGGCACGTCACCACCATGCCCAGCACCACCAGCCGCCGCGACCGCCCCAGCCCCAGCCGTCCCAGCAGCAACCACGCCGCCGGCAGCGCCAGGTAAAAACACCCTGCGCTCACCGCCCGTCCCGCCTGCGTCAGCGGCATGCCCGTCGCGTCGCTCACCACCACCACCGTCCATTGGTAGAGCGGGAACTCGAAGGGAATGGACCAAGGCTTGCCCAGCACCGGGGTCGGATAGGCCAGCGCGAAATTGTGCTCCCTCTGCACGAACAACGCCGTCATCGCCGTCTGCGTCTGCCGGAAATCGTTGCCCGGGAGATTGCCGTTGTTCCAGCCCACCGACACACCCCAGACGTGAAAACCGAGGAGCAGGCCGAAGACGACGGCTGCGATCGTGGCTTCCCGGCGATCTGGCGCGGGTTGACTGAGGTCCGGCATGTCGCAGTTCATTGTGGTTGCCGGGGCGTTTGCCAATCCAGATTTTTTCCGCGCCTGCCGCACGGAATCGGGCTTTACTGCTGGTCCCGAGGGGACTTACTCACCCCCCGTCCTTGGATGACTCCCGCCGCCCCGCCTTTCCACCACATCGACCAGCCCCAACATTGGCGGCTGGCGGCCCCGGACGTCGAAATCGCGGGATGGCTGGTGGCGGGCGCCGGCCGAGAATGCCTTGACGTGCGCGCCCGGACAGGCGGCCTTGTTTTCCTCGGCCTCTACGGCCTCGACCGGCCGGACGCGCAGGCGGCGTTTGGCGGCGAACTGGCGGCGCGGCGCAGCGGATTCCGCGTGCAGGTTCGCGTCGGCTCCGGCACGCGGGACCTGGCCCTGGACTGGCTCGATGGCGACGGCACTTGGCATGAGTTCTTCCGCGCGCCGCTCGACACCTCGGCCCTGCCGCCGACCCGCGCGCCGCGGCGGCAACTCCGCTCCGCCCTCGTCTACGAAACCCTCCAGCACCTCTACCGCCATTCCCATCGGGCGTCGTTCCGCCGTGTCTGCGCCGAAGCCGACCGCGTTCTCGAGGAGGTGTTAACCTTCACCACTGACGTCCCGCTGGCAGAGGGCTTCCACGGTTTCATCGAGAACCCCGGTTTCTGGCTCCAGGCCCAGTACGATAAATTCCGCATCACCGGTTGGACCTTCGCCATCGGGCGCGACATTCGCCGCCTCCAAGCCACGACCGGGGTCCTGGCGGAGAACCGGCTGATCTACCCGAAGGACCGGGCCGATGTGGCGGCCGAACATCCCGCGCACGCCAACGCGCTCCGCGCCGGCTATTACGGGCTGGTCGACATCCGCGCCGGAGCGCCGGGTCCCGTGAACCTAAAGGTCTTCGCGGAATTCGAGGACGGCACCCGCCGGTTGATCTTCGCCCGCCGCCTGTTTCTGGACCGGCATGACGAACATGCGGGACCGGTGCCGGTCTACCGCCCGCGCCATTTCGCCAAGTGTGTTTTCGCCCTGGGGCGTGGCGTCGCCCTCGGCCGCTTCCGCCTGGAGGACGGGCGGAAATTCCGCGCGGAGGTGCGGCGCCTGCAGGCTGACCTCGGCGCCGCGCTCGATCGGGGCCGGCCGGCTCGCGTTCCGTCGGCCGTCGTACGGCGGCGCGACCAGGACCCGTACGACCGCTGGCTCTGGCATCACCGCCTGACGCCCCGGCTGACGGCCGCCTGGCGGGAGGAAGCGGAAGCCCTGGCGGCCGCCGGCGGCCCGCTCATCAGCCTGCTCGTTCCCACCTACAACACGCCCGAGCGCTACCTGCGCGAACTCATCGCGGCCGTACAGGCCCAGTTGTATTCGCGCTGGGAGCTGTGCTGCGCCGACGATGCCTCGCCGCAGCCGCACGTGCGCCGGATTCTGGAGGAGGCCCGACGCGCCGACCCGCGCATCAAGGTCGTGTTTCGCGCCGAGAACGGCCACATCGCGCGCGCCAGCAATTCCGCCCTCGACCTCGCCGCCGGCGGATTCGTCGGGCTGCTCGACCACGACGACCTGTTGCCGCCCGATGCGCTGCTGCATGTCGCGCGCGCCATCCGGCAGCACCCCACGGTCGGGTACCTCTACACCGATAGCGACAAGATCGACGAAGAAGGCCGGCGGTTCGACCCGGAGTTCAAGGGCGAATGGAGCCCGGAGATGGCCCTCACGCACAACTACACCCATCACCTCTCCGTCATCCGGCGCGACGTCGTCGAACGCGCCGGACGGTTTCGTCCGGATTTCAACGGGGCGCAGGACATCGATCTCTACCTGCGCTGCTTTGAGCTGCTCGCGCCGGATGACATCGTTCACGTCCCGTTTATGGGCTACCACTGGCGGGCCCACCCCGCCAGCACCGCCTCCCGCGGCGACCAGAAAGAATACCTTTTTGATGCCGCCCGCCGGTCGATCGCCGAGGCGGTGCGCCGGCGCGGTTTGCGCGCGACGCCGTTCCTGCCCGAATTCGCGCAGCGCTACGGCCTTTGCCTTCACCAGCTGCGCTGGGACGCGGAGCTGCTGCGCGAGCAACCGGTGACGATCATCATCCCGACCAAGAATCAGGCCGCACTGCTCGGCCGCTGCCTCGATTCGCTGGCGCGCACCGTGCCGCCCGCCAGCGTGCGGGTGGTGGTGGTGGACGATGCCTCCGACGAACCTGCGGCACGCGATCTCCTGCGCACGCTGCCGGAACGCACCGACCTGCGCTGTGAGGTGGTGACGGCCCCGCCGGCGCCGGAGGGATTCAACTACTCGCGCCTCGTCAACCTCGGCTCCGTCCGTGCCGACACCCCGCTGCTGCTGCACCTCAACAACGACGTCGAGGCCCTTGCACCTGGCTGGCTCGAAGACATGGTCGGATGGCTCTCCGTACCCGGGGTCGACGTCGTCGGCGCCCGCCTCCTCCACCCCGACGGCGGGATCAACCACGCCGGCATCAGCCTCAGCGCGGAGGACGGCCTGCCCCATGTTCTCTTCGAGCACGAAGCCGCGGAGGATCTCGGCTACCTGTTTCTGCCGCATGCCGCGCGCAACGTCGCCGCCGTCACCGGCGCATGCCTCCTCACGCGCACCACCGTCTACCGCGAGCTGGGCGGCTTCGATGAGGGCGGGCTGCGCATCGCCTACAATGACGTCGACTATTGCCTGCGCGTCCAGGCACGCGGCGGCCGCGTGGTTTATACGCCGCAGGCGACGCTCCAGCACGTAGGCAGCGCCTCGCGCGGCCACCGCTACACCGAGAAGGAGCACGTGGCCTTCCTCGACCGCCACGGCACGCGCCGCGATCCCTATCTGAGCGCCGCGCTTGAGTTCCCGCCCGCCGCGCCCCGGATCAATCCCTTCCATCACAGCGACGCCGGGGCCGCCCGCCCCCTCCGCCTCCTGCTGGTCACGCACAACCTGAAATTCGAGGGCGCGCCGATTCTCCTGTTCGAGCAGGCGCGTCATTATGCCGCCCAGCCCGGCGTCACGGTCCGCATCGCCAGTATGGAAGACGGGCCGCTGCGCGCGCGTTACGAGGCGCTCGGCCTCCCGGTGGAGATCTGGAACGCCGCCCCGCTCCTGACCGCGGCCGACCCCGAGCGATTCGCCACGGAGTTGGTTGCGTTCGCCGCCGGCCGCGCCGGGGACGACATCGACCTGCTCGTCGGCAACACGCTGCTCTGCTTCTGGGTCGTACCTCTCGCCGAGCGGCTGGGCAAACCCTCGCTCCTCTACGTGTACGAGAGCAGCCCGGTAGAAAAACTCTTCGCGCGGGCCGCGGTGCCACCGCGCCTGCGCGGTCCGGCCGAGGAAGCACTGCGCCGCGCCACCCGCGTCGTTTTCAGCGCCCGCGCCACCCTCGCGGTCTTCGAGGAGCACAACATCAACGACAACTTCCGGCTGGCGCGCAGCTCGGTCGCGGTGGCCGATCTCCGCCGTCAGGTGCAGGCGATGAGCCGCGAGGAATTGCGCCACCGGCACGGCATCCCGGCCGCTGTCCCGCTCATCATCAACGTCGGCGCCGTCTGCGAGCGCAAGGGCCAGCATATCCTCCTCCGCGCCGCCGACCGGCTCCGCGCGGAATACGCGACGGCGTTTCCCGGTCGCCCGGAGCCCCAGTTCCTCATCATCGGCGCCCGCGACGGCCTCTACCTGGAAACCGTGCAGCAGGATATCGCGCTGCTCGGCCTGACCAGGGTCCGGATCATCCCGGAGACCGGTGACGTCCACGAGTACTTCCGCATGGCCGACCTCCTCGTCTGCACCAGTTTCGAGGAATCGTTTCCGCGCGTGCTGCTGGAGGCCATGGCGTTGGGGATCCGCATTGTCAGCACCGATGTGTTCGGTATTCCCGAGATGCTGACGGGTAACGACGAGGCCTGGCTGGTGCCCGCGGGCGACGCGTTGAAGCTGTGCGCTGCACTGCAGCGCGCGCTGGCCGACCACTTTGCCGGCGACGACACGATGACCTCGATGGCGTATGCGCGCGTCCGACGCTGTTTCGATGCGCCGCGCCTGCTGCCGCGGCACCTGCAGCTCTGCCGCGAGGCCAGCTTAGGGTAAGCGGGCCGGCTCCGGCGCCCGACCGGCCCGCCGGGGCGGCGCGGGCCTATTTGATGCGGATCCTGCCCCAGACCGCCCAGTCACGCGAGTATTGGCGGCGCGGGCCCGGACCGGTTTCGAACATCACTTCCGACCCAGCCGCGATGTCAGCCGTCGCGTTCAGGGTCTGCAGGCCGCGGTCCGCCGGCACCTCCCGCGGATTGAGCAGGCGCTGGAACAAAACGCGCCGGTCGCCGCCGGCCCGCACTTCATAGACGGTGAACTCGACGCCATCGGTGGCTTCGTTGGCCGGTACATCCTCATAGGCTCCAGGGTAGATCATGTACTCGGCAAACAGCTCCCGCCGGCCGGCCGGCACCTTGAACCAGAACCGGCTGTCCGGATGGGCGCTGACGAGGCCACGTTGGTCATCGCGCGATACGCTCAAGCCAAACGAGGTGTAGATCCGGATCGGCTTCGGCGACATGTCTTCAAATATCGCTGCCAACGACGGAGGCAGCAGGCTCACCGGGATCTCATGGCGCAGCCACCGCTCTTGCAGGGCCGCCGCATCGGCGGACAGCGTGAGGCCGTCATACGCCCGCACGAGCAGGATGTTCAGGGCGGCTTCGCGCACGCGCGGATGCACATACACGTCGTTGTCCTTCCAGGTGAAGAGCGGCTGCTTCTCAAATCCGAAGTACCGGCAGGCGAGTTCGAGCAGATTCCGGTTGCCCCGCTCTTTGCCCCTCATCACCAGCGCGGCGACGGGCTCGCCCTGCAGTCGGCGGAAGCACTGCTCCGTGGCCGGCTGGTCGTCGACCAGAAAATGCGCCACCATCATCGCGCGTCGTTGCGCGTAATACGGCATGATCGAGGACCAGTCTTCTCCGGCGATTACGAGCACATCATCCGGCCGGGTGATCTCGCGCAGAGCGGTGGTCAGGTCGGTGCCGCCCAACATCATGCGCTGGCCCGGGTAATAGGTGTGGAAATACGTGCCGATCTGGGCGCCGTAGACGCCGAGGACGATGGCCCACACGCTCCAGCGCGGCAGCGGCGATTCGAGCAGGTCGCACAGTACCAGACCCATCGCCGTCATCAGCAGCGTCGCGTTGGCCATGTAGTAGTAGTCATGGAAGCCGTAGAGGACCGGGAACAGCACCTGCACCGCCGCAAACAAACCCACACACCACCCGCTCCAGCGCGACCATCGTCCGGAGCGCACCAAAGCCACGACCGCCAGCACCGCAAGGATGGTCAACGACGTGAGGCTGCCGGTGATGAAGTTCCAGTGACCACTCCAGATTTCCGCGGAAAACCTCGTCTCCGTCGTGCCGAAATTGAACCCACGCAGTTTCTCGGAGGTCAGAAAACGTCCGGCCGGATTGAGCGTCTTGACGGCGTCGCTGTAGTGGATCCACGCCCAGGTCGCGGCGAACGGCACTATCGTGCCCGCCGCGATCCAGCCGGCGGTGCGCCCCAGCGCCGTCCAGCGTTTCTCGGTGCCGTCCCGACGCGGTCGCGCGCGCCAGAACCATGTCGCCGCCCAGATCCCCGCCGGCATCAGGTAGAGCATGAACGTCGTCACCTTGACCAGCCCCGCCCCCAAACCCGCCACGTTCGCCACGGCCAGCCACCACCAGCTTCGCTGCTCCACCGCCGTCACAAACGCATGCAGGAACCACAGGCTGAACATCAACGCCATGGTCTCGATCAGGAACGCGCGTCCGTAGTAAAGGTGCACCGGGCAGGTCAGCAACAATCCCAGCACGATCAGGCGTCCCCTCCACCCCAGCCTGAGGCGCCCCAGCAGCAGCCAGGCCGCTGGCAGCGCCAGGTAGAAACAGGACACGCTCACCACCCGCGCCGCCTGCACCAGCGGCAGGCCCGTCGCGTCGCTCAGGCGCACCACCGCCCATTGGTAGAGCGGAAACTCGAACGGGATGGACCACGGCTTGCCCAGCACTGGAGTCGGATACGCCAGCGAGAAATTGTGCTCCCGCTGCATGAAGAGCGCCGTCATCGCCGTCTGCGTCTGCCGGAATTCGTTGCCGAACAGTGCACCGCTCCGCCAGCCGACGGAAAAACCCCAGACGCTGAATCCCAGGAGCACGCCGAATAGGACCACCGCCAAGGCGTTTTCGCCGCGGCTCGGTCGGGTTACAGGTTCATCCGGCATGAGAGTGGGGAATCGTATGCGGCGGCGATTGACAATGCCCATTTTCGCCGCCGGCCGGCCGTGCTTACAAAACGGCTATCCGAACGCGCCGCGGCACAGACCGCACAGGATCGCCAGCCCGCCCCAGTCGGTGGCCGGCGGCAAGGGTTGGGGCGCCGGCCACCAATGAGACCCCGCGCTGACCCACGACCGCCGCTTGGCTGCTCCCTGCGGCAAGCTAGGGCTCATGTCCAGCCCAGCGGCTTGCCAGGCCAACCCCGTTCATAGCCTGTGTCGCCGTCCCAGCTGTCCAACCAACGGGGTCCCCCTCAGTCACCGGTTCGCGAGTCTCGGAATCACGGCGCTCCACACGGTCCAATCCCAGGCTCCGTCGCCGTTGGTGCCGGTTTCGAGGACGATTTGGGCCTCCGTCATCGGGGCGAAGGTGAATTCGGCCGCCCGCAAGCCCTTGTCAGCGGCGCGCGTCTTCGGTTCCAGGGTCTGGTCCAGCAAAACGCGCGGGCGTCCGGCCGGCCCGACCAGGGTGATTTTGAAGGAGGCGCCGTTCCTCTGTTCCTCGATCGTGGAGGCAAGACGGGCCAGGCCGTACCATACCGAGAACCCGCTGGTCTGGGGCGGCAGGGCCAGCGTCACCCGCGACGGCGCGTGCAGCCGCCAGACCTTGTGCCCGTTTTCTTCGAGTTCGACCACCGGCAGGGACAATTGCTCGGTCAGGCACGGCAGGCCGAGCACCGTTGGCAGTTCCGGCGCGCGCTGGTCGGCGCGGGCGACGAACATCATCGTGTGTCCGTCATCGAAACTCGGCGCCGGTTCAAATCCGTACAGGGTGGTCACAACGCGGAGAAATTCCGGATCGCCCGGGCTTGGGCCCGGGACGACCAACAGGGCAAGTTTGCGGTTCTCCCGGACCAGCGCTTGGACCGCCCTGATGGTCCCCGGATTACTCTCGAATCCCCGCACCCATGGCATGATCGCACGCCGCCCCGCATAGTACGGGAGGGACGAGTCCCAATCGAATCCGATCGCCATCATGACATCGGTCGCGGATGTCCGCTCGCGTATGGCCACGCCGAGCTCGCGGAGGTAGGTCTGGTTCTTGATCTGGAACGCGATGTAGGGCGAATGATAGTAGCCCCACCATTGGCTGGCGCCGAGGAGGAGGGCCAGCACCGTCGCCCCAATCCTGGACGATCCGGGGATGGTCGTCGCCTCCCCCAGGGGCACGGCCAGCGCCGCCAGCAGAAAGACGGAGTTGGCGTACCAGTAGTAATCGTGGACGGCATACAGATTGGCGAAAACCGCGGGTCCACTGCAAAAGGCAGCGAACAGCAGGACCGCGGGAACGCGCCGTCGGGAAACCAAGACCAGGGCCGTGAGCGCGACGATCCAAGGAGCATAGCTGAAGGTGACATTCGTGACGCCATGGTCTTCCAGCGCCCTCCAATACGCGCCGGAGATGCGCTGGTGCAGCGTGCCAAAGTTGAAGACCTTCAAATTGGCGGACAGAATCACCTGCGCCATCGGCGTCGGGTTCTTCCGCTTGACGTAGTCGGCGTAGGTGCCCCAGCCGACTCCGGCGCCCACCGGCACCAGCCAGACCAGCAGGAACAGAATGGCGGCCGTTCCCGAGCGCGGCAGGACCCGGCCGCGCGACGACCAGCACCTCCATCCGAAGAACAGGATCGTGAATCCGACGCAGACGGCGAAACTGGTGATCTTGGTCAACGCCCCGAGCGTGCCGGTCAGAACGGCGGCGACGGCCACCCAGGCGCGGCGATCGCCGTCGATCATCCGACATGCCAGGGAGGCGTGGAGCAGGGAGAAACAGAGCGCGGTCGATTCGACGAGGAACGCCCGGCTCCAGAATACGTAGAGTGGAGAAGAGAGCACGAACATGAGGGCGAACCAGCCGCCCAACCGGTTCACACCCAGCGAACGCAAGATCGAGAACAACGGCCACAGCGACCCGTAGAAAAACAACAGGCTGACGGCCCGGCCGGTTTGTTCCAGTGGGGTGTGCAACAGCCGGGCCAGGCCGGCAACGATTCCCTGATAGACCGGGGCCTCCATCGGGATGGACCACGGTGGACCGAAAACTGGGGTTTCGTACGCAAGCTTGAAACCGTCGGTCAGAAACTGGGAAGCCGACAGGGCGGTCTGGCATTGCCGGAATCGATGGGAGTCCAACAGCGTGTGATCCCACCCCCGCAGCGCGTTGGCCGCGTGGAGTCCGACGCAGACACACAGGGCCAGCGCCACCAAGGTCTGAATCGGGTCGGCCCGGACGGCCTCAAACCAACGCCTGGGAGCATGGAACAGCGGTGGCATCCGGGGTGGATTCACGTTTGCTGCCCGGCCGGGGTGATGCTGACATGGCGGCCGGCAGCGGTAAGAACGACTATGGCCAAAAGTAACATCGTTGTAGCGTTTCTTGCCGAACGCTTGGGGGCGTATCCGTCGTGCCCATGATTTGAAGTTTTCGGATTCATGTCAACGCGGGCGGCGCGCGGTCGCCGCCATTCGTCGGCTGTTTTTCGCCCAACAGGAACAGGCTGAAGCCGGGAAGCTCCGTTTCCTTGCTCGAGATTCGTCCATTCGGACTTGCGCGCCCGCCTGTGGGACGGAGTGTGAGATACCGCGCATTTGAAGGAACCCCCGATGAAACGACGTCTGCTTTTCCTGCTCTGCCTCACCATCATTCCCTGGGTATGCGGCGCCAGTCGCGCGGAGGACGCAAAATTCAAGGATGGCCTGACGATCAACGAGCTGGAATACTTGGAGATGCCCGGACTTAACGTCATGCTCGCGCATGATTTCTACCCTGAGGGACACCAGGGTGGCGTGGGTGTAATCCAAAACGGCCGGCGCGTCGCCACTAACGGTGACCTGCGCCTTGAGCCCGCGCCGGGTCAGTGGCAGCCCGTGCCCGCCGCCGGGAAGCGCGTGGTGGATCGGCAGGCAGGAGAAATCAGCGTGCGGATGGAATACCCCGACCCCGAGAGGGACCGCAAGGGCTTCAATGCCATCCTCTATCCGGACCTGCACTTCGCCTATGTCGTGAAAATCAAGTCCGCCGGCCAGTCCTTCAAGATCATCGTCGATCTCGACCGGCCTCTCCCGGCGGAATGGATCGGCAAGGTTGGTTTTAACTTGGAACTCTTCCCGGGAATTCTCTTTGGCAAAACCTACTCCTTGGATGGCCAGTCCGGCATTTTTCCCTGCCAAGACGACGGGCCGGGATACCGGAATGAACAGAAGGAATATCAACCCGTGCCCCTCGCCACCGGCAGAAAGCTGGTCGTCGCACCGGAGTCGGAAGAACAACGCCTGACCATCGTGGATGTGGCAGGCGGCGATCTCGAGTTGATCGACGGTCGCGCCCGACATAACAACGGCTGGTTCATCGTGCGCGCCCAGGTGCCGCTGGGCGCGAGCAAGAACGCGATCGAGTGGCTCGTCACGCCTCATGCCATCCCCGGCTGGAAGTCGGCGCCCGTCGTCCAAGTTTCGCAGGTGGGCTATCATCCCCGGATGAAAAAGATCGCGGTGATTGAGACGGATATCCGCGACGAACGTCGGTTACCCGCCTCGCTGCTCCGGATTTCGGAGAATGGCGGCGTCGAGAAGATCTTGGAGGCCGCACCGAAGGACTGGGGCCGTTTCCTGCGGTATCACGACTTCCAGTTCGATTTCACGGCGGTGGAAGGTCCGGGCATGTACGAGGTCCAATACGGCGACTTCCGGACGCCGCCCTTCCAGATCAGCCCGGACGTGTTCAAACGCCATGTCTGGCAGCCAACCCTTGAGTACTTCCTGCCCATCCAGATGTGCCACATGCGCGTGAACGACCGGTACCAGGTCTGGCACGGCGCCTGCCACCTGGACGACGCGCGGATGGCGCCGCTCAATCAGGACCATTTTGACGGCTACCGCCAGGGACCGTCCACGCTCACCACCTTCGAGCCGGGTGCGCACGTGCCCGGATTGAATCAGGGCGGCTGGCACGACGCCGGCGATTACGATCTGCGCATCGAGTCGCAATCCGAGACCATTCGCGGCCTCGCGCTCGCCTACGAGGCGTTCCATGTCGATTACGATGAAACCACCATCGACCAGCAGAATCATCTGGTGGAACTTCACCAGCCGGACGGCAAGCCCGACATCCTCCAGCAGATCGAGCACGGCGCGCTTTCCATCGTGGGCGGCTACAAGACCATGGGCCGGCTTTACCGCGGCATCATTGAGCCGACCCTCCGGCAATATGTGATGATGGGCGATCCGGCGAACCTGACCGACAACAGAGTCTTTGACCCCAAGACTCCGGCCGCTGAAGTGCCGCCCGTCGGCCGGCCCGGGTCCGCCGATGATCGCTGGGTGTTCACCGAGAACAACCCGAGGCGCGAACTGGAGGTGGCCGCCGGTCTGGCTGCGGCCGCGCGCGCCCTGCGAGGTTTCAACGACGGGCTGTCCCAAGATTGCCTACAAATCGCCCGCAAGCTGTGGCAATCAACCAAGGAGGAGGATCCGCTCCAACGCGTGGGCCTGGCCGTCGAACTGCTCGCCACCACCAAGGAACGTCCGTACGCTGACTTCCTTGTCGGCTTGACCGACCCGATCAGCCGAAGCTTGTCGCAGACAACCGCAGAGGCCAGTTGGGAGGCGGCCGATACCAGTTGGCTGGCCGCCCGGTCCCTGGCGCTGGTCAACGATGAAACCTACCGGCAGAAGATCCGGGAGGCGCTGAAAACCTATCGGGTCCAAATCGATCGGCGGGCGCAGAAGACGCCCTACGGTGTGCCCTACGAACCTGACATCTGGGGCGCGGGCTGGGACATCGAACACTTCGGATTGCAGCAATATTACCTGTACGCTGCCTGCCCGGACATCTTTCCCAGGGAATACATGCTGAACGCCCTCAACTTCGTGCTCGGCTGCCATCCCGGCTCCAACACCGCCTCGTTTGTCTCGGGCGTCGGTGCCAAGTCGGCGACCGTGGCTTACGGGTTCAACCGCGCGGATTGGACCTACATTCCGGGCGGTATCGTTTCGGGCACGGCCTTGATCCGGCCGGATCTTCCTGAACTGCTCGAATGGCCCTATTTGTGGCAGCAAACTGAATATGTACTTGGCGGCGGCACGACGGATTACCTTTTCCTCGTGCTGGCCGCAGATCACCTGCTGAATCGCTGAGGCCGCGGTGCCGGAGCATCCTGGC
>Ga0182021_10005839_pt1 | contig 14633 bp, 11 predicted proteins | sample 612E3MmetaG_FD_120493 | JGI IMG/M metagenome (GOLD analysis project Ga0182021, IMG submission 120493) | Permafrost microbial communities from Stordalen Mire, Sweden - 612E3M metaG (Illumina Assembly) | ecosystem: Environmental > Terrestrial > Soil > Wetlands > Permafrost | place: Sweden... | reverse complement strand
CCCTCCGCGGGCGCATCTGCGATTCGTTGCGTGTTTGGTAGGCCGGAACTCCGATTCCGGCCACGGAATGGGCCGCAACCGGAGTTGCGGCTTACGACGCTGCGCCGCAAAGACAACGAATCGCAGATGCGCCCACCCTCCGCTCAGAGAGAACCGCAACATTGACAGGAGGGGCGCAAGGGCGGCATAATGAACGGCGTTTTGACCGTTTCAGGATACTTCATAGGAGAATCAACACATGGCCTACTTGATATCGAATAAGTGCACCAAGTGCGGGACCTGCGCGCCGGTTTGCCCCCAGGAAGCCATTTCCGAGGGCGATAAGCAGTTTGTCATAGACCCGGACAAGTGCGTGGATTGCGGCCTTTGCGCCGGCGAGTGTCCGGTCGAGGCCATCTCGGCCCCGTGATGGACGCCGGCTCGTATCGTCACCTCTTCGGCCCAGTCCGTTCCAGACGGCTGGGCCGTTCTCTTGGCCTCGACCTCGTTCCCGTCAAGACCTGCACATTCGAATGCCCCTATTGCCAACTGGGCGGCACGACCTGCAAAACGTTGGAACGGCGCGAATACGTTCCGACGGCCGCGGTCATCGCCGAGTTCACGAGTTGGCTCCAGTCCGACGGCTTGGCTGACTGCGTCACGCTGGCCGGTTCGGGCGAGCCGACCCTTCACTCTCGTTTCGGCGAGATTCTCGATGCCGTGGAACGGCTCACTCATATCCGGCGCATTTTGCTCAGTAACGGGTCGTTGTTCTCGCTGCCCGAGGTCAGGGCTGCCGCCGTGAAAGCCAATGTCGTGAAAGGGACGCTAAGCGCCTGGGATCAGGAGTCGTTTGCTCGCCTTCACCGGCCGCACCCCGGTCTTCATTTCCAGTCTTTTTTTGAAGGGTTCAAGCGGCTGCGGGAGGAGTTTCGCGGCGAGTTTTGGCTGGAAGTGTTTTTGATCCAAGGCGCGAATGACCGGGACGAACAGGTGGCCCGGATTGCGGCTCTGGCGCGGGAGATCCGTCCGAATCGGATTCATCTCAATACCGCGATACGCCCGCCCACGGAACGCTGGGTCGGGGCCGTTCCCGAGGAACGACTTCTGCAGTTGGCGGCGTTTTTTCAGCCGCGCGCGGAAGTCGCTTCCATGGGGAGCGAGGAGACTCCTCCGGCCACCACGGCGCATCCGGCGGGCGCTTTGCTGAAGGACCGCATCGAGGCGCTCATCCAACGCCACCCGGCGACCGCGTCCGAGGTGGGTTCCGCGCTGGGCGTGGCGCTCGATGAAGTCGAGGGCGCGATGCGCGTGCTGCTGGCGGCTGGAACTGTGGAAATCGAACAGCGCGGTCATTCCCTCTACTACACGGCGGCTCCCGCCGCGGGTTCAAGTTCCCCGTAGCCCCGGTGTCTTCCCCTGCAGGGGATCCGGTCTCGTTACCATCGGAACGAAACGAACCGGAAGATCGTCCGTCTGCTGAATCCGCCCGGCCGTCTTCTCGAGGATCACCAGTCGTTGGCTGCCCCAGGAGCCGACGGGCAGGATCATCTTGCCGCCGTCTTTCAACTGCTCCACGAGCGCCTTGGGCACCTCCTCCGGCGCGCAGGTGGCGATGACGGCATCGAAAGGGCCGTGCTCCGGCCAGCCCTTGTACCCGTCGCCCGCCAGCGCCCGCACGCCATTCGTATAGCCTTCCGCGGCGAGAACCTGGCGCGCGTGCTCAGCCAGTTCGGGAACGATTTCGATTGAGCAGACGGCGGCGCCCATTTCGGCCAGCACAGCCGCCTGATAGCCCGATCCCGTTCCGATCTCCAGGACTTTCTCGCCGGGCTTCAAGTCGAGTTTCCCGGTCATGTACGCCACGATAAACGGCTGGGAAATCGTCTGATCGTGCCCGATCGTCCATGGATGATCGGCGTAGGCCGCGCCGTGCCTCCTGAAGGCGGCTGGAATGAAGAGGTGCCTGCGAACTTTGAGCATCGCGGCGAGAAGGCGGGCGTCGTTAATCCCATAGCGCCGGAGCACTTCCACCATCTCCCGGCGCTCGACCGTCCATTGTTGTTCTTCTTCCGTCAAGTACGATCATCCGCTTTGGGCCGCCGAGTGAATCGCCATTCGCTTCAGGAGCGACTTGAAGCCCCTGTCTTCCCTGAGCGACCGCAGGTCCTTGTCCCGGACCATCCACTCGTAGTCCGTATAGCCCAACGACACCGCGTTGCCGAGGGCCTTGACCGCCTCTTTCCGTCGTTCGAGGAGGGCCAGACTACAGCCGAGGTTATACCACACCAGCGAATCCGCCGGGCAAAGCTGCACGAGCTTGCGATCGGTTTCCAGGCCTTTTTCGTAGAGTCCAACCCGGGTGTAGAGGTCGCCCACGGCCTTCAACACCTCCGCGTCCCGAGGCAAACGCGCCGCCACGGCACGGAGGAACCCGAGTTCGACCAGATCGTCGCGGTCGAGGTCCTTGGTTTCGTCTTTCATCGACTCCCACTATAGCAAAGGACCTTCCGTCCCGCAGCATTTTGTGATGGCCGACGCTCAAGGCAGGTTGACGCGAACGCGGAAACGGCACAGGGATGTGTCGTTGGTCCCTTTCATGTCAGTCAACCCGCCGGTTCCCTTCTTGTTTGGAGCGCCATTGACGCACCAGTTCGTCATGCCCGCATCGGTCGAAGACTCGATGGTGTAGACGCGGGCCGTGGAGGACATGAACTGAACCGCCCATAATTCCGAGTCGTCGACCAGGTGAAGCACCTTGAAGACAGAATTGCTGTTGTGCGGGTCGGTATCGGCGATGGCTTCGGCGACGTTGGCGGCTCCATCTCCGTCCTCATCGGCCGCCGGATCCGCGCCTGAGAGAGGACTCCCGTAGTACTTCTGTTCCCAGCCATCGGACATGCCATTGCCGTTGCTGTCCGCCAAGGCATGGAACAACTCGTAAGCGCCGATGTCCACAGCCGCCACGCCATCGCGGTTGCCGTCCAGCGGCCTGACGACCCGCTCGAAGTCCTGCGTAACAGACGAGAGCGGCCCGCCGGTGTCCACGCAGGGAGAATTCGTGGCCAGACGCAGATCGAAGGTCGCCGCGTTGACAAACCCCGGCGGGGCGGTCACGCAGTAGTCACCCCATTCCGGCGTGGTGCAGTTGTAGGCGCATTCGGCGGGCGTGCAGTCATGGGTGTCGAAGTTGTCTATGGGACCATTGCCGGAAGCGTTATCATAGATGATGTTAGCGCGCAGCACAGCCCCGCTCCCCCAATTCCAGAATCCGCCATATTCGTGTTGCCCGTAGTTGTACACCACCGTGCAATTCATTGCCGTGGATGTTCCTTCCGTGAAGAGAGCGCCCCCGCCCTCCCAGGCTTTGTTGCTGTATAGAATGGAGTTGTACAGCGCCGAGCCGTCCTTCAGATACACGCCGCCTCCGAACTCCGCCTCGCAATACGTGACCAGACACCGTTCCGCCATGCCGCCGTTGACGTCCAGAAACAGGCCGCCGCCCCGCACGGGACGCAGCGGTCCCTTGCATCCTGTAATGCGGCAATCCTCAATCCGAGCGTGGGCGTTCGGAGCGGCATAGACGCCTGAGCCGACGGACGGAGCCGCGCCGTTGCTGATCGTCAAGCCGCTGAGCGTCGCCGGCGCGCGCAACTCGAAAACGCCTGTCACTCCACCGCCATCTACGGTCACGGCGTCCTTGCCGCCATTGCCGGCCACGGTCACGGCCTGCGTGACGACCACGGCCGACGTCACGGAATGGGGTCCGGGAGCGAGAAGAATCAAGTCCGGCGGGCGTGCCGCCGCCAGGGCGTCCGCGATGGAATGCGCCGCGATGGCCGGCGTGTCGTACGGCCACACGTTGCTGCCCGATAGAGAGACGTAGTGCGTAGCGCTCAGTTCGTAGGCGCCGAGATCGGGCGCAGTCCCGGAAATCCGAGGCAGCCCGTCGAGATCGGCCCCAGCCGCCATCCATGCGAGTGTCAGGCCAGCGTCCCGGCACGGCGAATTAGTCGCGAGCCTCAATCCCGCCAACCCGCCGGCAATGCGCGGATCGTTCGTGATGCAGTTCACGCCAATGGCCGGGAACGTACAGTTGTTGGACCAGATGCCGCCGTAATCGTCGTAGTTGTCGTGGGCAGCGCCGTTACCGCGGTTCGAATAAACAATGTTGTTCAAGAGTGTTGCGCCCTGCCAAAGGATGAGACCCCCCGCCCCAAATCCTCGATTGTTCACGATCGTGCAGTTTTCCACCTGACCGGTGGCCATCACGTAAATACCGCCGACGTTGGTCGCGGTGTTGGCATACACGAGGCAGTTGCGGAGCAGGGACTTACCGCCGCCAATGCCCATCGCCACTCCGCCGCCCTCGCCGCCAACCGCGTCCGTACAGCGATTGGAAGCGATGATGCAGGAGAGAACTGCGCATCCGCGTTGCAGATTTATGCCGCCGCCGTATGCACTCGCCGCATTGCCACTCACGCAGCAACGTTCCACGGTCCCGGTCTCGACGTGAATGCCACCCCCGTTCTCCGTGGCCTGGCACGAATCGACCGAGCAGTCCCTCACGGTTCCCCCGCTCACGTAGACGCCACCGCCGAAGTCCGCGATTCCGTTCCGCACCGTAAAACCGTCCACGACGACGTTCGTTCCCACCCACAGCAGACGCCGCGCGTGGTTTCCGTCCAGAACCGTGACGCCTGCGCCGTAATACCCGATCAAATCCACATCTCGGGTCAGCGCGATCGTGCCTGTGGGGTAGTACGTGCCCGGCCCGACGACCACCGCCCAGCCATTGCTCGTGGCGGTCAGCGCGTCGAACGCGTTGGTTGCGGCATCCGCCCAGCAACCGTAGGGTGGCACGCTCGCGCCGTTGGTCGCCACGTACGAATGCGCGGATTCCAGCGCTCCGACGTCTGCAACACGACCCCGGATGCGCGATTGGCCGTACACATCGTGTGCCACAGTCATCCACGCCTGATTCGTGGCCGCTTGGATGCACGGCGAACGGGCTTGCAGTCCGAAGTCACCGTTCGTGGCGTCCTTGAATAGCGGATCGTCGCCCACGCACGCAGTCCCCGCCGCCGGAGCCAGGCAGTTATGGTTCCAAGCGGCGCCGCTATCATAGACATTCGAACTGCTTGCCGCCACGTTGCCGAAGCAGATCGAATTACGCGTGAATCCGCCCTGATTACAATAAATGCCGCCGCCGCTATTGGAGGAGACATTAACGGCCACGGTGCAGGCGTCCAGAATCCCGCCCGCCTTGTAAATCAAGACGCCTCCGCCCTGCGCCGATTGATTTCCTCCGCGCGCCGTATTGTAGGCGATCAGGCAGTTGCGCGCCTCGCCGCCGCTGTCGAGGAAGATCCCGCCGGCTTTGCGGGCCACGTTCGAGCGGATGATGCACGTGGACACCAGTCCACCGCCGGACAGATAGACACCACCGCCGTCATTGGTTTGCACCGTATTCCCTTCAAACCGGCAATCTTCAATCACGCCCGTCTGCGATATGAAGACGCCGCCGCCGTAGGCCCCGGCCGTATTGCGGGTAAACAGGCTGTTCCGAACCGTTCCGTTTTGGATGTAAACGCCGCCGCCCGCGTCGGCCCATCCATTGGAAAAGGTGAACCCGTCCAGAAGGACGCCCTGCGTCAGGTTCGCGCAGCGGTGCGTTCCGCCGCCGTTGAGCGTTGTGCCGACGCTTCCCCCGACGGTCCGCAAGGCGAGTGTCTTGGCGACGGTGAGTTCCGATCCGGCCGTGTAGACTCCATTGGACACGAGAATCACGCCGTTGCTCAGCGCGGCATCCACGGCGTTCTGAAGGTTCGTGGCCGCGGTCGCCCACGAGGCGTACGGCACGATGTTGCTCCCGGCCTTCGAGGCATACATGAACGGCCGTTCATAGGCGCCCAGATCCACCCTCGTGCCGGACAAACGGGCCTGCCCGTCCAGGTCCACGGCCCCGGTCATCCACGACTGGTTGGTCCCGGCCTCCAGGCATGGCGAACGGTAGTCGAGCCGGTAATCGCCGACGGCACGAAACAGGGGGGCGTTGGTGATGTTGCCGGTTCCGGCATAGGCCGGAGTGGTGCAGGTGTACTCGACGGTGCCGTCCGACGGGCTGTAGGAGTCGATATTGGCCGATCCGGGCGCTACGTTGTCGCGAACAATGCAGTTCCGGACTTCGCCGCCGCTCAAGTAGAAGCGCACGCCTCCTCCGGAGTAAGCCACGGAGACATTGCTGACGATCGTGCAGTTTTCGACCAATCCGCCATGGTAACACATAACACCGCCGGCTTCGCTGGCCGTGTTGGTGTAGATGAGGCAGTTTCGGATCGTGTTGCCGGCGCGGCAGTAGACGGCCCCGCCCTGGTTACTGACCGCCGTGTTGCCCCAGAGGATTGAGTTCTCGATAGATCCTCCTCCCCCGCCGAAAAAGACTCCGCCGCCGTACTGGTTCGCGCGGTTGCCCGTGACGCGGCACCAGCGGACCGTCGCGCCGTTCTCGCAGTAAAGCCCGGCCCCGCTTCCACTCGCGAGGAAGCCGTTGACCATGGTGAACCCCTCGATGACGGCAGGGCCGCTCACGCTCATGCACCGCTGCGCCCCGCCGCCGTCCAGAATCGTCGCCTCCGCGCCGTTGACGCTGTGAAGAATGACGGCGTTGGCGACCGAGTAGCCGCCCGCGGAAACGGCATACGTGCCGTTCGTGACAACCACATACCACTCGTTGCTGGCCGCCGCCAAAGCGAGGTCGAGGTTCGTGGCGGCGTTTGCCCAGGTCTCGTAGGGCGCTACGTTGCCCTTGCCGGGAGCGACGTGGACGACCGGCGTTTCGTAGGCGCCAATGTCCACATTCCCGCCCCAGTTCCGCTTCCAGCCGCCAAGGTCCGTTGCGCCGGAATTCGTCGTCCACGCCAGGTTGGTCCCGGCGTCAATGCCCGGCGACAAATCCGTGAGACGATAGTCGCCCGCGGCGGCCGCCCTGAAAATCGGCGCCGCCGTAACGCAGGCCGTGCCCACGGCCGGATACGTAAGCCCATGATCCCAGGTTCCGTTGAGGTACTGGTCGCCGGCATTGAAATACGAAATGCAGTTCTTGATGGGAATTCCGGGTTGGGCCTCAATGCCGGCAAGGTTGTAAGCCACCGTGCAGTTTTCCACTCCGGTACAGCAGTTTCCATAGATGCCCATGCCGCGTTTCTCGTTCTGCGCGACCAGTGTATTACGGATATACGCGCCAGGCCCGGAGCCATCCACCGACACGGCGATACTGTTGCTGTTGTTCATAATGACGCAGTCCAGGACCGTTCCGCCGTAGCGCAGGTGCGCCGCGCTGCCGCCTCCGTCCGAAGCGGTCCGATTGCGAGTGATGACGCAACGCTGCACGACGCCGCTGCTCAAGACGAAGACGCCGCCGCCCAGGCTGCCCGGATTTGTGACGGCGTTGCAGGTGATCAGGCAGTCGCGCACGATTCCGCCCGTGTTCGTGAACATCACGCCGCCGCCAAACGTCGAGGCCAGGCCATTGCTGATCGTGAATCCCGAGATCCGCGAGTTACCGTCCACCGAGAGCACGCGTCGGACGCCGCCGCCGTCGAGCGTGGTGTTGCTGCTCCCGTTGAAACCGCGAAGTTCGACGGATCGCGCCAGGGCGATCGTCGCGGCCTCCCGGTAAACGCCGTTGGACACCACCACGACCTCTTCGTTCGTCGCCGCCGACACGGCGGCAGCGACGTTAGTCGCCGCGGTGGCCCACGTGTCGTAGGGCAGCGTACGCGAGCCGCTTTTGGCCACATAGCGCACGACCTGCTCGTACGCGCCAATGTCGGCGACGCCGTCAGAAATGCGGCGGTGACCGCCCAGATCAACCGCGCCCGTCATCCAGGGTTGGTTCGTGCCGGCATTCACGCAAGGCGAGTCCCGCCGCAGCCGAAAATCGCCGGCGCCTGGATTGATGAAGCCCGGCGGGCCATCCACGCACCCTGGCTGCCACACGGTTCGAGGGCTCAAACAACAATTTGTGATCTGCGAGGTGTACCGATAGTTGGGCGAGTCTGGCGCGGTATTGTCGTAGAGGATGCAGTTCTGCACCCGGCCGATAAAGACGTCGATGCCACCGGCCAGGACAGCGGCTCGGTTGCTGGTGATCGTGCAAGCGTCAATGTCGCACCCCTGAATAGCGTAAAGGGCTCCTGACTCGTCTCCCGTAGCCGCGTTGTACGCGAACAGACAGTTCCGAATCGTGACATAGTTCACGTGTCCGCCGCCGCCGCGGTAGGCACTGTTCGACAACACGGCGCAGTGAGAGACAAATCCGCCGTTGGGCATGTAGAATCCGCCGCCGCCAGCCACACCACCCTCGGGGGGATTCACCGCCACGTTGCCGACAAGGCGGCAGTTCACCGCCGTCCCGGCGCCGCCGAAATAGAACCCTCCGCCGTTGTTGGTGGAAATGCACCCCGTGATGAAGCAGTTGGTGATCAATCCGCCCTGGGCGGCATAGACGCCGGCGCCCATGGTTTCGTTGCTGCCATTGCCGCCGCGGGTGATCGTGAACCCGTCCAGCACGAAATTGGTGGCGAAATAGAACCCACGGTGCCGGGATTCGCCGTCCACCGTGGTTGCGGCCGGACCGTTCACGCTGCGGACCGTAATGGCTTTGCTCGATCCGGCCTGGGCGTAGGCGCGGTAAGTCCCGTTTGTCACGAGCACCGTATCGCCATTCACCGCTGCGCTGACGGCCGACACGATGCTGGTCGCGGCTCTGCTCCAGTTGGTGTAAGGCGGGGAGCTACTGCCTGTGGGGGAAACATACAGGGTGACGGCCCGCGCGGGCTCTGTTGCCGATGCCAAGGCGAAAACAAAGGCGATCGCCAAGTTTCTGCCGTTCAACCGGGGTGCGTTTGTGCTCATGACCATCTCCTTTTGGAGTCATGGTAGTCCCCTCCCTTTAGTCATACAAGGGGTAGTTACGTTCGCCTGACCGCACCTTGGATGTAGTTCGTGGTGCTGTAGCCTTCAACAAGATCCGTGCAGACCAGCCGGCCACCCCAGCTTCTGATGAGTTCCCGTTCCTGGCGGACCCGGTCGGGCTCGAACGAACCGCCTTTGACGTGAACGTCCGGCCGAAGCCGGGCCAGCGCCTCCAGGGGGTTGTCGCCGGAGAACGGAACGACATCGGTCACGCACCCGAGCATCCGCAACGCCGCCATCCTGAAGGCGAGTGGAAACACGGGCCTGGTCGAACCCTTCCAGGCGGATACCGACGCATCGTCGTTGAGCAGCACGACCAACTCAGTCCCCAGCCCCCGCGCTTGTTCCAGGAAACGCACGTGGCCGACGTGCAGGATATCGAAGCAGCCGTTGACGGTCACGAGACACCGGCCTGCGTGCGGCCCTGTCGCGACCTCCGGCCCGGCGGTCGGGCCGGGATAAAGCCCCGCCGGCAGCCTGACCGGCGTTCGTCCCGTCGCAATGGCCGCGCGGATGTCTTCCGTGAAGCACCCCGGCACGGTGTCCAACTCGACCATCCTGCCGCCCGCTCCCGCCGCGGCGGCCGCCACCGCATCGGACGCGCGCTGCTCCCGCGCCACGACCAGAACGAAGGGCGCGAGTTCGCTGAACAACGCCGGCGCCGCCGCCGCGTCCACCGAGGACACCGCGCTGACGGCCCGCAAACCGCTCACCCATTCCAGCCGCGCGTCCAGACCGTTCTGGGGCCGGCCCGGGGTCGCATGGCTTCTCGCCTGCGCGTCGGTTTCCACCAACGCCACAATCTGAGCGGACCGTTCGGCGGCGCGCCGTAAGGCAAACGCGTTGCCGGGCTGGAGAATATCGAACGTACCCGTGACGATGGCCGGCACTTCCCCGGCGCCCAGGCTCCAGCGCCAAGCCACAAGTTGCTCCAGAGATGCCGCTGGTTTCATGGCGCGCCGGCAGGCTTCTTCTTGACGGGTGGAGGCGTGTGGCCGAGACGCCGGCAGACGTCCTGCAAATCCGCCCACGCCTCTCGCTTGGCCGACGGGGTGTGCAGGAGATGCGAGGGATGGAAGGTGGGCATGACGTCTATCCCCTCGAAACGGCTCCACGTCCCGCGCAGCCGGGTGATGCCGGTCTCCGTATGCAACAGGCTCTGCGCCGCCACGCCCCCGAGCGCGACGATCGCGTCCGGTTTCAGCGCGGCAATCTGCTCCCGCAGATACGGCAGGCAGGCCGCCCGTTCGTCCGGCAACGGCGTCCGGTTGCCGGGCGGCCGGCATTTCAGGATGTTCGCGATGAACACGTCCTCGCGCTTAAACCCCATGGCCTCGATCATCTGGGTCAGCAACTGGCCGGCGGGGCCGACGAAGGGAAGCCCCTGCCGGTCTTCTTCCTCGCCGGGCGCTTCGCCGACGAACAAGATTCGCGGATGGGGATGGCCCTGTCCAGGGACGGCGCGGGTACGGGTTTTGTGCAGCGCGCACTTCGTGCAAGCGGCCGCCGCGGCGGCAATGCGTTGAAGGTCGGCGGAAACGAGACCAGGGGCCGCGGGAGAGGACGCGGCGGCGGAGCCGGTGGCCCCGGGGGCCTGTTTGGGGACCGCGGGCTGGGCGGCGTTGACGGCCACGGCGGGTGCGACGGCCGCCGCCTGGCCGCGCTCGGGCAGGGCGATCTCCAGGGTTGACACGCCGTCATCCAGGAGGGCGTTCAGGTAGTCGCGGGTCTGGTTCAGGATGTCGGCAAGTTCGGTCCGGGCGTCCATTCGGCGGCGCTTTCACTCGTTCGCGGCGGGCCCGGTTCCGTTCCCCTCCGCGGGCGCCGTTGACTTGAAGCGGCGCGCGGAATGCCGGGCATAGAGCGGTCCCAGGAAAATATACCCCAGAACCATGACGATCATGAACTCGGCGGCGTAAACGGCGATCCGGTTGTGGACAAAAAGCACGCACACCATCGCCACCATCGGGAAGAACAACAGCGGATGCTTGGTGGGTTTCGGGTAGCGCACGTTCGACACCTGCAACACGATGAAGAGCATCACGCCGGAAAGGAACAGCGCGGCGGCGGGCCCCTGGTGAAGGGAGAACGCATGGAACGGCCGGCTCTGGCTGATGAAGACCAGCATCGCCACCCAGGCGGCGCAGGCCGTGATCGGAAGTCCGGTGTACCCCATCTGGCCGCGGTGCGGATCGCGGGCCTTGAACCGGGCCAGCCGGACCACGCCGGACAGCACCACCGCCGACGTCATCAGCACCCGCCAGATCACCCGTCTGGAGTCGGCGGGTTCCACGCCCGTCAGCATGACCACGTAGATCAGCACCGCCGGCGCAATACCGAAGGCCGTCATGTCCACGTAGGTATCGAGTTCCGCGCCCATTTCGCTGCAACCTTTGAGTTTGCGGGCGATGTTGCCGTCTATCCCGTCGAGGATCATGGCCAGCATGATCAGCAGCGCGGCCCAGCGGTGCATTTCGCTGGCCTGCTCGAACGTCTCGCTCATGCTTTCCACGGTCACCAGAATGCTGAAGAAGCCGCACAGCATCGCCGTCAGGGTGACGCTGATCGGAACCAGTTGGCGCCAGGTCATGGTGGGTTTCATGGGGGTCTCTAGCGCTTCAGGAGGGCGACCACGGTCTCGCCGGCGCGAACTTTCTCGCCTTTCTGGACAACGACGTCCACGTCCGTCTTCGGGAAATACATGTCCAGCCGCGATCCGAATTTCATCATGCCGATCCGGTCGCCCTTGTTCAGCTCCTGGCCGACGTTCAGCCAATAGACGACGCGGCGCGCCACGGGCCCCACGATCTGCCTCACCACACACGCGGTCTTCGGCCCGCGAATGAAGATCGAACTGTGCTGGTTGAAATCGGACGATTTTTCCTGAAACGTGAAGTAGCGCGTGCCGGGGTAGTAGTTCGCGAACTCGACTTTTCCGGCGATGGGCGAACGGTTGACGTGGACGTCAATCAGGCTCAGGAAGATGCTGATCCGCACCGCTTCCGTCTTGAGAAACTCAGGCTCGTTGACCGTGACGACGGACATCACCGTGCCATCGGCGCCGGCCACGATGGCCGCCGGATCCGCCGGCGGATGCCGCTCCGGATCGCGGAAGAAATACAGCAGGTACGCGAATAGAACCGCCACAATCCCCAGTTCCAACGCCACGGCCTTGCCGAGTCCCACCCGGGCAAGGCGCAGGACGAAAAACACAACGGCTCCGAAGATCAGGACCCCCACCAGGAACGGAATCACTTCAGGTCTGAACGTCATTTCGCCACCTCTCACACATCCCTATGAGACCTCAAAAAACCGCGCTTGTCAATGCCCGGCCAGAAAGCGTTCGAGCCGGTTCATGCCTTCCTCGATGTTTGCCAGGCTGCACGCATAGGAAAGCCGGACGTGTTCGTCCGCCCCGAACGGAAGCCCGGGAACCACGGCCACTTTTTCTCGTTCCAGCAGTCTGGCGGCGAAGTCGAGCGACGTCATGCCGGTCCCGGCGATATTCGGGAACACGTAGAACGCGCCCGCCGGCTTGAGGCAAACCACGCCGGGCAGGGCGTTCAGCCGCCCGGCCAGGACCTGGCGCCTTTCGTCAAACGCCTTGACCATCCGGGCCACGCAATCCTGCGGACCGCGCAACGCGGCAACGGCCCCATACTGGGCGAACGTGTTCGGCGCCGAGGTGCTGTGGCTCTGGAGCGCGGAACCGGCCTTGACAATGTCCAAGGGGCCGGCATAGTAGCCGAGCCGCCAGCCGGTCATCGCATAGGGCTTGCTGAACCCGTTGACCGTGATCGTCCGCTCGAACGCCTCCGGCGAGAAGCTGCCCACGCTCACGGCCTGGGCGCCGTCATATGTCATGCGTTCGTAGATTTCGTCGGAAACAATGTACAGGTCTTTCCGGACCGCCACCTCGACCAGCGCCTGCAACTCGGCCCTCGTATAGACCATGCCGGTGGGATTCGAGGGGCTGTTCATGATCAGCGCCTTGGTCCGGGGCGTCACCGCGGCCGCCACCTGCTCGGGCGTGATCTTGAGCCCGTTCGCCTCGCTGCCCCGGACGAACACCGGCTTGCCGCCGGCCACGCGCACCATTTCGGGATAGCTGAGCCAGTAGGGCGCCGGAATGATCACTTCGTCGCCGTCGCGGCAAAGCGCCATAAACACATTGAACAGCGAATGCTTGGCGCCGTTGCTGACCAGAATGTGCTCCGGTTCATAGGCGAGCCCGTTCTCGGCGGCGAGTTTGTCGGCAATGGCCGCGCGCAGTTCGGGTATGCCGTCGTTGGGCGCATACTTCGTCTTGCCGTCGCGCAACGCCTTGGCCGCGGCCTCCTTGATGTGTTCGGGGGTGTCGAAATCCGGCTCGCCAGCCCCGAATCCGCAGACTTTTTCCCCCGCCGCCGCCATCGCTTTGGCTTTGGCGTCAATGGCCAGGGTCAGGGACGGGGCAATGCCCGCAATGCGCTCATTTAGATCCATAATACTTGTCCACCCATTCCCTGATGGTGTCTTTTTGAACGTCAACAATCTGCATTTCCCGGGCCGCGCTCTCCGGCGAATCGGAAGCGTGGGCGGCATTGACCATGATGTCGCTGCCGTATTCCCGCCGGACGGACCCCGGTTGCGCCTTGGACGGATCGGTGGGACCGAGCAGGAACCGGATCTTCTCGACGGCGCTCATGCCCTTGTAGATCAGGGCCAGGCAGTTCTCGGAGCCCATCTTCGGCTTGTCCGATTCCGCCAACTGCGAGGGGAAGTAACCCGTCATGAAATGCACGATTTCTTCGAACTGGCGTTCGCCCACCAAAGGCCCCACGTGTTCGCCGATCGCCGCCTTGACGTCCTCCGGCAAATCCAGGCTCATCTCGCGCTTGATCAGCTCGCCGACCCGCTGGGCGGACAGGCCCTTGAACCGCTCGCGAAGCTGGAGCCGGACGGGGCCGTAGAAGTCCTCGGCCTGGGCCACGGTCATCGAGAACTTGCGAAGCCCCACGATTCGAAGGCCCGACCGGGAAAGCAGGTCAATGATATGGCCGGGCCGGACGCTGGGGAACCGGAAGTTGTCCGGCTTGATCAGAACGAGCGTGCTCTGAACGCCTTCCGCATCCGAAACGTCGGCGCCCTGATCCATGATGCCGCCGTCCGCCTCCGCGTACTCGGCCCACAGCCGCAGGACCGTGGCGGTGCGCTCCACCGACGGCCCCACCAGCACGGCCGGCTCGAAGTAGCGGACGTGGCCATTCTCGTCCACCACGTAGTCGCCGTAGGTGTCGCGGATGGTCTCGCCGCCGATCCAGCCGGCGCGCAGGTGGCCTGTGGCCTCGCGCACTTTCTGGATCGCGTTCTCGCCTTCGAAGAGCAGCAGGATCACGCGCCGCCGCCGGCCCGTGGCGGGATCGGGCGCGTAGTTCTTTCGAACGTATTCTTCCAGAAGCCGGGCGAATTCGGGCTCGGACGACGTGCTGGTTCGCAGCGAGTCGGCGTAGCGCGTGGCCAGTTCCTGGCACGGTCCGAACATCCGGGCCGCGACCAGGTCGAGGCCCGTGCGGCTCATGAGCCGGCCGATCACGCCGCCGGTGCGCGATTTCGCGATCGTGTACGGATTGATCAAGGCAAACGCGAGTTCGGACGCCATGGAAAGTCTCCCAAAGATTGGGCCGGAGTATTGG
>Ga0182021_10005838_pt1 | contig 14633 bp, 12 predicted proteins | sample 612E3MmetaG_FD_120493 | JGI IMG/M metagenome (GOLD analysis project Ga0182021, IMG submission 120493) | Permafrost microbial communities from Stordalen Mire, Sweden - 612E3M metaG (Illumina Assembly) | ecosystem: Environmental > Terrestrial > Soil > Wetlands > Permafrost | place: Sweden... | reverse complement strand
GCAACTGTTTGTCAAGATATTTATACAATAATATCAATATATTAGATTTGAATAACTGCTTTTTAACCGGAGAATTATTAGGAGAATATAATTGAAAACTATCGCTAGTTGTGCAAAGGTCTCGTTCTGTGATTGACAGATGAGTAACCAATTTAAACATTTCATTAAATTAGTTGTAAGCATATTTATTTTTCTGATTGATTGTATTGCCGGATGGTTTTTATCGTTAATTTATAAAAACAAGGCTACGTGCGTTATTCTTTATTATCACACTGTATATCCCGAAGAAATAGAATCCTTCGCACAGCAAATGGACGATCTTATGCGTTGGACAAAACCAATATGTATAAATGACATTGATAAAATGAAACCTGGACTGTGCTATTCCGCTATTACATTCGATGATGGGTTTACCTCCGTCCTTGAAAACGCTCTGCCGGCAATGGCAAAAAGAAACATACCTGCTACACTTTTTGTCCCTTCAGCCTGTCTCGGCCAGCAACCACCGTGGCTTGATGACGGACATTCAGGCCATAAGAATGTTGTTTTGACAGAGGCACAGTTGAATAGTCTGGACAAAAAGCTCGTATCGATTGGTTCACATGGCAGGACCCACCATAACTTGCTTCAAAGCAATACGGACGAAGCAAAAAAAGAAATCATTCAATCTAAAAAAGAGCTTGAAGAAATTCTGAATACACCGATAGAAGCAATCAGTTTTCCGCATGGAGATTTCAATCAAACGCACATTGATATGGCAATTCGGGCAGGTTACAAACACTCCTATTCTATTTTACCTGAACTGATATATTTCGGTTCCGACGGTTTCCTCAGGGGAAGAGTAAAAGTAGATCCGTCCGACTGGCGGATAGAATACCGACTGAAATTGTTAGGCGCTTACCGCTGGTTGCCAAGAGCTTTCAAAATAAAGAAAAAGCTTGGGCAATTATTGTAAATAATTAAACGGTAACAAATATGGATACTAGTTCAGAAAATTACAGAATAGAGATCGACCAAATCAACAAAGCCCAATGGGAAAACTTGATCCAATTATTTGATGACGCTAATATTTACCAAACCTGGTCTTACGGAGCTATTCGCTGGGGCCAAGAAAACTTAAGTCACATAGTCATTAAGCACAAAGATGAAATTATTGCTGCCGCGCAGTTACGCATAGTAAAAATACCGCTGTTGAAAGCCGGCATTGCTTACCTGCCATGGGGCCCGATGTGGCGAAGAAAAGGACAGCAGATAAATATCGATGTATTCCAAAAGATAATAAGTGCTCTGAAAGAAGAATATGCTGTTAAGCAACGCTTGCTATTACGTATTTATCCTAATGTAATTGAAGAGCACGGTAAAACAATTGTTTCCATTCTGAATAAAGCAGGATTCCAAAAAAAGGTGAAGATAAAACCCTACAGAACTCTCATGCTGAATCTTTCACCAACAATGCCTGAAATTCGGAAGTCCCTTGATCAAAAATGGAGAAATCAATTAAATCGCGCGGAAAAAAATAATCTTAAAATTATAGAGGGTAATAGTGATGAGCTCTACCAGATTTTTTTAGACCTTCAAGGAGAAATGCATGGCCGAAAGAAATATGTACCTGGAGTTGATTATAACGAATTTCGAGATATCCAAAAAGACCTGCCTGAACAATTGAAGATGATAGTTCTTATATGCGAATATGAAGGGAAAGCTCTCACAACTACAATCGGATCACTGATTGGTGATACAGGGATATATTTACTTGGTGCAATGGGTAATGAAGGTATGAAAATGAAAGGTGCTTATCTATTGCAATGGCGTCTTATAGAAAAGATGAAAGAAAGTGGATATAAATGGTACGACCTTGGCGGTATAGATTCTGATGAGAATCCCGGCGTATATCACTTCAAATCCGGCATTGCCCGCAAGGAAGCGCTTCATATTGGACAGTTTGAAATATCCCAAAGCGGATTCAGCAGACTGATCGTGGAAAGCATGGAAGGATTAAAAAATATCTGGCTAAACCTTAACAAATATTGGCGAAATAAAAACAAGAAACGAATTTCAGGTCGCCTTAATGGAACAGATCCAAGAACATCAGTTTAAAGTTCAAAACACCTGCGAAGATGACCGAATGCAAAACGATATCGTTGTAGAAGTTTATGATAATTTCGAAGATTTATTAGATATGCAACCGTCATGGGATAGTTTCATGGAAGAAATGAATGCCGAAATATTTTTAACCTACGACTGGTGTCGGTTATGGTGGAAATACTATGGTAAGAAAAGGGACCTGAAGGTTTTTGTTTTCAAACAAAATGACAATATATCAGGCATATTACCTTTATTTTTTGAAACTATTGGACTATGGCCTGCATACATAAGCATTATTAAAATAGTTGGCACAGATTTTATACCTGTTACAATCAACATTCCCTTAAAAAAAGAATTATTAAATGACATTATTCGGCTTTTAACTGACAAATTAAATCAATTTTATAACTGGGACCTACTTCATTTTGGAGCTATTTGTGGAAAATGTGAGATTATTGATCAGATTGAAAAAGCATTCGTAGAGGCTTTGTCTCTATCTTGCACTGTTTTACGAAAATCTTCTGATGTACAAACTTACTTTAAAATTGCCGATAGTTTGGAGAAACAAATTGCGTCATTCAGTAAAGTCCAGCGGAAACGACTGCGGCATTTCTATAATGATAAGAAAGACGGTGAATCAATTGATTCTCAATTTACCACAGAAGCACAATTTGACACTTTTTTTAATGCATTTGTTCAGATGCATCAGGCAAAGTGGCAAAAAAGCGGACAGGCAGGTCATTTTGAAGATTGGCCCGATGCGCGCAATTTTCATTACGAAGTTGCTTCTACGCAACTCAAATATAACAGGCTAAGATTATTACGAATGATAATTAATGATAGAGAAGCAGGCTATCAATATTCGTATAAATTCGGTGATACATACTATGCATTCCTTAATGCCAGAACTGAAGAAGAACAATTTAAGCATGTAAGTTATTATAACTTACTAATTTGCGAGGATGCAAGACATGCCATAACAGAAAATGTAAAGCATCTTGATAGTATGCGCGGCAAATATGATAATAAACTACAAGCGGGTGGTTATCTTTTACCTGTCCGCAATTTATACATATACCCAAAACGAATAACTAAACTTATTAGAATTTACCCCATGCAATTCTTTTTTTCACTTCTTGACATTATATATCTCAAAATATTCAGAAGGCGTTTACTGCCTAAACTTAGTATCAGGCCAGGTTCTTTTAATAAATTATGGATTAAAACTCACATGCTATCGTTGTATAATGGCAATAAAAAATAATCAGACATTTTGTGGACCAGCCGGTTTAAGTATTAAAAATGTCTCAGGACGTATTGCGGTTAAAAATGTTTTCGCATGGTTTGCCGGCTCCCGTATATATTATACACATAAAGCCAGGGTAGCTATAAAACATGCGTGCAACTTGTCAGGCTTGGATAATGGTGGTGAGATTCTAGTCCCATCATATAATTGCGGATCAGAACTAGATCCATTGGCCAAAAGTGGTGCACATCTTGTGCCCTATAGAGTTGATAAAAGATGTCTGATAGACTTGGATGATGCGCAACTTAAAGTAACCAGTAAAACAAAAGCTTTGTACATTACGCATTACTTTGGTTTCCCACAGCCGCTGAATGAAATAAAGCAATTTTGCAAAATAAATAATCTATACTTACTGGAGGACTGTGCACTCGCGCTATTTAGTGATGCAGATGATGTGAAATTAGGCACTGTCGGTGACGTTTCTTTCTTCAGTTTTGTCAAAACTTTGCCAACCCTGGATGGCGGAGCGCTCATCGTTAATAATCCAAAACTATTTAAAGCATCCTGGAAATTAACCGGCATCAGTTTTAAAAGCTTAATCCGAAGAAGTCTTTCTCTTCTAAAGTCCGGTCTGCTCAGGTGGTCACCATTATCAACAAAAATATATTCCCTGTATCTTGAACACACCCGTGAAAAAGAATTTAGCCGATTAAAGAATTCACCAAAAAAGAACAAATCTTTATTCCCAGATATGCCCGACAATTATTATTTTGATGAAACTTTAATTAACAAAGCTATGTCAGCAGTGACAAAGTATATGATGAAGCGCTTTGATTTTGAAGAAATCATTAACAGACGTCGTAATAATTATATTCATCTATTGAATCGTTTATCCGGCAATCCCAGGATAAATATTCTCTTTAGCAAATTACCGGCAGGTGTATGCCCGCTGGTTTTTCCCATCATTGTCAGTAAACGAGATGAAGTATGTGCAATGCTCAACCAGCAGGCAATAGATGCAACGGCATGGTGGGCAGGATACTATAATGGTCTGGATTGGGCAAAATATCCAGATGCATGTTTCTTGAAAAATAATCTAATTGCGCTGCCCATTCATCAGGATTTAAGTCTGTCTGACTTAGATTTTATTGCAGAAAAGCTAATTCTAATAATGGACAAGATCTGAGTATCGCAAAATATGATTAAGGATAGCTTGAAAGAAGAGCAACAAATAGACCTTTCTGTAATCATTGTTAACTGGAACACTAAAGCCTTGTTAGTGGCATGCTTAGATTCTTTGTCAGCTCAGAAAAGTACCTATAAAATAGAAGTTATTGTTGTGGACAACGCTTCAAATGATGGCTCAGCTGAAATCGTGAATGAAAAATATCCGCACGTTATTCTGATACGTAATGCTACAAATCTTGGCTTTGGCAAAGCCAATAATATTGGAATGAAACAGAATCGCGGGCAGTATATATGTCTGCTGAATTCAGACGTAAGGGTTTTGCCGGATTGTTTTGAGCGTTTAGTTAACTTTATGGAGCAGAATAAATCCATTGGCATCAGCAGTCCTCTAACACTCTCACCGAATATGCGCATGCAGGATACTTGCAGAAAATTGCCCACCCTTTGGAATAACATCTGCGATTTATTATATCTGAACAAGCTTTTACCCAAGTCTGACCTGCTATCTGGTGAGCATATGAAGTTTTTTGATCACAGATCCATCAGAAAAGTTGAAGGTCTTGCCGGTTGTTGCCTGATGATCAGAAAAGCTGCTCTTGATCAGGTCGGTCTTTTCGATGAACAATTTTTTATATATTTTGAAGAAACGGATTTGTGTAAACGTTTTGGGCAAGCGGGCTGGGATATTGTTTTTTACCCGGATGCGTCTATCGTACATCATCATGGCGCTAGTTCCGCCAAAGATCCTTTAAGATTTTCTGGAGAACAGATTAAATCTCAAGTAAAATATTGGAAAAAACATCATAGCAAAATTGCCGTAACAACATTTCTATTCATTCTTTTAATTCAGCATGGTGTCAGATTAATACTAAGAAGCATATTTTATATATTTACGAAACAGGAAAGAAGAATGGAAATTGCCCGGCAGTTATCAAAACACTATGCCTGCTTGAAACTTATTCTTTCAGGAAAATATGACGACCAGGGACAGAGTCTTGGATAAAAATAATTACGTCTTAATCACGGCAGCGCGAAATGAAGAAAAGTATATAGAAAATACGATTAAAACCATAATCGCGCAAACGGTCTTACCAGTTAAATGGATTATTGTCAGCGATGGATCAACGGACAGAACCGATGAAATAGTAATGCGGTATGTAGCCCAGTATAATTTTATAACTCTCGTGATAAAGACAGCAAACATAAATGGGCAGGTAGATTTTTCATCTAAAGTTCACGCTATCAAAATGGGATATGAAAAGCTGCGTGATATTGATTATAGCTTTATTGGCATACTTGATGGCGATGTAACTTTTGATCCTTGCTATTATGATAATATTATAAATAAATTTTCTAAAAATACCAAGTTAGGCATTGCGGGGGGGATTATCCTTGATCAATACGATGATCATTGCATAAGAAGATCGCCTGCCAATTTAAATTATGTTTCCGGTTGCATTCAGCTTTTTCGGCGTAAGTGCTATGAAGATATAGGTGGCATCAGCCCAATTAAAGAGGGAGGCGAAGATACGATTGCTGTCATTAAGGCCCAGATGAAAGGCTGGAACGTTGAAACTTTTGAAGAATTCAAAGTTTTTCATCACAAACATAGCGAAGCTGCAAGAGGAGTTTTAAGCGAAATCTTCAGAGAAGGCAGAATGTTTTATGCACTTGGCAGTCACCCATTATTTGAGATTATCAAAAGCATAAAAAGAATTATTGAGAGACCTTATTTTTTGTACGCTTTTGTAAGAATGATTGGTTATTTGTGGCCATATTGTAAAAGGCAAAAGAGATCAGTATCTGGTGAGTTTATAAGATTCCTAAGAAAAGAACAGTTTGATCAACTGAAAGCTGTTTTTATAGAAAAAGGGAAAACAAAGTGATCCAAAATACATTCCTCAAAGCAGTATGTATAATATTGACAATGCATTTATCTATCTTGTTCTCCTCTGATGTATTGACAAATAAAAGAAATCCGTTGCACGTTCTAAATTAATTATAAATATCACTCCTAAAATATAAAAGGCGGAATATATGTCTTCAAAAATGTGCACAAATTGTCTTCTAACAGACAAAACACCAGGTATTAGTTTTAATATAAATGGTGTGTGTAATTATTGTGAAAGTTACGAAAAGATGCAAGTGCAAGGTGAAAAGAAATTGATTGACTTTCTAAATCTTTATCGGGGCAAAAAGGGAAAGTATGACTGCATGGTTGGAATTAGTGGAGGAAGAGATAGTACTTATACATTGTGGAAACTTGTTAATGACTACAAGCTGAAAGTCTTAGCCATTCATTACGACAATCCCTTTACTTCTGAGCAAGCCCGAAAAAATATGCAAAAAACCGCAGAAATCCTTGGCATTGATATTATAAAGTGGGGCTTTCCTGAAGGTGGACATTTAAATGCAACAAAAAAAGCAATGAAAGTGTGGTCATATCATCCATCATCAATGATGATTCCAATTGTATGCGCACATTGCAAGAATTGGTGGCCAACAATTTTCAAGCATGCGAAGGAAAATGAAGTCTCTTTGATTGTCATTGGCAGTAATCCATTGGAAACAGCTTCTTTTAAAAAGAAAGGTTTTGGAGGCGCAAGAACGTACCATAAATTATCAAATCTACCAAATGTTATGGCAAAGTCATTGAAAGAACTCATGGCCAATCCGCGATATCTGACTAATGTTTCGTGGCCTTTGGTTTTATCGATGTATCTTGGTGCAAGTCATTCTTCACCATATTTAAAATGGCGTTATAAAGATATGACTGTAATTAGATTGTTTGATTATATAAAGTGGAATGAGATTGAAGTAGAATCGACGATAACAAATCATCTTGCATGGAAAAAATCTCCCGAAGTTGCATCTTCATGGAGATTTGACTGCAGACTAGACTATGTAAGAAGACAAATGTATGCGTCGACAGTTGGTGTGACTGAGTTAAGGGATTTGCTAAGTAAGATGATTAGGGAGGGAATGATAGCAAGAGAAAAAGCATTGGAAAGACTCAAAGTGGAAGATCACATCCAATTATCAGTGATTGAAGACGTTTTATCTATGATTGAAATGAAGGTGCCGGATCTTAAACTGAAAAACTTATGATCTGTGCGCTTTGTGATAATTATGTTTCCGACTGCATTCAACTTTTTAGTCATAAGTGCTATGAGGCATTTTCCCAATTAAAGAGGACGGGGAAGGTTAAAAGAAGCCTTCAGAGCAGGCCGAATGTTTTACGCACTGGGCAGTCATCCACTATTTGAGAGATTGAAAAGTATCAAAAGCATTGCGATTGAACCTTATTTTTTGTTTGCTATAACAAGAATGTATGGTTATATATATTCATGCTGCCGGAAAAAAAAGAGATCGGTTACTGAAGCGTTTGTAAAATTTTTAAGAAATGAACAATATAACAAATTGAAAGCTGTTTTTATAAAGGGAAAATGACAAACAAAGTGATCAGAAATAAATACCTCAAAGCAGCGCTTATAATCTTGGCGATGGGCTTATCTATTTTATTATCCTCTGTTGCTTATTCCGCCACTTACTATATCGATTATATCAGCGGTTCAGATTACAATAATGGCACATCAACATCAACGCCTTGGAAGTATGCACCCGGTATGTCCGGGTGGTCAGGAAAAGTCCAATTGGCAAATGGCGACAAGGTTGTCCTTAAAGGTGGAGTTACATGGCAGTTTACATCTACCAAAGCTGATTTATGGACACTTCCAACATCAGGTATCACAATTCAAGGTGGCCAGAGACTGAATACGCCGTGGGGCACTGGTTATCCTGTTCTTGACGCAACAGGCACAACGTCAAATCAGCGTGTAGGATTTTATATTAATGGTAAATCTAATATAACAATAGACGGCATCAAAATATATAATACTGAATATAGCCCAAGTGGTGGCTCAGGAATATTTTTTCACGGTATTATTAGGAATCTTGAAGTTAAAAACTGCTACTTAGATCACACGGGGGATCAATCTTTTAGGGGCGGCCCGAGCAACGGAACGTCACATATTCTTATACACGATAATACTACTTCTAACGTTGGTCGTCTCTTTATTGCCGTGGCAGATGAAAATGTAGTTGATGATATTCAGATATACAACAATACGTTTCTTGGAGTTGGTTCATGGCCCGGTGGAATAGTTGGTGGCGTTCACGGTGACGGCATTATGATAGGGTCTGCGTGTTCTGCTGCAAATACCTGTCTAACAAATGTCAAAATACACCACAACAAATTCAAGAGTGATTGGGCATCTGGGGCTACTGCTTTGATATATATGAACAATGGTACGGGATCAAGCGGTTCCCTTTATGGTGGAAACCATGCTGAGATATACGACAATCAGTTTGCGATTGATACCGATGGCGTTATATCTCCAGCGTTGGTTTATATATACTCAACATGGAATGACATTAAGATTTACAATAATACTTTTGGCGCATATTATTATGGTTCACACCCTATTTCAACTTGTCTTTTCGTTTCTACAACCGCAACAAACATAGATATTAAAAATAATATATTTTCAGGATGTACTATTTCGGCAATCAATGCAACAAGCACAAGTATTACATCAATTGATTATAATGTTTACAGTCCTGAAATAGTTAGACTGATTAATTCTTGGACTGGTAATCAGGATTGCCGAAATATAGCAACTTGTTATTCATCGTTTGGTCAAGAAGAGCACGGTTTAAGGGCTGACCCTATATTTGTACAAAGGCCAAACGGAACACCTGGACATGGCAACTGGACACTTCAATCTTCATCCCCTGCAATTGGTAAGGGCATTAACTTATCAGCATTCTTTATAACAGACCTTCTATGTAGCACTCGCAGCGGAAAATGGGATATTGGTGCATATAAAAAATAAAACAAGATAATTCGAGACAAGATTATCAATGGAAAATGTTTCATTTATAACTCCTTTCGGCCTAGCTTTCATAGCGACCATGGGATTATTAATTTTAGCCCTGCCGCGTCGGCTGGTTTTTCTACCCTTTATCATGGCCGCCTGCTACACGACCTTGGGACAAAGGGTCGTCATTGCGGGGCTAAATTTTGATCTGATTCGAATTCTTCTGCTGTTCGGCTGGGTCCGGCTGCTGATCCGCGGAGAGATCAAAGCATTCGTTTTCACTGTTATAGACAAACTAATTATTGGGTTTGTTCTGGCAAGCATTATTACTGCAACCATTCTGACACCAACCATGGATACGTTAACCAATCGAATGGGTCAAGCGTATAATACAATACTAACTTTTTTTCTGTTTCGATTTTTAATCAGAGACATGGATGAAATAATTTTCATGCTCAAAATAACGGCAATTGTTATCCTGCCGCTGGCGCTTTCCATGATCATCGAAAAATCAACACAAAGAAATATCTTTTCCGTGCTTGGTGGTGTACCCGAAATTACCGTTATTCGTGATGGGCGGTTGCGCTGTCAGGGGCCATTCAGACACCCCATTCTGGCGGGCACTTTCGGTGCCACCCTGTTCCCGCTGTTTTTCGCCCTCTGGAACAGACAAACAAAAGGGCGGATCTTCGCTTACATCGGCATCATTTCATCGACTATCATTACAGTAGCATCCGCATCTTCAGGCCCCCTTATGGCTTACTTAGCATCAATTATCGGGCTTTTCTTCTGGCCATTGCGCAATCAGATGCGCTTTGTCCGATGGACGCTATTGGCGGGCATTGCAATGCTGGCAGTAGTTATGAAAGCCCCTATATGGTTTTTGATTGGCAGATTAAGCGAAATTACAGGTGGCACAGGCTGGGACCGTGCATTACTGATAGATGAGGCAATCAAACATTTTAGTGAATGGTGGCTACTTGGCACAACATACACCGCGCACTGGATATTTGATAACGGAGTTGATAACGGACTAACCATTTTGCCAGTAGATCCCAATATGGTTGATATGACGAATCAATATATTCTAATCGGCGTTCAGAGCGGCATATTGCCTTTGATGTTATTTATATTAATCATCGGATATTGTTTTCAAGGTCTTGGCCGCACGCGCCGAATGCTAACAGATCAGTCGAGTTATAAACAGATGATTCCCTGGGTTCTGGGCAGCGCTCTTTTCGCACACGCGGTGTCGTTTTTATCCGTGGCCTACTTTGATCAGATGAGACTGATGTGGGTTTTGCTGCTATCGATTATCGCACTTGTCGCAAGCCTGTCCATCAAGAAAAAAGATGTAAACGTATTATGATGATAAATAACCATTAAGAATCTATTCTCAGTATAATTAGGCAACCAATTAATGTCATCTTTTTATTCGTGAAATTCCAATTTCCATAATGAAGGTTAGAGACCTTTGAAAAGGTCTCAATATCTCTATTAGTTCAATTCGAATTCAAAGTCTTAAAACAAAAATGTTCGATAATAGGAAATATTTATTTTCATCGACTTACAGATTCGGTGATTACAGTGCCAACAAAAAGTAGGGGGAGAAAAAAGATGCAGACACGCATCAACGACTATCTTCTTGAGAATGAATATTTCGAAATCAAGACCATAAAAACATGTGACGAAGTTGAAGAACTACGCAGCATTTGGGAGAGGATGCAGTGCCATCCTAATACTGATATAGATCATTATCTTACTGTTGTAGGTTCGCTTGAGGATGTCATACGGCCGCATGTAATCCTTTTTTCTCAAAATGGCCAACCAAAGGCGCTGGCAGTCGGGCGGTTAGAGAGAAGGGATATGAGCATCACGTTGGGATATAAAACTTTGTTTAAATTCAAAGTACCTTGCCTAACGATTCTTTACGGTGGGTTTTTAGGAACTTGGTCGAAGGAGATTTCTCATCTTTTAGTTACTGAATTAATGAATTCGCTGAAACGAAATGAGGCTGATATTGCATGGTTTAACCTATTACGGTCAGACTCGCAGATATATGAACTGGTCAGGGGTAAAACCAGTTTTTTATGTCGTGATCATGTTATTGAAACTAATCCACATTGGAAAATGACTTTACCAAATAGCCTTATTGCTTTCCTGCAAAAGATGACATCAAAACACAGATATTGGTTGAATCGGTTACCAAAGGTTCTCGAAAAAGATTATCCTGGAAAGGTTGTGTATAAATGTTACCGGGACAGGGCACATCTTGAGCAGATATTCACTGACGCAGAGAAAGTTGCAAGAAAAACCTATCAACGCAATATTGATGCCGGTTTTATGGATAATAGTATAATGCGCCAAAGATTGGCTTTATCCGCTGATAAAGGGTGGCTTCGTGCGTATTTATTATACGTCAATGAAAAACCTTGTGCATTCTGGATAGGTACTCTTTACGGGAAAGTATTTCATCTTGATTTTACTGGTTATGATTCAACCTTTAAACGTTATGAACCCGGAACAATCCTTTTTATAAGGATGATTGAAGATCTCACCAACAGCAAAGTCGAGGAAATAGATTTTGGTTTTGGGGATGCATTCTACAAACAGCGTTTTGGGGATCAGCATTGGATTGAATCTTCAGCTTATATATACGCACCAACAATAAAAGGAATATTACTTAACGCAATTAGAACCATCAACCTTATTCCTTACAGATATCTTTTAAGATTGGCAGAGAAAACTAACATACTTCAAAAGATAAAAAGACTTTGGAGAAACAAACTGATCATGAATAAAAATGGAACTGGCAATATTAAATAAATTAAGAACGCTCTTCAAGTCAGATAGTTTGCGCGGCAGAATACTCCAAGGCGGTGGCGTATTGACCATTGGGAGCTTTGCGGAGAATTTCCTGCGTTTTATCCGTAATATCATTCTAGCCAGATTACTTGCGCCAGATGCATTCGGTTTAATGGCAACAATCATGGCTATAGTTGCTGCTGCGGAGGCATTTGCCGAGGTTGGTCTGGTGCAATCAATTATTCAAAACAAGAAAGGATCAGATAAAGAGTTTTTGAATGTCATCTGGTGGTTTTCAACTTTCAGAGGTATTATTCTATATGGTATTGTGTTTTTTGCGGCACCATTCATCGCCGATTTTCTTAACAAACCCGAGGCGACACTTATCCTGCGCATTGCCCTTATTGTCATACTATTCAGAGGATTAAGAAGTCCGAATATTTATTTACTTCAGAAAGAATTAAATTTTACAAAATGGGTGCTTTTGACTCAAAGCGCGAGCCTACTTGGTATCGTTGCCGCTATAATATCCGCATTCTATCTTCGTAATGTTTGGGCTTTGGTACTGGGCTATGTTGCGGAGGCCTTTTTAATTTTCTTATTTTCCTATGTCTTCTATCCACACATACCCAAACTACAAATCAACTTATCACATGCCAAAGATATTATGAGTTTTTCCCGTAAAGTTTTCGGCCTGCCGATCTTAATGGTACTGTATAGTCAAGTAGATAATTTCGTCATCGGCAAAGTGCTGTCACTAAGCACATTAGGCTTGTACTACTTGGCTCGAAGCCTCTCGGATATGTCAACCACAATTTTTTCGAAAATCAGTGTGGTATTCTTACCCGCATTTTCACTAATTCAGGACGACAAAGAAAAATTAAAAAATTATTTACTCCAATTAACTGAAATTGTCGCCACCTTTGGTCTACCTTTTTTTACATTCCTGATTGTGTACGCCCGTCCAATTTTAACATTGATATATTCACCTGAACTCAACACTGTTGCAATACCTTTCCGCATCTGTTGCATATTTTCCTTTTTGTACCTTTTATCGGTGCTGATTATGAATGTCGCATTTGCGACCGGTAATCCAGATCAATTCAGACAAGCGTCTCTTGTCAGAACAATCGTCTTCCTGATTTTATTATACCCGGCTACAAAGTATTTTGGATTGATTGGTGCGGCGCTTTCAGCATTAATCTCTATGAGTTTGGCGATAATTATCCAAATCCGATATTTAAAATTATTATTGAATATCAATGTGCTGGAGTATTCTGGTTGTTTTGCAAAGGGCATAAAATATTCTTTGATAGTATTAATACCCGGCATTGTTTTCAACATATTTGCGCCTTTGCACAAATTAAGTGCTGTAGCTCTAGGGGCGTTTTTTTGTATCATTGCGTGGTGCTTTGGTATTGCGAAGCTTAGCCGCTACAAAAAAGAATTAATCTAATTATACTAAAATTTAGTAAAATAAATTTGAAATTAAAGCTATAGAAGATTATACCATAGAAATATAATATTTAGGTGGTGTAATATTATGAAAACAATTATGACCTATAAAGAGCCAAAGTGGTTTAAATTTTTCTATTATATTTACCGGTTTCAAAATAGGTATTTAAGAAAAATAATTTGCGATTTGTTACTCCAACGAAAAGGCGCTGATTTTTATTCTAAAATACTAAGAAGAATATATTCCGAATATCAGGGTGTCGAAGTCGGAATGTATTCCCATTTCGCATTTCACAGTGGATTACCCCGTGGCACGGTCATTGGGCGCTATTGCTCAATTGACAGAGACTTATTAGTTATTAATGGAAACCATCCAATAACACATAAGTCAAGCCATGCTTTCTTCTTTAATCCAATTTTCGGTTATGTTGATAAATTATTGATCACGAGAAGGACAAAACTGATCATAGGTAATGATGTATACATCGGCCTTAATGTAACAATATTGCCGCAAGTAACAAGTATAGGCGATGGATCTGTAATCGCTGCCGGCAGTGTTATAGTAAAAGACGTACCACCTTTTGCAATAGTTGGTGGTAATCCAGCAAAGATTATTCGGTATCGCTTCAGCCAGGATACTATCGATGAAATAACGAAATCAGCTTGGTGGAAAAAGGACATTAATGATATCAAAGGGAACAGTGCTGAATTTGAAAGTTTTTTAAAGCCGCTTGAGTAAATTAAAGCTGCCCATTGAATATACAAGCTTTTCCATTTTCTTTCTTCTGCCGATCATAAGAATTAGAAGTACAGTCAGCAGCAGCATCGCCGTCGCGTTTGGATAAGCCAAAGCATAAACCATCGGTGTTAATGCCAACCTTGTTGCAACCCTTAATGCCTCAACCTTGCGGATAAAATCGGCGACAGGTGGCGAATGTTTGTAATAGAATTTGACAAACTTCTGGCCTAATTTC
>Ga0182021_10005837_pt1 | contig 14641 bp, 13 predicted proteins | sample 612E3MmetaG_FD_120493 | JGI IMG/M metagenome (GOLD analysis project Ga0182021, IMG submission 120493) | Permafrost microbial communities from Stordalen Mire, Sweden - 612E3M metaG (Illumina Assembly) | ecosystem: Environmental > Terrestrial > Soil > Wetlands > Permafrost | place: Sweden... | reverse complement strand
CTATCCTAATAGGCCGCGTGAGCCGCGTTGCGAGCGCGACGGGGCCGGATGCAAGGCGCGGCGACGCAGTCGATGCAAAAGACAGCATCGTCGAGGAGCCGCAACGCAGCAGACGGCCCCGTCCCGCCGCAACCCTCCGGGACGGGCCGATTCGCATCGGATTGCTGCGTCGCTCGTCGTCAACGATGCTATCCTCTGCATCGATTCCTCCTCGCTCCTTGCACTCCGACGTGACTCGGCCCGTCGCGGCCACGGGGCCTATTAGGATAGGCTCTAAGGTCCACGCAGTCCGGCCTCAGATACCACAGGCAAGACGTGCCTTGTGACCCGCGGCTCCCCATGCCACAGCGTCGGAAATGCGAACCCCCCAGGCCGATGAACGCCGCGGGAAACCTCTCCCTCCGCGCGACGATCTCGTGAGGCAGCATCTCCTCGTGCCGCACCTTCTCCCTCTCGTGTCTCCTTCGGTTGTTGCCTCTTTAGCGTGTCAGATAACGGAGCACCCACTGATACTCTTTGACGATGCTTCGGACGACGTCCGGCTCCCGCGCCTCTTTCGGGAGCACGTCGAACGTGTAGGTCTCGATCTCCAGGTGGGACGTCACGCCGCTCCTCAGGAGCTTCGCAAGTCCCGCCGTGTAGAGTCCGCTGGTCGATTGGAGTTCCTCGTATTCGGCGACGTAGAGCGGCACGTGGAAGTGGATGCGCCATTCCTCGTCGTCCGACGGCCCGCGGCTCGTCAGGGCATCGGGGAGGTCGGCGTAGGACAGGACCTTTGCGTCCGCCGTCCGCACCTTCACCTGGTGCAGGTAAACAGGGTCCGAGAAGTCGTGAAGCCTCTTGAGTGCCTCGGGCGTCCCCGCGCACCGGAGCGCGGAACTCAACTGCACTTTGGCGACGGTCAGCCCCGCCTTGACGAGCCTCTGGATGCTTTGTTCGGGGTCCTCGAACTCCACCGCCAGGTGGCACACGTCCACGCACACTCCCAGGTGACGCCGCATCATGTCCGCGCCGGTCCCCGGCGAGCAGGCCCACGAGTCCGGCACGTTCGCGCTGGCCGCCTGGATAAACTTCGGGAGATATTCCTCAACCTCGTCCGTGCTCTCGATGAGACAACCCGGCTCCGGTTCGAATGCGAGGACGATCTGCTTGCCGATGCGCCTGCGAATGCTGGCTAGATGCCAGGCGCAGTTGCCCACGTTCGCCTGCATTCTAAGAAGGTTCTTCTCGCGCACATCCACAAAACCCGATCCCGCGAACGTCTTCTTGTGAGCAAGCGGCACCGTGCTGATGCTCCCCGAAACGCCTTCAGGCAGCAGTTTGGCGAGGATGTCTGCCAAGGTGTTCGTGTAGTCCCGCCGCGCCTCGTCGCTCCAATCCGGCCGATAAACGGCCTCTTTGATCTTCCCCTCGTGAAACTGCCCGTAGGGGAATCCGTTGATGGTGAAGACGTAGAGGCCGTTTGCATCGAGGAACGCCAGTAGATCGGCTATAACCTTCGGCTGCCGAAGGGTTTGCGCCGCTCTGGCGCTCAGCCTCAAGCCCAGGCCGAACGCCTTGTCCGGCGCGACCGCCCGCTTCACCGCGAGGGTCTTCTCGCGGATTGCTTTGAAGTTCTCCTCCCAGCTCTCCCCGGGATGGATGTTGAGGCAGTAGGTCAGGTGAAGCGGGGGGTCATCCTGGAGCTTCATGGGAGGCGTGTCTCTCTTTGAGGAAGGCGATCGCCTGTTCGACGACGTCCGCGTGGACCTGGTGGACCTCCACCTTCGCGCCGATGCCTTTCGGCAGCGTCACGGAGAGCGCGCCGCCCAGGTGTTCTCGGAACTGGTTTAGACCGTCGAGGATTACGAGTACCCCGTCCGCGCCCCGCTGCTCGATCAGGTCGTCCCACACCGGGAGTCCGCACTCCGTCATTCCGGCGAGGATGCGTTCGAACTCGTCGGCGGCAATCAGCCCCTGTCGCATCGCGTAGAACGAGTCGATGGCGATTCCCACCGCCACCGCCTGTCCGTGTCCGATCGTGTAGCCCGACATGGCTTCGAGCTTGTGCGCCGCCCAGTGTCCGAAATCGAGCGGCCGCGCGGTCCCGAATTCAAACGGGTCCCCGCCCGTGCGGATGTGTTCCAGGTGCAGCGCCGCCGTCCGGCGGATCAGCCTCTCCATCGCGGCCTGGTCGCGCGCGCGAAGCTGCCCCGCGTCCCGGCACAGTTCCTCGAAGAACTCCGCGTCCTTGATGATCGCCACCTTGAATGCCTCGACGATCCCGCCCACCCAGTCCTTGTTCTCCAGGGTCGACAGGAACGAATAATCGTTCAGCACCGCGAAGGGCGGGGCGAACGTCCCCACGTAATTCTTCGCCCCGTGCTCGTCCACCCCGTTCTTCACCCCCACGCCGGCGTCGCATTGCGCCAGCACCGTCGTCGGCACGCGCACCAGCCGCAGTCCCCGGTGCACCAGCGACGTCGCGAACCCCACCATGTCCAGCACGCTTCCCCCGCCCACCGCGATCACGAAGCTCTGCCGGCACAGGTGGTGGTTCCCGATGGTCCACAGCACGTCCTTCACCCGGTCCCAGCTGCGCTTGGCGGCTTCCCCGCCCGCGATGACGTCCGGCGAGCTCGATAGCTCCAGTTCCTTCGGCCGGTCGTGGAAATAATCCTTGATCTGCTGGATGACGTGCGGGTGCGCCGACGCCACCCCGGCGTCCACGTAGACCACCGCCCGGTGCCGCCGCGACTCCTGACGCCGGTCCAGCACCGACGCTAAAAGCGGGTTCTCCCGGTCGAATATCCCCCGCGTGAAATACACCGGGTAGTCGAACGGAACGGAGAACCGCTCGTCATGCATCTCGTATGCGAACCTCTCAGGTTTCGTTCCGCCCGCTCGCTTGCTCATGTCGCCTTCTCCAGCCACTCGCTTGTCGCCTGTGCCAGGTCGATAAGCGTCTTCGGTTCCCCGGGCATCCCGCACGTCGCCGCCCAGCACGCGGCGCGTCCGGGTCCGGTCCTCCCATGGGTGCCCGCGATCTCCGACGTGTCCGTGCTCACCTGCGTCGGGAATCGCCCGAAGAAGAGTTCGCACGGGTCGTACCCGGGTTTGTTGTGGATGTCCACGTGGCTCGCGTATTCCGGGGCCTCGCGCGGCTTCGTCCACCACGGATAGGCCAGCCACGACCCCTCCCGCGCCACGAGCACCAGTTCGCCCGAGCGCTCGTGGTCGAGATCCATCTTTTTTTGAGCCCGCCGGTCGAGCACCTGCTCCACGCCCGTTATCGCCCCCAGGCACTCCCGCGTCTTTTCGACGTCCCGCGGGTCCCGCACGTAAACGTGTGCGATCTCGTGGTCCGTCACCGCGAACGCCCGGCTCTCGTGAAAATCCGGATACAGCATGTGCCCGATGTGTCGCGTCGCTAGGTATCCCGCCTCCAGGAGCGCACGGTTCGGAAAACACACCTCTCCGCTCACCTGGCCCATCGCGTAATCCCCGAAGACGAGCGTCTCGTACCCCGCGGCCCCGGCCGCGTCCAGCATTCGCTTCAGTTGCCCCAGCAGCGCCTGGAGCGCCCGCTCGCTGTGCTCGTGCTTCGGACCCCGCCTCTGCAAGTCGTAGTCCAGCGTCGGAAGATACACAAGACACAGGTCCGCCCGTGTCTCCTCGTTCGCTATCATCGCCGCGACCGCCTCCGTGATCCACTCGCCCGATGCCGCCGACGCGATCGGTCCCCAGTAATGCGCCAGGCTGAACTCCCGCCCGACCGCCGCGCACAGCCGCTCGTAAAGCCCCGCCGGCTTCGCGTAGCAGTCCGGGATCATGCCCCCGTGGTGTTTGTGGATCGGGGCGGGGGAGAGCGCCATGTCCGCCTCCTCCCCCAGGCTCTGCTGCCAGAACATCATCGCCACCCGCTTCCCGCGCCCGCGGAACTTCTTCCAGATCCGCGCACCCTCCACCAGCGCCGACGACTGCTCCCACGAAAATGCCCGTCGAAGCGTCCGGTCGTAAAACCCGTTCGCCACCATCCCGTGTTTCGAAGGTGGTAGTCCCGTCCGGAAGCTCCCCTGCACCGTCGACGTCACCGCCGGGAACACGCTCTCCATCGGCCGGAACCTAAGGCCGTTCCACTCCTCCCCGACCTCCTCCGTCAGGAAGTCGTGTCCGAGCGCCGCGCACTGGATGACCAGCAGCCTCTTTCCCGCCACGGTGATGACCTCAATAAACTACTCTTGTGCCACTGGTCCCGATGCATCGGGACCCGCCACTGTCTTAACTCGCGTAGAACCGCCGTCCGACCAGCATGCTCACAGGGACCAGCAGCACCAACCCCAGTGAAACCCATATGCCGATGCTCATTGCCATTGCCGCCATGCTCGCCTGCAGGAGCAACAGTCCCTGCAGGAACCGTCCCACCCCCAGCGACACGGCCTCGGGGCGCGTAGCCCTCTGCGTCGCCATGGACCACCGCCAGACCCAGATGGCCGCCGCTAGCGCGATCACAACCGAGACGAAATGCGTCAGACTATTGCTCCAGGGCGCTACACCTCCGAGCACAGTCAGCCACAGGGGAACGATCCAACAGGGGAACCATGCCCGCTTGCCCGGCGCTTTGCCGCTTGTCTCCTTCGCCGCAATCAGTGTAACGCTTGCGACATAGAGCGTCAAGCCGCCCGCCGCCACCAGCACCAGGGGTGTCAGCAGGGCGTCTGGGCCGAACGCCGCCGCCCCCATCAGGAGACTCAACCCCCGGCACAGTCCCATGGTGAGCGGTCCAAGGACCGCCACTCGCTTCGCTCCCGCGTTATAGGCAAGGATGACGACCATGAGCGTCCACGCGACGACGGCAGGAGCGAAACCCGCTAGGGCCGCCGAGGCGATCCCCAGCACGAACAACACCGCCGCCACCGTGATTGCCGTCTGCGGTCGGATGCGTCCGCTCGCTATCGGCCGACCGGGTCTCTCGCGTCGGTCCTCTCCGAGGTCCCACAGATCGTTGGTGATGAGTCCCGCCATGTAGAGAAAGAGACTCGCTATCGCAACGTACAGCGTCCGCCGGAGGGTCAACACGCCAAGCCACCCGGCGTTGGCTAACAGAAATCCTGCGATGGGGTCGCCCGGCACCGTGAACAGGTTCGGCACCCGCAATAGCTCCATCCACGCCCGCAGGCGCGAAGACCCGCTCCCCACCCCCATCCCGTCGGCCAACGTGTTCGTCATTTCCGTTTCGTCGTTTTTTTTCTGCATCCCCTCTCCTCCTTCAGGGGGGAGGGGGGAGGGGGTTTGCTGCTTCTCCCTAGGCCTTCGGCCTTTCTGTTCGTCAGTGTGTCATCTCTGGAACGTCCTCGGGTCCACCGGATCGAGCTCCAGTTCCGGCTGCCAGCGCGGGGAGTTTCCGAAGAACGTCATTGCGTTGTTGAAGACGATATCCTGGATCGCCGCTTCCGTGTGGCTCTCCCGCCGCATCGTCTCCACCACCTTGCACAGGCTCAGCGGGTCCGAGATCCCCCAGTCCGCCGAGCCGTTCACGATCATCCGCTCCGAGCCGTACTTCCGGATCATCGCCGACACCCGTTCCGGAGACAGCTTCGACAGCGGATACACCGTCATCCCCGCGAAGCATCCCGTCCGCAGGACCATGTCCATCGTCTCTTCCGTGTTGTGGTCCACGTCGATCCGGCTTTCGTCCATCTTCTCCGCCCGCAGGATTTCGAGGATGCGTTTCGCCCCGGCGGGCTTGTTCGTGTGCGGAAGGTGGATCATCACCGGCATGTTCCGTTCCTTCGCCATAGCGAGCTGCCGCACGAACGCGTATTCCTCGTTGGGCGTGATGTGGTTGAACCCGATCTCGCCCACCGCCACGCACCGCGGGTGGTCGAGGTAGGTCCCCATGCCCGCGAGCACCTCGTCCACGAGTTTCCGGTCCTCCGTCTCCTTCGGGTTCACCGAGATCGCGCAGTAGTGGTCGATCCCGAACCGCCGCGCGCGCACCGTCTCAAACTCCAGGATCACCCGGAAATAGTCGAAAAACGTCCCGGCATGCCGCCGGTCCGACCCCAGCCAGAACGACGGCTCCACGCACGCCCGGATCCCCGACCGGTACATCGCCTGGTAGTCGTCCGTCGTCCGCGAATACATGTGAATGTGCGGCTCAATGAGGACCATTCGCTGTTCCTCTTACGTCATCACGGTGTCGAGCAGGTCCTGCACGTCCACGATCCCGAGGAGTTTCCCTCTCCGGTCCACCACCGGCAGTTCGTCGATTCGCTTCGACTTGAGCATCTGGAACGCGTCGGCGGCTAGCGACCCTCGCACCACTGCGATCGGCCCCTTCGTCATCACCTCGTGGATCGGCCTTTCCAGGAAATCGTCGTCCTTTGCCAGTCTCCGGCGGATGTCCCCGTCCGTTACGATCCCCTCGAGCTTTCCTCCGCGTCCCACCACGCACGCCGCCCCCGTCCGGTGCACCGCACCCGCACAGATCGCCTGCACCGCGTCCCGTGCCGTCGCCGTCGTCCTCACCACAGCCGTCTCTCTGAGCGGCCTCATGATTTCTTCCACCCTCAGGAGTCGCCTCCCTATGTCCCCGGCTGGGTGGTAAAACGCGAATTTCTCCTTGTTGAAATTCCTCCGCGATAGCACCGTCAGCGCTATCGCGTCCCCCAATGCCAGCATCGCGGTCGTGCTGGCCGAGGGCGCTAGTCCCAGCGGACACGCCTCCGCCACCGGTCCCATCGTGATGACCACGTCGCTGTGCCGTGCGAGCGTCGAGCCCCGCTCCGCCGTCACGCTGATCAGCTTCGCCCCGATCTTCCTCAAACTCGGAAGGAGTCTCACGATCTCCTCCGTCTCCCCCGAGTTCGAAAACGCCAGCACCAGGTCCTCCGCCACGATCCGTCCCAGGTCCCCGTGCACCGCTTCCGCCGGGTGCAAAAAGTGCGACGGCGTCCCCGTGCTCGCGAGCGTCGCCGACACCTTCTGTCCCACGATCCCCGCTTTCCCCATCCCCGTCACCACCACGCGGCCCTCGCATTCCACCACCGCCTCCACCGCGTGCGAAAACTCCCGTCCCAGCCGCGCCACCAGTTTCTTGAGCGCCCGGATCTCGTACCCGATCACCTTCCGCCCGTGCGCGATGTTCTTCTCCGCTCTTCCAGACACGTTCGTCACCTCCTCAGCGACTTCTTCACGACTTGTTGACCTGCGACCTGCGACTTGGTGACTCTTGCACCTCAGCGTCTAAGCCTCTCGTCTTGTTCGAAACGCCGTCACCGCCCGCCGGACGATCTCGACTTCCCTTGCCGTGAACACCCGGAACACGCACGCCCCCGCGGCGAACGTCGCCCATGCCGTCAGCGTGAGCAGAATGACGTTCACCCGCCCATCCAGTACAAATAGCAGCGCCGCGGGCGCCATGGCCGCTAGCGCCGTGCGTGCTATCGCTCCTCCCGGCGCAAAACCGCAAATATACCGTCGAATGAGCCCCGTGTAAACCACGAAACACGCAAGTCCCGTCGTCACCAGCGCCCACGCAAGCCCCTCCGCCGGTCGCTCCGCCAACCACGCCACGAGCGCCACGCTTAGAGCCACCCGCGCCGTGTTCATGATTGCCTGTCCCGCGACCGGCGCTAGCGACCTTCCCGCCGCGAAGCACACCTGTGGCAGAATCTGGTCGAACATCAGCGGAAAGACCATCCACGACAGGATCTGTAGCACCCGCACGCTCGCTGCGTATTGCTCGCCGAAGACCAACGCCATGGCCGGACCCGACAGGAGAAACCCCGCGATGCCCACCGGCACGCTCACCGCCGCCGCTATCCGCACGCAACTTTCCGCAAACCCGCGCAGTTCCTCCGGGTCGCGCTCCCACGCCCGAACCATGTAGGGGAACACCGCCCACCCGAACGACGTCGCCCCGTACCGCACCACCTCCACGAAGATCGCCGCCACCGCAAAGTACCCCACGTTCGCATTCCCCGCGAGGAGCGATAGAACGATCACCCCTGCGTTCACGTAAAGGATCGACTGCGCCGTGAACGCCCAGATCTTCCACGACTCCCGCAGGTACGTCATCCACGCGCCCCGGTCGAACACCACGCGGAACGGAAGTATCCGCCGCCTCGCCAGGACGAAAAAGACGATTCCATACGCCCACCACAGCACCAGGTGCAGCGCGCACAGGCTCACGAGGCCGAACCCCGTCAGGAGCAGCGCCAGTCCCGCCGCCGCCTCCACCAGGGGCGTCGCATTCTCCAGCACCGCGAAGAGTCGCAGTCTCTCGTATGCCGCCCCCAGCGCCTGCGTCAGTCCGATCAGCGAGAGGGGCACGATCGTCAGGCCGATGAGCACCATCCCGATCCGCACGTCCGGTGCATAACCCGTAAACGGCGCCACCGCCAGGAACCCCGCCGTGAAGAGCGCCGCGGACGTGAGGTTGAGCGAGAAGCATCGTCCGGCGAATCCCGCCGCGTCCGTGCGATCCCGGTTCAGGTGTCTCGTCAGGAAGAGGTTCAGTCCGAGGCCGCTGATTCCCGTCACGGTATCGACGAGCGACAGCAGGAAGATGTAGCTCCCGAACCCGTACGGCTGGAGCACGTGCGCAAACGTTGCCATGTACCCGAACCGTGCCAGTCGGCGGATCACGTACGCCCCGAACACCCACCCCACGTTCTTCGCCGCACGTTCCACCGTCATCGGCATCCCTTAACGCAATTACAGGGGACAGGAGTGCTCCGTAGAAAACACCCTCGCGCCGCGGCGCTGAATCCCCTCTCCCTCTGGGAGAGGGTCAGGGTGAGGGGGCCGTCCCCTCGGGCCTTCGGCCTTAGACCTTAGGCCTTGCCGTTTCTTCCGACCACCCTCTCATACAGCGCCTCGGTCTTCCTCGCTTGCTGTTCCACGGTGAAAAACCCACGCACCCGTTCCCGGCCCGCCTCGCCCATCGACCTCGCTAGTTCCCGGTCGGCAATCACCCGTCTCAGTCTCTCTTCGAACGTCCCCTCGTCGTGCTCTTCGACGAGGAACACCCCGGCGCCCTCCTCCGGGAGTTCGCTCAAGCCCCGGATGCGGTGCGTCACCACAGGTCTCGCCGACGCTAGCGCCTCCAGCACCACCACCGGAAAAACGTCCCCGTGCGTCGGATACGCAAACACGTCCGCCGCCGCATAATACCCTGTCATCTCCGCGGGCTCCACCCGTCCCGTGAAAACCACCTGCCGATGCCGAAGGGGTAGTTTTCCGTGGGGTCCCACCAGCACGAACCACACGTCGCGCTCCGTCGCCAGGATCCTCCGCGCCATCCGCAGCAGGTCCTCGTGCCCCTTGATGTTGGTCAGCATGTTCCCGGCGAAGAGCACCACGCGGGCGTCTTCCGGGACGCCCAGTTTCTCCCGCACCGCCCGGCCCGAAATCCCCTCAAACCGTCCCGGCTCCACCCCGCAGGGAATCACCTCGATCTGCTTTTCGCCCAGCACGCCCCGCGAGACCCGCCGCCTCAGCCACTCGCAGGGCGCTACCAGCGTAAGCCGCGATGCGCCGAACACCGCGTGCTTGATCTGCCGGTCCACCATCGAAAGCAGGGGCATGTTCCCGCACGCCATGCACCCGTGCAAAGTCCCCTCGCATCCGATCGGCCGCGGCGTGCTCCAAATGCACTGGCTCCACAGGTCGTGCAGCGTCCACACGGTCGGCGTCCCGCGCGAAAAGAGCAGCGACCACGCCGACAGCGTCCGGTTGTGGACGTTGTGAAAGTGCAGCACGTCCGGATTAATGCGATCGAGTTGCCTCCCCAGCCTCCGCACCACCGACCCGTTCCAGTAGTTGTGCCAGAAATACGCCCTCCCCGGCAGTCGAAGCACGATCCGCCGGTGGTTGCCTTCGTCGAACTCCCGGTCTTCGGGTCCCGTGGTGATGAGAACCACCTCATGCCGGCGGTCAAGCGCGCCCACGAGCGTCCTCGCCTGCTGCTCCGCTCCGCCCCAGGCGTATTTCCCCGCTAGGATCGCGACTCTCACTCCGCGAGTACCTCTCTATAGAGTTCCAGCGTCCGGCGCACGCACACGTCGTGGGTGAACTCCCGCCTCACCCGTGCCTGCGCCTGCTCGCCCAGTTTCCGCCGCAGTCCCTCGTCCCCCAGCAACCGGTTGAGCGCCGCCGCTAGCGCCCCGGCGTCCCCCGGCGGAACCACCAGTCCCGTCTCCCCGTCCCGGTTCACGTGCACCACCCCCGTCTCGAGCCGCGTGCTCACCACCGGCACCCCGCACGACATCGCCTCCAACTGCACAATTCCGAATGCCTCCAGTCGCCCCACCGAAGGCAGGCAAAACACGTCCGCCGCCTGGTAATAGCTCGCAAGTTCCCCGTCCGCGATGTCGCCCGCGAACGTGACCCGCGATTCGATGCCGAGGTCGCACGCTAGTTGCCGCAGTTCTTCCGTCGCCGGTCCGTCGGACCCGAGCACGAGCCGTCCCTCCACCTCCCGCATCGCCCGGATGAGATAGTCGATCCCCTTCGAGCGGACGTGTCGGCCCAGGAAGAACACGATGCGCTCGCCCCAGTGCGCCCGCAGTTCCTTCACTCGCCGGTCGCGCTCGGGGGTCCTCCGGAAATCCTCCGGCTCCACCCCCAGCGGAATCACCCGCGCCCGGTCCTTGAACTCCCGCAGCACCGGGCTGTATTCGATGTTCTCCGGGGCCGCCGCGATAATCCGCGCCTGCCGCCGGAAGAACGCACGTTCCACCGCGCGGTACGCCCGCGTGAGGAGCGGTCGCTCCCTCACGTCGTGCTGGTGGATCGAGACGAGCTTCGCCCTCGGACGCGAGACCAGGCAGGCGAGCTCGGCCGTCGGGTTCGGGACGTGGAAATGGATGATGTCCGCCTTGGCACGGCGAAGCTCTCCAACCATCGCGGGCGAAATCGGCATCCCGGCGACCGTGAGCCTCAGCGGCAGACGCACGACGCGGACCCCTTCGACCGTCTCCTCGATTCGCGCGGCGCGCGTGTGGCTGGCGAGCACCCTGACGTCCACGTGGTTCTGAAGGCGCTTCACGAGGTGGTAGAGGTGGTTTTCCATTCCCCCGCGCACCGGCGGGAAAAACTTCCCCACGTGGAGCACGCGCGTCGAGGAGGAGAGTTCAACGGGCATGGTTCAAAGCTCCCGGTAGAGTTGTGCCGTGCGTTCGGCGATGCGGTCCCAGGACGTCTCCCGCCCGATCGCCGCCGAGTCCGCCGACATCCGCGCTAGCCGCTCGTCGTCGGTTAAGCACGCGACGACGGCGCGTGCGAGGGCATCAGCGTCGCCCGGAGGAACGACGGCCCCCTCGTCCCGCACCAGGCTCGGCAGTCCTCCCGTCCGCGTCACCACCATCGGCGTCCCGAACGCCGTCGCAATGTTCCCCGGGCCGCTCTGCGCCTCGAAGTGCACGTACGGAAGCACTGCGAGGTCCGCCGCGCGGAAATACACCTTGACCATCGGACTCGGCACGTACCCGATGTGCAGCCTCACGTACCCGGCAAGTCCGAGTCCGTCGATGAGTCGCTGGTATTCCCGCCAGTCCGTCCAGCAGGTCCCTGCGATGAGGAGCCGCGCCTGGCGAACCTCCTCCACGATCTTCGGCATCGCCCGGAGCATCACGTCGAGACCCTTGTAATCGCGAATGTTCCCGAAAAAGAGCAGTACGCGTTCCTCCCGGCCGAGTCCCAGCCGCCGGCGGGCTTCCTCCCCGGTGACCGGACCGTCGTCATAGATCGAAAGGGAGCCGAACGGGACGACGGAGATCCGCTCGGGCCGAATCCCGAAGACCTCCCTGAGCTGTCTCCGGTTCTCCTCGGTGTGGACGATGAACCGGTCGGGAAACGAGAAGACGAGCCTGGCGAGCAGTCGGTCGACGGCGTTTGTCTCGTGTCCCAGCACGTTGTGCACGGTCATGACCACGGGCGTTCCGCGGAGCTTCGCCCCCGCGAGAATCGCTATCTCAACAGGCGAAAGCACGTACGTCCACCACTGGACGTGGAGCACCGACCCCGGCGCCGTCAGTCCCGTCCACAGCCACCCGGCCGGGTTGAACCAGTCGAGACATCGCCGCACACGGAGCCGGTGACTCGCGGGAACCTGGAACTCGTCGTCCTCTTCACAGGTCCCCCCCGGATAGAACCTCTCCGGGTAGATGTGCGAGAAGCTGACGAAATCCACGCTGACGAATCGGCTGAGGGCGTCCGCTAGTGGCAGGCAGTAGGTCCGACTGATGCCCTTGATTGGTGGGAAGGTCCCCACCATGGTGATTTTCATCGCGGGCTCCCGGCAAACCGCAAAAAAAGGGGACAGGAGCCGTTCTTACGCTCGTTTTCCAAGGACGACCCGCTGCATCGGTAAGAAACGGCTCCTGGCCCCTTTTTGTGCTCATTTCGCGGAACGGTCTTTGTCCCCCTGGCGCAGTTCCAGCACCCGCGTCCGGTAGAGCGCGTCTTCCACCAGCAGCCGGCTTCCGTGAATCAGGTCCGCGAGGATCCCCAGCACCATCAGGAGAAAACTCAGCGTAAAGAGCACCGCCATCGCGATCAACGACTGCACCTTCCCCGGCGCCCCGACCGTAAAGTAATACCACAGGAACCGAAGTCCCAGCGCCATCGCCGCCACGAACGGCGCCGCGCTTAAATACGCGAACGTCTTCAGCGGCTCGTACATCACGTACATCCGCAGAATCGTCGCCGACTGCCGCTTGACGAAGTGCCACGTCGAGTGAGACAGTCTCGACTCCCGCCTCCGCGGGTTCGTCCGCACCGGCACGTGAGTCGTCGCGATCCCTTTTTTCCCCGCCTGGATGATCGTCTCGAGGGTATAGCTGAAGGGCGATACGATGTTGAGCCTCAGCGCCGCCCTCCGGCTGTACGCCCGGAATCCGCTCGTCGCGTCCGGGATGTCCGTCCCCGACAGTCTCCTCACCACCCAGCTCCCGAGACTCTGCAGGCGTTTCTTGATCCACGAGAAATCCTCGATGCTTCCCGTCCCGCGGTCGCCGATGACCATCTCCGCGCGTCCGTCCAGGATGGGCCGCACCAGCGCCCCGATGTCCTCCCCGCGGTACTGGTGGTCCGCGTCCGTGTTCACGATGATGTCCGCCCCCAGGCGCAGCGCCTCGTCCATCCCCGCCCCGAACGCCCGCGCCAATCCCTGGTTCGCCGTGAAGCTCACGATGTGCTTCACCCCGCCCGATCGCGCCACCTCCGCCGTCCGGTCCGTCGACCCGTCGTCGATGACCACCACCTCCACCTCGTCGATCCCCTCGATCTGCTTCGGGAGTTCGCGCAGGGTCTCTGCCAACACCTTCTCTTCATTCAGGCACGGGATCGTGACGACCAGTTTCATCTTTGTCTCCGCCTCACACGAAATACGCCCTCAGGCAATACTGCTCGATCATCCTCTGCGTGTTGAAGAACAACCCGTTGAGCGCGATCGAGTGCAGCATGATGTTCAAAAACCGGTCCCGGTCCCGGTAGAACGTGGGCAGCACCACGTTCTCCAGTTTGTCATAAAGCGCCGCCGCGTCCGCAGTCCGGAAGTCCCGCTCCGCCCCGATCGACGCGCGGTCCCCGATCGCCCACGACGCCGGCTCTTCCGTCTGCCGTCCGCTTGGGTCCAGTTTCTGGTCGAAATATCCCTTCCGGTCCAAGAGCGTCACCCCGATCATCGGTACCTTCGCGTCCGCCGCCGACCGGATCATGTCCCCCGCCAGCACCCCGAGCCCTCCGCTGTAGGTCGGGATCCCCTGCAGGATCGCGATCTCCATCGAAAAATACGCCACCTTCTTGTCATTCCCCATCGCCGCGATCCTTCATTCGTCATTGAATCGGTTCTATGAAAACCCTGTCGCGCCGTTGCTATGAATCCCCTCTCCTCCTTCAGCGAGGTCTTCCGAGTCCCGGTGTCGTCATCGGGAGGGGGAGAGGGCCGGGCCGCAGGTCCGCCTTCGCCAAGGCGAAGGCGGATGAGGGGCGGACCCGCTTGCTTCTTCATCCCTCTCCCGCTTCAGGGGGAGAGGGTCGGGGTGAGGGGGTTGCTTCTCCCTCGGCCTTAGACCTTAGGCCTTTCTGTGCCCCATGCTTTTCCTTGTGCCCTCTGTGGTTAAAGAGCCGTTGGGGTTTCTTCTCCTTCGTCCTTCAGCGGAACGTGTACACCCTCTTCGGCTCCGATAGCCTCCCGTCCGCAAACTCCACTCCCTCCTTGGCCAGGAGCATCGTCTTGCGACGGAGAAACTCGCTGCTCGTCTTTCCCGCGAACCCGCCAAGCGTCATGTCGCTCCGGATGACCCGGTGGCACGGTACCGCTGGCGCAAAGGGGTTGCGTCGGAGCGCCTGGCCCACGGCGCGGCTCGAACCGCACCCGATCGCCCCCGCTATCATCTTATACGTTGTCACTTGTCCCCGCGGGATCCTCTTTGTCGCCGAGTACACCCGCCCCTCAAACTCCGTCACCTCTCGTTTCGTCCCCGACATCTCAACCCCTTTCGTTAGCGTCTCAGCGGGTCGCCCTCTTAGCTCGACTTTTGCCGGTAGGGGCGAGGCGCCTGTCCGCCGTAGCCGTCGCGAAGGCGGATGCCCCGCCCCCTGAATCTGTTTCTTTGCCGTCTTAGCGTCTTCTTGCGCCCCCGGAGCCTAT
>Ga0182021_10005836_pt1 | contig 14642 bp, 14 predicted proteins | sample 612E3MmetaG_FD_120493 | JGI IMG/M metagenome (GOLD analysis project Ga0182021, IMG submission 120493) | Permafrost microbial communities from Stordalen Mire, Sweden - 612E3M metaG (Illumina Assembly) | ecosystem: Environmental > Terrestrial > Soil > Wetlands > Permafrost | place: Sweden... | reverse complement strand
TTATGATATGAATACCAGTCTCTGGAAAACTTCCCACCTGAGTCAGGCCCGTATTGAGATGGCCGGAGTTTCTGTCGGTAACCTGGTCCTTTTTGCAGGAGGCACCGATGGTATGTCGGTATTTGATGTGATCGATATTTATAATGTAAATACCGGGAAATGGAGTGTTGCGAAGCTGAGTTATCCAAGATATTTGGTAACAGCTGTGGCCGCGGGCAACAAAATTCTTTTCGGGGGCGGAATCAAAAGCCTTGACTTGACCGAAATCGTTTCGACTGTGGATATCTTTCAGGCAGAATGAAAGGAAAGTGATCTTGCCTGTACCTGTCAATCATTAATGCTTAAACAAATACACAGTGTTATATGAAAAAGTTTACTTCGACTTCAGCAGCACTGATTTTGATTGTTGTCCTGTTATCAGGTTCAACTTCCTGCAAAAAACACAAGGATGAAACTTCATCATCCGAAGCGAATTACTCTAATATCGTTTACAAAGGGACCACAAATTTATCCCAGGCCAGGTGTTATATGGCAGGTTCCTCCGCAGGGAAAAAGATCCTGTTTGCCGGAGGTTTTCAGGGTCCCAATACTGATTTCAATACCGTTGACATCTATGATATTGTTTCCGGGGACTGGTCAGTAGCACACCTCAGTGAAGACAAGTTTTTACTGGCCGCTGTTTCTTCAGGGAATAAAGTTTTTTTTGGAGGAGGATTTTTGGCCGGTACTTCTACTAATTCTAAGTCTGTGGATGTTTATGATGCCTCTACAGGAGAATGGTCCTTCACCGAACTTTCCCAGGCAAGGGGGGCGCTTGCAGCAGCAGCAGCAGGGAATTTAGTGGTTTTTGCAGGGGGAGCTGCAGGGGGTTACAGCGACGTGGTTGACCAGTATAATACAAGTACCGGACATTGGACAACCGATCACCTGAGCGGTGCAAGAGATTACCTGGGAGGAGTCGGCAGCAGGAATAAAATATTTTTTGCCGGCGGTATGATTGGTAACAATATTTATTCGAAGGATGTTGATATTTATGATGCCACCACCGGGCAATGGTCAGTTTCCCATTTAAGTACCGAAAGAGATATGATGACTGCTTCAGCAGCAGGCAATAAGGTGTTGTTTACCGGGGAGACACAGGATCCCTCGTTAATTGGCTTGGTTGATATCTATGATATGAACACCAGCCTCTGGACTACTTCCCTGCTAAGTGCGCCACGGGAGGGGACCGCATCCGTTTCTGTCGGAAACCTGGTACTTTTTGCCGGAGGGAATCACGGTTCAATAGTATCGGACGTAATTGATTTCTATAATGTGAATACAGGGAAATGGAGTGTTGCAAAGCTGAGTTCTCCCAGAATGCATATTACAGCGGTAGTGGCCGGGGACAAGATTCTTTTCGGGGGAGGAAAAACAAGCCTGAACGATTCAGACGTTACTGCAACTGTGGATATTTTTCAGGCTGAATAAAATTTATGGTCGTTTATCGATATCATCGAAATCCATCATCTTTCCCCATCCTCTGGCATTGAATTCAATCGGTTATTGCTTTTTTTGGAATGTCGGTACTAATGATCCTTGTTTCAGGATTTATCCACCGGCGCAAGGAAATTCTTACCTGATCGTTCCTGGCTAAATTCCCCTTCCCATTTTGCAATCACCACCGTGGCCAGGCAGTTCCCGATCACATTTACAGCAGTGCGCGCCATGTCCATCAGTTCATCAATTCCCAGGATGATGAAGATGGGCCAGACAGGTAATCCGAAATTGGTGGCAGTACCCAGGAGAATCACCAGCGACGCACGAGGCACGCCTGCAACTCCTTTGCTGGTAAGCATCAGGGTAAACATCATGACCAGCTGGGTTTCAAATGACAAATGTATTCCTGCGATCTGTGCAACAAAAATGGAAGCAAGTGCCAGATAAAGTGTGGTTCCGTCGAGGTTGAAACTGTAACCCGTTGGAATCACAAAGGCAACAATCTTGCGTGGTACGCCAAATTGTTCCATGTTTTCCATAGCAATGGGAAGGGCAGCTTCCGAACTCGTGGTGGCAAAAGCCAGGGTGGCAGGTTCAGTAACGGCATTAATGAATTTTCGCACCGGGATCTTCAACAACAGCATAACCGGGAGGAAAACCAGCAAAAGCAAGAGAAGCAGCGCGACGTAAAGGGTGGCCAGAAGCTGTCCCAGGTTCACAAGGATACCGATTCCCATATGCCCGACACTGTATGCGAGTGCGGCAAATACCGCAAAGGGCGCAAAATACATGATGATGTTGGTGAATTTAAACATCACTTCCGAAAGAGATTCGGCGAACCGGACCATCGGAGTGCGGTATTTTTCTTTCACCAGGGCCACGGCGATCCCGAAAAGGATGCTGAATACTACGATCTGCAATACCTGTCCTTCGGCAATGGATTTGGCAATGTTTTCCGGAAAAACATGCAGGACGATCTGATCCCATGTTTGCTTTGGGATTTCAGGTAGGGTGCCTTGTGCCATCGCCTGAGGTAGGGTCACCCCCACCCCGGCCTTGCTTAGATTTATGGCGAACAGACCGATAAAAAGGGCAAGTGTCGAAACAATCTCAAAATAAAGAATCGATTTCCATCCCATCCGGCCCACCTGGCGGATGTTGGAATGGCCGGCAATACCCACCACAAGCGTACCAAAAAGCAGCGGTGCAATGATGGTTTTTATCAAGTTGAGGAAAACCTTACTGATGATATTGAGATGGATGGCCACCGACTGGAAGTCGTGTCCGAATTCCGCTCCGGCCAGCATGCTGAAAAGGATCCAGGTTGTGAGCGACCTTTTCCGCAAGGCATAAATGAAAACAAAAACAAGCACAAGCCAGCGCGTACATGCCAAAACCATTGCAGGCAGTGGATTTCCCACCCATGTACTATAAAGATGAAGGCAGATGGAAGCCGTGAGGATTCCAAGAAAAGCAAAAATAAGGGAGGAAAAGGTTCTTTTCATTCAATCGGTTTTCAGGAAAGTGACGAATGGATAAGGATTCCCATTAATAAGAATTTACTGTATCTTGACCAACCGGGTAGTTTTCGTATGTGTTCCGGCAGTCAACCTGCAGAGATAATATCCTGGTGTAAGTATGTCAGCCGGGAGGTTAACATTATAGATGCCGGCTGTTTGATTTTTATTCACCAATGTGGTGATTTCCTGTCCGTATACATTGTAAACAGATAGATTTACTACACCTTCTCCCGGAACCTGGTAATGAATATTGGTCATATCGCGGAAAGGGTTAGGATAACAGGATACAGAAAGGTAACTATCCGGTTTCGGGATATCTTCTGTTCCGGTGAGAAGCGGGTTGATAAAACTATAGTAAACATCTTCTTCTCCGTTTAAGGTATTGGCCCAGGCAAGATGTACCCCTGTATTCCCAGATTCCATATCGAAATAATCTCCCATTTTTTCCTGCTGGGGATAACCTATGTGTGGGTTGAATGTACCAGACAATTTTTGATTCACCGACCATGTGTCTCCCTGGTCAAGGGAATAGGAATAATAAAGGGCTGATAAATCAGTGATAACGGGAGAATCGCGGGTGTCAAGCCAAACAGCATCAATCCTGCCATTCGGGGCAACCGACATGGTGCCGAACCACTGGGTGTTAGCCGTTCCGGGATCATCGTTTATCCGGATTGGATAACCCCATGTAAGTCCGCCATCCGTGCTCTTTGCAAACATTACATCCCCGGGATCATAAGTTAAATAACGCAGCACTGAGGCCAGTACATAAACATTGCCCCGGCCGGGGCCATTGGAGCGATCCACATCAATGTTTGCCTGCCCAAGAAGTCCGGCGGGGTTAATAGGAACATTATTGCCATAGATATAGCCATCCAGATCAACTTCAACAAATGAATCCCAGTTGATTAGAGAGCCCGGTACCTGGGCATTTGTGGATTTTGTAACGATAATGCCGCTAAACTGACCATAGGTTCCGGTAATGTATAATTCTCCGTCATTTCCCACAGCCATTGTTCCCCAGTAAGGATAACCGTCTACTATGGTACAATCTTCAAAGCTGGTACCGCCATTCGTTGAACGGGTAAAGAACCCAGGGTAACATGAAGTTAATGTTTGATCAAAGGACCAGGACGAATAAATATTTCCACTTCCAACACCGCCGGTCCTGTCGATGGCCATCCATTGTTTATCTCCTCCTTTTGCATCGGCCCCGGCATCCCATATAGCGCCGCCATCGCTACTTTTAAATACCCTGCAATGATAACCGTTCTCATTGGTAAGGCTGTTATAATAAAAGTTCCCTTCCGAATCATAATCCAGAACGGGATCAGAACGGAAAACACCCGGATCGATTACTCCCGGGAAAGTCCACGTCTTCCCTGCATCGGAAGAATAACTCCAGCCTGCCTGCCTGAAACTACTCAACACATTGTCAAACTGCCGCCACCCGATAACAATGTTGTTCGGGTTCAACGGATCAACTGCAATGTTCGGTTCGTTGGCTGCGTCGCCCAGGATATTCTGTCCGCTTGCATCTACATTAACCTGGGTTGTAAAGATACCGGGACTTTGATATCTCATTGCAGGAGAAGTCTTTTTATTATTAAACTGATTGGGAAGATATTTGTCACCAGGAACTTCATGATGCATCAGTATCATTTTTTCCGGCGGAATCCCTGGGTTTTGCGAAGAAGAAAAAAACGGGGTTAAAAGGATAGTGGCCGATATCAGCAGGATCCATTGTGTTTTATTTTTCATAGGACAAAAGTTACCTTTTAAGTTTGCGTTACAAAACGTTTACAGATCAGATCGGGATAAACAAGCTTCAAACATCACTACACAATACAAAAGTACTCATTCTCTTTCCAAAGAAAAATGAAAAGTAAAAACCATCAAACGCTTTTGTAACCTGCTCCTTCGCAAGAAGGACCGGGACTATCGATCCTCCCTTACGCTATCTACGATATATTCGGTTTCACCGCGCCAGAATAAGATCCCGTTTTTTTGCGCGTAACGAACAACGATCATATGACCTTCCAAAAGGTTTAACTTTCCTGCTAAATTTTTATCCTGTACCGAGAAGAAGAATTTTTCAGATGCCAGTGCAACATTTTTGTTGCTTTCCACGCTGCTCAGAACGAGCTCGCCTTCATAGGTTTTGAAAATATTTCCCCTGTATGAGAATTTCTGCAGTAATCCTGCACGGTTGCCTTCACTGTAGGTAAAATAATACTTCCAATAAACGAATGGCCCGAGGAGGAGAAGAAGGATAAGTACCATCCAGACAAGGACTTTTTTCATGGCTGTTGTTTTTTCAGAAAACGCATTGCAAGGTACTACATTTTTCTCTTTACGTGTAACATGTTACGATCCAGGAATAAATGTGTGAATTATGTAACTTTTTTTTGGAATTATGTAACAATTTATCATATGTATGTAAATACATTTGCTTTGAATTTTTAATACAATATCATTTAATTGACAATTTAGCAGCAGAACCCTTTTAAATCTAACCATGCTGGCTTAAAAGGTCCTGCGAAAGCCACCTGCTGCTGAGATTGTCATTTTTTTTCTTCCTCCCCAATTTTCGGTTTTAGATTTCCACACAGCCAGAGATGCATTACCCGCGATCTGTGATAAGGATGTGCATGCATGTCCGGGCTGGATTTCGCAAGTTACAACGCGATGTAAAAAAGAGAAAATGTTTACTTTTGTCCGAAATAAAATAGTCCGGAAAAATGATTGCAGCTTTCAGGAAACAATAGGAACTCTTTCTACAATAGTATGCGAAGTAAAGGTTCACCCAGATGAGCAGAAGATGGATCACGATCATTGCAATTGCATTAATGATTAAGATCATCTATTTTGTCTTTGCGGTTATCGTTAATAAAGCCGGGGAAAACGGGGTGGATCCCTGGTCGTTTAAGGCATTTACCCGGATCTTTGAAAAGAATGATTCAGGATGGTATTTGAATATTGCTGATTCCTGGTATCCAAAAGTCACATCCAGGATTGAACTTGGATACAGCCACGGTGCGGAATACCGGCAAAGCCCCTGGGCCTTTTTCCCCATGTATCCATTTCTCCTCCGTATGACTCATCTTTCAACGGGGATGAGTGTTCATCTTGCGGGTTTTTTCTGGGCAATCATTTTCTCCCTGTTAAGTTTTCTGCTGTTTTATAAATTTTGCAGGGTATTGGGAATAGATGAACAGGAGTCATTCTTCCTGACCCTGGTGATGATGTTTTTCCCTTTTCATTATTATTTTTCAGTATTGTATACCGAAGGTATCTATTTCACTTTCCTTGTCGGCGGTTTTCTCAGCATTAAATACAACAGGTACTTATTGTTCTCACTTTTAATAATGGCACTGGTCATGATACGGCCAAACGGGATTTTCATGCTCGTTCCGTTAGGTCTGTTTTTTCTTGAAAACAAAGGGATCCTGGAAGGATATAAATTCCGGTTGAAGAAGTTTGACAGGATCGCTTTTTTTCAATTTCTTTCATTTCTTCCGGGAATTCTGATTTTCCTTGCTTATTGTCTTTATCAAAAGCAAATGACCAATGAATATTTTGCTTTCAGTATTGCTCAGGCAGGATGGTACAGGAGATTTATGTTTCCCGTCCTTTCCTTTTTCAGACAGGGAAATTTTGCCACTCAATTCAACTCGTTTTATGGAATTGCGGCAATTATCCTCGCCGGATTTGCATGGAAACGATTTCCCCTGAGCCTGAATATGTTGATCTGGATCAGTCTTATCCTTCCGCTTTGTTCAGGTTCTGTAACTTCAATTCAACGGTTTATCAGTGTTATCTTTCCTTTAACGATCTTTTTGGGATCATGGATCTATAAATCGCGGGGCAGACATTGGATACTGGCGGGGTTGTTTTCTTTGCAACTGATCACCTTCTATTTTTGGCTGATCCAGAATCCTTTCAGCTATTAGAACGAACTCTGTTGAAAAACAAAAAGGAGGTCGGATGTTTTACCAAAATGACGGTCAAAAAAAAATATTTCACTTCACTTATAGGGCAGCGGGATAACTGGACACCTCATTGACAAATATCAACGCCATCTTTGACATTTCGCAACAACCATTTCTTATATAACACATAATCAGCCGTATACGATAATGATATAGGTGTTTTTCCCTATATCCGGTTAGGTTATCTCATATTAATTTTTAACTTTGCCGCCTCATCAGCTAAAAGATTTACCATGAGTGCAGAAAGCCTGATTTTATTCTTTATTGTCGGGGCATTTCTCGTTGGCGCTGCCCTGCTTTTCTCCAGTTTCATTCCTCCCACTTCAACCAATCCACAGAAATCCGAAACCTATGAATGCGGCATCCCCACCGAGGGATTGTCATGGCTTCAGTTCAATGTCGGGTATTACCTCTTTGCAATTATTTTTCTGGTATTCGACGTCGAAACAGTTTTCATTTTTCCCTGGGCAAAAGTCATGAAAGAAACAGGGATGATGGGATTCGTTGAAATCGTTATCTTCTTTTTTGTTTTGGGAATTGGTTTGCTTTATGCCTGGAAGAAAGGAGCCTTGAAATGGGAATAAAAAACATGAAAGAAAAGGATTTCCGGGATAACGAAACCCTTGAATCCTTCAAAAAAACCGGTGAGGGAATACTTCTTACCACCATCGACGACATCATCGACTGGGGTCGTTCAAATTCGATATGGCCGCTGACCTTTGCCACCAGTTGTTGTGGTATCGAAATGATGGCCACCGGAGCCCCACGTCATGATTTTGCCCGGTTCGGGATCGAAGTTTACCGTGCCAGCCCCCGCCAGGCCGACGTAATCGTTATCGCAGGAACCATCGTCAACAAAATGGCCCCGGTCCTCAAACGCTTGTATGACCAGATGTCGGAACCGAAATATGTGATCGCGATGGGTGCCTGTGCCGTTTCCGGCGGACCCTTTTACTACAATTGTTATCATGTCGTTCGCGGAGTTGATCATGTCATCCCGGTAGATGTTTACGTTCCCGGTTGTCCTCCCCGTCCCGAAGCTCTTCTTTATGGCGTCATGCAGTTGCAACGCAAAATCAAGCTTGCAAGAATCACCGAAGCGGTTAAAATCCAAAAAGTTAAATGATTCTAAGATAATATGGATCTCGAAAAGTTAAAGGAAAGAGTACTTACCCTTGTCCCTGAAGCGGAATTGGAAGAAAACAAACAGTTCCTCACTTTCTTTATTCCTGCCGGGAAGCTGCATGCTACAGCAACGAAACTAAAGGAAGACGAGGATACCGCATTTGATTACCTGTTCTGCCAGAGTGGAACCGATATGGGCAAGTTCCTCATGGTGGTTTACCACCTTGAATCCACAAAACTGGGTCATGCAATCGTTCTTAAGGTAAAAACCGAAGACCGTGAAAACCCGGTGTTCGACACTGTTTGTGATATCTGGAGAACCGCCGAATTTCATGAAAGGGAGATCTTCGACCTCCTGGGGATCCGGTTCAACAACCACCCTGACCTCCGCCGTTTGTTCCTGGATGAAAACTGGGTAGGTTATCCCCTGAGAAAAGATTATTCAGACGAAGTTAACATCGTTGAACTTTAAGTATGAAAGAAGTCATCCATACCCCCGTTCCTTCCGTTGAAGAAGAGGAATACCACATCAATATGGGGCCACAGCATCCGTCGACCCATGGTGTGCTCCGGTTGGTTGTTTCCCTCCAGGGGGAGATCGTGAAGAACCTGAAGCCGCATTGCGGTTACATCCACCGCGGAATGGAGAAGATGTGCGAAAAAGACACCTATCCCCAGATCATACACCTGACCGACCGGATGGATTATCTCTCGATGCACATCAACAACCATGCGGTTTGCCTGCTGGTTGAAAATGCCCTGCAGATTGAAGTCCCGGAACGGGTCAAATATATCCGCACCATCATGGACGAACTCTGCCGCATCCAGTCGCACCAGCTCTGGTGGGCCAGTTTCGGAATGGACCTTGGCGGGCTTACCTGTTTTTTTTACGGACTGAGGGATCGTGAAAAGATCCTGGATATCTGGGAAGAAAGCACCGGCGCACGTTTCCTCCAGAGTTATTATACGCCCGGCGGACTGATGTGGGACATTCATCCCAACTTCCAGAAACACACCAAAGAGTTTATTAAATATTTCAGGAAGAAGATCAGGGATTATGAAAAGATCTTATCGGGTAATGTGATCTTCCGCGAACGCTCACGGAATATTGGTTTCATGAGCAAGGAAGATGCGATCAGCTACGGCGTGACCGGCCCCTCGGGAAGAGGATCCGGTTTTTCCTGCGATGTAAGGAAGCACCATCCTTATTCCCTATATGATAAGGTGGAATTCAAGGAGATCCTTTACCAGGAAGGAGATACACTTGCACGTTACATGGTAAGGATGGACGAAATGTACGAATCGATGCACATCATCGAACAACTCATAGATAACATCCCGGCAGGAGATTTTTCGGCTAAAATGAAAGCTGTGATCAAACTGCCGGCCGGTGAATATTATCAGCGGGTGGAAAGTGCCAGGGGCGACCTGGGCCTGTATTGCATCAGCGATGGGAACAAAACCCCTTACCGCCTGAAATTCCGCACCCCCAGCTTCAGCAACCTTTCTGTTCTCGATCATATCAGCAGGGACCTGAAGATCGCCGACCTCGTTGCCATCGGCGGCTCCCTCGATCTAGTTATTCCGGATATTGACAGATAATACTTTTCAATATGGCTTCTAATATCTATGACACCTTTATTGCCTCATTAACTCAGTCGATCCACAATGGGCTCTACAATGCGTTGTCTCCCTTCTGGGCGCTCATCGTGGAACTAACTATCATCGGGCTGGTGTTCATGATGTTCTATGCGCTGGTCGGGCTGTTCCTGGTCTATGCAGAAAGAAAGGTCTGTGCATTTATGCAGAACCGTGTAGGACCCAACCGTGTAGGACCTTACGGAATCTTCCAGACCATCGCCGATTTTATAAAACTGGTGATGAAAGAGCTGGTTGTGATTAAAAACTCCGATAAACTGCTGTTCAATATCGCCCCTTTCATTGTCATTATTGCCTCTTTCATGGCTATTGCCGCCATTCCTTTTTCCAAAGGATTACATGCCATCGATTTTGATATTGGCATCCTCTATGTGATCGCTGTTTCCGCATTGGGCGTTGTCGGTGTTTTGCTGGCAGGATGGTCAAGCAACAATAAATATTCGCTCATCGGTGCCATGCGAAGCGGTGCCCAGATCATCTCGTACGAATTGTCCGTCGGGATGTCGCTGCTCACCATTATCATTCTGGCAGGAACCATGCAGTTTTCGGAACTTGTTCAGGGACAGGAATACGGTTGGTTTATTTTCAAGGGCCACATCCCGGCCTTCATCGCCTTTATTATTTTCCTGATTGCCTCCACAGCCGAAACAAACCGCGGCCCCTTCGACCTTGCCGAAGCCGAATCCGAACTCACGGCCGGGTATCATACGGAATATTCCGGGATCAAATTCGCTTTCTTCTTCCTTGCCGAGTACATGAATATGTTTATCGTCGCATCGATCGGTGCAACGGTATTTCTCGGTGGCTGGATGCCTTTCCACGTTTGGGGATGGACCGGTTTCAACCAGGTGATGGACTATATCCCTCCTTTTGTCTGGTACATCGGAAAAACAGCATTTATCATCTGGCTGATGATGTGGTTCAAATGGACCTTCCCTAGGCTTAGGATCGACCAGCTCCTGAACCTCGAATGGAAATACCTTTTACCCATCAACCTTTTCAATATTCTCCTGATGGCCTTTATAGTATTAATGGGTTGGCATTTTTAAACTATGAACAGCATCTATAAGTATTTTGCAGATATTTTCTACGGTGTAAAATCCCTTCTTACAGGGATGACCGTGACCGGAAAATATTTTTTCAGCCCCGGGCAGATCGTGACGCAACAATACCCCGAGAACCGCAAAACGCTCAAAATGTATGAGCGGTTCAAGGGTGAAGTAATCATGCCCCACGACGGTAACAACCATCACCATTGCACCGGTTGCGGCATCTGTGAACTGAATTGTCCGAACGGATCCATCGAAGTGATTTCAGCACGGATCGACGGCCCTGATGGAAAAAAGGTAAGGATTATTGACAAACACATCTACCACCTGGGGATGTGCACTTTCTGCAGCCTCTGTGTGAAAACCTGCCCGGAGAATGCACTGGCATTCGGACAGGAATTCGAACATGCGGTTTTTGACCGTACCCTGCTGACAAAGATCTTAAATCAACCTGGTTCATCCATTATAAAAGGTACTGAAGAATGACGAACAATCAGATCATGTTTTTTATCTTTTCGGCGATCATAGTGGTCTTCTCCATCCTGACCGTGACCAGCCGCCGGATTTTACGGGCCGCCACATTCCTGCTGTTTGTGCTCGTTTCCACTGCCGGACTCTATTTCATGCTGCGCTTTAATTTCCTGGCAGCCATCCAGCTTACACTCTATGCCGGCGGTATTGTTGTGCTGATCATTTTCTCGATCCTTCTGACCAGCCAGGTCGGGGCAAAATTGGAATTGCCGGGCCTCACGAAAAAGATCTTTGCATTCCTTGCTGCCGCTGCAGGAGCAACACTCTGCATCTTCACCATCCTTCAGTATAAATTCCCGGAAACATCCATTATCAGCGGACGCACAAATATTGACGACATTGGAAAGGCTTTGGTCAATACCGGGAAATTCGGGTATGCGCTTCCTTTTGAAGTGATCAGTATCCTATTGCTGGCCGCCATGATCGGCTCGATTATCATTGCCAAGAAAAGAAAAGACTAACGAATTAATAATTATTCCCATGTTTGAAGGAGTTCCATTAACCTGGTTTCTGATTGTAGCCACCCTGATGTTCTTTATTGGGATTTACGGTTTTCTGGTCAGGAAAAATCTGATCACAATGCTGATGTCGCTCGAACTGATCTTAAATTCCGTGAATATCAATTTTGTCGCATTCAACAAGCTGCTCTACCCGCAACACCTGGAGGGTATGTTTTTCACGGTGTTTATCATTGCCGTTGCAGCCGCTGAAGCATCTGTGGCCATTGCCATCATTATCAATATTTACAGGCGATTGGTAAACATTGATGTCGAAAAGATGGAAGAAATGAAATATTAATTGACAATTGATAATTGACAATTGATAATTGGATTTAAATGAGAGTTTATTCATTGTAAATAAAGAGATATGATCAATTTCGGTTATACAGTTTGGATCGTCCTGATACCGTTCTTCTTATTCATTCTGATCGGTTTTTTCGGGAATAAGTTCAAGCCCATAGTCTCCGGGATCGTCGGTACTTCAGGCCTTTTTGCATCCATGGTGTTATCCTATTATACTGCCTACCAGTACTTCTTTGTCGTACCGAAGCTCGGGGATACTTTCCAGAAAATCATCGGGTATAATACCGTCTGGCTGAATCTGACAGAAAAACTGCATATCGACCTTGGGGTTCTGCTCGATCCCATTTCGGTTATGATGTTGATTGTCATCACCACGGTTTCATTCATGGTTCATCTTTACAGCATCGGTTATATGCAAGGGGAAAAAGGCTATATGCGGTTTTTCTCGTTTCTTTCACTGTTCAGCTTTTCAATGCTGGGCCTTGTTATTGCAACCAATATTTTCCAGATGTATATCTTCTGGGAACTTGTGGGTGTTTCTTCTTACCTGTTGATCGGGTTCTATTATACAAAAGATACGGCGGTGGCGGCCTCCAAGAAAGCTTTTATTGTAACCCGGTTTGCCGACCTGGGTTTCCTGATCGGGATCCTGATCCTGTCGTTCACCACAGGAACCTTTGATTTTATTACGCTTACAGATCCTCATGGTCCGGCAATAATGATGGGTGGCGGGATCGTATTCCTGGGGCTATCCACTATGACGTGGTCGATGATCTTTGTTTTTATGGGGGGTGCCGGAAAATCAGCCATGTTCCCGCTGCACATCTGGCTGCCCGATGCCATGGAGGGCCCGACGCCCGTTTCTGCCCTGATCCATGCTGCCACCATGGTGGTTGCCGGCGTTTACCTGGTGGCGCGTATGTTCCCGATCTTTCATTTTTCCGCTCCGGTTGCGCTGGATGTGGTGATGTATGTTGGCGCATTCAGCTCGATCTTTGCTGCGGTGATTGCCTGTACCCAGTTTGATATCAAACGGGTCCTGGCCTATTCAACAATGTCGCAGATCGGCATGATGATGTTTGCGCTCGGTGTTTCTGGATATGGCGAAGAAGCCGGGCTGGGCTTTATGGCCTCCATGTTCCACCTTTTTACCCATGCCTTCTTTAAAGCGCTTTTATTCCTCGGTGCAGGCGCGATTATCCATGCCGTTCACAGTAATTATATGAATGAAATGGGAGGTTTGAGAAAACACCTTCCCATCACACATATTACCTTTTTGATCGCCTGCCTCTCCATCGCAGGGATCCCGCCCCTGGCCGGATTTTTCAGCAAGGATGAGATCCTGGCAGCCAGTCAGGGGAAGAGTATGTTTATTTTCATTCTTGGATTGATCATTTCGGCCCTGACGGCATTTTACATGTTCCGCCTTTACTTTTCCATCTTCTGGGGGAAAGAACAGCATTACCACCATACCCCCCACGAAGCGCCAAAGGTCATGACCATCCCGCTGATGCTTCTTTCGTTGGGTGCTATTTTCGCCGGACTGCTGCCATTTGCTTCATTTGTAACTTCCGACGGAAAACCGATGGCCATGCATATCGACCCGGCCGTTGCCATACCGGCTATACTGGTGGGCGTATTTGGTGCCCTGACTGCCATGGTGTTCTACCGGAAAGAAACCAACATTCCCGAAAAAATCTCTGCAGCCCTGGGTGGCTTTTACCGTGCGGCCTTCCGGAAATTCTATATAGATGAACTTTATCTTTTCATCACAAAAAAGATCATTTTCAATCATGTTTCCCGTCCCATTGCCTGGTTCGACCGCCACATAGTGGATGGCTCCATGAATGGGATTTCTTATGTAACGAATGAAGTTTCTACCCGGATCAAGCGTTTCCAGTCGGGACAGTTGCAGCAGTATGCATGGGTTTTTGTAACAGGTGCTGTGGCCCTGGCATTGGCATTCATTTATTTATGGACCAATTAAATTGATACGAATGGATATCCTGACCTTATTTATTGTAATTCCTGTCCTCACTATCCTCGGGATCCTTTTTTCCAAGGATCATAAGCAGGTCAAATTGACCGCTGCCATTGGAATGGGCTTGCAGCTTATCGCAGCAGCAACCCTGATCATTCTGTTCCTGCTTGAGCGGAAAGCAGGGAATATGGCAGAAATGTTATTTGTAAAAGACCTGGTTTGGTTCCCGAGCCTGAACATTCACTACCTGATCGGCGTGGATGGCGTTTCTGTTGCCATGATCGGGCTTACTGCCATCGTTATTTTTGCCGGGATCTTTGCCTCCTGGGAAGTGGAAGAGTTACATAAGGAATTTTTTATCTCCCTGATCCTTCTCTCGACGGGGGTGTTTGGCTTCTTCATTTCGCTCGATTTATTTACCCTGTTCCTTTTTTACGAACTCGCGGTCATCCCGATGTACCTATTGATAGGTATCTGGGGAAGCGGCCCCCGGGAATATTCAG